>Ga0315288_10002791_pt1 | contig 22389 bp, 21 predicted proteins | sample YL17G11_20_MG_FD_203454 | JGI IMG/M metagenome (GOLD analysis project Ga0315288, IMG submission 203454) | Sediment microbial communities from Yellowstone Lake, YNP, Wyoming, USA - YL17G11_20 | ecosystem: Environmental > Aquatic > Freshwater > Lake > Sediment | place: USA: Wyoming | collected...
CGGTGTTCGCCGGCACGGGAGCGCTGACTCTGGTGATCGCGCTGATTACGGTCGGCTACCAGTCGGTCAAAGCCGCCTCGGCCAATCCTGCGGCCGTGCTGAAATACGAATAATTTCGGGTTCTCGTCCATCCTGAAACGAAAAAACTTGTTGCGTGACGCCCATCATTTGCCGATGACGGACCGTCCCGCACCCAGACAATCTGCTTTACGGCTATTTCCGGCCGGCTGTGCGGGGGAGGATGGAGACTGGGCAAAAACCACAGCAGGAAGGATGTAACTTATTCCTCGCGGATTAAGTATAACCATATGAAAGCGTATTAACCTGCATGGTTCTCTTCCATTTTGTGTGGGTGTTATCCTAAGGGCCCGGCAGGGATTGACGAAGCGAGTATATCGGGACTTCGGGAGCGAGTCCTTTCCGGCCTTCCCTTCACATGGAACCCGATTTATGAATAATACAGGTTAAGATTAGGTCAAGGGAGCGGAGGAGATGTTCAAAAACTACCTGGTCACTGCCATTAGGAATTTTCTCAAGCAGAGGATTTTTTCGGCTATCAATGTTCTGGGTCTGGCCGTCGGAATCGCCTCTTGTCTGTTGATCTACCTCTACATCCGGCACGAGTGGAGCTACGACCGGTTCCACGCGAACGCCCCGAGGCTCTACCGGGCCTATGTCACGGAAGACCCGCCCGAACGGGATGCTTTCTCCTACGTCGAGGCCCCATACCCGCTGGCCGGGGCGCTCAAGGAGAGCCTGCCCGGAGTCGAGGAAACCGTCCGCATTCATCTCAGAAGCGTTCTCGTCCGACGCGGGAACCAGACTTTTTCCGAACGCTGCCACCTGGCCGACCCCGCCTTTTTCCGGATTTTCACCTTTCCCCTGGTCCGAGGGAGCTCCAACGAGGTCCTGCGCGATCTGAAGTCGGTCGTGCTAACAGAAAAATCTGCCCTCAAGCTCTTCGGACGCGACGATCCGATCGGCCAAATGCTCGCCATCAAGGTCGGCGACAGCTTCATCGACTTTAACGTCTCCGGGATCGCGGCCGCCCCCCCGCCGAACTCCAGCATCAGGTTCGACTTCGTCATCCCCTTCGACAACGTGCGCGAATATATCAACGAACGAACCTTCACCCAGTGGCTAAACGTTTATTATGAAACCTATGTCCTGCTCGAGCGGCCTCGCCCGCCTTCCGAACTCGATGCCGGCCTGGCCGCGCTCGTCCGCAAACACTATCCGGCCGACTACTCAGCCTACGTCACCGTCCGCCTCCAGCCGATGACCGATATCCACCTCAACCCCGACATCCCCCGGGGTTTTGAGCCGACCAGCGACCCGCTCTACTCCCTGATTCTCTTGGTCATCGCTGTACTTATCCTCGGGGTCGCCTGCGTCAACTTCACCACGCTGGCCGTCGGCCGCTCCGCCCGCCGGGCCCGTGAGGTCGGCGTGCGCAAGACTCTGGGCGCCGACAAGTTCCAGATCGTCCGGCAGTTCCTGGGCGAGGCGCTTTTTTTGAGCCTCTCCGCCCTGCTCGCGGGTCTTCTGCTCGCCGTTCTCCTCATTCCGACCTTCAACTCCCTGACCGGAACGTCCCTCTCCCTGGCTGCCGGCCCGGAGACGATCCTCTTTTTGACCGTCCTGATGTTCGTCGTCGGCCTGGCCGCCGGAAGCTACCCGGCGCTGGTCCTCGCCCGCCTGGAGCCTGTCGACATCATAGGCAGGACCCCCCGGCTCGGCGGGCGGGGCGGTCTCGTCAACGGCCTCGTCATCTGTCAGTTCGCCGTCTCCATCGGCCTGATTATCTGCGCCCTGGTCATGAACGTCCAGTTCCGCTATCTCATTGGGCGTAACCTCGGGTTCAACAAGGAACAGGTCCTGGTCATCCCCAACCGAGGCCCCTCCGACCAGCGACTTGCGGTCGTCGAGCGGCTGAGGAACGCTCTCGGCGGGCGGAGGGAGATCCTGGGCGTCACCGGTGCATCATCCTCCTTCGCTCGGGACTGGACGCTCCTGGGCTTCAACGCGCCGGACGGCGTTTTCCGGCAATTCGCGGAGATCACCGTCGACCATGACTATCTGCGGACAATGCAGATGTCTCTTGTCGAGGGCCGCTGGTTCTCCCGCGAGTTCGGGAGCGACCCCGCCGAGGCTGTCGTCGTCAACGAATCCCTCGTCCGCTATTTTAACTGGGACTCCGGGGAGGGAAAGAGCCTCCCCGGGCCGAACTTCCCGCCCCACCGCATCGTCGGCGTGATCCGGGACTTCAACTTCGAATCTCTGCGGAATAAAATCCGGCCCGTCGTCCTGGTCCTCGACCCATCGACTGTCCTCCGGGGTATCAATGATATTTCGACGTCCTACTCGCCGCGGACGTTCAACTTCATTCACGTCCGGATCGCGCCCGGCAGCGTCAGGGAGGGGATCAACCTGGTCAGGTCCTGCTGGGCGAGCGCCGCCCCGGGTGTTCCTTTCGATTTCACCTTCCTCGACGAGGATATCCAGGGCCAGTACCGAGAGATTGAGCGCTGGCGGCGAGTCGTCGGGTTCGCTTCGGGATTCACGGTCGTTATCGCCGCCCTGGGCCTTTTCGGGCTGACCGCCCTGACCGTCGCCCGGCGCCGCAGGGAAATCGGCATCCGAAAGATCCTGGGCGCCTCCCCGGGCCGGATCGTGGCCAATATCTCGCTTGGCTTCGGGAAACTCGTCCTGGCGGCCAACCTCATCGCCTGGCCCGTGGCTTACCTGGCCATGAGGCGCCGGCTGCAAGGATTCACCTACAGAACCGGCCTCCCGGCCTGGAGTTTCGTGTTGGCGGCGCTCATGGCGCTGGCGATCGCTCTGGTGACGATCTCCTGGCAGGCGGTCAGAGCCGCCCAGACCGATCCAGTCGACACCATCCGCTACGAGTAGGGATAAGAACAAAGGACAAACGGCTTGGCTGCCCAGCGTTGCGCCTCAAGCAGCGACAGGCATCCGGGACATAGCGGGGCGTTCCGGATAATCCTCGCATCAAGGACAAGGAAATAGACCTTATTTTTTTGTTCCTTGACATCCATTATCCGCCGGCGATATGTTTTTCAATTGACGTTCCGCCTGGAAATAGGAAAATGAAGCCATGGCCAAAGCTTCCCGAGGATTTCAAGTTTTCGCCAAACCGGCCGGCGCCATCTGCAACCTGGGGTGTCGCTATTGTTATTACCTGAAGAAGGAACACCTCTATCCAAAGGGCGAGTCGTTTCGCATGCCCGACGATATCCTGGAAGAGTATATTGTCCAGCACATCAACGCATCCCCCGATCGGGTGATCCGCTTTTCCTGGCATGGCGGGGAACCGACCGTCCTGGGGCTAAACACCTTTCGCAAGATTGTAGCCTTGCAGCGTAAGCATCAGCCCGCCGGGCGGCGCATCGTCAACGGAATGCAAACCAACGGAATCCTTCTTGATGAGGACTGGTGCCGCTTTCTGGCGGCCGAGGATTTTGCCGTAGGACTCAGCCTGGACGGTCCGCGGGAGATGCATGACCGGTACCGCGTCACCAAGGACCGGAAGCCCACCCACGAGCAAACGATGCGCGGGTATGAACTCTTGCGACGGCACCGAATCTTGACCGATATCCTTTGCGTAGTGAATGCGCAGAACGTCCGGTTCCCCGCCGAGGTCTACCGATTCTTCAAGCAGATAAAAGCTCTCTACGTGAGCTTCCTGCCTCTGGTCGAGCCGCAGGCGGATACCCAAGGCGGAGTCAGCCCCGACAGTGTTCCCGCGGAAGCCTGGGGCGTTTTTCTCTGCGCCATCTTCGACGAGTGGGTGGGCGGGGACATCGGGCGGATCAAGGTGCAGATTTTCGAGGAGGCGGCCCGGACGGCCTTCGGGCAGGAGCATTCGCTGTGCATTTTCAGGCCGGTCTGCGGCGACGTTCCCGTCGTCGAACACAACGGGGATTTCTATTCATGCGACCATTTCGTTGACGCCGAACACCGCCTGGGGAATATCCGGAAAACCTCGCTGGTCGAACTGCTGGAGAGTCCGGCGCAAAGAGCGTTCGGCCAAGCCAAATTGGAAAATTTACCCCGCGCCTGCCAGGCCTGCAAGGTCCGGGCGATGTGTAACGGGGAATGCCCGAAGAACCGCTTCCTCCGGACGCCGGACGGCGAGGCGGGACTAAACTACCTGTGTGCGGGCTATCAGCGCTTTTTCACCCACTGCCGGTCTTTCGTTGCGGAGGTGGCCGCCGAATGGCACCGGCAGATCCTCGAAGGGAAAGCACCCCCGGCGCGGGCCGCGGCCGTCCTGACTGGTCCTCGACCGGGCCGGAATGACCCGTGCCCATGCGGCAGCGGCCTGAAGTACAAGAAATGCTGCTTGGGCGGGTGATCGGAATGCGGGCGTCAGGGCGGCGGCGGGAAGTCAGGTTTTGAGTTTCTCGTTAAAGAACGATATCGTCCGCTGCCAGGCCAGCTGGGCGGCTTCCTTGTGATACCGGGAAGCGTTTGTGTCGTTGAAGAACGCGTGCTGGGCGCCCTCGTAGATGAAAATCCGGTAATCCACGGATGCCTTCTTGAGAGCGGCTTCGAAGGCCCCGATGCCGGCATTGATTCGTTCGTCAAGACCTGCATAGTGGATAAGGAGAGAGGCCTTGATCTTGGGGACATCTTCCGGCGCGGGTTGACTGCCATAGAAAGGAACCGCTGCCGTTAAATCCGGAGAATTGACGGCCACCTGGTTCGTGACTCCTCCGCCCCAGCAGAAGCCCATGCATCCGACCTTTCCCGTCGATTGAGGATGCGTCTTCAGGTACTTGACCGCGGCCACATAATTCTTTGTGGTCGCCGGGCGGTCAAGCTTCTGCATGAGCGAACCAGCCGCATTGACATCCTCCGGAGTTCCCCCGAGCGGCGACAGGGCATCGGGGGCGATAGCCAAAAATCCCTCCAGGGCGACGCGCCGGGTGACGTCTTCGGTGTGGGGATTGAGGCCTCTGTTTTCATGGATTACGATCACGCCGGGAAATTTTCCGTCTCTTATCGGCCTTGCCGTATAGGCACGAACTTCGCCTGTTTCGCCGGGATACTTGATATATTCCGTATGAAGGCGGGAATCATCCTTCGGGACGACTTGGGCGCTGGCATAGCGGCCTTCCAGCAGAGGCAGCAGAGCGGTGGCGGCAGCCGTGCCGCCGGCAAGTCGGCCCAGTTTTTTAAGGAAATCACGACGATCCAGTAATCCATTTGCATAGGCATCGTGGAATTCAATCAATTTTTTATTCATATTTCCAGCTCCTTTCAGATGACAGGTTTTTCGTGGAGAGGGCCAAGAGTCTCTTCCAGTCTCCCATCCCGGCCTGTAAACCTGCATTATTCATAAATCTTAAATTGGAGAGACGGAATCAATGAATGCTTCAAGGGGGAAGGCCGGGATGGACGAAGCGACCATGTCGGGACTTCGGGAGCGAGTCCATTCCGGTCTTCCCCCCATATGGAACCCGGTTTATGAAAAATGCTGGTTAAAAACGTTTCCTCCATTGTGAAAAGAATATTCCCGGCGACAGATGAATGTCAAGCGCATCGAACCAAGGCCGAGGACCGGGATTTCGGCCGAAGCGCCTTCTCGATAAGGGGGAGCTCACGGTCGGCCGGATCTTCGGTATCTTCGCCGAGAGGCATCAAAGAGCCGGCCATTCCCTTTTTCCTTCCCTCCGTATAAAATAAGCTCAAGAGCGGAGGGAAAGACGTTTCTCCCGGCCCGGAAAAGCCTGTCAACCAAATCATCCCCCTTTCCGTTCTGATTGGTGAGTGAGACATGGAAGAATCTTCCCTTATCCGAATGGCCCAGGCGGGCGACCGGGAGGCGTTCCATCGCCTGTTCGAAGCCCACAGGGAGAAGATCTTCGGGCTGGCCTTTAATTACCTGAAAAATGCCGAGGATGCCGAGGATGTCCTCCAGGAGACCTTCGTCCGAGCCTATCACCATCTCGATCGGTTCAATCTCGACGAATCCGCCAGCCTATCCGGATGGCTCTCCCGCATCGGAATCAACTGCTGTATGGATTCTTTCCGGAAAAACAGGATGAAAACCCAGCGGGTCGACGACATCGAAATCATGGAGAGGACGGCGAACCCGGATCGGAATAACGACCCGGAACGCTCCCGGGAGTTGCAGGAAGTCCGGGAGAAGCTGGCTGCGATCGTGGACGGGTTCCCGCCAAGACAGCGGATGGCGTTCGTCCTCAGGCACCACCAGGACCTTAACGTCCGGGAGATCGCCGCCAACCTCGGCTGCAGCCAGGGCACCGTCAAGAAAATGCTTTTCAGGTCTTTCGAGACCATCAAGAAACATATGAGAAAATTTCTCGGGGAGAAATCCTATGAAATGCTCTAAAGCCAGGGAGCTTACGGTTCTCTATTTGTACAACGACCTCACGGAAGCGGAGAGGGCGTCTCTTGAGGAACATGTCGGTGCCTGCCCTGATTGCGGCCGGGAGATGGCGGAATCCCGCCGGATCTTCACGCTCATGAGAGCGGCAGGGCGGGCAACGGTCCCGCAAGTCTCCTGGGAGAAAAATTGGGCTACAATCGACGCCCGTCTCGACAGGAAGGAACGCCGCCCCTTCGGATTCTTCCCCTCCCGCGGCTGGGCGATCGCAGCCGCCTCCCTGCTCATCGTTTTTGTCATCGGAATCGGGATCGGACGGCTGTTGTTTTTCCCGTCCGGGCGGGAGACCTTGTCTCAGGTCGGGGCCGCCCCCGGCTCGCTCCAGGCCTCTCTCCGCGACCACCTGGAGGCCTTGAAGCCCGTGGTGGTCGAATATTCCAACTACAACATTGACCGGAACGGCGGGGGACGCTTCGAAATCGACCGGGATCTCATCCGGGCGCTGATTGTCCAGAACCAGCTCCTGAAACAAATCATCGCCGAGCATGACCCGACGGCCGTCCCGTTGCTTGAGGACTTGGACCTCGTCCTCAAGGAGATCGCGGTCCAGAAAAGCTCCGGGCAGCACGACCCCGCCACGGTCAAGGAGATCATCGACGGGCGGGACGTGGTTTTGAAAATGGAATTGTTCAAAAAGATATAAGGAGAGTCAACATGAAAATTATCAAAATCATTGCTTTTTTACTGGTCGGCGGCCTGATTTTCGCAGAAAGCGGCCTCGCCCAATACTCCGACGCAGCCGATCAAGCCCAGCAGGCCTCGACAGAAGCACAGAAGGCTTTGATCGAAGCTCAGAAAGCCATGGCTGAGGCCAAGAAGGCCGTTATCGGGAAAAAATGGGAGCAGGCCATTGAGATCTACAACACACTCGTGGCCAAGGACAAGCGGTACCTGGACGAATCCATGTACTGGCTCAGCTACAGTCTCTATCAGAATGCCAAGGCTCTGGACAACATGGATACCCAACTGGCCGGAAAAGAACAGGCTTTGGAAAAACTCAACGCCTTGATCGAGGAGTTCCCCGGGAGCGGCTGGAACGACGATGCCAAGATGCTGCGGATCGAGATCGCCGGAGACCTGGCCAAGAAGGGGATGGCCGAATACAGGAAGTACCTCACGAACGGCGAGCAGGATTACGGATCTGAGATCAGGCTGATCGCCCTGAACTCCCTGATCAACATGGAGGGAGAAAAGGCCTTTCCCATTTTGGAGAAGATACTCAAGAAACCCGAAGAAAGCGCCAAAATCAAGAATAGCGCCTTGATGATCCTCGCCCAATCGAGGGCCCCCCGCGCCGTCCCCCTGCTTATTGAGCTGGCCATGGACGATAAGAATCCCGAGGTCCGGAATTCGGCCGTGTTCTGGCTGGGCCAGCGCAAGGAAAAAGATTCCAAGGACGCGCTCGTCAAGATCTTCGATACGGTATCCGACAGAAAGCTCCGGGAGCAGATCGTGTTCTCCCTTTCCCAGATCAACAGCAAGGAAACGCGAGACAAGCTGATCGATATCGCCCGGACGGACAAGGATACGGAGGTGCGTTCGAAAGCCGTGTTCTGGCTGGGCCAGACTGGGAGCGGAGAGAACCTGGACTTCCTCATGGACATATATAAGAATTCCGATAGCGCCAAGGTCAAGGACAGTGTCATTTTCGCCGTTTCCCAGATCCGGACCGAGAAGGGCTTTCGCCAGCTCATCGAAATCGCCAAAACCGAAAAAGAATTTATCCAGAGGAAGCAGGCGATTTTCTGGCTGGGCCAGAGCGGGGATCAAAGGGCCATCGATTTCCTGAAGGAAGTCGTGGACAAAGACGAGAGCATCGAGATTAAGAAACAGGCCGTGTTCGCCATCAGCCAGCTCCCCAAGGACAAATCCGTCCCCCTGTTGATCAATATCGCCAGAACGAACAGCAGCCCCGCCGTCCGGAAAGACGCGATTTTCTGGCTGGGCCAGAGCCATAGCGAAGAGGCCCTGAAGTTCTTGAGAGAACTCATCGATAAGTAGAGGAGAGCCGCCATGAAACGCCTGATCGCACCGCCGGTGAAGATATTGCTCCTCCTATTGGTTGCGGGGTTGTCGGCCCCGCGGTTTCTCGCCGCCGATATCGCTTTCCTCAAGGGGAAAATCTACGACCTGAGCGGCGGGAAAAGCTCTCTGGAGGAGCGGTTCGCAGCCGCCGAAAAGGAATTCCGCGCAGCCGAAAAGGGCACCGCCTATCTCACGGCATACTCCTTCATGAGCCGGCACCTCATCAATTCCCACCGGCACGAGAAGAGTCCCGTCCCGTATAAAATAGCGGTCGATGATCGTCATATCGAGCTCCGACGCACCTGGGGAGGCGAGCACGGCTATAACGTCGAACTTGGGGAGGGACCTTACCAGACGGTGATCCTGTTCCTCCACCGGATGGAGGATGGGAAAGCCGAAATGAGGGACCTGCGGTTGATCGATCCCGAAGACGCCTATGAGGTATCGGGCGTCTCGGTTTACTGGCTGGGTGATATCGACAACGCGGAAAGCTTCGCCTTTATGAAGAGGACATTTACGGATGGTTCTTTATCGTTGCGGAAAGGCCTTGTCTTCGCCATCTCCTGCCATGACCATCCGCAAACCGTGGAATTTCTCAGAAACATCGCGGCCGGAGACTACGACCTGGAGTTACGCAAGGAAGCCGTGCTGTTTTCCGTCGGCGGTCGGAGGGACGACGGTGCCGTCGGTTTCTTGAAGGACCTCTATGCCAAGGAAAAAAGCCGCGAGATGAAAAAGCATATCATTTTCGTACTTAGCACTGACAAAACAGAGGAATCGGCCCGCGAACTCATCCGGCTCGCCAAGACCGAAACCGACTCGAGCCTCCGGAAAGACGCCATCTTCTGGCTGGGGCAGAAAGCTTCGCAGGAAGCCGTCCGGGCGCTCAAGGATGTCGTGGACGGAGACGAGAACAGCGAGGTCAAGAAACAGGCCGTGTTCGCCATCAGCCAGCTCCCCAAGGACAAATCCGTCCCCATGCTCATCGATATCGCCAAAACGAACGGCAGTCCAGCCGTCCGGAAAAACGCCATTTTCTGGCTGGGTCAAAGCGGAGACGAACGGGCCGTCTCATTCCTGGAAGAAATCCTGCTCGGAAAAAAGCGCTGACATCATTCCTCTATCGGAATAGAGCCGCGGGAAAGCGCGACAAACGCTTCCCGCGGCTTTTTCTTTTTAGCCCGTATTAGTTAGTGAATAGACTTGTAAATTCATTGTTTCGAGCAAATCGTTGATTTTCATGCTTTGAGGGTGTCATCCCGTTATGGGAAATTATTCACAAATCGGGTTCTATACGGCGGGGGGGAAGGGCGGGATGGACGAAGCGACCATATCGGGACTTCGGGAGCGAGTCCATCCCACCCTTCCCCCGGTATGTTCCCCGATTCATAAATAATTCAAGTTTCCGGATTAGCGCAAGGCCTGGAGAACGATGAGCTCAACGGCCGGCGCGACGTCCCGCAAGAAGATTTGAACGGCCATCAAAAATTCCGGCAACCGGTCATGGTTCACCGTTTTTTAGGAGGGACGAATCGACCCAGGCGTTTTTCGTTTCCTCGACAAGGACCCGCAGAATCTCGAGTTCGCCGGCGTCGAACCAGATCCGGAAGCACAAGGGACATTTGTCCACCGGGACGAAATACCGGTAGCCGAACGGCCGGGGCGTCATCCGGCCGCCGCAGTAGGGGCAATTCGGAAACAGCGAGACGCCGCTGCGGATCTTTTTCGTTGTGACGGGATTCCGCAGAAAGCGCGTCCAGAATTCTCCGGCCTGGCCCCGCGTGGCCCCTGAAAATGCTTTATCCGTTGGGGTCAGGACCGCTTTCCGATCCGCATGCTCGACGAGCGATCCCCCGCATCCCCGGCATATCTTGACGGCCCCCTCCTCGCAGCCGGCGTCTGCAAGGGGGAGGCGGCAGCGCGGACAAAGTCCGCGGACAATTTCTTTGGACTTCGATGTCCAAATCATTCGGCGCCTCGGCCTTATCGGGCGCGCTCGCCCGAGATCCTCGGCTTCTTTCCGTCTTGCATGGACCTCCCAAACCTGCCGGACGATGTCTTCGCCCTTCAGGCCGGCCATGTCCGCGAGGCGGCGGATTCTCGTCATCAGCGGAGGCTGCGTTCCGGCCGGCTGACGTGCCGCCTGATCGTCCTCGCTCCCTGATCCCGGAGGGACGAAAAAGAGGGGGGCGTCGGCCCGGGGGGAATCCCCGATGAGGGAATTCATGATGTGAGCCCTCAAGATCGCCCGCGCCAGAGCGGCGGGGTCCCGGCCATGCGCAACGGCAGCGGCGTCGGCCAGGATTTCCCGCTCCTGGTCGAAGGACCGGCTCAGGAAGCGCATAATCCAGGCCGAGATCCGATGGAACGACAGACCTTCTTCACCATCCTCGATCTTTAAAATGCTCCAAACGCGCTCGGGAAAATCCGCGAGCGAACAGACGATCATCAGATCGAACGCGTCGCCGCGGCCGATATGGGCCATCTCGTGAGCCGCGACAGCCTCGATCTCGTCCTCGGCGAGCTCCGCCAGCAGGCCTTCTGTCATGGCCAGACAGGCCGTGCCGTCGGGCTCGATAAGCGAAAGGCCGTTGATCGAGGGATCGGGAATAACATAGGGCACAATCCCGGGCCATCCGTCGGGGAGCGCTATCTTCTCGACGACATCGAAAAATTTCCTGTGATCCGGGTTCTTCAAATCAAGACGTCTCGCAGAATTCCGTTTCCATATGAATCGCGCGCCGTTTTTCCGGGCATCGAAGTATTGAAACTTCGCGAGAAGGAAGGAAAAAACGGCGACCAACCCGACAAGCCCCGCGATATAAGACGGCGAGAACAAACTCCGTTTGGAGAATACTATGCCGATGCCGAAATTGAGGGCAAGGAAAAACGACCCGATCGCGATCGCGTTGGCCCGGGTCATTGCGGCGATGAGGATGCGGCGCTTTCTCCTCTGCTCCTCCTGGATCCCATGATTATCCCCGGCGAAATCGCGGCGCATCTTAACAATAATCGTATGTAAAAACCGCGGGCTTGGCAAGCGGACGATCACGATCCCTCCGTCGCTCCACCCGTTCTACGATCATTCGGTTATCGCGGCAGGGGAGATGCTTACGCGGAGCGCCGCGGCCGGCGCCTCGGTCCACTTCTTCACCACCGGCCAGGGGAACATCATCGGCAACCCGATCGTTCCGGTCATCAAGCTGTCCGCCAATCCGTTGACGGTCGCCACGATGTCCGAACACATCGACGTGGACTTGACCGGGATCCTGCGGCTAGAGATGAACCTGGATGCGGCCGCGGACAAGGCCATGGAGATGCTGGCCCGGACCAGCAACGGCCGGCTGACCGCGGCCGAGGCGCTGCGCCACGACGAATTCGTGTTGACAAAGCTCTTCCGCAGCGCGTAAAATACCGCCGCTGGCCAAATTCCCAAAATCCGAGAGGGGCGGACTCTATCCGCAGGCTTTAATCCCAAAAAACCCGAATTGAGCGGAGCTTTACATCATGACCAAGCCATGGTACGAGGAGATTTTCGAGAATTACGCCGAGGGATACGACCGCGAGGTTTTTACCCGGGGGACCCTGGGCGAGGTCGACTTCTTTGAAAAAGAATTTCGAGGCGACAGGACGAAGAAGATCCTGGATATCGGCTGCGGCACGGGCCGGCACGCCGTCGAACTGGCGAAGAGAGGATACGACGTCACGGGACTCGATCTCTCGGAAACGTTGTTGGAAAGGGCCCGGGAGAAAGCGGCCGCGGCCGGCGTTAAGGTCGATTTCATCCAAGCCGACGCGAGAAGCTATCATGTCGATGGGGAATACAACGCCGTGCTCATGATCTGCGAGGGCGCGTTCCCGCTGATGGAAACGGACAAGATGAATTTTCGGATCCTGGAGAACGCGGCTCGAGCCCTCAAGCCGGACGGCAAGCTCATCCTCACGACGCTCAACGCGCTGTTCCCGCTCTTCCATTCGGTCAAGGATTTTCTCAACTCGGCCGGCCAAAAAAGCGAGGAGCACACGTTCGACCTGATGACCTTCCGCGATCAATCGATCTTAGAGATCACCGACGACTCGGGATGCAAAAAAACGCTCGCCTGCAACGAGCGGTATTATGCGCCTTCCGAGATGACCTGGATGCTCGGGTCCCTCGGCTTCAAGGCCATCGCCATCCACGGTTGCAAGCTCGGGAATTTTAGCCGTTCGGACGCGCTGACGCCTGACGACATCGAGATGCTGGTGATTGCAGAAAAGTGACACGGAGGCCGTCCGGTCCCGGGCTTGCTCCGGCGCGGGACGCCGGCCGGAAGCGCAATCCGTCCGGGACGCAGCTTGACATTTTTCCGACCCGCAAGTATTCTCCCCCATGACATGCGAGACACCCGCCCGGTGCCGGCCGTCGAAAAAAGGCTGCAAGGAGACAAGGATTCTTTCCACCCGCTTCGATCCCGGGCCTGTAAACGGAGGTCATCCAGTCTATGAAAAAACGCCTGACGCGCTTCTGGAAAATCGTTCTGGGGCTCTACGCCGCTTTCCTCGCGGCCATGTTTGTTGGTCCTCTTCTGAAGCTGTTTGCCCCGCTGCCCGGGAAAAAAGGGCTCATGTGGGTCCTGGTGCCGCTCTCCTTCATTTTCATGGGGCTGCTAAAGGTCAAACTGCCCACCCGGATCGTCGTCGGCCTGGTCCTGGGAACGGCCGCCGGCCTCTTGATCGGTCCCCAGATCAGCGTCTTCAAACCCATCGGAACTGTTTTCCTCAGGCTTCTTTTCATGGTTATCGTGCCCCTTGTCCTTTCCTCTCTCTTTGTCGGCACGCAGAGCCTGGGAGACATCCGCACCATGGGCCGGATCGGCTTCCGGACCGTAGCCTTCTACACCGTCTACACCATCATCGGCGCGACAATCGGGCTGATCCTGGCCAACGGCCTGCGGCCCGGCAAAGGCCTCACCCCGGCCGCGCAGCAGCAGCTCATGGAAAGCTTCGGCCAATCCGCCCAACAGAAAATTCAGGCGGTCGAAAAACCGACCTTCGGGGATACCATGGTCGGTATCGTGCCCAAGAACATCTTCACGGCCATGGCCAGCGATCCCCCGAACATGCTGCAGATCGTCTTTTTCGCCATGTTCATGGGCGTGGCCATCACCCTGATCCCCGGGAACGAGGAAAAGAAAAAACTTGTCGTGAATGTCTTCGACGGCATCTTCGACATCATGCTGCAAATTATCAAAATTGTCATCAAGATCGCCCCCTACGCCGTTTTCGCCCTCATCGCCGACGTTGTCGGACAGTTCGGCCTCGAGCTCCTCATGCTGCTCACCAAGTACACCCTGGTGACGATCGGCGGCCTCCTGATTCTCTTAGCAACCTATATCCCGGTCACCTATTTTCTTTCCCCGCTGAACGTCACCGGCTTTTTACGCGGCATCTGGCCGGTCATGACGATCGCCTTTTCCACTTCGTCCTCGGCGGCATCCCTTCCCGTCATGATGGACACTTGCCAGAATCGGCTCGGCGTATCCCATCGGATTGTCTCTTTCATGCTTCCCTTGAGCATCACCATCAACATGAACGGATCCGCCCTTTACCAGGCCGTTTCGGCCGTCTTCATCGCCCAGGTTTACGGCATCCATCTCAGCCTGATTGATCAGATTGTCGTCGTCGTCCTCGCCACGCTCTCGGCCATCGGTGCGCCCGGCGTCCCCGGAGCCTCGTTTATGATGCTGGTCATCGTGCTGGTCCAGGTGGGGATCCCGATCGAGGGCGTCGCCCTCATCCTCGGAGTGGAGCGTCTCCTGGACATGTGCCGGACCACAGTCAATGTCGTGGGGGACGCGACGGCCGCGGTGGTCGTCGGCGGATGGGAAAAAGAGCTCAGTCCGCCCGCGGATCTCCTGAAAAAGTCCAGGGCCCACGCCTGATCAAAGGAGCCTCAAATGCCTCTCATCGAAGTCCACTTGCTCGAAGGACGCACGGACGAACAAAAAGAAAAGCTTCTGTCCGCTATCACCAGGGCCGTACACGAGTCGATCGGCGCGCCCCTTCCCAACATCCGGGTCTGGATCCAGGAGTTCTCGCCCAGGGAATACATGATCGCGGGAGAGCTTGCGGCGAACAGGAAGCCTTGAAAAAGGCGGAGAAGCCGCGGCCTTGACCCAGGTTACGACCGGCCGGGAAAGCCGCAGCCTTCCTCGCGGCAGATCCTTTCCAATTCCTCCATCGACCACGGCTGGTCCGGCGGGAAAAAATCGGCGTACGGCCGCTTCAGCAGCTCCACGGCCGTCCGGGTCTGCCGGTCGCACCAGGACGGGATCGCGGCCAGGATATCGTCCAAGGCCATTCCGCTCAGCTTCAGGGTGAAGAACGGCTTGAGCTTTGGAACGTCCAGGGCAACCGGGTCAAGCCCCTCTTCCAGGATTTTCTTTTTGGCCCGGGTGATCCTCCGCTCCCCCACCTGGTAGAGGAGCTGGATGTATTTTTCGAACAGGATCCATTCGTTGATCAAGACTGAGATTTCAACCGGGGTGAAGGACCGCCAGAAGGCGACAGGCTGGCGCAGGCAGATAAACCGTCCCAGCATGAAGGCGCCGGCCGAGTAACCGGATCGTTTCTCCTCCCGGCAGGTCCGGAGGGCATGCTTGAAGAAGCCTATCTTCCGCTCGGGAGTCAGCAGATTAAAGACCGTATGCTGCTTGAGATGGTCGCCCATATCGCTCCCCAGGACCTCCTCGACGTAAAGCCTCTCGTTGCGGTCGAACCAGGCGTTGACCAGGTCCCGGGCTTTTTCACTCTCGCCGCGGAGGTCCAGGATCACCAGCCGGATGATCTCTTGGAGGCTCGATATCTGCTCCAGCTTGAGGTTGGCAATGAGGTCGTTGTACATGCGATAAGCCCGGGCCATCGTGGCGAAGGCCGGCTTTTCGAATTCCTCGAGATCCACGCGCTCGCTTCGCATATAGCGCAGCAGCCGGGCCGGCCAGAACCTCGCCGGCCCGAGATAGACGCAACGGTGATGGCTTGACACGGTCACCCATTCGCCTTCGTGAACGACGACTCCGTCCTGGTTGATCAATCCTCCGCCGGGCAGCATCCGGACGCCGCTCCTCTCCAGGTTGAGGAGCGCGGGCAGGCCGAAGCTCTGGCAGATGGTGACGACATGAATGGCCGCCGAGGTCAGGCTCAGGAGCGCATCCATCTCCCGCATGACAACCGTATCGTCGGGCTTGAAGGACGGCTGACACAAGCAGACTTTCCCGCCCTCTTTCTTCCGATCGAGGGCGGCTTCGGCCGAGAAATAGAGTTGAGCCGAAACGGCCATCCGCGGCAGGATCGAGGCGCCGGAGCAGAAAAGCTTGAGACGGTGAAGGGAGTCGGGATCGATGGCGTCCGACTCGATCTGCTTGACGTGGAAGGGTTTGATGAGCTCAGGAACGCGCCGCTGGGAAATGACGCCCGCCTGGTAGAGGTCCATGACCGAGATCACGGCACCGCGTCCGGTCATCTCGGACTGGTTAAGCTGGATGAGAGCGAAAAAACGGTGGCGCTCCATGACGTCGGTGACAAACTCGATGGTCACCGGCGAAGCAAACTCCCTCTCCAACTCATTGAGGAGCGGAAGGAAGTGGTAGACCGCCGGTAAGTCCTCCTTGATCTCCTCTCGGCGGAAAAAATCCGTCGTTTCAGTCTCGACCGTCCCGGACATGATTTCCTCACCGAAGATGTTCTTGGCGCTCTCGATCTGGAGGCCTTCACCGTTGCGCGGATGGCGGCTGAAGAGAATGCCCACCATCGAGTTCTTGTCCCGAACCGTACAAACCATTTTTTGAAAGATGAGAGCCGGATACTGATGCTCGCCCCGGGAAAAGGTCAGGAGCAGGTCAAGGTTGCTCTCGTAATGGGCGTAGGCCCGCTTTACGAAGAATTCCATCTGGTAAAGCGGATCCTCGAGAAGGCGGGGATGGATCTCGCGGACAGCGGCGTGCAGTTCGTCGAGGCGGCACAACAGGCCGTTCAGGCCGTTGGGATCGTTTTTCTGCAGGGTTTTCAGGCGTTCTGGATCCAGGGCCTGAAGCATATTCTGCAGGTTGTTGAGGTACATGCGACCGGCCGCCTCCTCGCCGAAGGCCTCCACCAAGGCGGGATAGGCGCTGTCTGTAATGCCGGCGTTGAGGTAGGTCGGCATGACGCCGGGAATACAATAGGGCATGGCACAACGAATGGCGAGCACGAGCGGTGAATCTGCGGAGCCGGCCCTTTGATAGGTCAGCGCTTCAAGCGTATCGAGCGCATCACCGATACGGCGCCGGAGCTCATTGGAGGAGAGACGATAGGCGTTCGATGTCAGGATGACAAAATCGGGAACAGGGTAGCCCTCCTGGCTGAGCCGGAGCAGGGTCGCGCCCTTGTCGCTGATAAGGTCAACGGAGAAATCTTCACAGCTCGTGCAGGGGACGATCCATTCGGTCGCGGCATCTGGGATACGGACGGAAGGAAATTTCCTGCCCTCCAAATAAGCCGCCAGCAGGCGGTCGATCTCGCGGGTCGCCGCGAAATCCCCCCGGCGTGAGCGCAGGATCAGGAGGACATAGGCCATGGCCCTGGCGGGATCTTTCTGGCAGATGAAGGGAACATCGATCTCCCGGACCATGATGTCGCCCAGGAGTTCTCCCCGGACTCCATAAAGGTCGAGAACGGGCGGAGAAAAGCCGGGAAGGGTTGATTTTTTCTTCCGGGCTGCGGCATCGGCCATGGAAGAGAGAATCTCGCGTTTATTCGGGTAATTCCCGCTGAGGCAGAAGCTCTTGATGTTTTTTTCAAGGCTGGACAACGGACATCCTCCCTATCATTGAGCGTCCCGGATTCACGTCGCTGCCGAGCACCGGAAGGGAGTGGAACTTCCGGATTCTTCCCTTGTTGTATAACTCTTCATGGGGAAAAAGTCAAAGACGTCGAGCGAATCAGGAGTTGCCGTTTTCGCCGGGCTTGAATGTTTTGAATTTCACGGGCAGGGAGGCGTTCTTTCGCCAGAACTTCAGTTCAGTAACTTTGTAAGCGTTCCTTTTGCGGATGCTCAGGATTCCCAGGACCACGTCCTTGTCCTTGTCCCAATACTGGTAATCGTGGTTGGAAACCGTGGGCGGCGCCTGGGGGTGGGAGTGAATGGAGCCGATATACTCATGTTCATCGGAATCCACCATGCGTTTGATTTCCTTGTAATCGGGGATGACATAATCGTAGGTCGCCTCCACAATGGGCGGAATGAGAATCCGGGTGATTTTGAATTTTTTGTTCTTGAGTTTTTTCCCGAGAAGGATGCCGTAGACCTCCCGTGGATAGCCGCGGCTGGCGCGCCGCTTGAACCTGTTCAGATCTAACTCGTTTACTATCAGCCTCATAGCAACAATCTCTCGCTCTTCACGCCCTGCCGCATTCGGAAATGTCATTACGTTATAGCACACATATCCGGTCTCGGTCAATCGGAGAAAAAAATGACCCGGAAACACATTATCTTATTGATTATATTATAATTATAAACATCTCGGAGACTCACGCCATCCCGGAGCTTCAGAAAATAATCAATTCCTCATTCCCTCGCGCCTATCCTCATGGCACAAGTTATTGAGTCATTACTATTTCAGGGTTTCAGGTGCCCGGGGATGTATCTGACCCCCGGATATTTTTATAAACCCCGTCCTGGGGCTGCATCAGGGCATCAGGCAAAAACGCCGCGGCAAGGATTATACCGCCCGGTCGATGACATCGAGCACGCGCCGCATCACCAATAAAGGATTTGGAACGTTTTAGCCCAAATAGAGATTTTAAAATATAAAGCGTTGTGTATTATAATTGAAATAGGAGATTTCGAATTAACGAGCCTCTCTCTCAGATGAAAAAACATGGGTTGAGCTTTCTCATCTCAGCCGCCGTTCATGCGCTTCTCTTTCTATTTTTCCTGCGGACCTTCGGCCTGGTCAAAATCCTTCCCATCCAGAGAAAAGTCACGCCGGTTCGCATCGTACCTTCCCCGCCATCTCCAAAATTGTTCCAGCCGCGCCCCGAAGACCTGAAGCCCAGGGTTGGAGTCCCATCCCCAGGCCAAGGCCCGGGGACCGGAAGCGGGGGCGGAGGCGGTGGAGGAACAGGCACTTCCCGCCCGGAGGCGGCATCGGGCGGAACTCCGGAGATTGCAGAAAAAGCCGAGAGAGTTCTGGCCCGCAGGGAAGGTCAGGCCCCGCCGGCTCCGCTCATCGGCGAATTCCGGCTGAGCAAGACCCCCGGCGAACCGCGGCCCGGCGTCCCGGTGCTGGTCCTAGGGCCCAAGCAGACCGGGATGCCTGGAGTCGACACGAAGAAGTACGCGCCGCCGGGCGATTTCGACTTCCGCCAATATCTCTATTCGCGGAGCCCGTCCTCGGGAACGCCGCCCGCTGGGCCCTCTTCGGGCCGGGGCTCGATCCGGTCTTCGGGCGGAGGCGGACCGGGCGGGTCCCCGACAGCCCGGATCTACGACATCACGCCCTGGGCCCGGGCGGCCGTCGAACTTGTCCAGAAGAACTGGACGATATCCCAGCTCAGGGACCTGGGCGCTAACCTGTCCGTCCGCATTTCGGTGACCATCGGGAAAGGCGGTGAGCTTTCTTCGCTGACCGTGGTGAGCTCTTCCGAAATCCCGCTTTTCGACAAGGCCGCCCTCCACGCCATCGAGCAGAGTGTTCCATTTCCCAGGCTCCCGGACGATTTTCCTGACGAGACTCTGGAAATTCTCCTGGTCTTCGAACTCCATGGCTAGAAAACATCTGACCCTGTGCGCTCTCCTTATGCTTCTCCCGCTGAATATTCTGGCCGATTGGCGGGAGGAGGTCTCCAAGTTCTTTGGGAAAGCGCCCGACTATAAAGACGCCGTCGATTATTTGACGGCCGAATTCGCCAAGATCGACGAGCTGGATAAAAGGACGGCCTGCGGTCTTCTTTCCTATGCCTATGATCGGCTGGGCGATAAAAACAATGCTTTCAAGTGGCTGAGCGATTACTTCGAGATCTACGGGTTCTCGACCGCCTATTACCAATTCCTGGAGTCAGCGGCCAACTCGGCCGTGAGCGGATACCTCAGGAGATGGCAGGTCAGATATCCGCTGGCCCAAGAGATCGCGCTCATCGACGCCCGCTATCCCGAAGACATCCCCCTTCCGGCCGCCCAGATCGTGGTCGTGGACATGGCCAACGAGGCCTACTTTAAGTTCTCGGATGAATCGGGCACCCTCCGGGGCGGGCTCTTCCGGAGAGGCTTCAACTCCCTGAGCCTGAATATGAACGATCTTTTCCGGAACGCCGGGCCCCACCTCTTCACCCTGGAGCTCAAATCCGAAGACCTTATCGTCAGAAAGGAAATCGAGGTTTCGGTGCGTATCGATTCCCGGACCGTCATCAAGGCCAAGGACGAGGAGGCCCGCAAGCAGGAATACACTCTCTCCCTCTTCGTCAACGACCAGCTGGCCGCAGTCAGCAAGAAATCGCTGCCCTACAGGCTGCCCTGGACCTTTCCCCTTCCGCCGCCGAACGGCCGCTTCATGCCCTTCGGTCCGGTCGATCCCAGGGACCGGAATAATCCCATGATCAACTCCGTCCCCATCATGGCCATCCCCATGGTCATCACCGAGTTGCTTAATGCTCTGAAAAAAGGAAAACCGGTTGAAACCCCGCCGATCGAGAAGAAGCCGGTCGTTTCCCTCACCTTCCGGGAGCGCAACCTTGAAGGAGGCATCGAGGAGGTTAAGGCCGCGATCCTGATCAAATCCCGGACTGCAAAGATCTACACGATTTTCTAAACTTGACTTCTATTCCTGAGGGGCGACACGACATCTCTCTTCTTCGTCGCGTTCCTGATCTATCAGGACGTGACGCTCATCATGGACGAAGCGACGCCGGCTGTTTGGCCGGATCATTATTCCGAATTTTTTCCTTGACATAACATATCGGCGGCGCTAACATATTAACGTATTAGCAATTTCTAATAAATAAAAGAGCCGCTGATGGATAACATCGAAAAGTTGTCGGAGGTCTTCAAAGCCTTGTCGGATCCCACTCGATTGCGCTTGGTCAAACTGATAAGCGGCCGAAAGCGGGACCAACGCGTGCCGGATGAGTGCGGCAAGGGGCCTTTGTGTGTTAACGCCCTGGCTAAACAATTGGAGATCACCCAGTCGGCGGTTTCACAACACCTGCGCATTCTCAAACAGGCGGGACTCGTGAGAGGGGTACGGCACGGCGCCTTCATTCACTACGATCTGGAGAATGAGGGCCTGGAGCGGACCAAAAACATGCTTCGCAAGACGCTTGGGGGCGATTTTTTATAGGCAAAAAATTTTATCATAATATATTAGCATATGCTCAGATACTAATTTATAAGGAGGTCCTATCATGTGTTGCGAAACCGCAAGGTATCGTGAAACCCGCCATGGTCGGATTGGCGACGGACGCTGTTGCGAGCTGGGTTTTTGGACCAAAGAAGAAAAGGTCGAATGGCTCGAGCGGCGCTTGGAAGAACTGACGGAGGAGGCGGAAACTGTCAAGCGGCGTATGGCCGCCTTGAAAACAGAGAAGTAATCCCGTCGCCGAGAAAGGGAGGGGCCGACAGGCTCCTCCCTCTTCCTCAAATGGTTGGGCGCCTACTCGCTAAGGAAGACTATCCAGCATCTTTGGGACGAAGAAGCCCCGGTAAAACGACGGCAGACCGCTTAGCGCGTTCATCAAGTCATGGATGCCGATTTTTTCCGAATCATATTGGACGACGATTCCCGATATTTCTCCATGCTTGCCTATGGAGACGTCCGAAACGCCGGGCATCGCTCCTAACACGGAACGTATTTCCTGAATGCACTTGTCGCATTGATACCCGCACTCCAGAATCACCGGACTACAGTCCAAATGGAAAAACTTCTGTAATAACATCCTTCCCTCCGTTTTCCAGACGCAACATGGCGCCTGACACAAAGGTCGGCGGCGGGAGCCGGCCGCCGATGACGTTCGTATCAATAATTCAGCAAAACGGCCGGCTTCCGTCCGCTGGACCGACTCGTTAGCCGGACACGTCACTCGACGATGCGCAGCGCCCGCCGAAGCGTGAAGAAGGTGGCGCCAATGAAAACGAGAAACACGAGTGCACAAACGCGAACGATGTTCCACTCCAGACCTACGTTGGCTTCACCGTGGTAGATGTCGGTCAGCGCTAGATGGCCCGCCAATCCCGCGAATAATGAGAGGACTCCCAGTGCCATGGTTATTTTGATTTGCTTTTTTAGTTTGGCCATAGTGTTCTCCTTGTTTCTTGGTACGAATGCCAGCTTGCTGTTATTATACAGCACGCTTTTATTGATACAAGTCTCCCTTTACAAACGTCGTATAATATTATGTCGTTCCATCAAATATCCCCGCAAAATTGCACTTTTATCATACGAATATCCATATTAGATTGTAAGCCGCATATTCGGCGGCCGTAATATCCAGCCCGGGGGCGCCGCTTCCGCTGCGCCGGCTGAAGCCCCTTGCCGAAGCCCCCTTGACTTCTCCTCCGGAATTCGCATATACCTCAAGACGATGCCCCGGAAGAAGCTCATCCCCGTCTTCATTGCCGCGGCGCTTTTCGCCTTCGGCCTGACCCTCTACCTCCATATCCTTTTCCAGAGCTCAAGGTTCACGATCCTCGACCACGGCCTCAAGATCGAGCCGGCGCTTTTCCTGTTTGTCTTTGTGGCCATGGATTTGATGCTGTTGGCGATTTGGGCTTTCGGTGCCGGAACGCCGGCTCGCCGCCTCGGGATCGAGCCGGCAGCCGCGCTGCGCTCGGCCTTCTGGGCCATGCTTCCCCTGGCCTTCTTGCTCCTCAGCCCGCTTCTTCTCCGTTACTACACGACGCGTCAGGACCTCAAGAC
>Ga0315288_10002792_pt1 | contig 22385 bp, 37 predicted proteins | sample YL17G11_20_MG_FD_203454 | JGI IMG/M metagenome (GOLD analysis project Ga0315288, IMG submission 203454) | Sediment microbial communities from Yellowstone Lake, YNP, Wyoming, USA - YL17G11_20 | ecosystem: Environmental > Aquatic > Freshwater > Lake > Sediment | place: USA: Wyoming | collected...
TTCAGTCTCGCAGCCCAATGGGTATGGGGAGACGACCTTGAGATTGTTTCGTTTGTTGAGATTGATCCCTACTGCCAGAAGGTGCTTAGGAAGCATTGGCCGAATGTGCCGATTATGGGAGATGTGAGGAATGTCAAAAGGGAAACTCTGGCCGACACCGTCTGCGAATCCTTTCGAAGAAGATCCTATAAGCTGGCACAAGAGAAACGAGAAGATAAAGACGGATCCACGTTATCACGGGAGTTCAGGCATACCCTTAGCAGTGAAAATACGAGAATCGACCTCCTCACCGGAGGTTTCCCCTGCCAGCCTTTTTCCTGTGCCGGGAAGAGAGCAGGAACAGAAGATGACCGCTTTCTCTGGCCTGAGATGCTTAGAGCGATACATGAAGTTAAGCCGAGGTGGATCGTGGCAGAAAACGTTTCTGGAATCCTTAGTCTCGACGAAGGCATGGTATTCGAGTCAGTGTGTTCTTCGCTGGAGGCTGAAGGGTACGAAGTCATCCCGCTTGTTATTCCAGCTTGCGCCATCGGTGCGCCACACAGAAGGGACAGGGTTTGGATTGTTGGGCACTCCACAGAGTTTCGATGCAACGGATTGCCCGTCCGGGGATATACAGGAACGCAAGAAAAAAGGGGGATGCTCAAACCTCAGAGAACAGATTGCCATGCTCCCGACACCGAGGGCAGAGAAGCATTCCCCACAGAGCAGGTCGGATTTCACACCAAACCTTGCAGCCAGAATAGAGATGTTGCCGACTCCTACCGACTCAATGGTGACAATGCAGGATCTGGTTCAGGCAAAGTTCCACAGTTCAAAGAGGCCGAAATACTCCGAAACCCTTGGCAAGAACACTGGTATGAAGTTGCAACCCGCTTTTGTCGAGTGGATGATGGGGTACGAAACAGGGTGGACAGACTTAAATCGTTAGGAAATGCCATAGTGCCACAGGTGGCAGAGCAAATATTTAGGGCGATAAAGGAGATTGAAGAATGAAACGACCCATGCCACTCCTAATCCCGTGCGGGTGCAATCCAAGCCACACGGAAAGGGAAAGTGAGTACTATTTCCGGGCCCTGGTACGGAATCCCTGGACGGAACATGACATTTTACTAGCCCGTTGGAGGCTACGGTTAGCATTGGAGGTATGCGATGAGAGAAAGGTTTGTCCGTTGGCTCATTAAGATTCTGAAAATCAAAGGAGTTCACCTTCACGGAGATCCTATCAGAAAGGAGAAATCACATGGAGATCAAGGGAGCACTGACCTTACCGAGAGCAAAGTTCTTTGAAGAAGAATTATTTGACGAACAGGTTGACATCTCCCGCATGAGAGGGAAAGAGATTGAGGCAACTACAAAGATGGAGAAGTGTTGCTCCTGCGGTGAGCCGTTCGAAGCCAAGAGCTGGCACGAGCCACCGTCATGCCCTTTTTGCCACGTTAGCCGAGTGGACTAGGAGAAAGCCATGATTAAACAAACCACACTAGACGCACTCAATCGGTATGTGGTGGGACACGTACCCACGGGGGATTTTCTTCTAGCTGTGCTTTCAAATAATCTCGTTGAGTCCTTTGCCCATGCCGATGATGAGAATTTGGCAGCAATGCTAGAAATCGTCAAACATATCTACTTTGAACTACCATCCAGATGTTGGGGCTCCCCTGAGAAAGTGAAAGCATGGTTAGGGGAAAGAGACTAAGAGAAAGGAGGAAATGAAGATGACAATGGAAAACGAACTGCAAGTTTATGAATCAAAACCTTTGACTGCAAATGATATCAAGGGTCAGGTGGATTTAATCCAAGAAGTGATGAAGAAGGTAATGCACGACAAGGAACACTATGGGGTTATCCCTGGATGTGGTGATAAACCCGCCTTGCTCAAGCCAGGAGCAGAAAAGCTCAATCTCACATTCAGGATGGCTCCCGATCCTGAAACAGAAATAGTTGATCTTGGGAACGGACACCGGGAATACAGGGTTAAGTGCATTCTAAGAAGCATTGAATCGGGGCGGACGCTTGGGGCGGGTGTAGGTTCTGCTTCCACGATGGAAACCAAATGGAGATATCGCAACGCAGAACCGGAGATCACGGACAAACCTGTTCCGAAGGAATACTGGGATGTAAAAAAAACAGACCCAGGGAAAGCCCTTGGGATGATTGGGGGAAAAGGATTCACCACGAAAAAGGTGGATAACTCTTGGATGATTGCCAAAGTCACGGGGGAGAAAGTCGAATATGATAACCCTGCTGACTATTATAACACCTGTTGGAAAATGGCAAAGAAGAGGGCATTGGTGGACGCTGTGCTAACAGTTACAGCGGCCTCTGACATCTTCACCCAAGATGTTGAGGAAATGGTTGAGAACGGAACGATTGTCCCCGGTAATGGTGGAACAAAACCACCCATCCAGGAACCTCAGAAGAAACAGGTCGAACCACCGAAGAAGGACACGGAAACAATTATTACCACCGTGGACAACGTGACCCAGAAGGACGGGGTGGGCGCGAACAATAAACCGTTTACCAGATACACCGTCCATGTAGGAGAGACGAAGTATGGCACCTTCAGCAAGACCGTGGCCGAGGACGCAAAGAGAGCGTCCCAGGGTGCCCTGAATGTCACCATCGAGCATAGAAAGACGGATTACGGCCCTGAGATTGTGACCCTTGTTGTGCAGGAACCGCCAGAACCAGGAACCGAGGGATAATGCCCAAACTTGAGTTCGACGAAGAGAAACACCTTTACACCTTAGACGGTCGCCGCCTAGTCTCTGTGACGGAATGTCTGCGCCTTGTCGATGACCGATGGAAAGCCGAGCCATATTATCTCCTCCGTGGGAAATATGTTCACAAGGCTACGGAACTGTACGACCGGGATGAACTCGATGAATCTACCGTTGACCCTATGATCCACCCCTACCTCGACGGCTATGTGAAGTTTAGAGAGGAAACCGGGTTCATTCCAGGTGTAATCGAATATCCACTTCATCATTCGCAATATCAATATGCCGGGAAGATCGACAGAACGGGGGATTTGAATGAGACTCACATACTTCTCGACCTCAAGTCCGGAGCCAAGGTTCGCGTTGATGAGCTTCAGGGAGCGGCGTACTTTGAATTATGCAGGGTGAACAACATCCCCGTAAAGAAAGTGTTCGACCTTTATCTCCATGACGACGGGACTTATAAGTTGGAACCTATCGAGAACCCTAAACGATTGCTGCCCTCATTCTTGAACGTGTTGGGGGCATATAGGTGGAGAGAGGGATTGTGAAGAAACTGTCTGATTACCTCTTCTACCAGGACTCCTGGGCAACCATCTATTGCGGAGACTGCCGAGACATCCTGCCCATGCTTGAGCCGGTGGATTTGGTGCTGACTGACCCGCCGTATGGGATAGGATTAATGCACAAGGATGGGACAATGGGAGGCACATCAAGAAATATAAAGCGGTGGGCTGGACAAATTAATCCGATTTACCATCCATTCAATGATAATTCTCCAATTGACCCATCTCCACTTTTACCGATGTCTAAGAATCAAATTATATGGGGAGGGAACTATATTGCCGACAAATTGCCTCCACAAAGGTGCTGGTTGGTTTGGTATAAACGGGTTAATGGGCAACAAAATTGTTATGGAGATTGTGAATTAGCATGGAGCTCGTTAGATCAGCCCATACGTTTATTTTCTTATCTATGGATGGGAATGTTGAGAGACGGCGAACAAGAAGAACATTACCATCCTACTCAAAAACCTGTTTCTTTAATGAAATGGTGCATTTCACTTGTAGAGACATCACAAACCATCCTCGACCCCTTCATGGGTTCAGGCACGACCCTTGTGGCTGCGAAGAACCTCAACCGGAAGTCCATAGGCATAGAGATTGAGCCAAAGTATTGCGAGATTGCAGTCAAGAGACTTAGGCAGGAAGTGTTTGACTTTAGGTGGAAGGAGAATATCACATGAACGAAATTGAAGTTGTAACGAAGGAAGTGCTATCCGTTCCAGACCGAGCTAACCTGATAATCGTTAAAGATCAAGTCTCGTTGACCGCGGCCAATCAAGTATTTTTGGACATAAAGGGACTCCGCAAGAAGATTGAGGATACCTTTTCGCCCATCATATCTGCGGCCCATCGCACTCACCAGGAGGCTATTGCTCAGAGAAAGAAGATAGAGGAACCCTTGATTGTGGCCGAGAGATACCTCAACGGCCAGGTGACGTCCTACCACCAGGAGATCGAGAAGAAGCGCCGGGAAGAGGAAGAGATTGCGCGGCAAGAGGCAGTCAAGGCTGAAATGGCACGCCGGAAGGCTGAGGAAGATGATAGGATCCGGCAGGCTGCCGAACTTGAGGCCGCAGGAGCTACAGAAGAGGCCGAAGCTCTGGTAAATGAGACGGTTGAGGAGAACCAGAAGCCCATCGAGGTCTATATCCCCCCGCCGCCTACCCCGAAGGTGGAGTTGGAGGGGGCCACGGTAAAGACATACTGGCAGGCCGAGGTAACGGATCTTCGCGCCCTCTGCCGCGCCGTGGCCGATGGGAAGGCCGCGATCGCCTGTGTTGAACCGAATATGACCGTCCTGAATGCCCAGGCAAGGGCTCTGAAGAAGGAAATGGCTATCCCAGGGGTAAGGGCCGTCTCGACATCGAGCATGGCCTCCACAGGCAAGCGAAAGGCGGCATGACCAAAGATCGTCTCACCTGGGTTCTCCACGGGATAGACCTTGACCGCCTGAACGAATGGGAAGAGCGGTTTATAGGTGATGTCGAACCCTACTTTGAGAGGAACGGGGATTTGACCGATAGGCAGGAAGAGATTTTAGAGCGGATCTACCGCGAGAAGGGGTTGTGATATGCCTCAACCAGAAAACCCCCCTCAAATAAACATGCATGTTTCCGTGGAGGCTAAAAAGTGCCGCCTCCCGTCCTGCCAGAAGCCATTTTTACCTAAACGGCGTGGGAAGCGGGAGCAGAGCTTTTGCTGTCCTGAATGTCAGAAGGAGTTTAACAGGCTCGCCCCTCGGGTCGGGAGGGCAGCCTTGAGGGAACAGGTTGAATGAGAAGGAGGTAATATGTCGCCCAACTGGAACAAAGTCTTTCTGAACGAGACTCCTGCCATTGTTGACCGTGCAACAGTCCACGAAGAGGGTTTTTACCTGATCCTGTACCAGGGCCAGATTGTGAATGACTCCAAATACCTTGTCGAAATGGGAATTCAGCTATGGATCAATGGCGTAAAGACAAAGGCCTGAAGGTGAAGGCCCGCAAGATCACCCATCCCACGGCTGAAGACCAGGTTCACATTATGGAGTTTATCCCAGATCAGCACAGACCTATCTTCACGTTGATCTTAGAGTCAGGCTGCCGGCCATGTGAGGCTATCCGGCTTAGGAAGACCGACGTTGACCGGACAGTTGGGAAGATCACCTTCAGGAATACAAAGAACGGCAAGGACCGGGATTACCCAATCATGCCATCGTTTGAGGATGCCCTGAAACTGCGAGACCTTGTTTCGCCCTATGCCTTTAGCTGGGGAGAGGGTCATCAGTATAACCGGAAGCACCTGTCTTGGGATTTGTAAACTATGCCATGCTGTGTGGGATGAAAGGGAAGAAATAACAATATGAAATATATTTGTGTTTCAGGCGGTGCAGATTCAACGGCGATGGCTCTTCTTTTATGGGAACGTGGGGAAGATTTTGAAATGGTGTTCTCAGACACGGGGGCCGAGCTTCCAGAAACCTATTGGATACTTCCGAGATTATCCCAAAAAACAGGGAGTAAATTGAACGTTGTAAGTAATGGAAGTTTTTTCCAGAAATTGACTCACCGGGGGTATTTACTGCCATCATTTAATCGAAGGTGGTGTACATCCGATCTTAAAATAGCATCGCAGGAATATTATTTTGATGCAAATAATATCTTATCTTGTGAAGTTGGAGTGGGGATTGCGGTGGATGAACCAAATCGAATCAGAGACAAATGGTATCCGTTAGTTGAAGCTAACATGTCTAAATCGGATGCTAAAAAGTTGTGTCAGAAACATGATCTCATTTCACCAGTATATGATTGGAGAACCAGCGTTTCCTGTTTTTGCTGTCCGTTTCAGCGTAAGCGTGATTGGAAGAATCTCTATAAACATCATCCCATACTCTATGTGGTTGCAGAAGAATGGGAGAAACAGAGCATGGAAAAATCCAATGGATTTACCTGGAACAAAGGATTCAATTTAAGAGAAATGAGAACTGCTACAAATTCACAGATTGAAATGTGGCCCGAACCAGAGCATGAACCATGTTTGATTTGCAATACATGAAACAATTACAAACGCACCACCCGGTTCAAACCCGGACTCGATAGAGTCCAAATAGCTGATTTTATAGGGTGTGCGTCTATGCCAACAACATGGTCGTTAAGTACGAAGTAATTGAAGAAATGCCATCAAAAATAGGTACAGATTCGGTACAGAGAATAAACGCGGGACGCGGTTCGAATCCTCGTCCCCCAGCCCAATATCATTGAGGAAAGTGTTCTTTTTATGTGGAGCAAAGGTGGAGCAGATGGAATGAAAACTCACAAATGAAGCATTACTGTTTAATCCGCTCTCTCTCAAGGCACTCGGCGAGCTCTGTTTTGCATCGAACACACTTCTCCATGAGATCCGTCAATACTTCTTTCTTCATCATCACGTAGCCATCGGGGATCCCTGGAATGGCAGGCTTCGGAGTGGTGACGCATCCGCTACTCAGAATCCATGATGTCGCTAAAATGAGCAACAAAGTCAGAAACATCCTGCTCTTTCGCATTCTGAATCTCCTTGATCACGCCCATGAGACGGTTGTAGGCCTCTCGGCGCGCCTTGTTCGCCTTAGCAGGGTTGTCCTCGGACAGGTGATTGATTAGGATGAGGAGTTGCGTCACCGCATCAGCGATAGACGTAACCCCTCCTCCTGCAAGCAGACCTCCTACGAGTTTTCCTAGATCCTCGACTTTAAGAATTGGCTCAGCCATGACTCACACCACAGCCTTTTTGAACAGCGCGCTTTTCCCCGTGAAATACCCAATCACCGCGCCACCCAGACACAGCAGGAACGTATCCCAACTGAAAGCCTGGGTTCCGAAATAGGCCCTCAAGGGCTCCAACACCACCAACAGAAACGCCACGATGTTCGTAATCCAGTTAATTGCACTTGGACTCATCTTGTATCACCTCCTTCCTTTGCAGTCTCTATCTGACTGCTCTTCTTTATCTTTTTTCTTCACAAATATTCCTTTAATCCCATCCCATATTCGAACAAAGGGATATATCGCCAACAAGATGAGCCACTGCCAAGGTGTAAATGGAGATCCTGTCATTTCAACCCTCTTCCATCAATTTGGCATCCTCCTCCGCACGTTCGGGAGTTTGCTTCGCCCACAATGAATTACGCATGTGAAACGCAGCGGTTTGAAAATTTTCATTTTCGATGTGAAATAATGTTACCTGAAATTTTTTGACCCCTTCTAATCCCATCTGAAAAACCATATCGACCAGAACAGACTTTCTATTCTGTGAGAGTTGATTCCAGTTTTTTACCAGAGTCATTGCGCCATCTTCAGCGTCGTGCCAATCTCGGTCAAAAAGTTTCTCGGCTTCCAATTCATCAATGCCGCGATCTTCAAGATTACGTCCATAACCGATCGTTAGTTTTCCAGATGTACACCGATATGCCTTTAATCTTAATCCCTCATGTCTCTTGATGAGACTTAATCCGAAAGTGTCCATCACATTCCCAGTTTTGATAAATCCGTCAGAATGATTTCCGTTTTCTTGAGTTGCCCGTCCATCCTCTCCCTGAAATCTTTGTCCGTCATCTTCCCATGTTTGAAGAGATGCCAGATGGCGTCAAGACAGATCCAGGAATTTCTTAGATCGGCGACACACTCTTTGCGTTCTTTGTCGAGGTTCATCTCACTTCCGGTTTCGGACATAATCGTTCATGTCCTTTAGTTCAGAGAAAATATCGTGCTGAGTTTGCTCGATGCGGTCAAGTCTCTGGTCTGTCCCTTTATGGATTTGCTCACACAGGGTCTTTTCCTGTTTGCATGATTCAACGTTTTTGAGCCTCCGGTTGAACCCAAAGGCCGCCACAATGCTCGCCACAAGTCCGCTTCCGCCTCCGCCCAAGAGAGATTCAAGGTCCATGAGTTCACTCCTCTATTCTACTGCGGGATCAGTCAAACATTCTTCTATGAAATAAAGTATACTTTTTCCCGGGAAGTAATATCGGAAATCTCCCGATTCGACATAAAGTACATCCTTATTTTTCCCAGTCCATTTCCAATGAGTATCCAAAAATTCAAAGGTTTGAGTGCATCCCTTGGGTAGCGAGATCATCACTTTGAGTGTTCTTCCTCCGGTACAGTCACCCCACGGTTCCCAAGCGTTTGCAACCGAGACGAAAAGAAAACAGACAAATAAAATTAAATAGATTTTTTTCATCTTCTCCTCCTAATTCAACTTGTGGCAAATAAAGTGCGAATTTGCCCTGACGATGCTATCCGAAGCATTTGCTGTATTTTGAGCCCATTTGAATTGAACATTTCCGGCGGTTCCTCCAGCCACCACTTTTCCTCGTACCATTACGACAAAATCTTCTGTTGCCCTACCACTTACTGCGACCGCTGCCAAATCATTAAGAATGGCTACCGGTGTATCGCCAGTCCCCGCCTTTCCCATATCCCCAGAGACTTGAAATTCAGCCAGGGCAGATGCAGGAACAGCGAAGGCAATTTTGAAATCAGGGGTAGAACCTGAATTGATTTGAAGCCACAGTTCAAATGCCCATATTCCATCAGATTCAATAGGAAATTTAAGATCGGTGTCATTCACGGTGGTCGCTGAGTTATTTACTATTTGATCCGCCGTTTTACGGATCACTTGTATCCTATTGGCGAGTGTTGTTTTCAATGTAGACCATGATGGATTTCCACCAGATCCTCCACTTACCAACATATCTCCACTCAGCACTGCGGCAAGTCTCACCACACTCGTTCCGTTATGATAGAAGATATCTCCCTGAGCTCCAGAGGCCACTATGCTTTTGAGGGCCCCGGAAGGATTCGTGCTGTTCGTCAGGCCAGCATTGAACCAGGCGGAAAGCATAATCGCATTGAGCGGGGAACCTGCCACGGTTCCGGTGCCTGTGAAAATCTCCCAGTCTCCGGCATCGATGTTTCCGTTGATCGTCAGGGTTTTTCCTGCCCCGATTGATATCTTGGCTCCCTTCTGGACTTTCAAGGAAATGTTGGAGGGAATAGTTTCAGAGGTCGAGAGAGTGTAAGTGGTGGTTGTGCTTCCAGAGTTGTGGGCCAGGATCAGGGTAGCGTTTTCTGAGGCTATCCAATCGATCAGGTCCTTCATGGATGCCCCGCTTCCTGCGGCCCCCTGGTCTGTCTCATTGTAGTCTGGGTAGAAGGCCGACTCTTCCCAATCCCCCATACCCTGGACGTTGTCGAGGGTCCAGACAGGAACATCGGCGGAAGTCTTGAGGACAATCTTGTACTTCCCCTTGAGGTAGAGCGTGGCTTCTCCTGCTGAGTCAAGCACCACGGGGTTAGCATTGGGAGTCGCGCAGGCCATGTCTGAGTACGTCGCCTTAGCTGTGGACGTCCCCGCCCGGTAGGTATAGACCTTGCCCCCGGAGTATGGGACTCCGGCCGCGTCGATCGCCTTAAATCTTGGGTACGGTAAAAGTGTTGACATTTGAGTTCTCCTGGTGTAGAATAGGATTTGTGAAATGGCATCCACGCTCTTTTGAGATTATAGGTGTCGGACTTGCCATGTGGATTTTACCCGCCATAGCCGATTTTTTTAAACCCACCCCTCTTCCCATGTATGACAGGCTATGGGTTATCGGAATGATGGCTCTCCTTGGCCTCGGATTTGGTTTGTTCTTCTGCCTCATGGCGTCCCTTCTATATACCGGTCTGAAACGAAAGCGGTAAACACAGAAAAAGATTCAATGAATTTCTTGCTCCCCGGAGGAAGTTGTTTCAACTTCTTCAACTTGTCTATTACTTCCGGTGACGTCAGGGCATCGAGTAGCTTTTTCTGGCGTCCCGACATCCACATGTCGTTCCACTTTCCAAGAGTCCATTCGACAACCGTGTCTTTCGGAGCCTTCGCTAACTGATAAGCCGTTGTCCCGAGTTGACCCTCAAGACCTTTGCCGATCTGTTGAAATTGAGCCGTCATGCTCTCCCTGGAGTACCCGACCGCCGCCTTCTGGTAGATCTCCATGAGCTCCCTGAAGGTCTGCTCTTGAGGCAATCCCTCGAGGGCAGCCTTCATAATCTCGCCCTGCTTGCCTCCATAGAGCCTCTTGTAGAGCTTCCCGGCGGCGTTGACCACATGTCCCTCTTCCGTCACCCTAAGCGATTCGAAGACGTCTCTCACATAGGATCCGACCATCTCATTCCAGAGGTCCGGGTCCTTCTTCTGAATAACAGTCTTGGCCCTTCGGAGGAGCTCAGGGTCTGGCATGTTTGAGACGTCAAGAACCTTGTGGATAGCTCCGGCTATCGTCTTGTCGGCCTTCATCCGGGTCAGCTCCCCAATGACAGAGGATTTCAGTCTGTCGATCGGAGGGCTCATCTTTTCATAGAGCTTGTTGGCTTTGGCAAACTCTGGAGATACCTTCTCGATGGACGCCAGCAATTCCTTCTTGAGCATTTCAAGGTCACGGTTCAAAACCTTCTTGGAGGACGGCGCTATATGGGCGGCCTCCTGGCTCGTCCCTTCAATGAGGTCGTTCAGGTCGAAGATGGCCTTTTGGATCTTACGGAGGTCACGCTCGGCAACAAACTCAGCCCCCTCTTTACCAGCTATCGGAACTTCTTCACCAATACCTTTCCCCATTTCACCAAAGTATTCATAAAGCTCTTTTTCGGCCTTTGTTTTAGGTCCCTTCGTCATTTGGCTTTCAAGCATTTCAGCCGCATCGTCAATAGTTCCCTGAAATCCTTCAGCCTTCAATTCCTGGAAGAGCTCGTCAAAAGTGTATCCTCTCCCTGAGTCAACCTTTGCAAAAGGCCACGTCTTATCAACCCCAGCCGCCCCCTCCCTTTTCTGAAGGGCTGTCATATCAATCCCAGGAGATTCAATTTTGCCTGTTTTTATGTTTCGAGTAGTAGCAATCTTGCCATGCTCTGAAACCCATTTCCTAATGTCAAAAACGCCGGACGATGGTTCATTGATGCTAAGACCCTTGGATCCCATTTTAGGAATAGGAGCCCCTTCCATTTCTTCAAGCGGTTTCTCTTTCATCGTCTGAAGGGACTTCTTGACTCCTTGGAGAGCCTTCTTACCCGGACCTTCCGGATAGCTCTTGATCATGGTGTCAAGGCGCTCCAGTGCCGGCTTTAATTCCACCCCTCCCGCGGCCTCAGCCTGTACCGCTGCCTTTTCATACTTTGGCCCCACCATCTTCGTTCGGGTTGCTTCTGCCTTGTCTATGATCCCCGTGGCCGTTTTCTCCAACTTCTCACCCAGGGCAGTCGGCGTTTCCTTGTAGCCCCCCATCTCCCGTATGAACTTCTGGATCGATTCTTCGGTAGCCCCCTGTTGGGCATCTTCAAACGCCTTGATAGGGTCAGAGGTAAGAGGATGGTTTCTCAGGTACTTCCAGGTGTTCAAAATGCTCTGTTTATCGTAAAGCTGATGAGGTCCGAGCTCTATCCCATGCTTCTGAGCCAGGGCCTTCAACATGAGGGCTTTGGCGTGATCCTCTGTGGTCAAAACGGCCTCTTTAGCTCCTATCCCTGCCTTTGCTACCACTCCAGCCCTCCGAGACAGGAAACGGTTGAAGACAGACGATACCAATTTCCCGGACATCTCTCCGCCGAGGGCGAAAACGCCTTCCATCGCAATGTCTGTGAGGTCACTCCACGGTTCAATCTTCTCCCCAAAAACTGTCTTGCCGACTCCCTTTCGGATAACCTCCCCGATCATGGCACCGCCAACCGCTCCCGGGACACCACCCACAGCCGCGCCCGCCGTTCCAAGATAGGTTGATGGATGACCGGCAACCTGGGCTGCTAAACCTTTAAACTTTGATTCTTTAGCTTCTCCAACCTCTCTGTTCCAGTTTCCTTCCTTGTCTTTGAACTCGATCTGGCCACCCTTGCTTACCCGGTATCGAGACGGAATTTCATCTGTAGCTACCCCCCTTGACGCTGCAAAGGCCTTAATCTTCCCCCAAGGTGTATCGGCATAGGTCGCCTTCATTTGAGCCCCAAAAGAGGCTTCAGGCTCCTTTCCAGGGTAGTATTCCATTATTGGCTTTCCAGTGATAGCGGATGTGCCGGACGTCCCCCCAGGAGTGAACTTCCGGGGAACATAGGTCCCTCCAATAGGAGGCTCCTGTCCTCCTTGGGTATCACCTTTGAGCAGTTCATCAACCCAGTTTATCCCTTTGGGAGTAGCCTCTTCGGGTTCCTTTTTTAAAAGTTCAGCAAAGTAATCCGTCATAATCCAAATTCCTTTTGAAGCCTTAGCTTAACCGTGCCCTTCAACTGATTGGGGGTTAGTTTGCTATCCTTCAACTCGGTTTCAATGTCCTTCCCACGTTCCTGGATAACATCCTGCATTGACCCGAGAGGGATAGCCGAATCTCTGTTGATAAGATCCTTTGCCTGGTCATCGGTCATCCCTTTTGTCAAGTACCATTGATATCGGGCTATCGCCATCTTGGTTGACATGATCACATCGTCGAGTTTTGCCTTGAAACTTATAGGATCATCCCCACTGTACCAGTGTTCTCCAGGGTCGGGTTGAGCCTGCCTGATACGGTTAGCCTCCAACTCTGACATCTGAGCTCCGGTGATCTCCTTGATGTACATATTGATGTTTTCAATCGATTTGCGCTTATACTTCGAGAAATCCGTCAAAAATGTTTGCTGTTCAGGTGGGACATCCTTTCCGAGGCCTGCCTTGATCCCTGTCCATGCTGCACTTAGGCGGGGACCTAATTGTTGATACTCGGGTTTGAAGTCTCTCTCGATCAAATCAAGACGTGAAAGTTGTTCTCTTGAGTTGAAGAGTTTTGTCTGTACGGAGGTCTTTGTGGTAGGAGTCATTCCACCTCCACCGGCCCCGAGCGGTCCTTGGGTGATTTCAACAAGTTTTCCGTTTTCATCAAACTTCATTTTTAAACCGTTCCCAGCGAACTTCTGCTCATATACCTTACGCATTGGGTCGCCAGACGGGAGAGCGTTGTATTCCCCTATCATCTTCCCCAGTTCGGTCTTGGACACTTCCTTGGGTTGCGTTAGCTTCTGCTCTTCAATGTCGAGTTCTCTTTCTCTAAGGCCAATCTCTCTTTCCTTCTGTCCCAACTTCGCTTTCTCAATCGGAGCGATAGCCCCACTCTTGACCCTGTTTTGCCACACACGAAAAGCATAGTTATTGAACTCTGGATCGTCACTCTTGAAATAATCAGCCTTCGGTAGCCACTGTTCCGGGATCTTGTTCACCTTAATAAGATGATCCCGTGATTGCTCATAATTATCAGGGTCTAGCCAGTCCGCAACAATCGAAAGGTATTGCCGTTTTTTCATATCTGTTTCAATGGGCCTCATCTCTTGTTCTTGAGCCCACGCTTCTTTCTCTTGAGCGGCCCTTTCTTTCTGAAGGCCAAATTTTTCAACCTCCATCTCCCTGGACTTCCGAAGCCAGTTTTGATTCTCCGGCCTGTATTGAAGTTCTTGACGGAGCCCCTGGTTAACCAAGGCGTTCCTCTCGGTTTCAAAGAGGTTCCATGCCGGAACTCTGGTAGAACCCTGCGCGATTAGTTCATTTATTCCCATCGTCCGACCTCCTTATGTTCCGCCTCTACCGTAATAATTGTAAAAATTCTGGTTGTAGTCGTTTGGAGCTCCGGCAGCCTGTGGGGTTGTGCCCTGATTCCCCAGAATCCTGTAAAGTAAGTCGGCGAGCTGGTTCCCACCCTGCTGTGCGGTGTTCCCCCAATTTAACTGTCCGGCGGCTCGTGTCTCTCCGATCCCGGCCATAGTATTCCCCAACATATTTGCACCTTGAAGGCTTTGGCCTGCCGAGGCCCCGGCGGCCTGCAATCCCATGCTAGACATATTCTGATATGGAGTCAGGGATTTGTACCATCGGTTCAGCCAGTTGTCGTAATCGGTCGATGCAAGGTTCTGGCCATATTGAGTCAAGGCTTTCTGTTCCGCCCCACTGAATTGATTTCCACGGGCCGCAGCTCCCCTCTCAAGTGCCTGGGTCCCTTGCTGTTGCAACCAATCATAGTAAGGGCTTTTCTCATATTCCCCTGGCCCCGCTTTCATCCTTTGCCAGAGAGCAGTCGTCGCCTGTCTTCCTCTTCTGCGCCACGGAGCCAGGTCTGCACGACCCTGGTTATACATACTTCTCTGCAATCCGAGGGCATCCTCTTGAGCATCCGATGATTCGTCGGCTGCATTAGATCCGAATAAACCAGAAAGAAGACTTCCTCCTAATGCGGCCCCCCCACCTGCTATCGCGGCCCAAGTCATTTTAGCACCTCCACAATCTTGTCAATCTCGATAAGTGTTTCAATTTCATCAAAACTCTTTGCTATGATCTCTTCCTCTATTTTATCGATATATCTGTGATTGTTTGGATTCAAATGAACGGTCGTCCATACCGTCTCTTCGTTTGTGTAGACAATCCTTTTCGTGCCGGCTGCAGTAATGAATGAGGCCGGTGCCTTAACCCTTCTCGCTCCCCCTTCTTCCAAAACGGAAACATCACCTGACAGAATGAAAGCTGGATGAGAGAATTTATGAATCTTCGTCACAAATAGTATTCCTTTCGGCATGGTAATCTGTCGGATATACATTCCTTCGGCAAAGGTATGAGTCAAGGGGCAGGAATCCCCTATCATGGCCCCAGGCATCTTATACATTTCTGCTTCAAGAGAAAGTATAAATTCCCTGATCCTGCGACTCGGAACGATTGACTTTTCTTCTACTCTTTCTAATTCATCCATTAGGGTGTCTTATCCTCCCCCTCCATTTTCTTCTAAAATTTTAGCCGCTTCCAGGGCCGCCAGAATTGTATTGATCTTTAACGCCAAAGCGTCCCCCAATGCATAAATAGCAGCATCCACTTCAGCCCAACTTGAGACCGAATGATCAGGTGTAGAGGTGTCCGGAATGTGAGGTTGTATCTCAGCGACCATCTTCCCCACTTCACGAAACCATGCATCCCATACCATACTGGCTCTGTCTTTATCTCTCAATGGAGGATCAGGAAGTTTGCTCATGCTGCCCCCGCATTCGCCTCAAGATAGGCTCCAAGAATAACCACCTTGACCGGATCGGAGATCGTCACTTTATAAATCCTATCCCTCGATGATCCGAGTCTTCGCCAGATTGCCCTCGTCTTGTATTTTCCTATGACTCCGATATCCGTCCAGTGTTCATTACTCCAAGTGTGGCCGCCATCGTCAGACCATTGGAGCATGGCCTGGGGATCGTCGCCGCTGTCAATATCAGGGTGATCAACGGCAAGACCCATGCCACCCTCAAACTCCACTTCAAGAGATGAATGAAAGACGACCTTTCTGTCCGCTCGAACGGCCTGAGCTGCCCGAATCCTTCTGAGCTCAACCCCGTCGTCGTCATACGTGGAGAGATCGTATTTGTAGAGTTTCCCGGATCCGTAGTCCCCAACAATGTGCATCCCCTCAAAGTATGAGTAACAGTTCGCCGGATGACGGAGATCAAAGGGGCCTGATGCCCTTGTGTGCCATACGCCTGTCACGAAATCATATGAAAATGTTTTATTGCAAGAAGGAAAAGTTAGAACGTAAAATGTGTGCCCTTCCTGCGAGTAGATGAATCCTATCGCATCCGTGACGGTATCGAGTTGAGAAATCTGATAGTCAATCTGCTCCGTTGAAATCTTTTGTGTCTGGTAGGCACTTGAGCCCTGTACCTGCCTGAAGTTATCGAGCCAGGCGACGGTCCCCTGGTATTCAGCCACCGACTTCGGGGCGATGCAACCAAGGCGATTCGTGGCGCCCGGAACCCGTTCGAATGGAAAAGTCGCATCCCCGGAGTTGTACCAAACCTCATAGGATTCCTTCCCGAGGAGCCAAAGTTCTCTATGGGCTGAAATCACTACCTGAAGGTTGTCAGGATAGGCCTCAGCCGTGGCATAGTCCAGGGCGTCCCAAGCAGTCCCATCATAAGAGCCCGAGATGTAGAATCGACCTGTATCCTTCGAAGACACGATGAAATACCCGTCCTGATAGGTAAGAGAGGAAGGTGTTGGAAAGTCTGTGTCTGTGATCTGGGAAAGGGTCGTCCCCGACATAATATACCCATACGTCCCGTCAACGATCATCAACTGAGTTCCGTTGTCCTCCATCCACACTGGGCCGGTGGAGGTAAATAACCCACCTCTCATCACCGTCATTCTTCCACTTGTATCCACTCGATAGAGAGTGCTTCCGATCACGGCATAGAGATATGACCCCATGACGTGAAGGCCCCTGGTCTCTGCTGAGATGGGAAGGTCAGCGGAAGGTGTCACGTCTACACTGTGGGTTGTGCCATTTTTATGATTACCCGTGACTGAACCGGCAAAAGAGAGTTTCCCTGTTACTGTGTGCTCAGGTAGAGTAGGAGTGCAGAAAAATGATAGTCCAGGCGTCCCGACAAGACTCAGCGCCTTCCCTCCCTGCTTGTCTACAATCGGGAACAGATTCTGACAGATCTGAGCATTGATGTTTGTCGAGGAACCTTTGTAGGCCCCACCGACGAACGGGATCTCCATTATCTACGTCTCCCCTTACCTTTCTTCTTTCCCTTGCAAGGCATCAAAATCACCCCCTAATCTTTATAGGGTAGAGTCTTCCCAATTTGTTCTTGAACATAGTTCGTGAGAATGTGGACCTCTCCACTTGTCAGAGCCGAAAGATTAAGCCCGACGAAGTTGAATCCGGGTTCGAAATATTTGATGAGACTCTGCTTGGCCACAACACAGGTAGCCTTGAAAATGATATTGTCGTACTGATCTTTAAGAAGGATAGCATTCCCAACGTTTGTCGGATCGACCCATTGGACCGAATAAATTGAGATTAGTCTTCCGGTCATAACCGCCCCAACCGTATCAAGTACAATAGGATTGCTCACAAGATTGTTTCCCATGTCAGACCCCCAACGTCATGTCCATCATAAATTTTCCGCCCGTCACCCCCGCTCCACCACCGATATCAGCGGCATAGGGATGAACTCCTGAGAAAAGTTCCCTGAAGAATCCAGACTGATGCGTGTATCCCGCCGAGAAAGAGGTGCTACCAGAATATGCCATCGCGAGTTGAACTCTCCTGGATGAAGTCCCGGTAATAGAAATCAAACCGTTCTCCAGGACAGAGATCGCCGCAGCCCCACCGGTTTTGACAAATTCTAGGATCGAGTTAAGTGAGAGATACCCGACATAACGTTCGAAACAAGAAAATTGCTTAGAAAGAGATCCTGAAATAGAAAGAGTTGAAACCTTTTCCCTTGCTAGAACAAGGCGTCTTACGAATGATCCGGATAAGGAAAGAACCCCACTCGTTCCTGTATAAAGTATGCCGCTCACTTGTCCTGCAAAGGATACGATCCCGGAAACAATACGTGTTATGAGCCTTTGAGAAATGGCATTTGAAAGTTGTCCAGATAAGGATAAACTTCCTGAATATACCCCACGGAACAGGGATAGTCCCCTTGAGTAGATACCTCCAAATGACACAGTTCCGGAATACATCCTGAACTTCGAGAGTAACCGTCCTGCCGTTCCGGAGAGAGATATTGAAGAAGAGTAGATCCTGGAAAGTAATGAAATACCTCTAGCACAGACTCCAACAATGGAAACCACTCCAGAGTAAGACCTTAACTTTGATAATAGACGAGATATGAATCCAGAAGATGATAAAGCTGAAGCACAAGTGCCTACAAACGCACCTGCCGAACTCTTTATTCCATTAACTATTCCAGAAAATGAAAGAACCTGAGTGAACTTATTCTGTAGGTATCTTAAAACGTGGACAGTGATCACTTCTCCCGAAGTAAGTAGGGAGCCGATAATCGTTTTGGAAAATGGCAAAATTCCCCTAGAAACAGATCCAAGAAAGGTGATCTCTCCGGTGCGTGTCCTAAAGTTACTCAGTAACCTTGAGAAAGAACCAACCAGTGTGAGAGTCCCAAGGTTTGTACGGAGAAGTTCACTCAACTTTTCAAGAGTGGCGTTGGAGGTCAGGACCCCGGTCTTTGTCCGTAGGAGAGTTATCCACTTGGCAATGGTGGCGTTGGAGGTTAAAGTGCCAGCCTTGGTCCTGATGTTGTTTAAGGCTCGCCTAACAAGTCCTGTCAGTTCATTGGCCACTTAAATATCCTCTTCCACACAAGGTACGTTCGGGTCAACGTCATGTCTGCAAGTGTGTCTCTTGGCTATCGTCGTGATTTCAACCCTTTCCTATACCCATTCTTTGTCAGCTTTTCCCAAAATAAAGGCCGAATAGCCGGACATACTCCGGCACTTTTCGGCCTCCGGAACAAGTGTCTTAAAATCCATCCACTGAGTATAGACGATCCCAGCCCACCGGGGGCCTTCGGCGTCTTTGTGTTCATACCAGTGGGGCTCGGCCCGGAGTCCCATCCCCCCGATAATGATCTTCTCATAGCCCATGTGAAGGGCCGTCAAGATCGCAAAGTACCCTGAATTCCCTGCCCACACGCGCCTCTGATAGTCATTTTCGAAGGGATAATCCATCTCCCAGCCGATATCATAGGCCGTTGGACAATAACCGATTGTGTGCCTTACAACCCTACGATCACGCTCCTGGGCCTCCGTTATGTTCTCGGCGAACCAGATACTTTCCTCAAGATCGATCGCCGCCCAGTGATCTACCTGTCTCTGGTGATAAACCAGACTCCGATTGACAGCGTAGAGGTCGTGGGGGATACCCCAAGATTCGAACTCTTTGGTATCCTCGATCATCGATTGTCCGTCGCCCGTGATGAAAACAGTAGGGTTCCTACGGTATTTCGACCAATCGATCTCCCCATGATACGGAGAGAGCTTCAGCCTTTCGACGTGGACAACCACATTCCTCTGCGCTGTCTTGTGCGGAGGGATATAGAGCTTCCTCCAGGCCCAAGAATTTAGAAACTGCATAAACTCAACCCCCTGCGTTGATCGTCAAATTGTAGGTCCAGGTCACCACGTCATCGGTGTTCAGATCGATGGCCGTTACAACAGACCGATCAAGAAGGATTCCACCCGTAGAGGCGTTGAAGATCCCATGTTCCCGGCAACCATAGGCAGATCCTGCGGTAATCGTCCCCACGGTCTGAAAAATCTGTGAGGATGTCCCATGGGTCTGAGTTCCGGAGGTGGCCCCTACCTGCTGAGCAGCTAGGGCCGTTTCTGTATCCGTTTCAGCCGTGGACCCAGCTCCCATCTTGTGATATTGGAAGTTGTCCACAATATCCCCGGAAGTCACCATGGCATCGACAAGGCGTTTAGCAAATGCCGCTGTGACCTCTCTGACCGAAACGAGTCCATGGTCACATTTCAGGGTCCCGTCCGGGTTGAAGACCTTCGCATAAAGCGTCCCAAAGATTTCGACCACACCGCGCGGGCGAGTGATCCTAAGCGCCTCCCAAATCTCTGTCTCCGGGACTCCCTTCGGAACGATCCCCGACCGTACTTTTTTTGCAAGTGTGCGGAGTCTCCAATACTGAAACAACGATTTACCTCTATACTGTAACATTTTGGTCCCTCCTTGGACTTGAGATTTCTGGCTTTCTGCCAGAGTCTATTGAATATGCCAGCCATGGCCTCTCCTAATGTCGAATGAGATTTCCGTGGAATCAGCAGAATCCTCATCGGGATTCATGTTTATGGACCACCCAGTAGAGTTCCCATCCGACCATGTTTCAGAGAAATATACCGTGTCGGCCCAAATCGGAGAAGCCATCAACATGAGCAATAAGATTAGGGGCAGTGTTTTTAGTTTCATCCAAATCCTCAATTCGTTATGTAAATACACGCCGTCACATAAAGAAAATCTCCTGGGCTGTAAGTTGTTGCCGGGCTGGTGTAACTTGACACCATATATGTATCATCAGGATCGGGGCCATCGTAGGTGTCAACATGAATATATCCAGCATCCCCTATGACCTGGAGATGGTACGCGGTAGCCGAGTTAAGCTGATATGTCCCATCAAAAGTGAATTCGTTCCAACCAGTAACCCCGCCAGCTTTAACCGATGATACCTTTCTCAGGGTATTGTCAGCAGCCGTATAGATGCACAGTTTCATGTTCTCTGTTTCACCTTCTGATAATTTCACATAACCCTTTACGGCGTATCCTGTCGCTACAGCGACATTATAGGCACTTGCATAGGTTCCATTTATACCGTAAAGACGATTTTGCTCAATCGCAACCGGATTCCCCCCCAGACCTGTGTATCCGACAAGGGTAACTCCACCAGTAGCCGCCTTAACTCCTGTCCCAGCCCCTACCTCAGTGCTAACTCCGGCTTTAGTTCGAAATACACCAAGCCTTCTTGACTGGATACCCTGCAAGAATCTTGTAGGAGTGTAGATTCCCTCGGGAGTCCATAATCCGGATGGCCTTCTAACACATCTCTCATTCATCAAAATCTACTCCTCAAGTCCTAATAAGAAGCTACCTAACACTCTGCTCAGGTCTGTCGTTCCACTTGCTGTTCCAGCCATCTCGGCGTACAGGATTACCCACGCTTCATCCCATGTATCTCTCGGTTCCTTACCTAACCATAGAACAACCCACCACTCTCCGTCCTCTACTGATTGCTTAACCGTGTATTTGCTGGTTCTCCTGGTAGAACTTTTGTCGATCCGAAAGGGACGGCGTTTGACTGCCCCCATACATTCACGGCCTTGATGCAGTAATGAAACGCTCCCGATGGTAGTCCATCAAGATCGTAGTGAAGCGGGTACGGAGTGCTGACAGGAGTCTTGCCGGACAGGTCGCTGGCAGTACAGGTCGTTCCCGAGACCGTGAAGATTGCATAACTGTCCACGTTGGTCTGCGCATCGCATACCAGAAATGGAGATGCAAGTACCAGACACGGGAATAACACAAAAGCCAAAACCAAAATAATTTTAGCCTTCATCGATTGAGTACCTCCTTGCTATTTTGATAACTTCCGGTTTGACCGCATTGATCTGAGCTGCAAAATTCTTGCTCTCGATGTCCTTCATAGCTCCAGACGCAAAGGCTAAGACCATCTGGGACGGCTCTTTCCCATATTCCGGGGCCAGTCGCAGGGCCAGGTTGAACTTTATCGCCTCGTCATACTCAGGAGGAAAAGCAATACTTGACGTGATGATGGTCGGATCTGTCAAGGGTTTCAGGGAATGAAGATAAATCGTCGATCCGTCGAGAGGATAGAGGTAGATCGTCCCCAGTGGGTATGTCGGGTTGTACCAGAGGTACCCGGCCACGGCCACGATGCTTTTTAGGTGCAGGTCCCTGTACTTCGCCTCGTCGATGATCTTGAGAGGGTTGTCGAAGTTATAGGCATCCCTGACATAGGCCCCTCGAATCGATGCAGGCCTGACTGTGTTGAACGTGCCCCCTGAGCCTATTGTGTAGGAACCCGCACCGGTAAGAGGGAAATTCTCAACCTTGACCTCTGAGATCCGAATGTCCAGAGATGACCAGTGACGGAACATGAACTTCATGGCTTCAAGGCCGTCCTGGATTTCGTCATCCGTCGGTGTTTCTCCGGGAGCGATTACCCCGATCGATCTCAGGGCGGCTTTGATAAGAGTCTGTGCTGTTTCGCTCATTTCCCCTGCCTCTTTAACTGGGCCTGAGTTGCAGCCTCCCGAAGGCTTTCCGAGACTTCAAGTGCCGTCTTGGGAGCCCACTGGTTAATCGTCTTTACAGGTTTCCCTTCAAGAGATGTCACGGTCATAAAGAAAACCATTCCGTCGTCCGTGTACCCTACCTTAGTGAACCCCGTCACCAGCTCATCACTCATGCCTCAAACTCCATCGTCTCGACTTCTGACATTCCCTTGTCGGTCATCCGTCTGATCTCAGAAAGTGTCTCGTCATAGTTCATCCTGATCGTGTGGGCCATCAAAACGATTCTTCCCTGGTTCTGTGGGGCCGCCTTAGATAGTTCCAAGACAGCCTTCAAAAGTCTTTCCTGGCCTGCTTCGATGGGGAGATCAACCCCATATTCCTCTTGTGCGAAAACGACAAGTTGTTTCTGGCTGAGATCCTCAAGATCCCAGAACCAGTTTGATAAATACTTATTCGCGCTGATCGGGATATTGATCGGTTCATA
>Ga0315288_10002793_pt1 | contig 22384 bp, 24 predicted proteins | sample YL17G11_20_MG_FD_203454 | JGI IMG/M metagenome (GOLD analysis project Ga0315288, IMG submission 203454) | Sediment microbial communities from Yellowstone Lake, YNP, Wyoming, USA - YL17G11_20 | ecosystem: Environmental > Aquatic > Freshwater > Lake > Sediment | place: USA: Wyoming | collected...
CGAACACATCTCCACTAACTAGTAAGAAGTCTGCTTTCTTTTCTAGAGCTGCTTTGAATATGTTTTTTAAAGATTCTATTCTGGCTTTTCGCACATGATCAGCAGCGCTTCCTAGCCCCCCACCTTTCATACCAATCTGCCAATCAGAAGTTTGCACGAACTTTACCAAGCTAACCACTTGTAATATTATAATTAAATAAACTTAAAACTTTCGTGAATAAAAATTTGGTATGTATTTAGCTCATATTTATCAATAACTTAGAAACAGGCTTAAAACGTGAAAAGGGGCTTTTTTTGGCTCAGATTATATGTTCAATGAGGATAGGGAAAGCTCCAGGATTCAAGCTTATTTCACTGAAAGAGCACCAAATATGGGAGAATCAATTTCATGAGCTAAATACACGCTCTTCGAATAGGTTTTTTGGCGCAGATGAAGGGATTCGTTCCCTTGAGGCTCAAGGTTTTCTAGATTCAAGGAAGGCTCTACTGGGCAGGGTTTTAGTCGCTTCCGCCTCCCGGCAGGCGGCTAAATCTTCTCGCAGCCCCTCGTCGCCTGTTATGAAGAATCTTGGCTTGGAGACGATCACAGAAGCGGCGACGGCGGCGTCCTTCCTGTCCCTCACGATGCGTACAGCTGTCGGGATCGCCTCCTCTATCTCGATCCATTCGACTCGCCTGTACTCTACCCTGGAGAGGAAGATGTCGAGTAACCCTTCGTAGCCCCGGAACTTCGAGGCGAGGACCCTCCGAGCCTCCTCGAGGACCAGTTCGGGGAGGATCAGGGTGATCTCTTCCTCCTCGGCCAGCTTCAGGACCTCGTGCTCGTTCCCCTTGGCGAAGACGAGGCCCGAGACGAGGATGTTGGTGTCGATTAGGACGCTAGGCTTCAACCCGCCTCTCCGCCATCAGGTGCTCCCTAGCCACCTCGATCTCCTGATCCAGCATCTCCCCTGTGATCCCCTTCTCCCTGGCGAGGGCCTCCAGGATGGTGGAGATGTCGTCCAGAGAGAGTTCATCCACCTTCTTCATGACTATCAGGCCGCCGGTCTGGACGACGTAGAGGTGGCTGCTGTCCCCGAGGGCCAGCCTTCTCCTGATTTTGGCGGGCAGCGTCACCTGGCCCTTCGACGTGACCTTGATTATCTCGCCCTCAGCCATCGATGAAACCGATTAAAGGTAAGAATTCCTTACCAATAAGGGTATCGAGCGGGGGATGGTGTGGCGCAGAGGAAGAGATTCAGATTATGGTTTAGACTGCTAAACTTGATTTAACGGGTTCTTGTAAATTTTTAACTTAAATATATACGCGAGTGTAAACAAATAAAAAAAATTTAATTCTATTTATTTACTTCTTTGATAAGTTCGACAAGGGCTCTGGGAATAGGTTCCGCGTCATTTGCATACTTCTCAACAGCTGCAAAAGGTTTACCCAATTTTTTAACTTGACTATCTGTTACTCCTAACAATTTTTCAAATTTATCTGGAATCATTATAATATTACCAATTTCTGGATCGCAAGTTTCACTTATTTTTCTATTTTCTATATAGTTTCTATTAGCGTCTGCATATAATTCAGGTGTATATTTTAGCCCACCTGGCATAAATTCAGGAGCAATCGGATCTTCATCGTGTATAACAATATATGGAATACGAAAGGCATTAAGAACGACCATAAATAATGTTAGATTGAATTTACTCCCACAGTCAATAATGCTCACAGAATGATCAAATAAATCTAATCGTCTTGAAAGAAGAGGAAGTATAACTTTCTCTGTTGCGCCCTCCACAAGGATAGTCTTTCTAGCAAAAAATAATTCATTTCTATCTGGATTAAAATATCTAATCATATTAAATTGTCTCTTTTTTTCTCCATCATAAAGTTCTTCTCGTACCTGTTGTATTTTTGTTCCTGTTTCAAGATCAGGTTTTCTTACAATTATAATTGATTTATAATCTTCCATATCGATTAAATGAGGCGAATGAGTGCAAATAAAAATCTGGTCTGTTTCTGAAATTTTTTTAAGAGATTCGAAAGTAGCTCTACACATTTGTGGATGAAGAAAAAGTTCGGGTTCTTCAAAAGCAAAAAAATGCGAACGTTCTTTATGTCCACTGTCTTCTTCGATTCGTGATTCCTTCAAAACAGATGACCATACTCGCATTAATGCAAAGATTAAAGATCGTTGTAACCCATGGCCTTTCTCACTAATACCTGTTGGAATTCCATCGTCTAAACTGACATTTGTGCCTAATTGAAATACTCTTTCCACGTCAGGAATTTCGACACCTATATTTAATTTTATATTCCAAGGCTTAAGTTCCTGTTCTAATTTACTTTCTAACTGTCTAATCTCAACAAGCTTAGTTTCTGGAGTTTCACCCTCTATTAATTTTTTTATTTCTTGAACTGCGGTAACTAAACGTTCGAAGGCGGGATTATGTTTTGCTATATGACCTACGATTACGCTCAATATTCTTGAAAAAAGAGCAGCGCCACTAGGTTTAACTTCGTCTGTAACATCTCGAACTGCTGGCACTAGATAAAATTCAGGAAGATACCCATCTAAAACCTGTTTATACCCTGCTGGATTGGAACGTTTTTCCTCGTGATATTCTATATCAGTATGCGATTCAATATATTTTTGTATAGCATCTTTATAGATTTGTTTAGTAATTCGACCTTTTTCAGGAATAAAATCATAAATTGGAAGTCCTTCAACTATACTTCTATCATGATAGTTCTCAAATTCTTCATTGAGCCATTCATTTTTTGGAACTCTCATAATTGCATCGTAAATTATCTGAGTTTTACCCTCTACATCAATTGAATATTTTTTTGAAACTGTGAGAGTTCCGTCCACACACCATGGATTTAATTTCTCCATTTCTTCTGGGGATAATTCCATAAATCGAGCTTCTATGGTTATATCTCTCTCAATAGTAGTTGGACTACGAAAAAAATGTTCTGCATGTGCGGCTCCCGATGAAAAAAATAAATCAAGTGCCTGAAAAATATTTGATTTTCCATGATTATTTTGTCCTATGAAGCATGTGAAGTCATCAACTTCGAAATCAATGTCTCGAACTGATTTGAATCCTTTAATGTGTAACCAACGCAATTTCAATTTTATTCACGCACACAAAGACGTCCAGTAGATAGAGAAGGATTCACGTTTTTTTAAATCCATCGAGCTTTAAAGTTCTATACATGCGCGTTCAATAATATTACTACAGTTCGGATTTAGTTCATTAAAAACAAGTCTGGAAAGAATTATAATTAAAGCCTTCTTTGTATGTATTTAGCTCATGAAATTGATTCTCCCATATTTGGTGCTCTTTCAGCGAAATAAGCTTGAATCCTGGAGCTTCCCCTATCCTTATCGAACGGGTAGTTCAAGCCCAAAAAGGTCTCCTTTTCACGTTTTAAGCCTGTTTCTAAGTTATTGATAAATATGAGCTAAATACATACCCTTCTTTAAATCAAAATAATTAAAATAATTACATTTTGGGCAGTTTAGGAGATTTCGGACAGGATTTTCCTTGAAATTCCTCGATCCAAGACCAACGTTCGTTAATCGTTGTAAATACCAGTTTTTAGGTCTCAATACATAATATTTTAACTTTCAAGGTTCATTAAAAATATTAAGGGCGATCTTCATGACAATCCGTTTTCTTTACGGTAGAAGGGAATCCCTCTACGGAAAATCAGAGACGTTTAAAAAAAGTGTAAGGGGATACTTGGAGTCTATCGGATTTTCTCAAACAGTGGATTCGTCAGTTGAAGGGAGCTTCGAGGACATGATCTTTTTTAATCCACAAACATCTCCTGGTAAGAAATATATAATCGAAGCCAAATCTGAAGTTTTATCACCCAGAACAAAAAAACTTGCAAGAGAATTAATAAAATATTTCAGATTATCTCGTAAACAAGAAAATAAAGAAGTTATTGGATTCTTATTATTTGTACAAGGAGTCAAAAAATCGAAGGAATGGGAATCTATTTTTAATGAAATTGATAATATTGAAGCAGTACAGGAATGGTGCGATTGGTATAACAATAAATGTATAGAAAAAAATGAGTCTATTCTCGATGAACAAACGGTTAAAGATTTATCTACCTTTTTTTCCAATAGTGAAGTTACAGTCGGCAGCCACATAGATTTACAACAAGCTGTCTTAGAAAAACAAGCAACCTCTTCTCTTTCCATTTCAAGAACTGCAAAAAATTTGTTTGATTTAGTAAATAGGAGAAAATCACCAATATCGGCTAAAAGTAAGATAACCTTAAATATACTTTCTATAACCATTCCCGAATATTATTATGATTGTAAGTCTCTTGCAAATAGTAAACAAGAAATTTATGATGATTTAAAAGAAACTATTTTGCCACCTTTTCTTTTTACAAGTGATAAACATATGCTAACTTTCGCTGAATTTGATAATGATAATCCTTTAAAAAAATTTATGGTAGAACCATCATCGATTATGAATACAAAAGAATTACAACTTCAAAATCCTACCTTCTGTTCTGAATTAGTTAATATTCACTTCAGGAGAATTTTATGGAATAAAGGACTATACAGAGATCCAAAAGCAAACATCTACTACTTCCCAATGATTGACGAAGATAGTAATATAAGGGAAGTTATAGACCAACATGGAAGAAATAGATGGGTAGTAAAGGAGATAATTCATAGAGAAGATACAAAATATCATAAAAAAGGCGATGTTAACTTCTTTTTCCATAGAGGAGTAGAATTAAGGACACCAACTTACTGGGGTTTTTCTTTTGTCGAAATGATACCCAGAAGATATTATACACTTAATGGAAAAAATTGGATCGATGGTGAAATTAGATCTAGAATTGATAAAAGATTTAGAAATCCTAAATTTGACAGAAGCAAAGCCAGACTTGGTTTAATGAAATTTTGGAAATTCTTTATGTTCGAATCACAAAAATTTGCTTTACCTTCAGAGAAATGGTTTGATAAATTTCAGTTTGGTGACTTTCTAACTAAGAATGTAAATTGGAGTCCAAAAGTAGTTGGAAGATCTCAAATGATATTATGGGATTTTAAGGGGGATGAACTTGATGCTTAGAATTTTTCGTTTAGAAGAACCAGAGCTCTATTTCAGTGGAAATGAAAAATGCCTTGATCCTCAAGTTGGCTTAATAAACTTTGGACCACATGGAGGAGCAAATACCGACAAGCAACAGAAAATATCAATCAATGCCGGTATTATTGGTACTTCTCGAAGCATTAATGCAACTCAATCTTTTTTAAATAGGCTAAAATATCGAATCGCCGCTGAAGAAAAGATAGAAACGGAATACAAGGGTATAGATTTTCCAGGTTTAAACTTAGAAGGTCCTCTTAGATTTGAAATATCGGTGGATAATAACTGTGTTTTGAAGATCGATAGAAGTTTCGTTAGAAACCTGACCAAGTTAGAAAGAAAAAAAAGGATTATTTCTGTAACTAAAGAATATTGCGAAAAACTTGATATCTTAAAAGAAGCATATCCAAGGCCTAGTATTGTATTATTACCTATTGATAATGAGTTACTAGAACTTTGTAAAGAACCGGGACGAGTAACTGATAAAATCGTTTATCAGCGTAGAGATTTTGGAGATCCAGATGCTATCAATGCACCAATGTTTGATTTTCATAATCACATTAAAGCACAAGCAGCTCATCCAAATAGAAATTTTATAACTCAAATGATACAACCAAAAACCCTAGTTTTTTCGGAAGAAAGACAAAGTGCAGCATTAATAGCATGGAATTTCTCAGTAGGAACATACTATAAAGCTACTGGTATTCCATGGAAGTTAGCAGATATTAATGAAAATACATGTTACATAGGCATTTCTTTCTATAGAGAAATTCAGAAAGAGAACAGGTCAATTAGAGCCAGCATAGCGCAAGTGTATATGAGAACAGGAGAGAGTCAAGTTATAACTGGAAGACCATTTCAATGGGATAAAGAAAAAAGGGACAGAAATGTTCAATTAGACTCTTCGCAGATGGCAGAAATTATCAAAGATTCCATTGAAATATTTTCTAAGCAAAGAGGTAGATTACCTGAAAGATTAGTGGTACATAAATCAACAAGATTTTCTGATGAAGAAATAAAGGGATGTGAAAAAGCAGCTAAAGAAATAGATGAACTGGATATTATTCATATTTCAGAATTTTTGGGTTTTAGAGCATACCACAATAAATATGATTTTCCTGTAGTTAGAGGTACCGTAATAACACATACGGATAAGCCAAATGAAGCGATTTTGTTTACATCAGGTTATGTGCCAGCTCTAGGAACTTATCCAGGCCCTTCCGTTCCTCGACCTCTCCACTTAAATTGTCAAAGATTAGATACATCTTTAGAAATTGTGTGTAATGATATTTTGGGTTTAACTAAACTAGATTGGAATTCATCAACATTTTATACTAAATTACCTGTTACCTTAAGTGTTTCAGAAAAAGTAGGTGGTATACTAGCAGAAATGATTTTAACAGATATTTCACCACCTTCAAGCTATAGATATTATATGTAATCGAATTACATAATAATCTCATAATTTCTCCATCTTCCAGATCCGGTAATTCTCACTAGGCCGTCATAACGCTTCTGACACCACTAATGCGCCTGTAGCCCAGTATACTATGGCCGGTAAGGATATGCGCTGCTTCTGTGAAAAGCAAGCGGAGCTCGATTCTTGGGAGCCTAGCCATGGGGCTCCCCCGGATTGATTATTTCGAAAAGAATAGATGTCTTATGAATCGTCGACCATCGGTTTTAGGCTCAGCCAGCCACCACAGGCACAGGTGTCAACAAATACTGTCAACAGCATCGTTAAAAAATAACAATTTGCGCGCGCAAATCCCTAGTAAACTAGAGCTTAATTTTAAAAATAGAAGAGATGGTAAAAAGATTCTCAGAAACATGGAAACTTGGAAACATAGAAACTCAAATTCTCAATACTAATGAAATGTTACTCGATTACTTTAATATCAATTATGCCCACTTAATAGTAAATAAGAGGTTTTCTTATTCTTGAAGCCTGAGGAGGAGGCGAGGAGGGTCATCGATGACCAGCTGGTTCGGGCCGGCTGGACTATCCAAGACTATGATAAGCACAATCTCGCAGCATCCTCAGGTGTAGCCATCCGAGAGTTCCCAATAGGCCTCGACTCAGCTGATTATCTACTCTTTGTAGACAGAAAGGCAGTCGGGGTCATAGAAGCGAAGCCCATTGGGACCACACTCGGGGGAGTCTCTGGACAGACCCTCAAGTACCTAAGTAACCTCCCCGATAATATCCCCAAGGTCAATAACCCTCTCCCATTCAGCTATGAGAGCACAGGCTCCGAGACCTTCTTCCGAGACCTCAGGGACCCAGATTCAAGAAGCCGACGAGTCTTCTCATTCTACCAGCCAAAAACACTAGGTGAGTGGGCTTCACAGGATAAAACACTGCGAGCTAGGCTGAAGGACTTTCCGCCTCTCCAGAAGGAGGGCCTCAGAGAATGCCAGTATCAGGCAATAACCAACCTTGAGAGGAGTTTCGCTGACTCGCGTACCAGAGCCCTCATTCAGATGGCGACTGGTAGTGGGAAGACCTATACAGCTGTCAACTTCTGTTACCGCCTCATCAAGTATTCTGGGGCGAGGCGAATCCTGTTCCTCGTGGACCGCAATAATCTCGGGCGCCAGACCTTCCGGGAGTTCCAGCAGTTCAGCACACCCGACGACCGACGCAAATTCACTGAGCTATACAACGTTCAGCACCTCACCTCGAATAGGCCTGACCCTGTGAGCCGCGTCTGTATAAGCACGATTCAGAGGGTCTACTCGATGCTCTCTGGCAGGGAGCTTGAAGCCGAGTCGGAGGAGGCCTCACTCTTCGAGCAGAAGATGGGGGAGGAGCCGCTGACCGTAGGCTACAACCCAGCCTTCCCCATCGAGTACTTCGACTTCGTAATCACCGATGAGTGCCACAGGTCGATTTACCACCTCTGGAGGCAGGTCCTCGAATACTTCGACTCCTTCATCATCGGCTTAACCGCTACGCCATCTAAGCAGACGTTCGGGTTCTTCAACCAGAACCTCGTGATGGAGTATAGCCACGAGAAAGCCGTCGCTGATGGGGTTAACGTGGGATATGATGTCTACAGAATAAAGACTGAGATAACGGAGAAGGGGAGCAGAGTAGAGTCAGGTTTCTACGTTGATAAGAGGGACCGGCTGACTCGGATCCGCCGCATCGAGCAGCTTGATGAGGCCCTCGAATACGATGACTCGGCTTTGGATAGAAGCGTCGTCGCCGTGGATCAGATACGAACTGTAATCAGGACATTTAAGGAGAAGGTGATATCCGAGATATTCCCGGATCGGCAGAATGTTCCAAAGACGATTATATTTGCTAAGGATGATAGCCATGCTGAGGATATTCTCCATATTGTCCGGGAAGAGTTCGGTAAGGGGAACGACTTCTGTAAGAAGATTACTTATCGGACGACTGGGGAGAAGCCGGAGGACCTCATCCAGTCATTTAGAATCTCCTTCAACCCACGAATCGTCGTCTCTGTAGATATGATTTCTACGGGGACTGATATTCGGCCAGTGGAGTGTCTGCTCTTCATGCGTGACGTGAAGAGTCAGGTCTACTTTGAACAGATGAAAGGCAGAGGTTCAAGGGTAATCTCTCGTGAGGAGCTTCAGCAGGCCAGTGGTTCGGATGCTCTATACAAGGACCACTTCGTCATTGTGGACGCCGTTGGGGTCTGTGAGAGCGATAAGACTGATTCTAGGCCATTGGAGAGGAAGCATGGTGTAGGCTTTGAGGCTTTGCTGAATCAGTTCAGTTTTGGTTCAGCTGACGATGATTCGGTCATCAGCTTGGCTGGTCGTCTATCTCGTCTTGATCGGAAGTTGACTGATGAGCAGAGGCAGGAGATTAAGGAGAGAACAGGCTTTTCTCTGAAGGAGCTATCGAGGAGCTTATTCATCTCAGTTGACGCGGATGTGAGAACTGAGAGGGCTAAGCAACTCTACGATGTGGATGAGCCCGACGAGAAACAGGTAGCTGAGGCTGCCAAGGTTCTCGTAGCGGAGGCATGTGAGCCATTCGTAAGCAATATTGTTAGAGAGACTATTATTGACGTTAAGATGAGGAACGAGCAGATTATTGATGAGATTAGTAAAGATGTGGTTACTCACGCTGGATATTACTCGGGAGCGAATGAGAGGGCAAGGACTAGCGTGAAGGCATTCGAGGATTACCTTGAGGCTCATAAGGATGAGTTAACCGCACTCCAGTTCATCTATGCCAAGCCTTATAGTTACCGTAAGTTGACCTATCGAGAGATTAGGGAGCTTGCTGATGCATTGATTCGTGCATCTCCTGAGTTCACTGCTGAGCGTCTATGGTCAGCTTATCGCCAGCTTGAGTCATCAAAGGTCCGAGGTGCTGGACCAGCTCGGTTGTTGACTGATATTGTTTCGTTGGTGAGGTTCGCTGTAGGTAGCGATGAGGTTCTTGAGCCTTATCCCGAGGTTGTGAATAGGCGTTTCAATGAATGGATGGAGAGACAAAAAAATTCTGGAAAATTATTTACTAATGAACAAATACAATGGCTTGAGGACATCAATAACCACATCGGAGCCTCAGCCAATATTGAAATAGATGACTTTGAGAATGTACCTTTTAATAGGAAAGGGGGAACTGTAAAAGCTTTTCAACTCTTTGGAAGCGAACTATCTCCCCTCCTAGATGAACTTAATGTGGTGCTGAATAGTTGATTTCGCAAAAAAAGGATTTACCTCCGAAATGGGTTTTAGCATCATTAGAAGATATTTCAACAAAAATTACTGATGGCACTCATAAAACTCCAAGTTATCTTGAAAAAGGAGTTCCGTTTATATCTACATCTAATTTGAATCCTTTTAATAAGGAATTTTTATTTAATGATTATGAGAAATATATAAGCATCAATGAACATAATGAGTTAACTAAAAGATGTAAACCAGAGAGAGGCAATTTATTAGTATCCAAATGTGGAACGATAGGGAGAACTCAAGTAGTAAATGTAGATTATGATTTTAGTATATTTGTAGGTTTAGCATTAATAAAAATAAATAAAAATTATGTCTCACCAAAATACCTTGAATATTTATTAAATTCACCTCAAATTCAAAAAGAAATGATAGAGTTGTCTCCGGGGACAGGGAGAAAAACTTTAACATTAAAGGCTTTAAAAACAATAAAAATTCCAATAGCGCCTTTTGCTGAGCAGGGTCGAATCGTCAACAAGCTGGAGGAGCTGTTCACACGGTTTGACAACGGCATGCAGCAACTTCAAAAAGCACAAGCACAACTAAAACGCTACAAACAATCAATATTGAAAAAAGCATTTCAAGGTAATTTTATCAAAAATCATACTTTGAAACAATTAAAAGTTGGTGATATTGCCGATAAAATTCATTATGGTTATACCGCAAGTGCATCAAATGAAGTTATAGGACCAAAATTCTTACGAATAACCGACATTCAAAATGGGCAAGTAAATTGGGATACCGTTCCATTCTGTGAAATTGAGAATGAGAAAATTAATCGATATAAACTTCAAGAAGGCGATTTATTATTTGCGCGAACAGGAGCGACTGTTGGGAAAAGTTACTTAATTCCATCAGGAATTCCTGATACAGTATTCGCATCATATCTTATACGAATCATCTTAAAGGAGCAAGTATTCAAAAAATACGTTTATTATTATTTTCAATCTTCAGATTATTGGCTTCAGATATCTCAAGGTCAATTAGGTATTGGACAACCAAACGTAAATGCACAAATTTTATCAAAAATTACCATTCCAATTCCAAGCTATGAAGACCAGATAAAAATTACACAAATAATAGAAAACAATATGTCAATAATTGAAAAAATTGAAAATGATATCATATCGATTAATAAACAAATAAGAGTGATGAAAAATTTAATATTAAAAACTGCTTTTAATGGTAAACTTGTACCTCAAAGTGATTTAGATGAATCTGCGTCTATTTTGTTAGAGCTTATTCATAGAGAAAAAGGTGGTTTGAAATTAAAAATAGGCGAGGCGGAAGGAGGTTAGATTAATGAATGGTGAAGAAGCGGGAATAGTTCAGAGGCTTTGGAATTACTGCAATGTCCTCAGAGATGATGGCGTTGGTTATGGTGACTATGTTGAACAATTAACCTACCTTCTGTTTTTGAAAATGGCTGATGAACAAACTAAATACCCTTTCAATAAACCATCAATAATCCCGCCAACCTACGACTGGAGGACGCTTCAATCCAAGGATGGTAGCGATCTTGAATTACAATATCTGAAGACCCTAACTCAACTGGCTTCTGAGAAAGGTATGCTCGGAGACATTTTCAGAAAATCTCAGAATAAAATTCAGGACCCAGCTAAACTCAAGCGCCTAATAGAGCTGATTAATGAAGAAACATGGCTTGGCTTAGATGTCGATATTAAGGGTGCGGCCTATGAGGGCCTCCTCCAGAAGAATGCTGAGGAGGGTAAGAAGGGTGCAGGACAGTACTTCACACCAAGGCCTTTAATCAAAGCTATCATCGAGGTGATGAAACCTGAGCCAAACAAGACTATATGCGACCCAGCCTGTGGAACAGGAGGATTCTTCCTTGCCTCTCACGACTATATATCAACCCAATATCAACTCGATAAAGAGCAGAAGGATTTCCTTAAATATGATACTTTCCGAGGCTGGGATATTGTTTCTGCAGTCGCCAGACTTTGCATTATGAACCTATACTTGCATGGCATTGGTGGTGACACAAGCCCCGTCACTGTAGATGATAGCCTCCGCTCTCACCCCGGTGAGTACTTCGACATGGTTCTAACCAATCCTCCATTTGGAAGGAAAAGCAGCTATACTGTGGTAAACGAGGAGGGTGAAGCGAGCAGAGAGTCTCAAACATATGAACGACCTGATTTCTGGGCTACAACTGGCAACAAGCAGTTGAACTTCCTCCAGCATGTTCGGAGCCTCCTCAAGCAGAATGGTAGGGCAGCTTTAGTCGTTCCCGACAATGTTCTCTTTGAGGGTGGGGCAGGTGAGATCATTAGGAGAAAAATTCTTGCTGAGTGTGATGTTCATACTCTCCTCCGGCTTCCAACTAACGTGTTCTACGCTCAGGGTGTGAAGGCGAATGTTCTCTTCTTTGATAGGAAGCCAGCTTCTGAAACCCCATGGACTAAGGAGCTATGGATATACGACCTGAGGACCAACACCAATCTCACCCTGAAGACTAACCCACTTACATTCAACCATCTACAGGACTTCATCAAGTGCTATAACCCCGACAACAGACATGAGAGGACGGAGTCAGAGAGGTTCCATAGGTTCATATACTCTGAGCTAGTGGATCGCGATAAGGCCAATCTCGACATCACTTGGCTCAGGGACGAGTCTCTTGAGGATACGGAGAACCTCCCTGAACCCGAGGTGATTGCAGCTGAGATTGTCGAGAACCTGAGGTCAGCTCTTGAGGAGTTTGAGCAGCTTCAGGAGGAGCTTGAGAAGAAAGAGTAGGGCTCATCTTGGCTTCTCTGACGATTGTTAACGTGGTTGCCACCGCTGACCTTAACCAACCTGTGGATTTGGCTCAAGTTTCACAGCTTCCTGATACAATCTTTGACCAAGAGATATATGGTGGCAGAGTAGCTTACCTGAAGAAGCCGGGGATGCATGGCAAGGTCACAATTTTTCCTAGCGGCAAGCTCATCAGTGTTGGTACAAAGAGCCCTAAAGAAGCTGAGGCAGACCTACAAGAGGCAGCGGATACAATGCATCATGAGGGTCTGATTAAGAGTGTAAAGGTGGAGGTCAGGCTCCACAACATCGTGGCTGTACTTGTGACGAAGCCCCTCGACCTCGAAGAGGTTGCACTGATGACTGGGGCAATCTATGAGCCTGAACAATTCCCCGCTGCAATACTGAAGACAGGGTCACCCGAGAGGACTTATCTCATTTTTAATTCAGGGAAAGTTGTGATGCTCGGAGTCCGAAGCATGGCTGATTTAGATGAGGCTGTTCGGGTGATTACGGGTCTACTTGACTCTATTAATTGAACCCACCCATTTTTTCATAAAAATACACCTGTGTTGCGCGCGCTCTAAAATCTATTTATATCCACTTCCACCTATCAGATTAGATGTTAACCCGAGACTACAGCCACAGACACGGCAAGGAACTCCTCTCCCTCACACACCCAGCCGAGTACCAAGAGATCCAAACCATACTTCAGAGCCTCAAACCGTTCTCACATGGTGACACCAAAAACCTTACACCAAGGGAGATGATAGCTCAGGAGTTCCTTAGAAGAGGATGGATGAAGGAGGTGGAGATACCTCTAGGCACAGGCAAATCGGATTACTGTGACCTCGGGAAGAATCAAATCTTCATAGAGCAGGAATATTCGCGGTTCGAGATGTTCTTCAGGGACTTCTTCAGGTTCCTTCTACTCTACGATGAGAGGAAACTGGATGTAGGGGTAATCATCACCTACGATGACTCGGCTTTCAGGAGATGGGGGAAGGGAGTCAACTCATACAGCTCGGTTAGAGCCTCTCTTGGTAAGCTCGTCGATTTTCTTCAGGGGAAATACTCGGCTGTGGTCGAGGTCCCAATCTGGTGTATTGGAATAGAGTAATGTCCATTTTTTCCTAATGCGTACTATAATCTTATCCTCACTTCACGCTAATCATAAACCGTGAGTTGAATGGTTGACCTAGCCGAGATTCAGGCCGCTTACTACATGGTGGCTGCGACAGGTGTGCTAGTAGCAGCGATTTACTACGTCATCAATCTGAGATACAACATGAAGGCGAGGGAGATGGAGGTATGTCAATTGTTCGTGAAAGAATGGACCTCGGAGCAAGGCATGCAGAGATACGCTAAAATGATGACATTGGAGTGGAAAGATTACGATGACTTCATGAAGAAATATGGGTACTCGAACCCCGAGATGTTCGGTCTTTGGGTTTCACAGCTCTTCATGATAGAGACGATGGGGATTCTGATGAAAAGTGGAGTTGTCAACCCTGAAAAACTGTATTACTTAGGTGGCTACGGGGGCATACGGATGTGGGAGAAGTATAGGGGCATTGTTCAGGGTCGGAGAGGCATCTCTTGGGGGCAGGATTACATGATTAACGCCGAGTACCTCGCCAATGAGTGTTTAAAAATCAAGACGAGGCACGATGCGAGCTTCAAGGACAAGTTGGAGACCTATCGAAAGACTGGGAGACTCTGAATGGGCCATTTATCCTCAGCTCGACATAACCACAAAGATACTTTTGCATAAATCTCATCTAACGTGCAATAATCTTATCCTCACTTCCACCTGATAATTATCCGTGATTGTATGGTTGACTTAGCTGAGATTCAGGCCGCCGCTCGCGCCTGAAGTTCAAAAAGTCTACTCCTCGACCTTAGGATTAGGAGGCCCATCCCAGAAGAAGAGAACGATGCTCTCCTTGGTGAAGTTGGAAGCCCCATGCTTTCCACCTTTCGAGGCGGTGATGAGCATGTTTGGCGACAATGGCATGATGCCATTAGGCATCTCAACCTCGCCTGTTAACCCGATGGTTATCTGGTTCGCCTCCGGGTGTGAGTGAATCTTGTCGGCTACGCCTTTAGGGAACTTCACTAGGGCTAGGGTGGCACCTGTTTTTTTGTCCTCCCAGAGGGTGCTTTGCTTGACATTCGTCAGGTAGTACCCCCGAGGTGCGTCTTTCCATTCGAGGTCCTTAAAGTTCAGAAACTTGAACATATCTTGAGACATAACAAATCCAATTCAATGTCGCTTGAAATTATGGATAAGTCTATTGATGAAAATATTTCCGCTTACCACTCCATAGCCTTATCTCAGCTCCACCTGATACTCGGTGTCGAGATTTACAAAATTACATATGTGTAGATATCTTATTTTATTAATGATTCGTGTGTGTAAAATTTTGAATATCGACAGTTCTAATGGACATCTATTAATAATAGTTGAATCAAATCGATCAATAGGTTCTGCTACTGGATCAAATGCTCTGTGGTGGAACCTAGGCTCCGAGGTGGGGAGCCATACAAGTACCACAAGAGAAGGAGAAGTGAAGTTATGAAGTATGTAGGCATAATGTCATGGAAACCTGAAGATGCCCAGAAAGTCACCGAGCTTTTCCAAAAATGGAAGGTGCCTGAGGGAATGAAGTTCCTGTATCCTCCATGCACCGCCCTTGGATATAACAAGTCGATAAGCATTTTTGAAGCAACAGCAGAGGCCCTCGCTAAAGTTGATCGGTACTGGAGACACACATGCACGAGTGAAATCTATCCCATAATGGAATCGGCTGAGATAGCAAAAATAAAACTATAAAACCCCAAGCCTCCCATTTTTTTCTCTCATCCGAGATTTACAGAATTACACACGTGCCTATTATTCATCATATCATGTGTGTATTATTTTGAATACCGCCCTTTGAAATGAATAGTGGGGAGAGACGAAGTAGCTGCGTTAAAGAGCGTATGAAAGCGAAACAGTGTGCTATTCGGTGTGATTCAACTGCAGGTTATGCGGTTCATATCGAGATAATTGTCTTTCACGTGCGCGGTCTATTTTATCTGATTCGCGCGCGCGAATTGAATTTAAGTTATATTACATTATATCCAGATATGCGCTTATAATTTACCTATAACCAGCTTATAACAAGTTTTATATAGTTATAAAATCTTATAAAGCTATACAAGGGGGTTTACGTGCAAGAACAGGTTTATACCCTTGTGAAAATACCTTTAACTGAAATTGAGGAGTGGCTAAGAGCCAAATATATTTTACCTTCAATTCTTAGTGATTTTCGTATAGAAGAAAAAAATTTAGTTATTACCTTTACAGAAAAAGAAAACACACCTAGAGAAATAGAATTACAAACTCCTAAAAAACCAGAGTCGAAAAGAAGGTCCCCTAGAAAACGTAACAGAATGAAAACTAGGGGATGGGGTGTTGTTGCTAGAATTACTAATTCAAGAGGCCAACAATGTACTATCTATCAGCCATTTGTCGAAGCACTCCAAAAACCAAATCTTACTATAGAGGAACAGAAAAAAATAGTCGAAGGAATCCTTAGATCAAACAAAAACAAACCATCAGAGGACTCAGTACAATACTTCCTTGAAAATACTTTAGAATACCTGAAAAGAGGAAAAATAGATCATGTCACACCATCTTGACAATATTAAACTTGCGACTTTCTATTATTTTATATTCCATCTCTCAAGATGTTTTATCAAAACAGAATTAAAAGCAAAGGAATTTTATAATTTCGATGCAGATAATTATTGTTTTTATATATTATTCAATCGCATAGTTTTTATATTCAATAATAAATAAACTTTGGGACGTGTCTAAATGGCGTCGGGACCTGATAGCTGGAAAATAGGTGTAAGGCGTCCATCGACAGTCCATTTCATGAAATTGATACAGGATCTACGGGATCAATTCCCATACAATGCTCTTACTGCATTTATTGTTGAAACATTTGCTAACTCACTAGACGCTGGATCAACCCGAATAGACATTTACATTGGAAACGATATTGTTAAAATATTAGATAATGGAAAAGGCATGAATGAGGCGGAATTCACTGATTATCATAATTTAGCTTCACTTAGTAAATCTAGAGGCGAAAGTATAGGTTTTGCTGGAGTAGGTGCGAAGATATTCCTTGACAAAGTTTATCATATTTTTACTGAAACAAAATGTAAGAAATTTCATGCTGCGTCACTCTGGGCTTTTCATGGCGAATCCTTAGAATATGAGAGTAGACCAGTTCAGAATCGAGTGACGCACAATGCAGGAACTTACGTAGAAGTCAAATTAAAAGATGCCAAAGACGTAAAAGACTTAACGATCAATTTTGTTAAAGGAACTTTACAACAACATTACAATGCTGTGTTACAAGGTCATTATGGTGAAAAACGAATTACAGTTAATAATGAGGTTCTTCAACCATTCACCCAAGATCCCGAAACAATTGAAGTTAAAAAGGAATTTATAGTTAAAATTGGTAAAAATAGTGTTAAAGGGTTCATAATAAAGTCTAACAAAGAAATTAATGAATCATTTCAAGGACCTCAGATCATTGTGCTTGGTAAAACAATAATTCCATATTGGTTTAATCAATATCCAATAAATGGTGAATTTTTTACAGGAATGATTTTCGCAGATTTTCTCATAGCTATTCTTACTACATCTAAATCTGATTTTGAAAGAACATCAAAACTTTGGAAGCAATTCAATAGCAGAGTTGGGAAAGTTGTTGGCGAATGGCTAGATGAAATCGGTGCTAAAGCTAAACCCATTGAACAATCAGATGATTTAAGCTCACTATCTCAAGAGATAGAAAAAACAGTAAATGAATTATTGAAATTACCTGAGTTCACAGAAATTGCGAATAAAATATTTCAAAATATAATGGAAAAAAATGTAGTAAAAAGAAGCGATTCTGGGGAAGTTAAAGGTATAGAACAAGAAGGAGGTCAAACGGTAAAAGGCTCACTTGGAAGTTTAAATAAAGGAGACGGGCTTACAACTTTTGGTCCGAATGATGGGGTGGGTATTTTAGAAAATGATCAGGGAGAAGAAACAGTAGAGAGACTAAGGCGAAGAGTAAAAGGCGGAATTAAGATTAGTTATGTAGTTAACCCCGATGAATTGCAGGAAGCATGGATAGATCCAAGCACACAAACAGTGACTGTAAATCAGGGACATTCTTCTTGGAAAGTTGCAGAAAAATTAAACTCCGCCAAATCCGAAAAAGTAACATTTTATCATATGCTTCGTAGCGTCTTTAGGGTATTAGTTGAGGAAGCTGGCGTGGAATCTCCTGATAAGACAATTAGAGATCTCTTTAAAAGTTTGTATGAACGTTTATCTAGCGCTCGAAAATGAAAATACCGGTAGAAATTAGTAAGATAAGGGACCCAGATGGTATAGAACGTATTAGGTTCACAATAGCGTTTCAAGATGCTATTCAAAAAATATCCTTAAACAAACCGATTATTTATCTTCAAGAAAAATATATAGATACAATCAAGAAATGTGAGGATCTTATTGTTCATATCCGTGAATGTAAAAAAAATGCTGGTGATCCTGTTCTAAAATGGTATTTATCAGATGTAATTTATAATTTTTTAACGGAAACGGAAGAAATTGGGTTCGTTATCACTAATTTCACGAGATCTCTGTCCCGAGACTTAGGATTGTCCCTAAGGCATATTAATTACTTGATAGAATTTAGGATGACTTACCCGAAAATTGAAATGGTAAATAAAAAAATAAATTGGGATAGATATAAGGAAATTTTAGATGTGTCTGATAATCGTATAAGGCAATTAATGATTGAGAAAATATTGAATGGAGAAATTAGAACTCGAAATGAAATTAGAAATTTTAAAAAAAACATATGAAAGCCCCTTTTTTTAAAAAAACACCATTATAAACACATGCAAAGGCATCTTGAGCATTAGTATTCATTCTTTGCCATGAATATTACGCAGTTCTTTTTTTAACAATGTATTAATACGCAATTTAATATCGATTGCTGCCAATTACCCAATCTAAGCGTATAAAAAAAATGTGTTTTCAAAATTTGCGTGCGTGAAGCTCTTTCAATAAATAATAACACATAAAAGTGTCGATTCCCGCGGAGGGGCCCCTGTCCCATTTAACCTGATCAATTTACAATGTCATAAACCGAGTTTAGGGTTTTACAGGGTTGCATGAGTAATGGGGATGGTGGAATTGTGTGTGGGGGTGTAAAGTTGGAAAGGGTGGAATTGGACCCGACAATATAAACATACCATTTATGTCTGGGTGTTCAAGTGGGTGGGTTCGATTCCGTCCTTCGTACCTGTCTCGAAGTCTTAGGAAGTTCACGAGGCCTCGATAACTCACTTCCTCTTCCGTAATACCTTCCTGCCCTCATAGTCTGAGACGTACTCGAACCCAGATTCTAGAAGTGAGGTGAACTCATCGATGGTTGAGGCCACCTTGATGGTGTATGCGTTCTCCTCTTCAAAACTGACTAGGTGAGTATAGACGAGTGTATTTTTCAGGGATTTATGCCCAAGAAGCTCCTTGACATAGAGGATATCTTTCGTACGATGATACTCCATCGTGGCCTTCCAGTGCCTGAATGTCTTGATTGAGATTTTCTGAAGCCTCGGATTTCCAAGTTTCTCCGCGAGATATTTTCTTTTTTGAGTGAAAGTGCATCTTATTGAGTTTGGTTTAGCATCCCAAATCCGTTCATTGAGTCCCTTCCTAGAAACTACTCTTTTCATCATGGCTATCAATGCAGAGGACATCTTGAACTGTCTAGGGTTGCTGTTTTTAGCAGGTTTGTTTAAGGTAATGGTGTTTCTTTCAAAATCGATATCGTCCAACCTCAGGGTCAGAGTCTCAGCTAACCTGAACCCTGATTCCTTTGTGAGCTGAAGTAAGCACGAGTATTTTGGACCGAAACCCGCAATCAGTTGGTCTATTTCCTTCTCTAATGGGATATATGGAAGGGATTGGGTCTCTTCTCTAAACCTCTCAAAGGCGAAATCAAAGCCCTTCCACCTGCACCAATCTTGATAGGCGTATCCCGCATTGTTCTTCCTGCGTCCACCCCACTTGGCCTCGTAGACGTATTTTCTGATTGAATCAGAATCCCAGAGATTGTACTTTGTGCTTAGATGCTTAACCAGTTTTAACTTGGCCTCTATTGTCGATTCTTCCAGCCTCTTCCCTTTGAGGTACTCTTCAAAACCCTCTGACCCATAGGGTTCAGCCGTGGCGCAGAGGAAGGGATTCGAACCCTTGAGGCTCAAGGCCACTAGTTTTCGAGACTAGCCCGATAACCGCTCCGGCACCTCTGCCCAGAGAGAAGCATAATCATGAGCCTAATTAGTCTTCCCCGTCGACGAGCTTCTTGACGCCGCCCCACCCATCCTTCTTCTTCGCCTCGACGACGTCGAGGGCCTCCTGGGAGGAGGTGATCCTGGGCCTCGCCTCCCCGGCTTGCCTGAGGAGGTACTCGGCCGCCCTGAGCGTCCTCCTGCTCAGCTCGGAGTCGGCCAGGTCAGCGATGCTCACTATGAGAGCCTCGACGCTCTTCGGCTTCACCGGGCTGACGTCCCCATGGTGTGACGCGGCTACGTGGATAACATCCACCGGGAAGCCACGCCTGTATAGCTCCGCGACGAGGAGCGTGAGGTGGTCGACCTGCTCGCCCAGGCGTGAAGAGATGTATCCTCCCTCGCCGCTCGGCGTGTATGTGTAGCACTTCATCACGTCGTGGAGTAGCGCGCCCGCGACGACGACGTCCCTGTCGACCTTCCCACCGTAGACCTCCTCCATGAGGTCGCACAGGGTGAGGGAGAGCTTCGTGACCGCTATCGTGTGCTGGAGGAGGCCGCCCGCGTACGAGTGGTGCTGATAGGCACCGGCGGGACACTCCTCTAGGGGCAACGAAGGGGACTCCAGCTCAATCGAGGGGTTCGCGATGACGTCGAGAACCTTCCTCCGCAGGCCCTTATCCTTGACGAGACCGGCGAGCCTCTCTATCTCCGCCATCATATCCATTGACCAGCGATGAATCTAAGAAATTGCCCGCTCAGCCAACTTAAATTTATCCACTCGGAGGTTGGGGTCGGAGGTCGCAGCCCATCAACTAGACAGGAGTCAGAGCCTGCCCATCCTCGCCTCTATCGCCTTGTAGGCCTCCTCCGGGTCGCTTATTCCCTGAATCATGCTCTCGAAGGGGCAGTAGATTCTCCCGTCCTTGACCTTGACGGCCTCGACCTCCTCGGCGTAGAAGACCCTGACTCCGCCCTCCTCCAGGAGCCGCCTCCCCCCGACGGTTATGACGCCCGCGTGGACCTCGGATGGCAGGCTGTAGAGCATCAGCAGCGCCGCCGCCCTTCCGACTATCTTGTCGGCCACCACGGTTCCCCTCAGTGCCTCCCTGCCGAGCCCCCTAATAGCCTCCAGGTGGGGAAGTAGCCCTTTACTCGAGCTTCTGAAGACTACGCGCCCTTCCTTGTGGATGATGAGGCTCATCCCGGAGGTCTCAAGCTCTGAAATGTAGACGTCCATGGGGCTCCCCAAGACGATCCGCATGGTCACTTTTCTTCCTTGCGAAGCGTGAGGGAGACGGTGAATAGATCATCGTCGCGTGCCTCGATGAGCCGCTTTAAAAGGCGGTCCGCCTCCTCGCCCTCTCCGAGGGACCGCCTGATCTCCTTCTCCACCTCCCGCCTCAGCTCAATCATCGTCGCCCCACGCCCGCCCTCGAACTCGGCGGAGACGCCCTTGCCCTCCGAGACCTCTATGTTCATCTTCCCCATGGTGCACCCGGTCGCCATCTGTATGCCGTCCAGCACGCAGGAGTCTGGCGGTAAACGCCTCAGATGTGCCCTGCATCGGAGATCGAACCACCCACAGGCGTCGAGGTCCCTTAGCGCCCTCAGCCCCATCCTTAAGCCGACGACGAGGAAGGGGCCTCCGTGCCCATGAAACTCACCCGCTCTCAGCAGGAGCTCGTCGGAGAGCTCACGCGGCTTCTCAGGCTCGAAATCCATCACATTCACCAAACATCTGCTGGGATATCGCTCATCTCAAGTCAACTACATTAAGTAAAAAGGGTTCTCACCGGCGGCCGGGGGAAGGTTGCCCTTTTTAGCCACTGAATCACCTTCCGCTCATCATCATAACCTAAATTAAGGTGTCACCCAAATAGCCCAGACATGCACGAGTGGGCCCTCGCCGAGGGGATCGTCTCCACCGCGAAGAAGGTAGCCGAGGAGCAGGGGCTGACCGAGGTCACCGAGGTCAAGGTCATGATCGGCGAGCTCCAGCAGGTCGAGCACGAGATCATAGAGTTCGCCCTAGAGCAACTCAGAACGCCCGGGATGGAGAAGACCAAGTTCGTTCTCGAGGCGGCGCCGGCCAAGTTCAGGTGCAGGAAGTGCTCAACGGAGTGGGGCTTCAAGACCGAAGACCTTACCGACGAGGTATCGGAGGCGATCCACTTCGTCCCCGAGATGGCCCACGTCTACATAAAGTGCCCGAGCTGTGGGAGCCCAGACTTCGAGGTCGTCGAGGGTCGCGGCGTCTGGATAGCCCACGTAAGGGGGGTGAGGAAGGATGCGTGACCCCCGCCTTGAGATAGTCGCGGAAAGGTTCACGGGCATCAGGAGGATAGTCGCCGTCTCAAGCGGAAAGGGCGGCGTGGGCAAGAGCATCGTCGCCACCACCCTGGCCCTAACCCTCGCGAAG
>Ga0315288_10002795_pt1 | contig 22382 bp, 15 predicted proteins | sample YL17G11_20_MG_FD_203454 | JGI IMG/M metagenome (GOLD analysis project Ga0315288, IMG submission 203454) | Sediment microbial communities from Yellowstone Lake, YNP, Wyoming, USA - YL17G11_20 | ecosystem: Environmental > Aquatic > Freshwater > Lake > Sediment | place: USA: Wyoming | collected...
AACCTCGAGCCGCTCCAATCGCTCGCGGTCTTCCAGGCGCATCTGGAAGTAGCTGACCGCCGCAACCAGGAAGCCGATCGCCAGAAAGGCCGTTCCCACCAGACCGGCGGCCGATTGGGCATGCCGGGCCAGGGCCGCGCTGACCACCGCCATGCCGAGCAGGGCGACCCAGTTCACGATCCCGGTCTTTTGCACGTTCTGTTCCATGCGCGCCTTAACTCAGTTCCCGTTGCTCAAATAACAACAGCGCGGCCACCAGGGTGGCTCCCAGGTAGCCGACGACATAGCCAAATGCCGTGGCGACGTAGCGCCAGGGGATCTCGTTCTTCCCTTCAAGGGCATCCGCGAGCCAGAAAAGCTGCCAATTCGGCACGACCGTGTAAAGCACAGACGCCCACCAGGCGCCCCCCAGACCGGCCTGCTTCAGCCGTGCAACATCCCCGCTATTGATCGCCTTCTGTTCCGTCACGTCCAGCCGCCCGTTCTTGTTGGCGTCGTATTTCTCCAAGACTTCTCCCAGCAGTCTCTGTTCGACTGCGGGTCGCCGTGGATCCGTGGCCTCGGCCTGCAGGTCGGCCGCTTTCCATACCGGCTCAGACAACCGGCCGAACAGATAGTCGGACATCAAACCGAGCAGGAAGATGCCCGTGCAGATCGCCAGCGTGGGAATCAGGTCCAATCGCGTGGCGCACGCCAGGGCCACCCCGGCCAGAATCCAGAGGGCGAACAGAATCAGGACCGCGGCCGGCACCAGACGGTAATCCACCTCCGCGGGTTCCCCGAACGGCTTGGTGGCCTGGGTGAAGAAGGCGACGATCACGAAGGCCAGCGTCGCCATGACCACGACCGCCCGGACGGCATCGGCCACGAAGGGTCGTCGGAGGAAATAATTGCTGAAGCCGGCGACGGCGTAGGCGATGGCGATGGCCCCAAAGAAGATGGCGAGCGATTGCCTGTCGGTGTTGCCGTAAGCGTCATAAGCCATCCGGCTCGCCAGCAGTGCGCTCAGCAGGTTGACATACGTGAGCACCGTGAGAGTGCCGGCGATCCCCACGTACTTGGCCAGCAGGAACTGGCCGCGCGCCACCGGCTTGGCCAGGACGGCCAGCGCCGTGCCAGAACGAATCTCATGCGCCACCGAGGCCGACGCGCTCACCACCGCGCCAAACAGGCCCGACACCAACATCACGGCCAGCACGCTGTCCTTGACCAGTTTCGGATCATCGCCAAAACCGAAGTAAGGAACGGCCGCGAGGAACACCCCAAAGCCGGACGAGCAGGTCATCAGCAACAGGAACACCGGCTGCCGCACCAGTTCCATCAGCGTGTTCAAGGCGATGGCAATGAACTGTCGCATCGTGTCTCGTCAGTAAGCCCGAAAGGTTACGAATCCGCCGGCCCTCTGCCAAGGGCTAATACCGTCAACTTCCCCGCCCGGCCCGAACGCGCTTATGTCCGGCTCCGAACGCCCCCACCCTACGCGCAAAGTGTTCCTCTTGAGAACTGTGCGTCTGGCGGCACACCTGGCGGGGACCGGTGCCGAGCGCTCAGCCCAAACTCCCCCCCGTTCGCAGATGCCTTCCAATCCCAGCAGCCTGAATGCCGGCAGGTTTTTCGCTTCGGCTCGTTGGATCAGACCGCCTCGGGGGCGTGAAGCTCACGCCGCAGGAGTGAACTTCACTCACTCGCGGCCATCGGAAGGACCTCGGGTTTTCAGCGGTGGCTCGCCGCCAATCTGGCCGCCAACCCGATCGCCGAGATCATGCTGGACGGATCTGCCACCCCGCGACCCGCCAGATCATAGGCCGTGCCGTGGTCCGGAGAGGTCCGGATGAACGGCAAGCCCAGCGTCCAGTTCACCCCGCGTTCGAAGGCGATCATCTTCAACGGCCCGAGGCCCTGGTCGTGATACATCGCCACCACCGCCTCGAAATCGCCCCGGTAGGCTTGATGGAACAACGTGTCCGCCGCCAACGGACCGACCACGTCCAGGCCCCGATGGCGCGCGGCCTCGACGGCGGGAATAATCGTCGCCTGCTCTTCGGTGCCGAGCTGGCCCCCTTCGCCGGCGTGCGGGTTCAGTCCGCAAACCGCCACGCGGGCGCGCGCGAGTCCCAGGTCATGACACGCCTGGGCCGCAAGCTCGATCGCCAACTCGACTTTGGCCCGGGTAACCGCTTCGGTCACCCGGCAGATGGGAACGTGCGTCGTGGCCAACGCCACGCGCAGCCAGCGCCCTCGATCGTCCTCGCCCAGCAACATCATCGCCGTGCGTTGGGTGCCGGCGAGTTCGGAGAGAAACTCGGTCTGGCCGGTGAAGCGGTGGCCGGCGCGGATGATGGCCTCCTTGCTCACCGGCGCGGTGATGAGCGCGTCCAGTTCGCCCCGCAGGCAGCGCCGCGCGCCTTCCTCGAGCCAGGCCAGGGCGGCGTTCGCGGCGGCCGGCGCGCCGGGCGACAGCTCCGCCGGGAGGGACGCTTGAAGCGGTTGGAGCACGAAGACCCGGCCGGGCTGGTCGTACCCGGTGAACGGACGCAAGTCGAGCGCAAGACCAAGCTGCGTGTTAAGCCGCTCCAGGTTTGCCCGGTCGCCGATCAACAGGAACCGCGCGTTCTCCGGGCCCGGCCGAGCGGCCAGCGCCTTGAGCGTGACCTCCGGTCCGATCCCGGTAATGTCCCCGAGTGCGATGCCCAGCCAGCCTTTCATGGAGAGGGGAATCAAGCTCGGCGGCCCCGGTCAATTCAAAGGGAGGTATTTGATGAACGACTTGGCCTTGAGGCGATCGAGCCATTCCTTGCGCAACCGCTGTTCCTCCTGCGCCCGCAGCGCCTTCTCGATTTCGTCCCGCGCCTCGGTCAGCGGCCGGACATGGGCTGCGCGGGTTTCCTCGACGAGCATGAGGAAACAGCCTTCCGACTTCTCGAGAATGCCGCTGCGCTCCCCGGGCTTGAGCGCGAAGGCGACTTCGGCCAGGTCCGCGCGCAGAACCGACTTCTCGATCCAGCCCCAGTCCCCGCCTTCGGACCGCTGCGACCCGTCGGAGTAGAGCGACGCCATCTCGGCGAACGGCGTGCCCGATTCCAGTTTGGCGAGGATTTCGGCAGCGAGTTTCTTCGTGGCCTCCGGTCCGCGGTCCGGCTTGTTGGCCAGCACGATCATCCGCAGCTTGACCTGGTCGCCCACCTGGAACAGGTCCTGATGGCTGGCGTAGTAGTTCTCGATCTTGAACGGCGACACCAAAATGCTAGAGGAGATGTTCTGGCTCGTCATCGCCCGGATGATGAAGTCCTCGCGCACCTGCTTCCGGTAGCTCTCGTAAGTGAGGCCCTTCGCTTGGAGGGAACGGATCAGCCGCAGGCGGTCCCCGTAGCGCCGCCGGATCGTGGTCTTGATGTACTCCTCGATGACGTTCTCCGGGAACTTGAAGCCCGAGGTCTCCGCTTGGACCTCGAACTCGTGCAAGATCAGCTCGTTCTCGACCAGCAACTCGAGGGCATCCTGGCGCAGCGCTTCGCGTTTCTCGGCCAGCACTTGGGCCTGGCGGCCATACTGGCGGATGAGCAATTCCTCATCGGCGACGATGGCGGATTCGATGTCCTCGCGGGTGATGACTTTGCCGTTGACGATCGCGACGATGGCATTGACCAGTGTAGGCGGGCTCTGCGCCCGGCCCGCGACCGGCCACCCGCCGCCCAGGCAACCGACCAAAGCGATGAAAACGACAACTCTCATGCGATCAGCAGCGCATACTAGGAACCGTTGGAGGGCGGGTCAAGCCCCGGCAGTGGCGGCGCGAGTTTTGGCTGGGCAAGCTAGCCCGCCGCCCCCAAGATTGAGTCCATGTTCGAGCCCATCAAAGAACAGTTGGCCGCCGTAGGCCAGAAGCTCAGCCACCTGCGGAGGTTTCTTTGACGTCCCCGCCGCCCAGCGACGCCTCGGCGAGCTCGACACCGGGATGGCCAAGGACACATTCTGGAACAACCGCGAGCAGGCCCAGAAGCTGATCGACGAGGCCAACACCCTCCGGAAAAAGATCGATCCCCTCTTCGCCGCGGAACGCCAACTCGAGGACTTCCGGGTCATGGTCGAACTGGCGGAGGCCGAACCCGAATCCGAGCAGCTCAAGCACCAGCAAGACCTGGAACGCGACCTGGCCAGATTCAGCAAGGAACTCGACGCGCTCGAACTGGGCGTCCTGCTCAACGGCCCCCACGACCGGAAGAACTGCATCCTCAGCATCAACGCCGGCGCCGGTGGCACCGAGTCGTGCGACTGGGCCAGCATGCTTCTGCGCATGTACCAACGGTGGTGCGAGCGGCGCGGCTGGGAGGCGGAGGTGACGGACGCCCTCGCGGGCGAGGTGGCCGGCGTCAAGAGCGCCACGATGCTCGTCACCGGCGAGAACGCCTACGGCTTCTGCAAGGCCGAGCGCGGCGTGCACCGCTTGGTCCGCATCTCGCCGTTCGACTCGAACAAGCGGCGACACACCAGCTTCGCGAGCGTGGACGCGATCGCCGAGATCGAGGAGACGTCCAACGAGATCGCCATCCCCCCGAACGAACTCCAGATCGACACGTTTCGGTCCGGCGGCAAGGGCGGCCAGAACGTGAACAAGGTGGAAACGGCCGTCCGCATCACGCACCTGCCGACCGGCCTCGTCGTGGCCAGCCAGAACCAGCGATCCCAGCACCAGAACCGGGCCACCGCCATGAAGTTGCTGCTGTCCCGGGTCTTCGCCCAGCGTCTCGACGCTCAGAAGGCCGAGATGGAGCGGTTCTATGGCGACAAGGGCAGCATCGGTTTTGGCAACCAGATTCGCAGCTACGTCTTCCAACCGTACCGCATGGTCAAGGACCTCCGCACGGGGGTGCAGGTCGGCAACGTGCAGGCGGTCATGGGCGGCGACCTCGACGACTTCGTGAGCGCCTGGCTCCGGGCCGGCTGCCCGACCAAGCGGATGCAGGGGGTGAAGGACGAGGAAGAATGATGCCAGATGGCGGATGCCGGATGTCGGATGTTAGATGCCGGCCGCCTTCCCCGGCATTCCGGAGCTGGCCTCCGGCCTCCGGTATCCGGCATCCGGTATCCGGTATCCGAGCATGTCCATCCTCAACACCATCGTGGAGCAGAAGCGGCGGGAGGTCGCCCGGCTGCCTGAGCGAGCCGTCTCCGTCGCCGATCTGCGGACCGCGCTGGCCCGGCGCGGCGAGCTGCGCGATTTCGCCGGGGCGTTGCGCCAGCCGCGCGCCGGCTCGGTCGCGTTGATTGCCGAGGTCAAGAAGGCCTCGCCTTCCGCCGGCGTGATCTGTCCGGATTTCGACCCGGTCCGGGTTGCGCGCGCGTACGAAACGGCCGGTGCGAGTTGCCTCTCCGTCCTCACGGACGAGAAGTTCTTTCAAGGCTCGCTTGACGACCTGAAGCAGATCCGCGCCGCGGTGGGGCTTCCGCTCCTGCGCAAAGACTTCATCATTGATGAGAGGCAAATCCTCGAAGCCGTCGAGTGGGGTGCCGACGCCATTCTTCTCATCGTGGCGATTCTGACCGACGAGGAGCTGCAACGATTCCATTCGCTGGCCAGCGAGGCCGGGCTGGCGGTCTTGGTCGAGGTACACGATGACGTCGAACTGGATCGCGCGCTGGCGGTGGGCGCTCAGTTGATCGGCGTGAACAACCGCGACTTGAAGACCTTCAAGGTGGACCTGGCGACGACGGAGCGGCTCGCGGCGAAGATGGAAGATGGAAGATGGAAGATGGCGGTTGAGGGCGCTCCATCCTCGATCCTCCATCCTCCATCCTCGCGCCTTCTGATCGCCGAGAGCGGCATTCACACTCGTGCCGATGTCGAGCGGGTGGCGCAAGCGGGGGCTGGCGCCATCCTGGTGGGCGAGTCGCTGATGCGGTCTCTCGATTTGAAGACGAAGATTGCCGAGTTGACGATGGCGCCGTCGTCTGGCCGGTGAGAGCGAAGCGGAGGCGCCCCGGCCGGCTCCGGCCGCCGAGGGATCGCGGCCATCACCGAGCAGCCGCACTTACTTCTTGAGCAGCACGGTCGTCAGCAGGCCGTAAACGCCCACGCTCAATGCCGCCAGCGAATCCCCGGCAATCAAACCGCCGCCGACCAGGGACGTTGTGCTCATGTCCGACGGGAGGTCGGTGCCCGAGGTCTTCGCCTGCGGCGCACTTAGTTTGTCGCGAATCCGGTCATACAACGCCCCGCTCACCCCACCGGCCGTCCACCAGAGCACGGAAGGCAACTCCACAAAACCACCGAAGCTCGACGCATAAGGGCTCGGCAGAATGAGCGCGTCCACGGCGAAGTCGGTGACCCGCCCGGCGCGGCTTTCCTTGGCGAACCGCTGGTAGCGACGGTTGCGCTTGATGAGTTTGCGGGCGATCTCGATGAACAGACCGAGCGCGATGCCAAGCTGAAGCGCCCGCATGACGTGCGGCTTCGCGTCGGTGATGCCCTTGAGCGCGCCCACAAGCTTGTAGGTCATGGCCGACTGCCATTGCTGGGCGCCCGGCACATTGGAATTCGAGTACTGGTCCACCCGGAGCACCTCGTAGGATCCCATGAACAACTTGGCCAGCGTTACCGCCAGGATCGCTCCCACCACAATGCCGATGACCTGGTAACGGAACTGGACGATACGGTTCGTGCCCAGGCGCCAACCGGTCGAGCGGTCCTGCTGCATGTCGCCTCCTTCGCTGCAGGCGATGAGCAGGATTGACGCGCACATCAAGCCGACCCCGGCCTGGTTGAGCCCCAGCGCCGCCAGGATGAACACCGTCACCACGAACGCGCTCGAGATCGGATTCCAGTCCGAGATGCCCAGCGAAATGCCGTTGACCAGCACGAACACGAAACAAAGCGCGACCGCGACAGCGAGAAAGAAGACCGGTTGGTGCAGGATTCGGCTGCCGACGATCACGGTGCCCGCGCCCCAAAACACGACCCAGAGCACGAGCCGCAGCAGGTTGACGCGTTTCCAGTCCTCCGCGGGCGCGGCGGGCTCAACCTGCTGTAGGCGGTATCGCTTGAGGGCTTGAATCAGGATCAGGGCGACGTCGAGCAGGGCGGCACCCAGAATCGTCCCGAGCGAAACGATGAAGCCGATTTTCCGGAACGTCTCCTCCGGGCCGAGCCAACCGATCTTGCGGAGGTACGGCGTCTGCCACAGCCCGACGAGCGCGACGACGAGCGCCGGAATCGCGATGCGTGCGCCCACGATCATGCCGGCCCCGAAAGTCGAACTCGAGATGTTGAAGGACGTCAGGCGCGCAATCGCCGGCTGGGGCAGACCGAGCTGCGCGAACCAGGAGAGGTTCAAGGTGAAACAGCCCACGGCATAGCCCGTCGCCATGCCGCCGCCGAGCTTGGCGATCGACCGCTTGAGCAGACTCCTGTCCGTCAGCGCGCGGAGGATGTTGGCCACGGCGAATCCCGACGGAAAGGTGAGCTGCATCCGGTCCACGAGGATGGGCGTGTAGAGCATTCCGATCCCGACCCCGAACATGCCGATGCAGAGGTAGTAAAGAACGAGCTGCCACACGGGTGGCTCGGGCAATCCCAGCCAGACCATCGCCTGCATCAAGACGCCCATGCCGCACATGCCGGCGACGGAGGCGGCCATCGTCTGCATGTAGTTTGCCCCGTGCTTGCCTTCCGGGCCGTACGGCAACGTGACCGTGCTGCCGAGAATACCGGCGAGGACCTGGCCGCCGATGAAGAAGCCGATCGAGAAATTCATGAAGGCCGCCGAAATCCCGCCGAGCGGCCCGAGAATGAAGATGGCGACCGTGCCCAGCAGCAGGTGATAGCGGAGCGAACCGATGGGCGGCAGCCACCGTTTGGGGGCAGCGGCGGTGTCGTGGGAACTCATGGGCGAACGCGTGGGGTGGTGGTCATCGCGGTCTGGCTGACGGCTGCCGCGAAAGCTAGGGACCTTGCGCGCGGGTCGCAAGCAATTAGCAGATGCGCTCCCAGGTTCATGGTCCCAGTGCGTGCGCCAGAGCGGATGGAGGCTTCCCAGATTCTCTCGGCGTGGCAGCCGGGTCAGCGATCCACGTTGGGGATCAGAATTATGATCGACGACCGGGCGCGACTGGCTACTGTATGCATCGGACCCATTCTCGCAGGTGTCATGTCACCTTCGATGGCCAGCAACGACGGCGAAGCGGGTCGTCAGCAGTGGTTCGCGACAACCCATTGGACGGTCGTACTTGTCGCTGGCCACGAATCCTCTGCCGGCGCCCAGGCCGCGCTCGAGGCGCTGTGCCGCACCTATTGGTATCCGCTGTACGTTTACGTGCGGCGCCGGGGGTATGCGCGCGAAGACGCCCAGGACCTGACCCAGGCGTTCTTTACCCACCTGCTCGAGACCAAGGCGGTCGGCCTGGCTCGTCCGGAGAAGGGCAAGTTCCGTTCTTTTCTGCTGACGTCGCTCAACCGTTTCCTGATCAACGAACGCGAGCGTGCGACCGCCATCAAGCGTGGCGGTGGGCAAACCCTATTGCCCCTCGATTGGGAAACGGCCGAGGGCCGCTACCAGATCGAGCCCGCCTCGGACCTGAAGCCTGAGCACACGTTCGATCGGCACTGGGCCCTGACGCTCATGGAACGCGCCATGGCACGCCTGCGGCAGGAGCACGTCGAGGCAGGCAAGGACCGCCTCTTCGACCGCCTGAAGGGCTTTCTGCAACAGCGCATCCAGGAAGGCGGGTATGAGGGGGTGGCGAACGAGTTGGGTATGACACCTGGGGCCGCGGCGGTGGCCGTGCACCGCCTCCGGCGGCGGTATCGGGAGCTCGTGCGCGAGGAGATTGCGCACACGGTAACGCGGCCCGAGGAAATCGAGGACGAACTCCGCTACCTGTTGAGTCTCCTGCGTGAGTGAATGTGCTGCGAAGGACCCCCATGACGGCTGATCGCCAGTGTCCGCACTGCGGTCGCGAGTTGACCGCCGAGTCGCTCGAAGGGCTCTGCCCGTACTGTGTCGCCTACGGATTGCTCAGCGGTGAACCCGTCGTGGGCGGTCAGGGATCGGAACTCAGGGATCAGAAATCAGGCGCCACGGCTCGCTCGCCCTTGGTCCGTTCGTTTGGCGACTATGAGCTGTTGGAGGAAATCGCCCGGGGCGGCATGGGGGTCATCTACAAAGCCCGCCAGAAGAGCCTCAACCGCCTCGTCGCCGTCAAAATGCTGCTTGGCGGCGGACACGTCGGGCCCAAGTTCCGCCAACGCTTCAGCACCGAGGCCGAAGCCGCCGCCCAGCTCCACCACCCCAACATTGTGGCGGTTCATGAGGTCGGCGAACATGAGGGAACACCCTTCTTCTCGATGGATTACGTCGATGGCCCGGATCTGGAACGGATGACCGGGCATCAACCCATCGCCGTCGAGAGAGCCGCGCGCTATGTCAGGACCATCGCCAAAGCCATCCACTACGCCCATCAGCATGGCATTCTCCACCGGGACCTGAAGCCGTCGAACGTGCTGGTGGACTCGGATGACCGGGTGCAGATCACTGATTTTGGGTTGGCGAAAGTGCTCACCAGCGACACGGAGTTGACACAGAGCGGCCAAGTGCTGGGTTCGCCGCATTTCCTGCCGCCGGAGCAGGTGCGGATGAAGCGAGGAACCGTGGGACCGGCCAGCGACGTGTACGGCGCAGGATCGATTCTCTACTATTTGCTGACCGGTCGGCCGCCCTTTGTGGCGGAAGAGTTGCCCGACGTGCTCGAGCAGGTGCTGAAGGCCGAGCCCGTTCGACCCCGATTGTTGAACCCGAGCGTGCCGCGGGACCTGGAAACCATCTGTCTGAAGTGCCTGGAGAAGGACCCGCAGCGGAGGTATCCGTCGGCGGAACTGTTGGCCTTCGACCTCGAGTGTTGGCTCAGACGCAAGCCGATTCAGGCGCGGCCCGGCACCACCTGGGAGCACGTGGTTAAATGGACGGTGCGCAACCCGGCGATCGCGGCGCTGACCGGTGCGCTCCTGATTGTCGCAGTCGCGGGTGCGGGGGGGTTCCTCTGGCAAGGGGAACTGGCGGACGCGGCGCTTCGATCCGCGCAACAGGCCCACGTCGAGGCAGCGAACTGGTGTCGCAAGGCTGCCGACCAGGGGGATGCTGTGGCGCAAGGCCAACTCGGCGTCTGCTACCGCAATGGCATCGGTGTGCCGCGGGACTCCGTCGAAGCCGTGAAGTGGCTCCGCAAAGCCGCCGAACAAGGCGACGCCAAAGCGCAGTTCAACCTCGGCGTTTGCTACGCTAGAGGCCAAGGCATCGCCGTAGACAAAGTCGAGGCGCACAAGTGGCTGGACCTGGCTTTGTCGCAAGGCGTCGTGAAGGCGAGGGAATTGATTTCCACGGTCGAGCGGCAGATGACGCAGGAACAAATCGCCGAAGCGCAGCGACTCGTCCGGGAGTTCCAGCCGCGGAAGGCGTCGGCACCGGGCACGGATAGGTAGCACGTGAGCAAAGATGCGGGCGTGGTTCGTCATGAACTCCGTAATCCGGGGAATGATTTCCTGTAGTACCTGGTAGAGCGCGATGGCTCGAATTAGGAATCGCATGTGCCTCAACCAGGGCTACTCCCAGCTCATGCGAGTCGTCCGTCTGACGGCGGCGATTCTGCTCCTTGACGCGGGATGGGATCTTGACTTGGCGGCCCAGCAGGACAAGGTGGGCCGCAGGGTTCTCGAGGAGAGAAAAGCCCAGGCAACGAACGGGGATGCCGAAGCGCAACACAACCTTGCTTAGGCATGTTGGCAGGTATGAACCCGATCCCAATCGGCTACTTTCCCAGGCGGCCTTGCCGGCGCGGTTCCGGAAGCCGCATCCTGCCGCCAGAGCTCGAGGAAATGTGCAATGTCGGCCATCCGGTGGCCTGTGGTCCGCCGAACTGGATCAACCTGTGGCTTCATAATGAACTCTGGGTCTATGACACCGAGGCGCGTGCGTGGGCCGTGGCGGCGGACAATGCGAACCTGCACCGCCTGCGTGCTGAACTCTCCGGCCACTGGGACGGGATTCCGGGGAGCGCGGACGCAGCCATGGACCGATATATCGCCAAGCATGTGCCGCTGCCGGGCTCAGCCGCGCCCTCCGAGGGCGCAAGGTTTGACTGGGACCTGCATGCCTACCGGATGTTCCCCGTGCGATTCGCCCATGGAAACGAGGAGCCGTTCGCCATCTCCCTGGTCGGGGTTCAGCCGCTCCCGGAGGATTACGATTGGCTCGGATACGATGTCGTGAGTCGCGAGACGGACACTGAGTTCTGCTGTTCCCCCTTGGACTGCAACGGCCTTCATACCAAGGTGACCGTGAATCGCTATTGCTTGGTGAATGGGCTTGATCTGGCTTTCCGGCTCGCAAGAGAGTGGTCCCTTGGCGAGTACCAGCCCGACGGCTCCTACGTTGGTCCTGCGGAACCGGGACCGTACCATGTCATCGAAGTGTTCCGAAAGCGGAGACTGCGATGATGAAGCCGGCGCGCAAGAAACCCGCGGAACTCAGGAGACCAAGCATTACACCTAAACGACACAAAGCCCTCCGGATCCTTCGGGAAACCGAAGGGCAGGCTCCGATTTCGCCTCTTATACGATGCCAGTGATTCTGATCCGTTTTGAGTTCCTTCGACCGGGAGCAGGCCTTGTCCTCCTGGCGATGCTGTGCGTCCTGGCTGGCCCGTCTGCCAACGCCGCTGCGGTTCCGGTCATGCTCAACGAAATCCTGGCCAACAACCGTTCTCTTACGAACGCCAGCGGCGCCACGCCTGACTGGGTGGAGTTGTTCAATCCTTCGCCAGCGGCCGTCAACCTGGGTGGCATGAGTTTGAGCGACTCGTTGGCCACGCCCCAACGATGGGTATTTCCAGCCGGTGCTGTCGTTGCCGCGGGTGGTTACCTGGTGATCGATTGCGACGGCGGCGCCCCGCCGTCCGCCCTCAACACCGGTTTCGGGCTGAAGGCGGAAGGCGATTCGCTCTACCTGATCGATTCGCCGGCCCGCGGCAGCAATGTGCTGGACGAGGTGGCTTTCGGACTCCAGGTAGCGGACTTGACGATTGGCCGCGTCGGTACCAATCGAGCCTGGGCCTTGGCCACCCCAACGCCCGGCCGGCCAAACGCGGCGGTCAGTCTCGGGGAGCCGAGCCACCTGGTCGTCAATGAATGGATGGCCAAAGCCGCTAGCGGCAGCGATTGGTTTGAAGTTTACAATCCCGAGAACCAACCGGTCGCCCTGGGCGGGCTCTGGCTCAGCAGTGCCTTGATCAAGTCCCCCGTCTGGCCCTTCTCCTTCCTCGGAACGGGTGGGGACGCCCATCAGGTGTTTTTTGCCGACAAAGCCACCAACAGCGGAGCAAATCACGTCGGCTTTAAGCTCAGCAGCGACGGGGCTTCCATCGGCTTGAGCACGGCCAGCGGCAGGGTCATCGACACCATCACTTTCGGCCCCCAAACCCAGGGCGTGTCCGAAGGCCGGCTCCCCGATGGAACAACCAATATCGTTCAGTTTGTCACCACGGCTTCGCCCGGAAGAAGGAACCACCTGCCGGTGATGGACGTGGTGATCAACGAAGTCATCACCCACACGGACCCACCTTTCGAGGATGCGATCGAACTCTACAACCTGAGCACGCAGCCCATCGATATTGGTGGATGGTATCTCAGCGACACCCGAACCGATCCCAAGAGATATCGCATTCCCTCGGACACCGTCCTCGCTCCCAACGGCTATGCGGTCTTTTGCGAATACCAATTCAACGCTCTACCCGGCGTCCGGCCAAGCTTCGAGTTGAGCGCCATGAACGGCGGCTGGGTGGTGTTGTCCGCGGTCGATGCCGCCGGCAACCTGACGGGGGCGAACACCACCGTCTCCTTCAGCGCGATTGAGAATGGGGTTTCGATCGGACGCTACGTGACCAGCGCGGGTGTGGACTTCGTCCCGCTGAGCACCCACACGTTCGGGGTGGACAACCCGAATTCATTGCCTGCGTTTCGCACCGGCAAGGGCAAGACCAATGCCTATCCGAGAGTCGGGCCGGTGGTGATCAGCGAAATCATGTATCATCCAGTCTCAAGAATCAGCCGGGTGGAGAATCGTGACGAAGAGTATGTTGAGTTACAGAACATCACAGACAATGTGGTACCGCTCTACCTCCCGACCGATCCCACGAACGGATGGCAATTGCGCGGCGCGGTGGATTATGTCTTTCCCCCGCTGACGTCGCTGGCGCCGCACGGCTTCATGCTGGTAGTGGGTTTCGATCCCAAGACCAATCTGACGGCCCTGGCCTCATTTCAGGAGAAATACGCTCTGACCAACAGCCAGATCATCTTAGGCCCATTCCGCGGACGCTTGAATGATGAAGGCGAACGCATTGAACTGTGGGAGGCTTTCCGCACGGGCTGGTCGCTCGTTTTTGAGGAGGCCATCCAGTACACCAACTGTTGCCCCTGGCCAAAGGAAGCCGATGGGACGGGCCTCACCTTGCAGCGGATCGCGTCCGCGCAATACGGAAACGATCCGGTGAACTGGAAGGCCGAGATTCCCACGCCCGGCGCCGCGAATCTGGCGGGGTCGCCTACACGCGACACCGATGGGGACGGTTTGCCAGACACCTGGGAGTGGATCAACAATCTGAACCCGCTGGACCCAACCGATGCGGCGCGCGACGAGGATGGGGATGTGCTGAGCAATCTGCAGGAGTACCTGAGCGGGACCGACCCGAGCGATGCCCTCAGTTGCCTCAACCTGACCGCGAGCGTCGTTCAGGGGGAACTGGTGCTGAGTTTCAACGACACCGCCAGTGCAGCCTCTTATATTGTGCAATCCGGCGAGTCGGTGGTGGGCGGAAGCTGGATGTCATTAACAAATGTCAACGCGGGAGGCTCCGGCCAGACCGTGAACATCCGAGACAGCCTGACCAACGGATCCTCAAAGCGCTTTTACCGACTGTTGCTCCGTCACTAACGGATCCTCACTTTGTGACGCGCGAATTCCACCTCGAATCCCCAAAGATCCAAACAAGAATCCATGAAAACCACAAAGCTCATCGTCAACCTGGTCAGTTTGCTGTGCAGCGTGGGTGTCAGTTTCGGCCAAGGATCTGCCTTCAGCTACCAGGGGCACCTTTACGAAAGTGGCCAACCCGCCAACGGCAGCTACGACCTGCGATTCAATCTCTGGGATGCCGAAACCAACGGGATCCCTTTGGCAGACGCGCTGCCCTTGGCGGGTATTTCCGTCACCAACGGCCAATTCACCGCGATGCTCGATTTCGGTGGGGCGGCCTTCAATGGTGATCCGCGCTGGCTGGAGGTTGCGGTCCGGACCGCAGCCAGCACCAACGATTTCATGCTCCTCAGCCCCCGCCAGGCCATCACCTCCACGCCCTACGCCGTCCGAGCCGCGGTTGCCTCAAGCGTGGCCACATCCCCAACCCAACCACTCGAACTTTATGTGGGTGGGGCGCGCGCCTTGCGGCTGGAACCAACTACCAACGGCGCGCCCAACGTCATTGGCGGCTCAAGCTCCAATTATGTCGCAGCAGGAACCTTCGGCGCAACAATCGGGGGCGGTGGGCCTGCTCCGGGTTTCACCAACGCCCGACCGCAATTCATCGCAAACAACTTCGCGACCATCTGTGGCGGCATCGGTAACTGCGTCAGCGGCGCAGTCTCCACTATCTGCGGCGGTTACCAGAACACGGTTGACGACGAGTGCGAGTACTCTTTCATCGGCGGCGGGTATGAGAACATCATGGCGTGGGGTGCTGACTTCGGGGTCATCGCGGGCGGGGAAACAAACCATCTGGAGGCTGACTGGGGTGTCGTCGCCGGCGGCAAGGCCAATGACGTGCAGGACGATGCGAGGTTCTCGTGTATTGGTGGGGGCTTTCAGAATACGGTCCAAGCGAAAAACCATTACTCCACCATTGCCGGGGGCGCGAATAATACCATCGGCGGCTTCTTCGGATCGATTGGGGGCGGTTTCCGCAACGCCATCCAACCCGGCGCGGATAACGCCACCATCCCGGGCGGTGACAGCGCGGTGGCGTCGAAACCAGGCCAACTGGCCTATGCCAGCGGCGCGTTCGCCAGTCCAGGAGACGCGCAAAGTTCGCTCTATGTTCTCCGCGTCACCACGACGAACACGAGTCCGAGGGAGCTTTCCCTGAGTGGCGATTCTGCCCTTAAACAACTGAGCGTTGCGCCAGGCAGCCGCTGGTCGTTTGACGCTTTGATCGTTGCTGGCAGCGCGGCCGGAACCACCGCAGGCTTTCAAATCAAGGGAACCATCAAGAACGTGGCGGGAACAATCGCCCTGGTCGGCACCCCGAGTATAACCCCGTTGGGGGCCGATGAAGCGGCCGCGTCTTGGAGCGTGGCCGTCCAGGCCGACGATTCCACTGGCTCTTTGGTTTTCAGAGCGGCCGGCGACGCCACCACGATCCGCTGGGTGGCCAATGTTCGCACAATGGAGCTTACCTTCTGAGGTGCCTCGACTGTTGACAGCATCACTTCCAGCGCGGAGATATGGAGAAAAGACGAACCGAATCTGGTCTCCGTTCTTCTTGCCAGCCTCGACCTCCTCTGCGGGTGCCACGCGCCGCCTCCCGACCTTTGTTCGATACCCAAAACAGCAGCAGATGACGGGTGAACAAATCGCCGACGCGCTCCGACTAGCCCGCGAGTTCCAGCCTCGGAAGGCGCTAGCACCAGGCACGGATAGGTAGCACGTGAGTAGGACTACGAAACCGCAACCGCTGGCTGTGCCGGTCGGGCCGTCGCGAGACAACGCCGACGCCGGTCGGGCAGCCAACAGCGCCTCCCCCAGCACTTGACAGCGTAACACAAAGCGCTTGCCCTGACACACCACCTCGATGCCGGACACTGGACGAACCGTCGCTTCCTCCTCGTTGGTGACGCTTACGGCGCAGCGACGACTCGATAAAAGCGGTGCCGGAAGAGCGCCGCGTCCGGATCAATGAACGGAAAAACATGGGCACGCGAGGTGTTCGTGCCCAGGGAATCCCAATGGTCCAAATCCGTCGATGCTTGGACGACCCAAACCCGCTCAGCCAGCGTCGTAAATTGGAATTGGAACTCGCCGCTGACCGTGCGGCCCGCGGTGCTCATCAGGGCGGGCTGAGGCGCGTCGAGAAAAAGGCTCATGCGCCCCGGGCCGTCTTCGATGGCGATCTGGTAGGTGGCGCCAGCGGCAGCGGGGAAGCTCACCCACGGGAACCAGAGCGCGTTGGTGCCCACGAGCGTCAGGTCTGCCACCGCCGAGCCGGTCCAGACGCTCAGCCTGGCACTGCTCGCCTCGCATTGGAGCGTGGCGAGCCCCGAAGCGGGAGCTTTCCACGTCCACCAGATGGAACCCCGGTCCGGCTGGCCGAAGGGATCCGGCTCGCCGGGTTCGCGCGTGGCGTAGTCACTTGAACCTGCCGCCACGGCGAGAAAACCCGTCAAGGGGAGGCGATTCGCGAACGGGTCATTCGGCGGCGGTGACGGCGTGACCCGGATGGCCACTCGTTCCGAGCGGGTGACCAGACCGTGGTTATCGGCAGCCCACGCTTCGAGAAAATGGGTCGCGTCGTACGGGTCGTCCACGGTGAACGCGACCTGGAATGGCGCGTTGGTCGCGGTGCCGATCCGGTTGGAATCGAGATAGAACTCGACGCGGTCCACGGTGCCGTCGCCATCCGCCGTGCTGGCGTATACGAGGACCGACGCACCTGTGAAGAAGCGGGCGTGGTCAGCGGGTGTGGTGATCGCCACGGTGGGTGGAGCCGAGCGCACCAATTGCCAGGCAACTCTGCCACCCTGGTTGGAGAGGGTATCCACCGCGATGGAATATGCCGTGCCTGCCACCGCTTCAAAGACGAGACGCGCGGAGTAAGGCCAGGCGGTCACGTTGGTCGCGGCCACGAGGGCAAGATTCGACACCGAGGAACCGGTCAGGACCGCCAGGGAATGGGGCACTCCGGCTTGCAGGTCCAGGGTCACCGCGCCGGACTCGGGCGCAGTCCACGACCACCAGATGGAATACCATCCGGGAGCGGTTTCCCCCAACTCGCGCGTGGCGTAAACGGTCGAGCCGGTGACGCTGACAAAAGCGCCGATGACCGCGACGCGATTGGCGAACAGGTCGTTGGCGGGCCGGACGACATCGACAATCACTCCCCGGTCCACCTCTGAGTATCCGAGCAATCCGTGGTTGTCGGTGGCCCGGGCCTGGATCCGATAGTACTGACCGAAGTCCTGGATTTCGTTCGTCAAGGTGACCGTGGCGGTGTACCAGCCGCCGGAGAACACGCCAGCGAGTCTGCCGATGCCTTCGACCACGAATTCCACCTGCTGAATGGTGCCATCGCTGTCCACCGCTCCAGCTTGCAATGTGATCGGCGTGCCCGACACGACATGCGCACCTGCCGGCGGGCTGATCAACTGAACGCTGGGCGGTCGGGACTGGGCTATGGTCAGGAACACCGGCCCGCCAGTGCCCAGAGGATTCACGCCTATCTGGTAAGCCTGACCCGCTACGGCCTGAAAAGTGACCTGCGCCGGGTACTCCCAGGACGTAAGCCCGGGATCAGTGACGTGTGTGAGATTGGATATCGAGGAGCCGGTCATGATCCACAGTGAGGCGTCGCCATTGAGCGACGTGAGTTCCAGGGTGACCGGGCCGGAAGCCGGGGCGGTCCAGGACCACCAGACGAACCGGCCCCATTCGCCAGGATCGCTCCAGGCATTCAAGGTCGTGCCGGTCACCGTGAGGAACGATCCGGCCAGAGGAACCCGGTCCTGGAACAAGTCATTGGCCGGCGGAATGCCGCGCGCGGCGACGTAAATCTCCGCCGCACGGCGAGTCAATCCGCTGTTGTCCGTCGCGCGCGCATCGAGCCGGTAGCTGTAAGTCACTCCCAGATCGTTGGTCAGCAGGAGAGTGGTCTCGAAGGGGCGGTTCGTCGTCACCGCGACCAATTGCCCATTCTGGTAGAACTCGACTCGCTCCACCTCACCATCGCTGTCCTCCGCCGCGACAACAAACGGGACTTCGGCACCAGTGAGATAGTAGGTGCCGGGGGTCGGGTTGCTGATCGTTACGCTGGGCGGAGCTGAGGTGATGAAATGCAACGCGAAGTTGCCGACGCCCCCGCGGTTCCAACCCACGGCGGCGATTTGATACTCCGTCCCTGCCACCGCCTGAAACACCAGGCGTGGTCCCCCGCTTTCGTGAAACCAAAAGTCGTAGCTGCTACTGCCGTTGCTGTTGGTGATGCAAACCAGATTCGACACGGAGGAACCGACATACACCCACAGCGCCTCCGGACTCCATTCGCCGTCGGTGGTCAGTGTCATCGCGTCGGACGCCGGGGCCGTCCAGGACCACCAGACCGATTCTTCTCCATGTGCGGGCTCGCCCATCTCCTGCGTGGCCCAGGCGACGGTCCCCGTGACCGTGAGCGAGGAACCGGGGAGAACAATGCGGTTGAGAAACAGGTCATTCACTGGAGGGACGGGTCGGACTTGGACGAGCACCGCCTCCGAGTGCGTGGTGAGACCCTGGTCATCCGTCGCCACCGCCCAGATGTGAACGTCGGTCGGATAAGCCAACGTCGGCAAAGTCATCGGGAGGGTGAACGGACCGTTGGTGACCGCGCCAACAGGTAAGGAGTCGAGATCGGAATAGAATTCCACCCGTGCGATGGCCCCGTCGTCGCTGGCTTCGGCGTGCAACACGAGGGTCGCACCTGAAATGAACTCCGCGCCGTTAGTCGGGCTGAGCAGTGTTACTAACGGCGGGCGCGACGCGAACAACGAGAGGGTCGCTGGCTCGAACGTTTCGGGGTGGGTCTCCAGCGCAAGTTGGTACGTGGTGCCGGCCAAAGCTTCGAAGACGATGCGCCCATGACCGTGAGCGACGGGCTTCAGGGCAGTGATCGAGTCCCCAGTGTACACCACAACACCGGCTAGGCCACCTTGCGCGTCGAGCGTCACGGACCCGTTCGCCGAGGCCGTCCAGGACCACCACACGGAACCCGCTCCGGACAGGAGGCTCGATTCACCCGGTTCGAACGTGGCGTTCGGGAAAACGCCCTCTACGCGGGCGACCGAGCCCGTAAGCGTGACGCGCCGGGCGAAGTCATCGTTGGCGGGGCACACTACGAACCAGACGGGCAACGAGTCTCCGTGCGCCTCATGTTCGTCGGTGGCCCGGGCGGTCATGGACATGGGCCAGCCGGTGCCCCAATTGGTCCAGGTGATTTGGAAGGGCCAGTCCATGTCCACGCCAAGGGGAAACGTTATCGGCTCAGACGGATCGAAAGGCGGGCGTATCACCAGGTGGAACTCGACTTGGGCCACCCGGCTGTCGGGGTCGAACACCTCGGCCCGCCAGGTCGAGATCTCTCCAGCGATGAAGCGGGCGCCGGGCAGGGTGGTTAGCACGACCGCTGGCGGCTGGTTGGTCGCCTCAGCCGGTTGCCATTGGATCGGCCCAGCCGAGGCCAGAGCCGCAGCGAGAATAGAAAACATCGGTTTCATAACAAGGTTACTGGCAACGGGCTTTCAGGCTTCGCTGTGAGCGCGTCTTGCCCGAACAGCGCCTGCCCCAACAGACACTTCGGGCAGACGCCGTGCCGCGCGTCGGGGTTCAGCGGCGGGCCGGCCACCCTCGCCAGACTATCGCGGCCGATCTGCGCACCCAGATCGGAGGGCAGTTGAAAAGTGCGGGCTTGGTTCGTTATAACTCAGCTTTCGTTTGGCCCATCGCGCAACTGCCTCAGGCCCAGGGCTTGGTCACCTCAAGTGCCGCAGGCTTTGTTCGGTCCCTCGGCTGGCGGTTGGGCCTTCATCCTGTACTACAGGGAAATGCTGCTGGGATTACAGGCGCTCCGAAGGAGCCCGGAGCGCCGGGAGGGAGGTGCCGCGTTGCAAGAACTGCGAAGGGCCGAGCCCTGAGCCTGGACGATCTCGTCTCACTCGCTAATCCGGGGAACGATTTCCTGTAGTCCCCGGTAGAGCGCGATGGCAGGAAGTCAGACCAAGACCAAACCGATGCTCAGGCCGTGCCTCATCTGGGCCGCAGGGCTGTTGGTGGGGATATGCGGATCCGTGTTTGGCGCGGACGTCAACTTGGTTCCCCTCGGCCAATGCCCAGGCCATCCCCAGGGTCCACATGTTTTTCCAAGGTGAAGCGGGACAGACTGTTCGTCTTCAGCGGAGCCAGCACCTGAAGGTGTGGGAAGACTGGGTGATCGTGCCCGCCACGGGAGACTCTCAGGAGATCGTGGACCCCGGCGGGGTCTTCCGGGACCGGCAATTCTACCGGGTCGTCGTTCCGTAGGCCGTCGCGCGCGTTCCTTGGACTTCACGCGTCAACGGCAACTGACCTCCTCGAAGGTGATCGCAGTCTGACTGACGGCTGGCGCGAAAGCTGCCGCTCGGGTCGCAAGCAATTAGCAAAAGCTTCGCGGATGCTCTCGGATTCGCAGGCGGCCCAGCAATCCACGTTGGGGATCAGAATTACGATCGACGACCGGGCGCAACTGGCTACTGTCGGCATCGGACCCATTCTCGCAGGTGTCATGTCACCTTCGATGGCCAGCAGCGACGGCGAAGCGGGTCGTCCGCAGTGGCTCGCGACAACCCATTGGACGGTCGTACTTGTCGCCAGCCACGAATCCTCTGTCGGCGCCCAGGCCAAGCCGCCGGCCCGACTGACAGCGTAAAGTCCTTTGTGGGCTCGTGCGGTCGCGTTCGCGATTCCTTCCCGAAACGGCCCGAAAAAACGGCCCGAAAATCGCCTTGCTTAATCCGGTGGCCCAGAGGATAACCTGCGCGTCTGCCTCCACGAGCCGCTGACTCGCTTCGGTTCAGCCAACGACCCGCGTGCAACAGTCGGTCTGGACTCTGATTTCGCTTCATGATGAAGGCATCGCTCGAACCCGGACGAAGGCGGTGGGACCGTCGTGGAATCGGCGATCTCGCGGCAGCCTGCCTTGCGGATCATCTCCAGCGATCCGAGTTCGAATCCCAAGTTCCACTGGCGGCATGAGCGCGAAGGAAAAAGCAGCCGAAAGCACGGCGACGCCCCAAGGCCCGTTGTTCAGGACCACGCGTTGGAGCAAGGTGCTTGCTGCCGGCCAGGGGGATAGGCCGCAGGCCGCTGAGGCTCTCGAGCAATTGTGTCGCACTTATTGGTATCCGCTCTACGCCCATGTCCGGCGGCGAGGCTATGCCCCGGAGGATGCCCAAGACCTCACCCAGGAGTTCTTCGCCCGGGTGGTGGCGAAGCACTTCGTCCAGCAGGCGGATCGGGCGCGAGGCCGGTTCCGGGCGTTCCTGCTCAGTTCGCTCGAACATTTCCTGAAGAACGAGTGGGACAAACGGAAAACGATCAAGCGCGGCGGCCAGTACTTCTTTGTCTCCTGGGAGACGCTGGGCGCGGAGGACCGCTATGGGAAGGAGCCGTTTACCAACCTCAGCGCGGAGAAGCTCTACGAGCAGCGCTGGGCGATGACCCTGCTCGAGAAAGCGACCGAAGCCCTGCGCCGGGAGCACGAGGCGGTCGGCGAGCGGGCCGTGTTTGACGCGCTGCTAGGGTTTCTGTCGGGAACCCAGAACCAGGAGCCCTACAAGGACGTGGCCGCCCGGCTGAATCTGACCGAGGACGCGGTCCGGGTGCGAGTGCATCGCCTCAAGAGGCGCTTTGGAAAACTGTTGCGAGAGATAGTCGCCGACACCGTGGAGGAAGGGGAGATCGACGACGAGATGCGGCATTTGCTCGCCGTGTGGGATTGACGCTTCCTGGAAAAGCGGACACGGGGAGAACTTCCCGCGAAACGTCCGAGTTATCGCTGGCGCCCTCCCCACGCTGGAGATCGCCGAAGCCAGGCTTGCGCCTTCCATCAACGGCGCCCGCACATCCTGCGCCCATTGGTGGAAGGCGAAGCCGAGAACCCACCCTCACCAGCAGAGCGGAAGGCGTTCCTTCAACCGGATGATCCACATCCGGGACTTGGCCTCGGGGTCCAGGGTGACACCAAAGTCGTTGTCATTGCTGATGGCGACTTCGTTGGCGTTCAGGATGGAAAGCCCCTCGAGCTTGTAGTCCGTGATCTCGGGCAGTTCGTCGTTGAAGCTGAGCACGGTCGAGGAAACGGCCGGGGTGATGCCCAGCGCCGCCAGATCGGTGTTCACATCCTCCAACACCAGCGTGTTCGCTTCCGGCATCGCACTGATGTCTGTGGCGTGCTTCAGGTCCACCAGGATCAACTTCGCTCCGCCCTTGCCGGCCTCGTCGGTCCGCTCCAGGAGCAGGAGCTTGTCGTGCGAGACCCAGGCCGCCGAACTCACCTTCAGC
>Ga0315288_10002796_pt1 | contig 22380 bp, 24 predicted proteins | sample YL17G11_20_MG_FD_203454 | JGI IMG/M metagenome (GOLD analysis project Ga0315288, IMG submission 203454) | Sediment microbial communities from Yellowstone Lake, YNP, Wyoming, USA - YL17G11_20 | ecosystem: Environmental > Aquatic > Freshwater > Lake > Sediment | place: USA: Wyoming | collected...
AACGCTAATTATCTTTTTTACTCCTAGCCTTTTTATGGCATCAACAATTAAACAAAGTTCAATTAAATGTTCGTCAGGAGGATAAGAAAAAGACTGAACGACAATGGCGGTCCTTTTTATCATATCTTCTTTAACCCATACCCTTGCCTCGCCATTGGCAAAACGAGACAGCTCAATTTTACCCATTGGAATCTCTAAGCTTTGACTAATTTTTTTCGCTAATTTTGGATTAGATGATCCAGCAAAAACTTTCATTTTCTAGACTTATAACTTCTAATAAAAGTTAATTGTCGTTTATCAAAAATTACTCTAAAAGTTTCCAAAAACTCATATCTTCCTAATAGAGGAGGAATTTGATTATTGTCTATAAACCCTAAAGGTATGTCTTTTTTCCACTTTCCAAGTTTAATGGTAATTTTATTATGGCAAAAATAAACAGTTTCGTGTCCTCCAACCCCAGTTGTTTGAATTTTTTGACAGTCTTTTGTAAGATTCACTCCTAAGCTATCGGCTAAAAATTTTGGTAAAATTGTATAATCAGCGCCAGTATCGACAATTAAAGTAACTGGTTTAAAAATTTGGTTTTTTCTATTCTGAAATAAAATAGTGGCAACTGGCCTGTAAATTACTCCTAAGAAGGAAGAAGGTTCTTTTCTAAATTGAAAAGTTATTGCCATTTACTTATTAATATTAAATTATCCGCTTTTGGAATATATGTTACTAAAGGTGGTTTTTGATATTTTTTTTCAAGTCTGTTAATAAGCTTATTGGCTTCATTGCCATTTTTTGCACTAAAAATCTTTTTGCCAATAACGGCAACTATTTTCCCCTTATAATTACCCCACTCGGCCATTAATGTGTTATGCTCTTCATTATATGCTGGAATACTTTGCTTGGTCATAATTCTATTATATCACCAATTTTATTAATTCTTTGACTAATTTTTTAGGATTACTATCATAAATAACTTTAGTTGATCCTTTATTAGCAGTTTTTACAATTTTAGGTAAAAGATCAGTAATTCCTCCAGATTTTAAAACACCAATTGGTTTTCCTTCATCATAGGCAATAGTAAATTCATTTAAAGTACCAATTCTGCCGCCAATACAAATTAAAGCATCACAAGCTCGTATAAAAAGCACATTTCTACCCTTGCGATCAAATCCTGTATAAGATATAAAATCAAATTCCTCAACTGGATATTGATATTTTTCAATATGTTCTTGTCTATTTATAGCAGGAGAAACACCAATCACTAAACCGCCATTATCTTTAGCCCCTTTAACTGATTCAAAAGAAAATCCCGTAGTAGCACCAGTTACTAAAGTTATTCCTGCTTTAGCAATTTCTTGTCCGATTATATAGGCTTTTTTAGTCGTTTCTGAAGATATGTTGCCCGCAGCTGAACCAGAAATACCAATTGAATATTTCATCATACCTTTCTAGATATTAATTAAGTTATCTTTAATGTTTTTTTTCTTCTAAAAATTTTTTCCCATGACCCAATGTAACATTGATGGGGATATTCTGTTTACATAATTCACAGTTATTCGGATCATACTGCTTTACTATTAGTTCTCCTAAAGATATAAAGGGCACGCCCAAAGTTTTAGTATTAACATTTTTCGGATCACGATTTACCATGACACAAATAGCTACTACTTTCCCACCGGTTGCTTTAACTACGCTAACTACTTTTTTAACCGAAGTTCCGGTAGAAGTAAGATCTTCAACGATCAAAACTCTTTTATTTTTAACTACTTTATCATACCCTCGTCGTAATAGTTGTACGCTTTCGCTGGCAGAAGCTAATGTTCCTTTATCTTTCTCTGTATAAGCGCTTAAAACTTCACGTTTTGTTAATTTTGTCAGGTAATATGCTGTCCATTGAGATAAAATAGTACCACCTACTGCAGGCGCAACTACGACATCAATCTTTTTATTTTTAAACTTTTCTGCCATCATTTTCCCTACTTTGGCAGTTTCTCTGGTGTGTGGATATAACGTATCTTTATTTATATAAACTGCTGCATGCTTTCCGGAAGTTAAAACAAAATGATCATTAGTATAAATAGCCTTAACTTTTTTTAAAATTTGTAATATTTTTTGATCTTTCATATTCCTCCTAAAAAAGAATTGTAATAGCAAACTTTCCTGCCCGCAATGCTTTCAGCATAGCTGATGCAGGCGGGAGTTTGCGTCTACCTATATTTATTAATTAAATCTTTTAATTTTTTTGTTTCTCTTCTAGCCGCCAAAGCAAAATCTCTGCCGTTGCTGGCAAAAATAATTCCTCGCGAGGAATTAATAATCATTCCATTCCCTTGTTTATTTTTTCCTGCTTCAACTGTTCTTTCTACCTCTCCACCTTGCGCTCCAATTCCCGGAATAAGAAAAACCATCTCAGGGATAATCTTTCTTATTTTTTTTAATTCTTCCGGATAAGTCGCTCCAATTACTAAAAGACAATTATGATTAAAGTTCCATTTTTTATTTACTTTTTCAGCCACAATCTGCCATAATTCTTTACCTTTAAATTTTAAATCCTGTAATTCTCCCGCTCCCGGGTTTGATGTTTTACAAAGAATAATTATCCCCTTATCTTTTTGGTCTAAAAACGGCTCAATCGCTTCTTTTCCCAAATAAGGATTAACAGTTACCGCATCAAAACCAAAATAATCAAAGATATTTTTAACATAACCAATATTAGTATTGCCAATATCAGCCCTTTTAGCATCACAAATTATAGGAATTGCTGGATATTTTTTTCTAAGATAATCAACAGTTTTTTTCAAAGACTGCAATCCTTTTATTCCTTCAGCTTCATAAAAGGCAATATTTGGTTTATATGCACAAACCAAATCGTGAGTTGCATCGATAATCGCTTTATTAAAGTTAAAAATAGGATCTGATTCTTTTAAAAGATGTTTAGGAATTTTTGTTAATTCCGAATCCAGCCCTATGCACACTAAAGAATTATTCTTTTTTACAATCTTTTGGTACTTTTTTAAAAATTTATTCACTATCATTAATCTTGCTTACCGCTAACTCTAGAAAAATTAAACTGCAGACTTCAAATAAACTTTTTATTGGTGATCTTTCCGGGACGCCAATTAGCTCTCTTAATTGGTATTGGTTGCCTAATCTTTTCGGAATTTGCGCAGGAATAATAATTAAAGCATGCGATAATTTTGCTAATGCAGAATCACTAATGGCCGTAATTCCTAAAATTCTTGCTCCTTTTACCCGACAAATTTTTACAGTACTTATTACTTCACCTGTTTCTCCTGAACCAGAAACAACAATTAAAAGATCTCCTTTTTGTACTTCTGGAGTTATCGTCTCACCAATAACAAACGTCTTCTTCTTTAAACGCACCAACCTCATGGCTAAATTTCTAGCGATTAAACTAGAACGACCAGCACCAATAACATAAACTCTCTTTGTTTGTTTTAATTCTTCAGTAAAAATTTTTAAACTTTTAGGTTCAATTTTATTTAATACTTTTTTTAGTTCTTGTAAAAAATTTCTAAAGATCATTTTTTATCTCCTTAAACAATTCCTCTGATTTCTTTCAGTGAATTAATTTTTTCTTGTTTCATTACTACCTTCATCTCTTCTATAATCTTATCAAATACCTGATATCCTCCCTCATAAACCGCTGTACCAATTCCGACTAAAGTTGCTCCTGCCATAATCATTTCTAAAGCATCTTTTCCAGAATTTATTCCGCCCATACCAATAATTGGTATTTTTACAGTTTTATAAATGTCATTAACACACCTTAAGGCAATTGGTTTAATTGCCGTTCCGGAAACGCCGCCTACTCCATGACTTAATATTAATTTCCTCGTTTTTATATTTATTAACATTCCTGGGCCTACTGTATTAATGGCGCAAATCGCATCAACTCCAGCCTGTTCTACTTCATAAGCCACTTTTTTAAGATCAGGAGTATTAGGAGTTAATTTGGCAATAACCGGAATATCTTTTACTACTTTTTTTACTTCCAAAACAGCCATTGCAGATAATAAAGGATCAGTCGCAAAAGGTTTACCAAATTCGTCATCTACATTAGGACACGAAAGGTTTAATTCAATAAAATCAGGTTTAGTTTTGGCAATTTCTTGAGCCAAGATGGGAAACTCGTTTAATTGACCGGCAAAAATCGAGGCAATAATATTTTTTTTTGTTTTTTGTTTAAGGGTAATTAATTCTTTACTAGCCTTTTTTAATCCAGGATTTTTTAAACCGACAGCATTTATATACCCCGCCTGATATTTAGCAATAATAGGCAAAGGATGTCCTATTCTGGGATAAAGACTGATTGACTTAGTAGTAATTCCGCCGACTCCTTTTATTTTTCCCAGTTTAATATTTTCTTTTAAATCAACCACAATTCCTGAAGCAGAAACTAAAAAAGAAGAAAAGTATCTTTGACAAAATTTTGTTGTTAAATTAATCATGATAATAATTTACCAAAACCCTTTTTAACTAAAATTTGACCGTTTTCAAAAACTTTTTTACCTCTAATAAAAACTCTAATGACTTTGCCTGTCATTTTTTTGCCATTAAAAAGAGACCAACCGCATTTGGTTTTTAAATCTTTATTGCTCACTACCCATTTTTTATTTAGATCAATTTCAGTATATGTATTTTTCGAAAGCTTAATTTTCAAAAATTTCTGGGGATTTAAAGAAGTCAGTTCAATAATCCTTTTTAAGCTGATTTTTCCTTGAGCTTTAAATGTTAAAAGCAAGCTTAAACATGTTTCTAGTCCTGGTACACCGCAGGGAGGATTATCCGATTGTTTTTCTTCAATGGTATGCGGCGCGTGATCATTGGCAATAAAATCAATAACCCGATTATTAATTGCCCACCATATGGCATTCACATCCTTTTTGGTTGCTAGAGGCGGTCTCATATTAGAAAAGGGCCATAATTCCTTGCTTTCTTTCTCGGTAAGTATTAAATAATGAGGAGCAGTTTCACAAGTAATCTTTAAGCCTTTCTTTCTGGCTTTAACAATTAGGTCTATTTCTGCTTCTTTATTTACATGACAAACATGGAGCCATTTATCATAGATAAAAGCCAAGGCAATCGCTTTAGCTAAAGTACTATCCTCTGCATGAACCATAATTGGTTTAAATTTTGGCCAATATTGAAAATGTTTTTTTAAGATTTCCAGATCAGTCACTAACAGAGGTCCAGTTGTTTGATCCATAAATAATTTAATTCCAAATGTTTTTTGGGCAGCTTTGTGATGCAATCGCCAATTTTTATTATCTGCCCCAAACAAAAAACCAAAATCGCAAACACATTTCTTGCTAGCTAGTTTTTCTTTTAATTTAATTGCTTTAAGTGTTACTGTAGGTTCAGGATTATTTGGCATATCAATAATAGCAGTATAACCGCCTGCTAAAGCAGCGCAGGTGCCAGTATAAAAATCTTCTTTGTGATTAGCGCCAAACTCTCTTAAATGGACATGGGGATCAATTAGCCCAGGAATTTTTATTAATTTGATCATAATTTAAAAAAATAGCCGCTCGCGCGGCACTAAGTTAATAAAAATTAATAATAAAATTAAATTTTTTCTCATAAAAAAACCCAGGACTAAAAAATTCAGGCTCTGGGATTTTAGTTTACTAAATTAAAAAAGCGCTTGTCAAGCCCCATTTTTCACAAGGCTTCAATTTTATCAACAATTAATGATAATCGATCTTCTCTATTGTCCAACCGTCCTTCAACAAGAACTGCCCTATCCTCAATTAAAATATTTTTTGTTGCGGCAAATAATTTAGGAAAAATCACTAAATCCAAACTGCCGCTTTTATCTTCTAAGGTAACAAAGGCCATCTCGTGATTATTTTTTTTGGTAAAAACCCGGCGGATGCGGGTAATAATCCCACCCACTCTTATTTTTTTACCAACTAATTCTATCGGATCAATTTCAAATAAACGATGACTTACTTTTTCTTCTAATGCTTTTAGGGTGCCTTCCAATGGATGTTCGGTTAAATAAAGACCCAATAAATTTTTTTCCAAGGTTAATAAATCTGTTTTCTCCAATTCTTCAATGTTTGGTAAATCATCTTTAAAATGGTTGTTTGGTAAGCCATTTTGCTTTGGATCATCAAATAAAGATGTTTGTCCATCCAATTGCCGTTTTTGTTCAAGACTGGTTCTTTGTCTAAGTTTATCTAAACCGCTTAGCATGGCCGCTCGTTTGCCGAATTTATCCAAAGCGCCAACTTGAATTAAGCTTTCTAAAACTTTTTTATTAACCTTCTGACCATCAACCCGCATGCAAAAATCAGTTAACGAATTAAAAACACCATCTTTGTTTCTGGTTGTTAAAATTGCTTCAATTGCCGCCTCACCCACATTTTTAATTGCCGCTAAACCAAATCTAATTGCTTTGCCTTCTAAAGAATGAGGATCACGCTCAGTAGTAAACCAAGTCTGTGATTTATTAATATCCGGAGGGAAAATATAAATTCCCATCCGTTTTGCTCCATCTACAGCCCGAGAAATTTTTTCGTTCTTTATTGGCCCGGAAGAAGCTAATGACTCTGCCGTTAATAAAGCAGTCATAAATTCTACCGGATAATGAGTCTTCATATAAGCAGTTTGATAAGCAATCATCGCATAAGAAGCAGAATGGGCTTTATTAAAACCATAGCCGGCAAATCGCTCAATATAATTCCAAACTTTTTCTGCTGTTTCTTTGCTATAATTTTTGCTTTTGGCTCCCGCAATAAATTTTTTCCTCTCTTTTACCATTATTTCCCGCTTCTTTTTACCAATTGCCCGGCGTAAATTATCTGCCTCGGCCAAACTATATCCCGCCATTACATTAGCAATCTGCAAACATTGCTCCTGATAAACGGCAATACCATAAGTTTTCCTAAGAATTGGCTTTAAGTCAGGGTGAGGATATTTCACCTTGTCTTTATTTTCTTTTCCTTGAATAAATTCAGGAATAAGATCCATTGGTCCCGGACGATAAAGGGCCACCATCGCAGTAATATCAGAAAAACTACTTGGTTTTAGATTCTTGGCCAAACGCCGCATCCCTCCGGACTCAAGTTGGAAAATACCGACTGTTTCTCCCTGGCTAATCATTGTATAAACTCTCTTATCATTTAAAGGAATTTCCGATACATCCACTTTTTTACCGGTATTTTGCTCCACAAATTCAATTGCTTTTTGTAAAATCGTTAAATTACGCAAACCCAAAAAATCCATTTTTAATAAACCAACCGCCTGTTCAGAAATGTTAAGGTCTAAAGCATACATATCATATTGGGTAACAATTCTTTCTCCCTTTGACTCACGCTGCAAAGGCGTGTAGTCAGTCAAATCTTTATCAGCAATTACCACACCAGCCGCATGAGTAGAGGCATGACGGGCGCAACCTTCTACCCGCTTAGCCAAATCAATTAATTTTTTATAATGGTTGTCTTTATAAAGCTCCTGTATTTCAAAAACACTCACTAAGGCTTCTTCAATTGAAAATCCCACCGGAATCAGTTTAGCAATCTTATCTGGTTCAGAATAAGGCATGCCTAAAACTCGGCCAATATCTCTAATTGATCCCCTGGCTTCCATTGTCCCAAAAGTAATAATTTGGGCGACTTTGTCTTTGCCGTATTTTTGGGTAACATATTTAATTACTTCATCTCTCCGATCATCGGCAAAATCCAAATCAATATCCGGCGGTGTTGGCCGATCAGGGTTTAAAAACCGCTCAAAGGGTAAATCATGTTCTAAAGGATCCATGGAAGTAATTCTTAAAACGTAAGAAACCAAAGATCCGGCAACGCTTCCCCTTCCCGGCCCTACCCTAATTCCTTCTTGTTTAGCCCAGTTGACAAAATCCTGAACAATTAAAAAATAAGTGGCAAAGCCTTTTTTACAAATAATCTCCAGTTCATAATCTAACCTATCGGTAACTTCTTTGTCTGGATTACTAAATCGTAGCGGTAATTTTTCATAAGTTAGTTTTTTAAGATATGATTCAGCCGTTTCTTTATTAGGCAAATCATAGCGAGGAAAGATCATTTTGCCAATAGGAATTTCTAAGTTACATTTATCAGCAATAGCCAGGGTATTCTTTAAGGCATCAGGATATTCTAAAAATAACTGGTTCATTTCATCCCCAGAACGCAAATAAAAATCTGGCGAATCAAGCATCGTTAATCTATTTTTATCGCTAATGGTTTTTTTCATCTGCACTGCCAATAAAGCATCTTGGGCTTGGGCATCATCTTTTTCTACATAATGAACATCATTGGTGGCCACTATCGGAATACCTAGCTTGCGGGAAAGATCAATTAATTTTTTATTCACCTCTGCTTGACGGGCTATACGAGGATGGGCTTGAATTTCTAAATAAAAATCTTCACCAAAAAGTTCAAGAAATTTTTTGGCCGTTAATTCTGCTTCCTTTTCTTTTCCTTGTAAAAGTAAGGACGGAATTTCTCCTTCAATGCAGGCAGTTAAACAAATTAAACCCTCATGATATTCTTTAATTAATTCAAAATCTGCTCGCGGCCGATAATAAAAACCTTCTAAGTGCGCTTTAGTCACTAGCTTCATCAGGTTTTGATAACCTTGAAAGTTTTTGGCCAGTAAAATCAAATGATATTGATCAGCATCAATTCTTGGCTGCTTATCAAAGCGGGACCGATGGGCCATATAAATTTCACAACCAATAATCGGCTTTACTTTTTTACGTAAACATTCTAAATAAAAATGAATTACACCATACATTGAGCCATGATCAGTAATGGCGCAAGCTTTCATTTTTAACTCTTTTGCCTTAGTTACTAATTTAGGAATTTTAGAAAGACCATCTAGTAAAGAATATTCTGTATGGACATGAAGATGAACAAAATTCATAAAAATTTTCATTTATCTGAGTTACAAAATTAGTTTTATCTTATTAATTCGGCGAAAATTGTCATTGCGAGCGTCAGCGAAGCAATCTAAATCTCCTCTGTTAAAAGATTGCTTCGTCGCTTCACTCCTCGCAATGACATCTATTAGCATCTTGTAATTTAAACTCATTAGTAATTCAACTTTTCAATTAGTATTTTTCTAACAATTTGGGCATCTGCTTTCCCTTTCGTTTCTCTCATTACTTGACCAATTAAAAATCCAACTGCTTCTTGCTTGCCTTTTTTATAATCGGCAGTTGCATTACTATTATTTTTCAGAATAACATCAATTATTTTAATAAGATAGTTTTGATCACTAATAATATTACTTTTTTGCTGGTTAATCATTTTAGCAATCTCTTCCGGTTTAACTTTATTAACATCAACTTTCTGATTAATAATTAAATTAGCAATTTGTTTAGCTAAGGATTTATTTTTATTCACCGCCGCCTCAAAATAATTAGCCATCGCTAAAGTAGTCGTTATTCTTAAAGCATTATCTTCTGATAAACTATATTCTTTAATAAACCTCTCCATTTTTCTATCCGGTAACTCTGGTAATTGAGATTTAAGATCTAAGATTTTAGATTTAAGATTAGTAAAAGGGGGAATATCTGGCTCGGGGAAATACCGATAATCATGGGCTGCTTCTTTAGTTCTCTGTGAAAAAGTTCTGCCTGTTTTTTCACTAAAGCCTCGTGTTTCTTGAACCGGTATTTTGCCGGCTTCTAGAATTTCTGTTTGTCTTCTTATTTCATATTCAATCGCCTTTTTTACAAATTTAAAAGAATTAATATTCTTCACTTCTACTTTATACTTTGGTAAGTTCAAAAAGCATTTTTCGCGATTTGGGCGATTTAAGCGTTTTCCGCAAGCCGCAAGGCTTATATTCACTTCACACCGCATGCTTCCTTTCTCCATATCACAGTCAGAAACATCAAGATATCTAACAATCTGCTGAATCTTTTTTAAGTAAGTAATTGCCTCCTCAACTGAATTAATATCTGGTTCTGTCACAATTTCTACTAGCGGTACTCCCGATCGATTAAAGTCAATTAAACTTGCTTCCGTTTTATCATGCACTAATTTACCCGTATCTTCTTCCATATGCACCCTGGTAATTCCGATGGTTTTAATGTCATTGCGAGACCCGTCATTACGGGTCGTGGCAATCTTTAAAGATTGTTTCGTCGCTTCACTCCTCGCAATGACAAGACGCCCTTTTTGACAAAAAGGTTGATCATATTGACTAATTTGATAGCCCTTCGGAAGATCCGGGTAAAAATAATTTTTTCGATCAAACTTTGACTCATTATTGATTTCACAATTTAAAGCTAAACCAATTAAAATGCACCAATCAATGGCTTTTTTATTAGGAACAGGCAAAGCTCCGGCTAATCCCAAACAAACAGGACAAGTGTGAGTGTTGGGAGCCACGCCAAAATGATTAGCGCTACAACCGCAAAACATTTTCGATTTGGTTTTCAGTTCTACATGAACTTCTATCCCGATAATAGGTAAATATTCCATTTTATCTTTTGTCATTTTTCTACCTTTGTCATTCTGACGATCTTTTGTCATTCTGACGATCTTTTGTCATTCTGAGCGATAGCGAAGAATCTAGTGAGCGAAGCGAACGCTTTGTTAGATCCTTCACTTCGTTCAGGATGACAATGATGGCTTTCTTTTATACCAATTAGTTACTTCCTGATAAAAATCTCCTGTTTTTAATAACAATTCTTCGCTAAATTGCGGTCCAATAATCTGCATTCCGATAGGCAAACCATTCTTTGTAAAACCGCAAGGCAAACTAATACCAGGTAAACCAGCTAAACTGCTGGCCTCAACTAATATATCCATTAATTCTCCAAACATCGGACTCTTTTCCCAAGCGCCTAATTCTAAAGCTGGAGTAGGTGCAGTTGCAGAAACTAAGATATCAACTTTCTTAAATACTTGCTCAAAATCTTTAATAATTAAAGTTCTTGCCTTTTGTGCTTTTAAATAATATTGATCATAATAACCTGCTGACAAAGTATAAGTTCCCAACATAATTCTTCTTTTAGCTTCGGTACCAAAACTAGTCCTTTGTTGACCATAACGAATACCATCGTACCGAGCTAAATTAGAAGATACTTCAGAACGCTGAATCACTGTATAAACTGCTACCGAATATTTAGGATTAACTAAGTTAACTGAAATAATTTTTGCTCCAAGTTTTTCAAAAAATTGAATTTGTTGTTTAATTTGATCTATAACCTCTTTATCCATATCCTTTAAAAAATATTGTTGGGGAACACCAATTTTTAAATTCTTAATATTAAAATCTTTTAGTTTAAAATCCGGTACTTTTCTATCTACGCTGGTAGCATCATGCTTATCTTTACCAGCTAAATTTTTTAAAATTAAAGCCGCATCTTCTACTGTTTTAGTTATTGGTCCGGGGGAATCTGTTGAAGAACACATGGCAATCACACCGTAGCGGGAAACTCTTCCGTAAGTAGGCTTAAAACCGGTCACTCCGCACCAGGCAGCTGGCTGACGAATGGATCCAGCTGTTTCACTACCAATGGCAAAAATCGTCATATCAGCTGCCACAGCAGCTGCTGATCCACCAGATGATCCTCCGGGTAGTCTTGATAAATCCCATGGATTTCTCGTAGTAAAAAAATCAGAAGTTTCTGTAGAAGAACCATGAGCCCAAGCATCCATATTAGTTTTTCCTAAAATAATAGCACCTGCTTCTTTTAGTTTTTTAACAACAGTCGCATCATAAACTGGAAGATAATTTTCTAAAACTTTAGAGGAAGCAGTTGTTTTTATTCCTTTTGTACAAAAATTATCCTTAATCGCCATCGGAATTCCCAATAACGGCTTTTTTTCAAAAATTTGTGGATCTGATTTTATTAACTCATCTGCTTTTTCAGCTTCTGCTAATGCTTCTTTATCACAAACAGTAATAAAAGCTTTAATTTTGTTATCAACAGCTTTAATTCTTGCTAAACAAGCCTGCACTAATTCCTCACAAGAAAACTCTTTTTCTTTTAATCCTTTTAAAGCTTCTCTGATACTCAGTTCATTTAAATTCATATCCCATTTAACTTGATTTAACATATAGCGATCGCAACTAGTTATATCAAGTTTAAAAAATAGACTTTACTTTAAAATAACCATTATGTTTATTTTTTGTCCCTGATAATGATTCATCCTGCGTTAAACTTTTTTCTACCTCATCATCTTTAAAAATATTTTCTAATCCCGTTACCTGTAAAGTTGGTTTCACTTTTGTCGTGTCTAATTCATCTAAAATCTCTATATACCCTAAAATGTCAGATAACTGCTTTTCAAACTTACTGATTTCTTCACTATTTAAGGAAAGATTAGCCAATTTGGCAATATGCATTACTTGTTCTTTAGTCAGTTTATTATTTTTATTAATCATTTAATCCCAATTCTTTTCTGGTAATTTTTATCGGTAATTTTCTTTTAAAATTAGTGCTTTTTATTCTTCCAATGACATCCTTGATTTTTTCCCCAGCAGTGCCGGTGATTTTTTGAATCTCAGCGACGGTTTTTTTATGCAGATAATGATAAATCACTTCATCTAGTTCAGAATAGGGTAAACCCAGCTGATCTTCATCTGTCCCTTTAGCTGTCACTCCTAAACCATCACTGGGAACAGCCTTCAGCGATTCTAAGGGCACCTTTAGTTCTTTACCTATATTATATAACTCTTTTCCCTTATAAAACTCTAAGATCGGGTAAAAATCTCCCACATCACCATGAAGAGTCCAAAAACCAGTCCACCATTCAGAATAATTTCCTGTTCCCATAACAACGCCATCAACTAAATTAGCAATATAATATAAAGTAATCATTCTCATTCTTACTTTAATATTGCCTAAAACTAAATTTTTCTTGCTTTCTAATTTATTAACTAAATCTGCATCATTATAATCATTTAATATTTTTTTTAATTCTGTAATTAATAAACCATTATTAAATAAGGCTTTTGCTAACATACGATATTCATTAGTTAAATCAATCTCCAGTTTGGGAATCTTATAATAATCCAACACTTTATTGGCGATCAATCGATCCTCTTTAACTGATTCTATCGGGATAATTACTCCCAATGGCTTAATTGGCGGTAAATTACTCAACAGTCCGGCCACCACCGAAGAATCAAGTCCCATTGATTTGCCAAAAACCGCATAAGTTTTTTTATTGTCTTTAAAATACTGTAAAATCTTTTGGCGGATAAGATAAATAATTTTTTCAGAAGCTGATTTTTCCATTGCTTTAGTTTAAACCATTTGTTGCAAAACTTTAATTCTTTCTTCAACTGGCGGATGGGTATTAAAAAGACCGGCAAACCAACCAATACCCTGATGAAGATTTTTTAATGGGTTAACAATATATAAATGGGCGGTCGCTTTATTAGCCGCCTCCAAAGGTTCTTTATCCCCGTTTAATTTTGCCAAAGCATTAATTAATCCCGATGGTTGTCTGGTTAACATTACGGCTCCGGCATCAGCTGAATATTCGCGCCGGCGGGAAATTGCTAATTGAATTAAATTGGCAATTAAAGGCGAAAGTAGAGCTAAAAAAATCGCTAAGACAAATAATATCATTCCCATATTTCCTTCTTCTCTGTCTCTCCTTCTCCCAAACCTCCATCGGGAAGACCGTAAAAACCAATCAGCTAATAAAGTTACCAGTCCTACTAATACGGTAACAATGGACATTAAACGGATATCATAATTGCTAACGTGAGTTAATTCATGACCGATTACGCCTTCCAATTCTGTCCGGTTAAGTTGGGCTAATAGACCGGTTGTGGCGCAAACCACTGCGTGTTCAGGATCCCGTCCGGTTGCAAAAGCATTCATCGCCGTATCATCAATGACATAAAGTTTAGGCATGGGAATTTTCGCTGCTAAAGCCAAATTTTCTGCTACTGTATAAAACATAAAATTAGCTTTTTTTGATGCCGGTCGTGCTCCGGAAATGGCTAAAATAATTTTATCCGACCAATAATAAGAAGAAAAACTCATCAAGCCCGAGAATATCAAGGCCATGCCGATTATTCCCGGACCAGAATCAAAGGCTTTGCTAAAAATCCAGGTAACTCCTACAATAAACACCGCAAATAAAATCATGATCAACCATGATCGGCGTTTATTGCTATCAATTTGCTCATAAACATTAAGCATTTTTTATTAAATAAATATTTGAGAGAATACAATTTTTATGCAGATAAATTTTGTTCGAGCTAGGCGTTTGTATCCTCTATTTTTGCAATTAACTAAAAAGTCTAATCAAAATTTAATATTACTTACAAACGCCGTTAAAGCGAGTTAATTTGTCAAATAAAAATTAGTATCTCTCAAATAAAAGTTAGTCTAATTTTACTTTTGGTGTTTTTAAATCTTCTTCTTTTACTTCAATTGCTTCTGTAGTCTCCGGCATTTTTAATCCCACTTCTTCTTTAAAACCAAATAAGTTGGCAATTAAATTGCTGGGAAAAGTTACTACCATTACATTATAATCAGCACTTAAATCAATTAATGTTCTTCGGCTATACATTAATTTATCAGCTGTATCGCGTAATTCTTCCATCAGTTGTGTTGTCGGTCCAGCTGCTTGCAGTTGGGGTGTACTTTCAAAAACTGCCATAATCGGCGCTAATGCTTGCGACACTTTACTAGCAGCATCTACTAAACCTTGAGCTCCGCCTTGTTTAACTGCACTAGTAATGGTTTTCCTGGCATCAGTTAAATCTTTAAAGATATCTTTTTCATGCTTCATATACCCTTTAACCGATTCAATTAAATTGGGTATCATATCTGCCTGTCTTTTTAATTGATTGCCAATTTCCTGAACTGAAGCTTTAATTCTAGTCTTGATAGTTACAAATTTGTTATAAGCAGAAAAAATATAAACTGCCACAATACCAATACCAATTAATAATAAAGTAATTCCTGTCATATTCTTCACCTCCTTCAGTTCGCCGTAGCTTTTAGCGAAGGCGACTTCAGTTCGCCGTAGTCCCGAAACTTCGGGGCGAAGGCGACCTTTAAATTAATAATTTCCTAATTTCATTATAACTCAATGTATTAATAATATCATCCTGTTTTGCCCAGCCGCGCCTGCCATTAAAAACCCCATATTTCATCAGCTCCATTTCTTTTAAATGATGACTATCAGTATTAATAACTAATTTTACTCCATTTTTAATTGCCTCTAAAACTAATTCGTCCGGCAAATCCAGTCGCTGGGGATAAGCGTTAATTTCTAAAAATTTATTATTCTTTTTACAAAAATCAAAAATTTTATCCCAATTTAACTCATATCCCTCTCTTTTATTTAATAATCTTCCTGTTGGATGAGCTAAAATCTTTATTTTTGGATAAGCCATTGCAGTTAAAACCCGTTTCGTTATTTCTTCGGCTGACATTTTAAAACTGGAATGAATCGAAGCAATCCCAAAATCTAATTCAGCCAATGCTTTATTAGGTACAGCTAACCTACCATCTGGCCTAATATCAATCTCTAAACTATTAAATATGAATAATTTCTGTGTTCCTTTTTTTGTCTTATTTTTTATTGAGTAATTTAATTTATCAATAACATTCTTTTTTCTTTTTATAATATCAATTATTTCTTTTTCACTATGCTGGCTTATACTGGGATTATGTTCGCTAAAAGCAATATAGTTATAATTCAATAGCCTCGCTTTATTTATCATCTCTTCCATTGAATTTTCTCCCACATCATGACTGCTTTCAATATTAAAATTACTATGTAAATGCAAATCGCCTTTAATATCTTTAAGTTCAACCAGTTTAGGTAGTTTATTCTGTAGGGCTAATTCTATTTCTCCCCTATCCTCCCTTAATTCCGGCATAATCCACTCCATTCCTAAATAATTATAAAATTTCTTTTCTTCAGCAAATTGGATAGTATCTTTAATCTTATATCTTATATCTTTTATCTTTCTTATGCCGTACTCTGACAAACTTAATCCTTTTTTTAAAGCTATTTCCCTCAAATGAATATTATGATTTTTTGAACCGGTAAAGTGCTGTAAAAGAGAACCATAAGCCTCATTCTCAACTACTCTTAAATCAATCTGCTGTTCGTCAAAAATAAGAATACTGGCTTTAGTCAATCCGGCTTCAAGCAATCTTATTTTATGAGGATAATTGATAAACCATTTTATTGCCTCCTCTGGTTTATTACTCACAATAGCAATATCAATATCGCCAATTGTCCCTGCTTTTCTTCTTAAACTGCCTAATATTTCTGCTTTCTTAATTAAAGAGCTTTTCTTAAGATAACTTAAAACTTTTTGGGCAATGTTAAGAGCATAGGGTAAAAGCAGTCTTTTTCCTCTTCTGCCTAATTCTTCTATTCCCTGCAAAATTTCTTGTTCTGATTTTTCCCCAAAACCTTCGATTGTTCTGATTTTCCCTAATTCAGCAGCTTTTTTTAACCGCTCAATGCTATCTTTTTTATCATTAATCTTTAATTTTAAACATAATTTATAAGCATTTTTGGGTCCAATGCCGGGAATTTTCATAAACTCAAACAAAGCTTTAGGCAAATCCTTTAATACTTGCTCAAAGTGCTTTACTTTGCCGCTTCTAAATAATTCATCTATATATTGGGCTAATTTTTTGCCAATACCCGGTAAGCTGTCTAATTTTCCTTGTTCCCATAATTCTTTTATATCTACTGCTGAGGCATTAATCGTCCCTGCTGCTTTCTCATAAGCCATTATGCGGAAACGATCTTCATTTTTAACAATATAAGCCGCGGCTATATTTTCCAAAAGTTCACTTATTTCCTTATTTGTAAAATTAAACTTGCTTTTCATTAAATCTATTTTATCACTAATCACCAATCACCATCCACCAACCTTGCTTTTCCCATTTTTCTCTGTTATATTAATCCTAAATTCTAGATTCTTATTTGGATCCGTAGTGTAGCCTGGCCTAACACGCGTCCCTGTCAAGGACGAGATCACCGGTTCGAATCCGGCCGGATCCGCCATGTAAAAATATCTCTTCTGCCCAGAAAGAATTTTAAATATGGAAAATCTGGAAAAATTTCTTAAAAAATGGCTTAAAAAAATAAAGCTTAACGAGCCTACCATTAGTATTGTTTTAGGCGGCTTTGTTATCTTAATTGTCGGTGGTTTAATTTTCAATTATTTTAAAATTAGTAAAAAAGGTGAAATTGTTTTACAGGAACCGCAAAATGGTAGTGTCGAATTTATTAAAAATAATCAAACTCATAAAGTCGAACCAGGAGAATCTTTAGCTAAAATTAGTGAAAAATATTACGGCACTAAAGATTACTGGCCGCAAATTGCCCAGTTGAATAACATTTTTAATCCCGATTATTTAGAAGCTAGTTTAGAATTAAAATTGCCCCAAATCAGTCCCCAGCCGCAACCGGAAAACTCTGCTTTGCCATTACCATCACCTGTCATTAATGAGGTTATTGCTCAACCAATTAATATTGATAAACCCATTACTGGTAATACTTATAAAGTTGAAAAAGGTGATGATCTTTGGAAAATTGCGGTCCGCGCTTATGGTGATGGTTACAAATGGCCGGATATTTTAAAAACCAATAATTTACTTAATCCTAATCAAATCGAAGTCGGCCAGGAACTCAAACTCCCAAGGTAAAAATATTTAAATAATCTCCTAAATACTATATACTAATCCCTAAATACTAATTTGCGGGATTAGTACAATGGTAGTATGTCACCTTCCCAAGGTGGAGACGCCAGTTCGATTCTGGTATCCCGCTCTAAGTGAACGCAGTCCTGAGTGAAATCGAAGGACATAAGTTATAAAATAACTCCAAAAACTGCTTTGATAAAAAATATTGATTCCTGTAAATTTGTAAACTTAAGTAGCTTTGATATATAATCAGTTTATATGGCAGATGAAAGAATACAAGGTCCTCAAAGTTTAATTGAAGTTTGGCAAACTCAAGAAATTGAACCCTTTAATCCGGAAATGTTGCCGAAAGGCATTATAAGAATTTTAGGACAAAGGATTGAGGATTCTTGGCAAGGAAATTATTCTATTTATAAAATAATACCTGATGATAAGTTTGACCAACCGATATGCAAAGGATTTTCTCCTTTAACTGATCTTAGATTTGAGGTTAGCGATTTATTTTCAAGGATTAGTGTTTTAAGTAATGGTCAAACAAAAGTTCCTCCAAGAAGAGATGTTAGTAATTTAACTAAGAACGATTTACTGGATTTATATGGGAAAGCAACAAGAAAATTAATTAATTTATTTACTCAGAAAGAAAAAGAAGAAAATATCGCTGATCATATATTTTTATCCTTTAGTAAAGAAACAAGTGGCTTAGAACTATTGACAAGAGCCTATGAGCATATAATTAACCATACAGGTACTTTACTTAAATATGTCGTTAAATATGGACGCGTAACTACTTTTTTCCACAATGCCTAAAACAGTCCCTAAGAAAGGATATTGTTGTTTTAGATCAATTGCTTCTTTTTCTTTCATATCCAATTTTAATTGTTTTATATGTTTATGATTATATAAGATCTGGGAAGTTCTTTTTTATAGATCCAATATCTTCTCCATCTACCCATTACCCATTATTTCCACTATTTTTTGCTTTGAAGAAAAACCGGAAACAAGACAAATTCTGGAAGCTGAAATCTTAAAATATTCTGCCAATGCCTTAATAATGGCTTTGTTAGCTTTTCCCTTTATTGGTGGTTCTTTAACCCCTACAATAAAATTTAAGTCATCAACTTTTTTAACATATTCTTCTCTGGTTAATGGTTTCGCCTTAACAAATATTTTCATATTTTTACTTCCATTTATCCATTACGCATTATCCATCTACCTCATCCATTCTGGTTTAACAAGAAATTTAAGATACGTAAACGACTAAGCATATAACAATGAGGAAAGTTTAGTTTGAATTATTTCTCGATCATCAATAACGAGTTTCTCTTCATTAAAAATATTTTTTGTATTACTTACTTTATCTAAATTATTCTTTTTTGTTCGCGTTCCAAATTTTATATGGTGCTCTATTCCTTTTTGTTGGCAAAAAGAAGTCACTATATCAACACAACTATCATAAAAGTTTTTACTATATCTAAATTGAGTGGATTTAGTATTATAGTTTAGTTTGCCAAAAATAATCTTATTAACAAATGATATTTTATTTAACAATGCTGTTAAGTTTTGTTTTACTAAGTTAGGAGTTGGATAAGGTTCCATACTAACCCAAGTTTTTAAACCAGCTTCGTGCAGTTTTTTTAAAGAATTTATTCTTTTTTCAAAAGGAGCACTATATGGTTCACGTCTTTTTTTAAAATCATTGTCTAGGGAAACCAAAGTAATACCATACTCATTATTAAAACCATATTTTCCTTTGTCCAATAATTGTTTAGGATAAATACCTTTAGTTAAAACAGTACAACGAATATTGTCTTTATTTAAACGAGCAATTATTTTTAGAGTTAAATCTACAACTTCAGGTTGCTGGTACATAAATGGGTCTGTGCTAAAACACAAGTGGACAAATTGAATCTTATCTTTATATTTAGGAATTTCTTTATTTAATAACTCTAGAGCATTAGCCACAATTTTTGGTTTTATCCACTCTTGATAGTTTTTTATAATTCCACATCTTTTTTTCATCATCATGGCATAGCAAGGATATAAACAACCATGAGAACAACCTTCAATATGATTTAAGGAATAATCAGCATATTCAACGCCGCTTTTATAAAGAAGAGTTTTTCTGTAGATCTTGGGCAGATTTTTTTGTTTCACTATTTACAGTTTAGTCTATTCTTAATTAAAGGTCAAAATTAAAGCTCAAAATTATTTGTTCCAGAATAAGGTAATTTAATTTGTCCATTGTAATTTATACTGTCTTTTTTATTAAAAATGTCGTTAATAATTTTTTTTGCAGCGGGAGAGCGACTGGCGAATAGTAAAAAATATACAGCTTCGTTTCTTGTAGGTCGTGCCATTCTATAGGTAGATGAATGCTTTAAATTAGTATCATTAAGCAACTCTTTTGCCCACTCCTTAAAAATATCTCTATCCTTTTTGTCCATACATTTTATAATAGAATCTAAGCTGCCCAGACGACAGGCAACCGAATCTAATAATTTATAAAGATGGTTATTTATTTCCTTATTTAAAATCATATTTTTTACTTTTCCTAATACTCTAGGAGCCCCGCATATATAATTTAATAATATATCATTAGGTCCAATCTTATTTACTATAGTTTTTAATGACAATTTATCCAAATCTTTAATACCTCCTGGATCTATAAAAAATAAAGCGGCATTGGTTCCAATTTCTTTTAAAATATTTTTTATTTTAGTATTAAAATCATCGGGTATAATTTTGAATTCAACAATGTCTCTAAATGGTTTACAGAAATTATCCAGATCAGAACAATATTTTTTATTATTTTCAATAAAAATACATTTTAATTGAACCTCTCCGTTATATTTTTCTTTGAAGAATTTTGCACACTCTAGTGCTATCAAAGGAGAACCATTAATTGAATCATGAATATTATTTTTATGATATTTTCCCCTACCCGCATAACAATCTATATAATAAGCCATCCTAAAATTTTTATAATGATAGCGTTTCCATTGACCAAAAATTATTGCTGCCCAAGGATAAATATATTCTTTAATAATTTGCAGTTTTCTTTCAGTATGAGGCCTATTAGTTAAGTCCCAATATTTTTTATTCATCATTTTTTGTCTTCTACACCTTTCTTCTCTTCAACTTATTAATAGAAACAATATGAGTAAAATTGTCTTTTAGATTCTTGCAAGGTTTATATTTCAGACAACCAATACCTTTTGGGAAGAATGGATTAATAACTTTTGCCATTTTTATCACCTCCAATTCCTTTAATAACATCAACTACTAAACCATTGATTAGGTAATCATCGTCGGGGTGAATGTAAATTGGCGGGTAATTTCCGGTCGATTCTGAAAATAAGACAATCCTGTTTCCTTCATTTTTAAGTTTTTTTATATTGGCACAACCATCAATAATAGATAAAACATAATCACCATTTTTAGGAGTTGTTTGATTACTGTCTACCAATAAATAATCTCCTTCATCGACTTTTTTACCAGTGATATTAGCTTTATTCATTGAATCTCCTTCAGCACGTAAAGCAAAAAGCCCTTCAGTCCCTTTTCTAGGTAATAACTTGGGAGAAATTTTTAAATATCCTTCAAGTGATTCATTGGCAAAAAGTGTAGCTGCACCGCAGTTAGCTGTACCTAATATGGGAATATTAACTAAAGACTCAATAGATTTTTTAAGGGATCGTTGGAGTTTTTCAATAATTTCCCGGCTATTTTTACGCAATAAGCCACGTTTTTTAAGTTGGGTAAGATGATAATGAACAACTTGCGGGTGTTTCACTCCTATCTCACGGCCTAATTCTCTTAATCCCATTTGTTCAATGTTCTTTCTTGCTGATATCTCTAGGATTTTTAATTGGGTTTTATGCATATGATCAAATCATATGGTATTTATTCCAATTTGTCAATAGAATTATTATTTGGATTTGACAAAAAATTATTTGTTTGCTAAAGTTTACCTATTATAGAAGCTCTTTGAAAAGCTGGCGAGGAAACCTCTGCTCCTTTTATTTGGGAGTCAGTCTATCTTACGCCTTCCCTCCTGAGAACATTATTTTAGTGTTTTCAGGTAGGGGAGCGTTTTAAAATAGATAGCTTCCCTAATATTCGGAAAGGGGGTGATTTATATGATGTGGTTCGAAATTTATAAGGACCAAGCTGGGTGGTTCAGATGGAGGCTTGTAGCCGCCAATGGCGAACCTGTTTGTTGGGGCGAAAGCTATACAACTAAACAGGGAGCAATTAACTCAATTAATTGGGTTAAAAACTGGGCTGCTTCGGCACCCATACATGATTTAACTTAAAAGTTAAATCGGTACCTCGTCAGCTTTTTGGAGAGCTTTTTTATTTGCTTAATTATTTCTAGCCCCTATATTATTGATTTTTTGTTCAAAAATTTTGATTAATTCTTTTCTACAATTTCAATTTCCTCCGGTATGAGGTTGTAGAGTTTATAAATCATTTATATAATTTGTCTCGAATTTTTTATCTTTTTGATAAACGAAGAGTTCAAACTTCTCCTCTTTCTTCTAAAATTTTTTTTGCTTCTTTAAGGTTTACTTTGGCTTTGTAACCATATTTTTGCAACATAGCTAATAAATTATTACCACTAAGTAGGGTAATTGGTTTATCCTTAGCGAAATTATAAGCATCTGCTCCAAAATCAGACGTTGCTATCAGAATACCTTTCATTGCACCTTCATCTTGCATAATACCATATAATGCTC
>Ga0315288_10002797_pt1 | contig 22378 bp, 34 predicted proteins | sample YL17G11_20_MG_FD_203454 | JGI IMG/M metagenome (GOLD analysis project Ga0315288, IMG submission 203454) | Sediment microbial communities from Yellowstone Lake, YNP, Wyoming, USA - YL17G11_20 | ecosystem: Environmental > Aquatic > Freshwater > Lake > Sediment | place: USA: Wyoming | collected...
ACAGACTAGACGCCGCGCGCGCCTCGGTGTTGGGCAAGTTGCCTCGATGAATCAGGAAGCCATCCTACTTGTAGGGTGGTAGTTCACCACCGATGAAGCTGCCGCATTCCTACCATTTAGCAACGCTTAAATAACTCAGCTTAGAAGGTGGGAGTGGGAAATGGGTGTGGGACAAACAGTAAACATTGATGAGAAAGGAAGGATAATCATCCCCGCCGAGATCAGGAAGATCATAGGAAAAAGGGCCTTCAACGTCGAGATCGCAGACAAAGACACGATAATCCTCAAAGCCGTAGGAGACCGACGCGACCTCGCTAAAAAAATCGAGAGCCTCAGACTCACCGGCGAAAAAGAGAAAGCCTCCGTCGACTTCGCAGCAGTCAAGGACAAGTACGGCGGGAAACGCGTTGAGGATACTTGACGCCGACATACTCGCCTACGCCCTATACGACGAAAGCCCCGCTCACCCCTACGCATGGCAGACAGTTGAAAGAGCCTTTCTGGGAGAGATCGATCTCCACGTCACCCACACCACGATCCTCGAGGCCTACAACACGCTATTCTGGTTCTACAAGGTGAGGCCTCTAAGAAGTCTCCTAGAGAAATTAACTTTGACCATAAACGGATTGAAGGTCGTCGAAGCCGCGACCAACGGCCTCAAGATATCGGCGGCTGACAACATTCCACTGGGTGACGGTTTTCTCATCGCCACGGCGTTGCAGCACAAGATACCCATCATCGTCACAAACGACTCTCATGTTGTCAAGAAAGCCCCAAAATACGGCCTAATAACCGAAAACCCCATCCCAGAGGAAGTAAGAGAAAAGCTATCCGACTGGAAAATCGAGTAGACTAGTGTACGCGCGCGAATCAACTCGTCCTCAAGGACCTGGAACCCTACAACCGCGGAACCGTGGAAGATGCCGCCACCATAACCAACAGCGTCGGGATAGGAGAGGGAACCATAATCCACCGCCACACCGCCATCCGGGGACCCGTGGTCATAGGCGACCGCTGCGAGATCGGACCAAACACCTTCATCGGTCCCTACACAAGCATCGGAGACAACTCCACCATCACCAACACCGAGGTGGAGAACAGCATCATCATGGAAGGCGCCCACATCGACTGCGGCAAGCGCATCGTTGATAGCTTGATAGGAAGGAAAGTCAAGGTACTCGGATACGAACAGGACATCCACAGAGGCCACAGGCTCATCCTCGGAGACATGGCCACAGTCACCCTCTAACTCAAAAGCACAACTCTGAGGAAGAGGAGGAGATCAAGGAGAGGCTGAGAAGACCTTGGAACGACCCCTCAATCATCCCAGCATCAATCAACGGCAGAACCGACGACCAAGAGTAGGCAAACCATGGGACTGGCTCGCCGCACCACATAAGTAACCGTGAAAATGGATTCCAGAGGATACAAAAGTTTATTTAGATTCTTTTTCCATAGGCATTCGGACGGCAGAGAATGGACGTAACGGTTACTGAGAGCCAATTGAACCTGGTGCTGGATAGATTGGACCTGGTCAGACTCGAAATCTTAAGGCTTAGAGCGATGCTTCTCCCCGAAGACGAGCTGAGTGCAGAGGAGGCGAAGGAACTTGAGGAGGCTCGAAAGGAGATAGCCGAAGGCTCCGGCGTAGCCCTTGAAGACCTGATTAAGGAACTAGGCTGACGCCAATTGTTCCAGGTCATCACCGCTCCGAGAGCTAGAAAGTCCGCAAAGAAGCTGCCTGAGCGTTACAGACGAAGGATCATCGAGCTGCTCTTAATCTTCCGTGAAAACCCTGTCCCCGCCGAATATTACGACATCGAGAAACTCAAAGGGCACACAGACACCTATAGAGCGAGAATTGGCGATATTCGTGTAATCTATGAAATTTTCTGGGACAGTAAAAGGGTTCACGTGTTACTGATTGAGCGAAGAGAAAGAGCCTACGCATAAACCCGTTTACGCCTCGTAGCCTAATTAATAAGACTGAAGCGCACGCAGGGAAGCCTGAGGGCCTCCTCGAAGCAAACCAGTTCATCCTACATGGCCGCAACCCATACAACCACGGGGCCATCGAAGAGACCGCAACCATAACAAACAACGTCGCCATAGGCCAAGGCACCATCATACACGAACGGACCACCATCAGAGGCTCCGCCATCATCGGCTGCAACTGCGTCATTGGCCCCAACGCCTACATCGGCTCCTACACTAGCATAGGCGACAACTCAACGATTCTGAACACAGAGATTGAGAACAGCATCATCATGGAAGGAGCACACATCGACTGCGGCCGACGCGTCACCGCCAGCCTCAGCAGCCAAAGAATCAGGACCCTACACGATAATAGCCCACCCAGAGGCCACCCCACAATCCTCGGCGACCAGCCAACAATCACCCCATAAGCAGGCACCCAAGCTGAAGCCAAACGGATAGATCAGCGAACCCCAACACACCAAGATCAAGGCCCCAAACTTATCCCAACCCTAATAATCCTCAAACCAAATAAGCCAAGTCTCACTGAAACATAAAGTAAATCTTAATTACAGACCTCGACGTGAATCGATCGAGGCAAGATGGAAGCCCAGGTCCTAGAGGAGATAAGGGACGAGCTCAAGGAACTCAGGATACTATACGAGGAGCTCGTGGGATGCCTCGTCGCAGAGGATACCCCTACACCCGAGGAGAAGGAGGCCATCGAGTCCGACGACGAGTTCGCGGACGAGGACGAGCTCTGGAAAGCCCTCCGCTGATCAACCTTGTACTCACTGAAGATCAAGCGGAAGACCCTGAAGGCGGCAAGGGGACTTCCGAAAGGTGTCAAGAGGCAGGTGGAGGAAGCCCTCAAGGTCCTGCAAACTAAGCCCATACCCGCTAGAACCTACGACATCAAGAAGATGCGTGGGGTCGAAGACACCTACAGGATCAGGATAGGGGGCACAAGAATAGTGTACACCATCAAACGGGGACAGAGAATCATAGTAATACATTACATCGGCTCCAGGGAGAAAGCGTACAAGTCCTGAGTGGAGCAGTTAATCTCTAAATGTTACACGTTTTCCTGTACCGATCAAGGGCTCTCCAGATCTCTTCTTCGCCAACCGTCTCCTCTTCGCTCTCAATGGCCTCAATGTCCCCGGGAGATGGCTCCCAGGTTGGAATATGTTGTTCAACGATTTTCTTATCGAGGAGACGAAGCTCGTGGAGCTCTACGAAGAAGGACTCGATTGTGTCGTTGGAGCGACCGAGGTGAGGAACCCCAGCAGCTACGGCGTCGTCGTCTTCAACGAGGAGGGCAGGGCTGAACGATTCGTGGAGAAGCCCAAGGAGCCCATAAGCAACTGGGCCCTCATCGGCGTCTACCTTTTCAACGACAAAGTCTTCGACGCCGTCCGCAAGATCAAGCCCTCATGGAGAGGCGAGCTGGAGATAACCGACACGATCCAAACGCTCCTCACCGATTGACACAAGGTCAGCGTACAGAAGGTCCAGGGCTGGTGGAAGGACACAGGCAAGCCCGAGGACCTCCTCGAGGCGAACCAGCTCATCCTCTAGGAGCTCCAACCATACAATCACGGGAAAGTCGAGGAGACCGCCACCCTAACCAACAACGTCGGAGTCGGCGAAGGCACAGTAATCCACGGCAGAACCACGATCCGCGGACCAGTCGTGATCGGCGAGCACTGCGAGATAGGCCCCAACGCCTACATAGGCCCCTACACCAGCATCGGAGACGGCTCCACCATCCTCAACACCGAGATCGAGAACAGCATCATCATGAACGGAGCACACATCGACTGCGGCAAACGGATAACCGACAGCCTAATCGGTAAGAACGTCGAGATCGTGGACTCCGCCCAGAACGTACCCAAAGGCCGCAAACTGATCCTAGGAGACGCATCAAAGGTAACCCCATAACCCAAAAGCACAACTCTGAGGAAGAGGAGGAGTTCAAGGAGAGGCTACGAGCACTAGGATACATACAATAGAAACGTCATCCCCACGCAAGCCCGTATAGCCCACGAAGGGATAAGATTTAAGTAATACATTCCAATTTGGTATTAATTAGGCGGACATAATGACCAGGGTCGTTAGTGTTACTAAGAAGGGCCAGGCGACCATCCCCAAAGATTTAAGGGAGAGGTTCGGGGTCGGAGACAGGGTTCTCGTCGTCGAGACGGAGGAGGGCATCCTCTTCAAGCCTCTGCCCCGACCCGAAGACGAATTCGGCTCTCTCAAGGAGCTATTCGAGGGGAAGACGGCGAGGGAGATCCTGGATGAGGCTAGGGCGCAGGATCGGATGAGAGAGAAGAAGCTGTTAGAGGGCGTCGAGAGATGAGCATCGTCTTCGACACCGAGGCCCTCCTAGCCTTCTACCTAGGAGAACAAGGCGGAAAGGAGGTCGAGAAGCGCCTGGTAAAGATGACGAAAGGAGAAATAAGGGGCTACCTGAACCTTATCAACCTCACAGAACTCTATTACATTCTGTACCGGAGGAGTCCCGACCTTGCCGAGGAGAAGGAACGGAACCTCAGGGGCTATGGGTTGGAGATCGTCCCCGTCGACGACAACGGACTCTGGAAAGAGGCAGCGAAGACGAGGGGAGGACACACCCTCTCCCTCGCCGACGCATTCGCGGTTGCTACGGCGAAGGTGAAGAAGGCGAATCTGCTGGTAGGCCGAGATGCGGAATTCGATGGCATCGATGTCTCGATGGAGCGAATAAGCTAGGAGCAGGCATAAGTTTAACAATATTTACCTATTTGTGATGCATATTTCTGGAAGCCTGCGAATCCTTCACCGACGCCGTTAGAAACGGCACGCCCCGGAGGTAACGGGAGAAGACGGCCTACAAGCTCTCCAGATCTGCGAAGCCGCCCTCGAGTCGAGCCGTACCGGGAAGCAGGTCAAGCTCGCATAAACCCCCGTTCCTCAGTCGAGTTCCGCGCAAGCGAAAAAGCCAACTGAGCATCCGGCAGAAGGAACCCTTTATGTATGCGTAACCCTATAAACGCATACAGAGACATGTGCTCGGATAAGATGAGAAACCTCACCGTGAGAGTCGACGAGGAGACCTACCGCGACATCGAGAAGACCGCCTCCATCGAAAAAATAGACAGATCAACGGCAACCCGACAACTCCTCAAGAAAGGAATAGTCGAGGAGAAGAAGAAGCGAGCCCTAGAACTCTACAGAGCGGGAAAGTGCACACTCTGGAAAGCCGCCCAGCAGGCCGACCTAAACATCAGGGAGATGATGGAACTGGCTACCCGGGAGAAGATCCCCGCCCACATCACCCCCGAAGACGTCGACGAGGCCTGGAGAGAGGCCCTTGACGAGTAACCGGCCCAAATACGTATTCGACGCGACGCCTCTCATCTACCTGGCTAAAACGAGCCTCCTAGAAGCCGCCCTCGAGTCATGCGAAGCCTTCGCCACGGAGACCGTAAGAAAGGAGACGACCGAAAACACGGACTACCCCGACGCGGTGATAATAAGAGACAGCATCGAGAAAGGGCTCCTCAAAATACACTCACCGGGAAACGAGGCGAAGATGAAAGCCCTCTCAAGGCACCCGGAGATCCACCTGGGCGAAGCCGAAACCCTCGCCTCCGCGGAGGAGTTGAAGGCAACCGCAATAATCGACGACAAGGAAGCCAGAGCGGTGGCTGAACTATACAACATCCCGACACGCCCCGGAACACTCTACATTCTGTTCCGGTTAACAGCGACGGATAAACTAGACGCGTCAACAGCCGAGGAGAAACTCGACCAGATGATCAACGCAGGCCTGTACCTCGACCCGAGGACACTCGTCGCGGCGAAACGCAAGCTGAGGGAACATCAAACCCCTCCTAAGAAAGAGGATGCCAGCAAAAACGTTCCATAAACGAACGCTCAAACCGGCGCGTTTTCTGGGCGGAAGCAAAGACAGATCGATTATGGTACGTAATTACGACCCTTTCACCATCTAACGAGAAACCTAAAGCAACAAGTCAACTCCACACAATAATTGCTCAAGAAGACGACACAACTGTTTCCAATAACCAAATAAAGCTAATAAGGCTCCACATAATTGAAACCTGAGAACCCAGTTGAACGATAACACCCTGGGCTACACGATCATGGCCGCAACGATCCTGATAATGGCCGGCTACTTCGTATGGTCCTTCGCGCCCTGGCTCGGCGCCGAGCCGGTGATACCGGTGAGGAGGGACTCTAGGGTGAAGGATGCTCTTAGGGTGGGTCGAGACTTCGTCTCGCGTGGTGCTAAACGCCTCGTTGAGCTGTTCCGTAAGCGTTGGAGCATTGAGCGGCTGTTCGGCAGGGCGAAGGAGTGACTTCTGATGGATGGCCTCAGGGTTCGGGGTCTTGGTCAGGTGACGATCCACGTCGCCTTGAGCCTTGGGGCTATGCTGGCGGTCGCTATCTCCGCTGTGAGGCTTGGGCGGCTGGATCTAGTTAGGAGCGTTAAGTACTTCACGGAGTGATTGCTGCTTCCGCTGCCTCGGAGGTGAGGCTGATCCAGGGCTGTTCAACTGAGTTGAAGGAAAGCTTGGGTTCGTCGTGGGATTTTAGGGTAGCTGCGTCGTGTAGCTTGGTGGCGGTTTGTGTTTCTATAAGCTTGGTGATGAAGGATGATGTCGAAGCTAGAGAATTTCTAAACAACCAAGCGCGCGTAAAATGTTAAATAGACCGTAAAACAATCCAAGTCTGACGTCCGTTTAATACGAGTTGAAAGAAATGGAAGCCTCCAGGCGCCCCTGGGGGAGGCCGAACCTGCCTAGCCCGAGGATACGCGGGCTGAAAGAGGTCGATAAAAGAAAAGGAAAAACCGAAAATGGTTAACCCACTTTTTCAAGTTCCCGGAATAGTTTCTGGCAGAGCACTCGGACTGATCTTTGTCGTAGTTCTAGCAATCCTCGTATATTACTACATGAGTTCTGGAAAGAAAATCTATATCAGGAGGGTGCCAGGCCTCGACGCCATAGAGGAGGCAATCGGGAGGTCAGCTGAGATGGGTAAGCCCGTCGTATGCTCCTTCGGCATAGCGGGCGGCGGATTCGACTACTGGACAATGGCGGGTCTCGCCATACTCTCACACGTGGCGACGCTCACCGCGAGGACCGGCACGAGGCTAATAGTCCCCACAGGGGGATCAGACGCATCCCTCATCGTCAGACCGGTGGCGGAGGAGATAGTCAGGACCGCGTACCTATTGGAAGGAAAGGTAGAGGCATTCGACTCGAATGACCTGCCCTTCATGAGCGGCCAACAGTACGCCTACACGGGAGGCTATATAGGGATCCTTCAGAGGACGAGGCCAGCCTCCGTGATCATGACCGGCTCCCACGCCTCGGAGGCGATGAACATAGCCGAGACCTCTAACGCCATCGGCGCAATCACCATAACCTCGGGCTCGTACATATCGAACGTCGCCGCTCTTGCATGCGCATCAGACTACATCCTGATAGGTGAGGAGGCTCCGGCAGCAGGAGCCTACCTCTCGAAGGAGCCTCCGCTGAGGGCCAGCATACGGGCTCAGGACATCTACAAGGCGGTATCCCTAATCCTCATCATAGGAGGCTTGATACTGATGACCGCGGGGAGCGACATCGTCGTACGGCTGTTGGTTTCGTAGGAGGTGAATGAATGTCCTCATTCTTTAAGAGTAAGACTGCGCAGCTAACGATAATGATCCTCTCCTTCCTTGCGGTCTTTGTACCCTACTTCATCGATGTACCCGCCATGACCACCTTCTCAACCAAACTCATGACGATAACCGCCATAGTCAGCGCCTTTACCTTGCTGTTAGCTCTATACAGCCAGTTCAGGCGCGGCTACACATTCATCCAGAAGAGGAAACGCGGATGGATATTCAAGGCCTACATGATGATATCCATCGTCCTGATGCTGGTCTTCGCGCTTTTCGGCCAGGAGACCGGCCCATACAATTGGGCGATGTACGCCATCATAACCCCGCTGAGCTCCGTGAACTACAGCATCCTAGTCTTCTACATGGCATCAACCGGTGCTAGAGCCTTCAGGGCGAGGAATACCAGGGCACTACTCCTCCTAATAACCGGCTTCATAGTCCTGTTCTATCAGGCGCCCCTGACTGGGGCATTCTTCCCCCAGCTTACACCGGTCGCTCTGTACTTCACCGGCACATTCGTAGCTGCCGTGGCGAAAATGTTCCTGATCAGCGTCACCGTCGGTGCCATAGTCTTTGGCATGAGGGTCCTGATGGGCAAAGAGACGACGATTTTGGGCTTCACAAAGGAGGAGGCGTCCTAGCTTGACGGAACAGAAGACCGAGAAGAGAAGCATCTACAGGATGCTCGTTGAGTACGACCGCAGAATAATTTATCTATTCATCTTCGTCCTCATCATAGCCCCGTTGATGCAGCCCTTCAGCCTCCCGATACAGGTGAGCCCAGGCACAATGACTTACTACAACGTCATTAACGGCCTGAAGAAAGACGACATCGTCCTCGTAGTATTCGACACGGAGTTCAGCGGCTACATGGAGCTTCAATCAGGCATCCTCGCCTCGATCAAGATGATTTTCGAGCATGAGGTGAAGGTAGCCATAGCGGTATCCCATCCAGAGGCGACGGGTATCCCTCAGCTCGTATTCGACAAGCTGAAGGGCGTCATGGATCAGCACCACTACATCTACGGGCAGAACTACATCAACCTAGGATACATTTTCCCGAACGAGGCCTCAGTCGCGTCGACGGCACAGGACTTCCACAGCATCGTGCGGCAGGACGCATACGGAAAATCAATACAGGGAACCTTCCTCGACAACGTAAACACCTGGAAGGACTGGACCCTCATCTCAGACTACACGACAGGCATACAATCTGGCTCCCTAATTAATCACTACGGCCTCCGAGGAACCCCCATGATAGTGAACTGCATAGGAGTCATGATATCCACCCAGATGCCCTACGTGAGCTCCGGAATATACAAGGCTCTCCTCGAAAGCATGAGGGGCGGAGCCGAGCTAGAGTATCTAACCTCAAGCCCAGGACCAGGACTCACAGCCATGAACTCCTTCACCCTAGGCCACTACATGCTGATGATAGCAATAATCCTCGGAAACATCGGCTACTTCGGCTATAGAAGTGAGATGAGTAGAAAGGCAAAGGAGGAAAGATGATGGATATAATCGAGGTATCGATAGTAGGCGTCGGAGCCTTCCTCGCCATATGCATGTTCACGACCCTTTACGGGAAGAGTAACCCACTCTACGCGCTCGCTGAGGAGTCGTACATTGGATTCGGAACCGGCCTCACCATCGTCATAAACCTCCTATTCATCTACAAGACGGGCATACTCGGCATCCAGGCAGGAGACTGGATACTCAGCCTCGGGATCATCTTAGGCATAATGGTCCTCACGAGGATAATCCCCAAGTACAGCTACATAGCACGAGTCCCAATCGCTATAGCCATCGGAGCCCAGTTCGGCTTGGCCCTGAGAACCACCATCTTCACCGGCTTCCTGGACCAGATAAGGGCCACGATATTCCCCCTACTCACCGGCGACGCCATGACCCTCCTGAACAGGTGGACCATAGCCCTGTCTGTGATATTCATGCTTAGCTTCTTCTTCTACACCACCGAACTCAAGGGTCCACTACGCTGGAGCGCCAGGATAGGCGAGTACGCGATGTACGTAGCCTTCGGAGGAATCTTCGCCCAGACCTTCATGGGCCGGCTGAGCCTATTCGTAGGCTTCATGCAGAACTACACGGTTCCACCCTGGAAGATACCCTACCTCCTCGGCAGCCTGATAATAGTCTTCGCAGCGGTAATCATCCTAGACAGAGCCAAACTGCTCGAGAAGCTCACGCCAGAAGAGTAACCCCCCCCATTTTTTAAAGGTCAGTAGACCATGAGCGAAAAGGAGTGGAAGCAGTGGGAAGATCTCCCCCCGGAGGAAGAGGAGAGGCTCATAGACAGCCTAGCGAAATACCTAGCCAACCGTAAGCTCGACGCCCTCTTCCAGATGGTACTGGAGAGCGGAGGCTCACTGACAACACTCTTCGCAGAGTTCTGGATGGGCCTCTACGGCCCATACTTCGACTTCTTCGGGGTGGACAAATACGTGGCCCTCCTCAGAAAAAGGAAGAACGTCGAGAGGCTGATAGCCAAACTCGAGGAAGCCGAAGAGGAGAGGAAGAAAAAGAAAAAGCCGGAAGCCGTTAACCCTCCTTCTTAGCATCTGCTCGCTGCGCCTTTTCGACTCGTATCCTTTTCTTGTACCTGTAGGAGATGTAGCTCACAGCGACGACTGCAAGGTTCACGACGGCTAAAACTTGAAGGTCAGGCTCTATCAAGCCTGCGAGAACGGCCAGATCGAGGGGAGCCAACACTACCACGAGCATGTTAGCGGTGAAAATGAACGCCTCGATCCTCGTGACCAAGCCAAGTTCCCCGGTGTCCCAGCTACTTGTGCTCCTTGCTCAACAGTTCCTCGACCCTCGCCCTCTTAAGTTCCTCGACGAACCGCACGACCTCCTCCGTGAATGGCTCCATAAGCTGTTTCCCCTTCTCAACCGAGGCCTTAGTTGCCTCGATCAGCTCGCCTGCTGAGCCAAGGACTCCGGTGTCGGTCAGGTCGATGGTGTCCCAAGCGAACTGGGCAGGTCCGACGCCGCTCATCCCCTTGATCTGGAGGCTCCCGAGGAGCTCCTTCTGCACCGTGTCCACTGCTCGCTCCATCTTAACTAGGTTCTCGTGGTAGTATAGGTTGACGCTGGTCTCTCCCGTCCCGGCGTGGCCGCTCCCCGCCCCCATCATCGCCGGCGGAAAGGCCATAAGAACAGCGGCGAAGACTCCATGGTTTCTCCGGAGTTCTCCAGCCACCTCAACCAGCGCAGCCGTGTTGCCCCCGTGACCGTTCACGATGAGTATCTTTTTAGCGCCGTGGCTGGCAGCAGCTAAGGCAACGTGTTTAACATATTCCCTGAAGACCTGAGGCGGGACCCAGAGCGTCCCATAGAACTGCCTATGATGCTCCGACACACCGACCGGTATCACGGGCAGGACAGGGACGTGTGTCCTATCCCCAACAACATGGCTTAAGGCCGCGGCCACCAGGTGGTCCGTCCCAAGGGGGTTATGAGGTCCATGCTGCTCCGTGCTCCCCACGGGCAGAATAGCCGTGTCGACTCCCTTTAGCAGCCCCTCGGCTTCCTTCCAACTAATCTCAGCCAGTTGAACCAAGGCTTCTCTCCCCAAACTTCAATCTGGGGAGAGTGGATTTAACTCTTGGGAAAAAATTGAAAAACAGGATCAGTTCTTCGAGGGCTCATTTTTTGTTGATTACAGTGTACTTGTAGCCTAAGGTCTTGAGTATCTCGCCGAATCTTCTTCCTCAAAGGCCTTCAGCTGATCATTGTCGGTGTTGTTAGCCACTCGAAGTAAAGGTCCGAGTCCCCTAGATCTACGCCGGACTTGCTGATTATCTTCGTACACCGCTCTGTGTCCACGGTCTCCGTCAACCCGAAGTAAGTGCGCAACCGCTGCTCGTTAATCTGAGTGACGTCAAAGCTCATTCTTGTAGATTTTACCCTCTTTCATCACCAGTTTGGTGTTGTCAGCGTCCTGCAAACAGCGGATATCCTCTAAGGGGTTTTTCTCCAGAGCTATTACGTCAGCGATCTTATCAGCCTCAATCAATCCCAGGTCATTCCTTCCCATCGTCTTAGCACCGTTGATCGTCCCGATTTTCACAGCCTCAAGAGGAGGTAGCCCGACCCTCTCAACGTACAGCTCCAGTTCAAGGGCGTTCTTACCGAAGGGCAAGGGATCGCCCATGGTGTCCGTGCCCATGGTGAGGGTCAGTCCACCGTCGTAGAGCCTACGTATATCCTCGAACAGTGTCGCGTACATCCCGCTGACCCGGTCCTGGCCGGGATGAGTGCCGGCGGAAACAACCCTCCTGTTTATTGCATGGTATATCGCCATAGTCGGGACGACGATTGTGTTATGTTCACGCATAAGTTTGATGGAGGCATTGTCAGCCATGTTGACATGGGCGAGTATATCCACGCCTGCCGTGACCGAGCGCCTAATCGCCTCAGGGTTGTAACAATGCGCCATAACTCTCCTACCCCAGGTATGGGCCTCATCGACCATGGCCTTGATCTCTGCGTAGGAATACTCAGGTATCCACGGCGGGTCACGGAGGCTTCCACCCCCGCCGCTAGTCAATATCTTGATGAAGTCTACTCCCTCCCTCAGCTGCTCCCTCACGGCCCTGATGCATTCGTCGACCCCGTCAGCTATCCTCCCATCCATCCCCCAGCCGAACGGCCGCCCCTCCTTGACCCACTCCAAGGGGAGGTGATGCGTGTCACCGTGGCCGCCGGTCACACCGATATACCTGCCGGCGGCCATCACTCTCGGCCCAGGGACTAAACCTTCCTCGATGGCATTCCTGACGTGGAACCCTACCAAGCCTCCCGGATCCATCACCGAGGTGAATCCAGCCATCAGAAGTTGGCGGGCCTCCTGAACCGCTGACCTGATGAGGCGGACCTCAAACCGCTCCGTGAACTTTTGGATTCCGCCGATGGCGGAGCCTGTGAAATGGACGTGGCAGTCGATCAGCCCAGGCATCAAAACCAGGCTCGAGGCATCGATGACCTCAGCTCCTGAAGGTACCTCGAAATTCTTCGAGAACCCGACCTCGATAATCCTGTCACCATCGACAGAAATGACAGGATCCTCCCTCACACCATTAGCGTCGATGAGGAATCCGCCCTTGATAAAAATCAACCAACAACCCCATCCCTATTATAATCACAAAAATAAAAAGGTTGTATAAGTAAAAATGCTCGGAAACAAGGAAAAATGAGGTTTAGGTGCTACTCCTTCTTCAGATCCTCTACAAACTCGGAAAGCTCCTTAATGACTGCCTCGACCATCTCTTCCCCTTTTTCCTTCGAGGCTATCGTGGGGTCGCCCAGAGAGCCGATCTCCGTTACCTCATCGAAGTTCCTCGCAGTCGTCACCTTACGCTGGTATTTCTTCTGGAGATCTGTCAAGCCCCTCGGAGACCTCCATTTCTCGGCCTTGTCCATGAGCACCCGTTGTCCGAGTGCCAGACCAATGCTCGTCTCCAGCTCGCACGCGTGCCCGCCGGACTCCTGTTTGATGATCTTCAACGAACCTGAACCGAAGCCGTTCTCGGTTGGGAACACCATCACGTTGTAGACGACAACCCCTGTGTCGTCCCTGATCTCCCGCAGAGCCTCATTCACGGCGTTCGTGTTCCCGCCGTGCCCGTTCAGGATGACGATCTTCTTGAAGCCATGGTGGATGAGGCTCTCGCAGACCTGTTTGTAGACCTCGACGAGTGTACTGAATTTCAGGGTGATGGAGCCGGCGAAGTTCATATGGTGGACTGAGTAGCCGAAGGGCATGACCGGCGCGACGAGCACGCCGGTTTTCTCCGCGACCCTCCTGGCGATCTCGAGCGCCGTGAATGCGTCGTTGTCGATGGCCATGTGTTTCCCATGCTGTTCCGTTGAGCCGACCGGGAATAGGACAACATCGTCATTCTTAAGGTACTCCTCTATCTCTGGCCGGGTCAATTTATATAAGAAGATCTCCAAGACAACGCACCTTCGATGTAAAATAAACTGCGCGGGTTAAATATTGGTTGTGGTCTTTGCTAAAACGTACGTGTTTAGCTGGGACAGCCCCCCTAATAATCCACGAAAGACCTGAATCTCTCTCTCGAGCGCGTTTAACACACTCTTTTTTAAGCGTGCGCTTGTGATTATCCGTATGCGCTATCTTTTATGACAAATCTAAGAATCTGGATCAGACTCATTTTTTAAATCTAAATATGCTTCAAGCGTTGCAGGGTCGAAGTATACTGCAGCATTGTGATCTTCTAGAAAATCATTACCGAGTATGCTAGGAATTGCTTGAAGTCTGTTATCCTCCATGTCGGATAATTTAGTGGGGGCTATCATGCTAAATAATGACGATTTAAATGAAATAAAACTTTTAGCTGTCCTGAGTCTAATGTCTATTTCACCCATTTCATGCCTTCTAAACTTAAAGCCAGCGACACTCACTATTGATCCTCCTGCTCTCGATAGACTTCTTAGTACAATTCGGAACTTCAACAAATCCTTTGGGGCAATTACTGTAAATGGACTGTCAGTGTCAATCATAAATTCAAGATGTCCTGTAATCCTAGGTGATCTTATGTTCATGGGTAAAAAACAAAAGAGTCTGTCGCTCAGAAATCTCCTAACTGAGCATGGTATCCAAACCAAGACTAGCCACTCTTATAGAATGAAGGAAGTGTCATCGGACGGAATTACATCAATGAGAAGGAATGCTGCGTCGACATTAAGTTTTTCAAGTTCCATGAGGACATCCTCTATTGTTTCACCTTCAACGAGGACCTCATCATCCTTAATGGCGACAACCTTGTTGCCGTTGCCCCGGATCTTTTCGTAGTTGGAAGCGAACCATTCACTATCTCTAGCGAAGGCCTCAAGGTCTCTAGGTGTTACTACCATCTAACTCAATAGAAGGAATATCACCAACATATATTTATTATGTACATACGTTTCATATTAGTGGATTATTAAATTAATCGAGTTCTAGGTCAGCCCCCTAATAACCTACGAAAGTCCTGAATCTCCTTCCAGTAGACTACGTCCCTGAAGAGGTAGGCGTCCTTGTTCCCAGGCGTTATCCTCCGGTTCTCCTCGGTCGGCCTGTGCATCAGGACCCTCTTCAGCTTACCGTACTCTGTCTGAGCGCCGAACTTCATGCTGTCAACCTTGTACTTCTTGGGCGCTCGGCGACGATAAGATTTTCTCCTTAAAAAAGGAGGTGCGACTGTCTAAAGTTTGTGCGCCTCGATCTGGGCGCTTGAGACGATGTCCATGAAGGAGGTCTTGGAGAGCACCTTCACGTCCTTGAAGCCCGTGCTCCTCAGCTTCTCGATGTAGACGGCCTCGTCGAGGGCGCCTGCGACGCAGCCCGCCCAGGCGTCAGGGTCCTCCCTTATCTCCTTGGGCAGCTCGCCCTTCGTAACGATGTCCGAGACCATCATCCTGCCGCCCGCCCTGAGGACCCTGTAGGCTTCCTTGAAGACCCTGTCCTTGTCCGGGGCGAGGTTGATTACGCAGTTGCTGATTATGACATCGACTGAGCCGCTCTCCACCGGGAGGTCCTCGATGTCTCCGAGCCTGAACTCGACGTTGTCGAAGCCTGCCTCCTCGGCGTTCTTCCTTGCGAGGTCTATCATGTCCTGGGTCATGTCGACGCCGATGGCCCTGCCCATGGGGCCCACCTTCTTCGCGGCGAGGAGGACGTCTATGCCTCCGCCAGAGCCTAGGTCGAGGACGACCTCCCCCTTCCTGAGGCCCGCGATAGCAGTCGGGTTACCGCAGCCCGCACACGCCTGAACGGCTGATTCCGGAAGATCCTTTAACTCGCTCAGCTCGTAGCCGATGCTGCCCGCGTGGGTGTCCGGTCCACAGCAGCTGCACGAGCACTCGGACGCCTGGGCCATCTTCGCTACCTTCGAGTAGCTCTTCCTCACATGTTCCTTTATGGCCTCGTTTCCCTTAGCCACTTAAACCCCACCCTATTATCGGGCATCCAATAATGCATAGCGACATATTAAAGTATCGGTCACCCAATACTCAGGTACGATGGAGAACTGCTGCGACGAGGCCATACCGGGCTGCTGCGACATGAGGGGGCTCCTCTCCTTCACGATCCTCTGGCTCCTAACCAAGAGGGACATGTACGGACAGGAACTAGGCGAGGAGCTCAAGAGGAGGAAGGGCGCCAGACCCAACCCGGGCACAATCTACCCCGCCCTCAAGGAGCTGGAGGCAACCGGTCTCATCGAGGCGAGGAGGGAGGGAAGGAGGAAGGTGTACAGCCTCACCCCCAGCGGCAGGGTCGGGGTGGAGAAGGCCTGCGCCTACTTCTGCAGAGCCTACGGTGAGATCTTCGAGGAGTACGGCGACAGGCAGCAGAACCAGAAGACCGTGCCCTCGAACTGAGGCCCGGTTCTTCCGTTGGGAGGAGCCTCAGGGCTATCACACCACAAAAGATGATGTCTTCTCCGCTTCATCTTGCGTAACCAGTGCCCTTTTATCCACCGCTATCCTCACTCATTAGATATATCTTGCTTGAGCGCAAGGAGCTGACGCACGACGATGTCAGGCGTCTAGTCTTTGGCTCTATAGATTTAATTCGTGAAGCCCAAGACCAGCTCCACCTGCTCATCGGGGAAAATATCCTTGAGACACGAAACATGCTTTTGGAGGGTGAGTTTAGGGCGGAGAACATGCCGAAGCCATGGAACAGTCCTTACAGGATGGAGTTCGGTGTCTTCGTCCCGCCCTCCATGGTGATCTTGGACAAGAACCTCCCGCTCTCAGACAGGCCTATGGACGTTCCCGAGTTCGCCTCGACGCTCAGCCTCTACACCGCCGTCCACGAGGTCATCCACGCGGACGACCACACAGGGGGCGAGAAGCTCCTCACGGCGACGAGGGAGCACATCCTAGAGGCCCACCAGGACAAGCTGAAGAAGGCGCTCGAAATCATAAGGAGGCAGGGCGGCTGCGACTCTATAAGAAACTATGAGGACTTGGCTGAGCTCTGGGCGATGCAGTACGTCGACATGGTGACTCACTACAGGTCTTTCGTCGTCCTCAGGTACGGCGGTCTCCCGAAGCTCGACGACATATGGTCTCGGCTCAGTGACGACTTCTTCTCCCCATGCATCCTCACCTGCATAGAGCTCCAGAAAGGGGCGGAGTACGTCTTCAGCCTCTTCACGGAGCGCATAGGGGAGTACTGCCTGATCGACGCCCTCAACGAGTACGAGGAGATAGGGGAGAAGCGGGCGAACGGTTACACGGTTTAGCACAGGATTTTAATCGGGAGCCGAGCCATTCTTCCATGGGACCAGGATGCTCTACGACACCCTCGTCGATACTTACGAGAGGTTAGAGGCTACAACCAAACGGCTTGAGATGACGGAGATCCTCGCCGGCCTCCTCAGGGAGGCTGACCCAGACGAGATCGAGCAGGTCATCTACCTCACCCAGGGGAAGATCCACCCAGACTGGACCGGTGAGCCCGAGATAGGCATGGCCGAGAAGATGGTGATCGAGACCATCGTGAAGGCGACTGGGCTGCCGAGGGCTCAGGTGGAGAAGCTGCTCGCCGAGAAGGGTGACATAGGCCACACGGCTGAGGCGGCTCTCCGCGGCAAGAGGCAGGGGAGCTTCGGGGCGAGGAATCTGACAGTCTCAGACATCTACACGACCCTCGACCAGATCTCGAATGAGTCCGGGCAGGGGAGCGCCGGGAGGAAGGTGGACAGGCTCGTGAGGCTGATGGTGAATGCGTCACCCCTCGGAGCCCGCTACCTCGCCAGGATAGTGGTCGGCGCCCTACGCCTCGGCATAGGCGACATGACCATCCTCGACGCCTTGGCCCAGGCGAAGACGGGCTCCAAGGACGCCAGGGAGGCCCTTGAACGGGCCTACTACCTGAGCAGCGACCTCGGCGACGTAGCCCGCACCCTCGCCGAGAAGGGGATGCCCGCCATCGAGGGGTTCCACGTCACCGTCGGCAAGCCGATCATGGCGATGGCCGCCCAGCGCCTCAGCACAGCCGAGGAGATCGTCGGGAAGCTTGGCAGGCTCTCCGCAGAGTACAAGCTCGACGGCGAAAGGCTGCAGATTCACAAGGGTGATGGGGGGATCCAGGTATTCAGCCGGAGACTGGAGAACATCACCCACATGTATCCTGATGTGGTGAAGATGGCGGAGCGTCAGATCAGGGCGAGTAGCGCCATAATCGAGGGAGAGGTCGTCGCCATCAACCCCGAGACCGAGGAGATGCACCCGTTCCAGACTCTGATGCAGCGGCGGCGGAAGCACGGCGTCGAGGAGGCGGTGGAGAGGCTCCCCGTGACCGTCTTCCTCTTCGACTGTCTCTACGCGGACGGCGAGGACTACACCCTCGAGCCTTACCCCAAGCGGAAGGCGGAGCTCGCCAAGATAATCGAGGAATCCGACAGATTCCACAGGGTCAAGGCCATAGAGACCGATGACCCGAAGGAGATAGAACGCTTCTTCGAGCAGGCGATCGCGGACGGCACGGAGGGGCTCGTCTGTAAGAGCCTCTCGAAGGACTCCATCTACCGGGCTGGCGCCAGGAGCTGGCTCTGGGTGAAGCTGAAGAGGAGCTACCAGAGCAAGATGTCGGACCCAGTCGACCTCGTCGTCGTAGGCGCCTTCTACGGGCGTGGGAGGAGGGCGGGCAGCTACGGTGCCCTCCTCGCCGCCGCATACGACCATGAGGCTGACATGTACCGCACCGCCTGCAAGGTCGGATCGGGCTTCACCGACGAGGATTTGGGAAAGCTGCTGAAGGACCTAGATGGGCTGAGGCACGAAGGCAAGCACCCGATGGTCGACTCACTCCTCGAGGCGGATGTCTGGTTCGTTCCTGAGAAGGTGATGGAGGTGCTGGGGGATGAGTTGACGCTGAGCCCCATCCACACCGCCGCCTCGGGCGCGATAAGGCAGGGCTCTGGGCTAGCTGTCAGGTTCCCGAGGTTCCAGCGCTGGCGCGCCGATAAGTCGGCGGAGGAGGCGACGACGGTCCTTGAACTCCTCGATATGTACCGGTCTCAGCTTAAGACCATCGAGAAGGAGGAAAAGTAAGGATCATTACCAGTATCGAGATGCGACAGAGCCGCCAGAGCCTCGATGCGTTTTCCTGTGCGTACCTATAATATTGTGAGCTTTAATCGGTCTCCAAATGCCCCCCTTCAGCTATAATATCAAGCCTCCGAACTGAAAACGGCAAGTATTATAGTTCTATCACGCAGCATTATTCCGGACAAGCCATGGTTAAGGATGTAAACACGAAGATCGACGATTCTTACACGGTCCGAAAGCTTGAGGAGATGATCGTGATCAACTCCGTCGTCGGCCAGGAGGGGGAACTGGCCGAATATCTCCGTGGCGAGCTCGAGGCGCTGGGTCTCAGGACCGAGACGCAGGAGGTGGAGCCCGGTCGCCCAAATGTCTACGGCCGAATAAAGGGCGAAAAGCACGGGAAGAGGCTCAACTTCAACGGACACATGGACACCGTCCCCGTCGTGGAGGGCTGGGATACCGACCCGTTCAAGCCCGTCAGGGAGGGGGACAAGCTCCACGGCCTCGGCTCGTGCGACATGAAGGCCGGAATCGCCAGCATCCTAACAATATTCAAGGCAATACAGGACTCGGGCCACAGGTTCGGGGGCGAACTCTCCTTCTCCGGCGTCGTCGACGAGGAGGCGTACGGGAAGGGTGCCAAGGCCATGCTTAAGACAGACTTCGCCAAGGTGGACGCCATCGTCCTCGCGGAGCCATACCCGGGCGACGAGTCTAAGCCGATTCCGCTCGGCATCACGGGTAAGATACTATACGATATCAACGTCAAGGGGAGGGCAGCCCACGGCTTCCGCCCCCATCTCGGAATAAACGCAGTCGAGGACGCAGCCAAGATAGTCGCCAACCTCGACAAGCTCAGCTTCCTCGACCACCCCGACTTCAGGAAGGGGAACTACTGCACCCTGAAGTTCGAGGGAGGATACAAGGTCTACAGCGTCGTCATCCCGGCTTCAGCCCGTTTCGAGGTGAACAGGCTCCTCGTCCCCGGCGAGACCGTCCAGACGGCGATCGCCGACATGGAGAGGCTGGTCAAGTCTCTTAACCTGAAGTCCGAGGTCGAGGTGAAGACGAAGCCGCCCCGGTACGAAGCCTACGTAATGAGCAAGGATGACCCGATCATGAAGGCGTTCGACCCGGTCTACCGCGAGGTGATGGGGAAGGCGCCGCTCTACGAGTACGCCTACGGTATTACGGACGCCAACATATTTGCGGGAGAGAGGCATATCCCGTGCCTGCACCTCGGACCGAAGCGGGGAGGAGCCCACGAGAAGAACGAGTACGTCTCACTCAGCTGTCTCCCATCGGTGTCGAGGATGTACGCCATGATCGCGGACAGGTTCCTCAGCGGCTGACCGCTCCCCCTTTTCAGCTCGACAGTGAAAGATAATAGGCGGAGGGGATCAAACAATCCCTTGACCGCCGATGTACGAGGATCTTCTGAAGAAGCTTGACGATTCATACGCCATCAAGATGCTGGAGGAGATGATCCGCATCCCCTCCGTCGTGAAGGAGGAGAAGGATCTAGCCGAGTACCTCAGGGAGAAGCTTGACGGCCTGGGACTCGAGACAGAGCTCCACGAGGTGGAGCCCGGACGTCCAAACGTCTACGCACGGCTCAGTGGAGCCAATGAGGGGAAGAGGCTCAACTTATGCGGCCACACGGACACCGTCCCGGTCGTTGATGGCTGGGACACAGATCCGTTCAAGCCCATCAGGAAAGGCAACAGGCTCCACGGCCTCGGCTCAAACGACATGAAGGCTGGCTTGGCATGCGCCCTCAACGCGATCAGGGCGTTCGTCGAGTCAGGATACAGGCTCGACGGCGAGATCTCGTTCTCGGGCGTCATAGACGAGGAGGCTTACGGCGTGGGGGCGAAGGCGATGCTGAGGACGGACTTCGGGAAGGTGGACGCGATAGTCTTAGGAGAGGCGAACAACGGTGAGGAGGGCTCAGAGATACACCTTGGCATCACCGGGAAGGTCCTTTATGATATCCATGTCAAGGGGAGGGCTGCCCATGGCTTCAACCCTGAGGAAGGCATAAACGCCATCGAGGAGGCCGGAGAAATCCTGGCCAACCTCGGCAAACTCCGCTTCAAGGAGCACCCCAGGTTCGGGAGAGGGAACTACAGCACCCTGAAGATAGAGGGAGGCTACAAGGTCTACAGCGTCGTGGTGCCGGCGAGCTGCCGCTTCGAGGTGAACAGGCTCCTCGTACCGGGCGAGACCGTCGAATACGCCGTGAAGGACATGACGAGGCTGGTGAAAAACCTCAAATTAAAATCCGATGTCGAGGTCAACACCAAACCGCCTCTATACGCAGCATACGAGATGAAGAGGACCGAGCCCATCATCAAGATCTTCGACGAAGTCTACAAGGAGGTCGTAGGTAAAGCACCCCTATACAATTACTCTAAGAGCATAACGGACGCGAATACCTTCACAGGCGAGGGCGGCATCCCATGCCTCCACCTCGGCCCAAAGCCAGGCGGCGCCCACCAAAAGAATGAGTACGTTGAGCTCGACTGGCTACCGCTGGTATCGAAGATGTACGCCCTCATAGCCGCTAGGTTCCTGGGGTGAGGTTGAAACTTATTTAAGCAGTGGGGCGATCGACTGAGCATGGCAGCAGAAACGGTTGAGGAGATCTCAATCAAGGAGTTCAAGAGGCTCGACGTCAGGATAGGGACCGTCATCGAAGTCGAGAGGATACCGGGCAGCGACAAACTTTACAGGCAGGAGGTCGACATGGGCGACCATGTCCGTCAGATCGTCAGCGGCCTCGCAGAGTACTACAAGCCAGAGGAGCTGAAGGGGATGAGGATCGCCCTAGTCTGCAACCTTAAGCCCGCAAAGATCTTCGGCAACATGAGTAACGGGATGCTACTGGCCGCCGAGAAGGACGGCAAGCTTGCCTTGCTGACGACTGACAGGGAGATACCAAACGGAGCAAAGATAACCTAAGCCCCCAGGGAAAGAGGGGGGAGGGGGGTCCCGCCGATCTCTCAGGGAAAAGCCCCTTTCGCCGAGAATCAGCCGGGAACGACGCCTTTCAACCCCCGATCTACGCAAAAAACGCATCCATTCCATGCAAAAAACGCGAAATAAACCGCCTCCACAACCTCATATACGCCTTAAGTCCATCAAATCCACGGTGAATCGTGATGGATTTCTGGCCTGAAGGATACAGGTGCTGCGTCAACATCAGCTTCGACTACGACTCGAACAGCGCCACCATCTGGCGCACCCCGCTCGACATAGTCAACCAGAGCAGGGGACGCTTCGCCCCCAAGGTAGCCATCCCCAGGATACTCGACATGCTCGAAAGGCACGACATAAAGGCGACCTTCTTCGTCCCCGGCTGGACAGCAGACAACTTCCCGGAGTCCGTGAAAGACATAGTTAGTCATGGCCACGAGGTTGGCGCCCACGGCTACACCCACGAGCGGCTCGCGGAGCTGAGCTGGGAGTTCGAGGAGCAGGTCTTCGAGAAGAGCTTGAACGCCCTGAAGAAGCTCGGCATAAAGCCGGAGGGATTCCGTGCCCCCTACTGGCTGATAAGCGACCGCACCATCGAACGCATAAAACAGTTCGGCTTCAAGTACGACAGCGACTTCATGGACGACGACA
>Ga0315288_10002798_pt1 | contig 22370 bp, 27 predicted proteins | sample YL17G11_20_MG_FD_203454 | JGI IMG/M metagenome (GOLD analysis project Ga0315288, IMG submission 203454) | Sediment microbial communities from Yellowstone Lake, YNP, Wyoming, USA - YL17G11_20 | ecosystem: Environmental > Aquatic > Freshwater > Lake > Sediment | place: USA: Wyoming | collected...
AAATGATGTTTTTTGTGCTGATGTAAATAAAAATAATGAATGCAAAGATTTTACACCTAGTTTGTGGTGTTTGTTCCGTCCTTTTTTAGATTTGTTAGATAAATTATTTTAAATAAAGTGTAAAATAAAAAAAGTGTTGTTGTAAAAAAAGATTTGTAACGTATAAGTTAGATAAATGAGGGGTAAGAAAATGAAAATAACAAAAAGTGATCTGCGTGATGGTATATATTATGATGGTACTTTAATTTGCAATGAAAATTTAAAAATTGATTGTGATATAATTATAACAGGTTATTTGGATTGTCGAGGCGATTTGGTTTGTGGGGGCAATTTGGTTTGTGGAGGCGATTTGGTTTGTCGAGGCGATTTGGTTTGTGGGGGCAATTTGGTTTGTCGGGGCAATTTGGATTGTGGGGGCTATTTAATTTGTCAAGGCAATTTGGATTGTCGAGGCAATTTGGTTTGTGGAGGCTATTTGAATTGTCGAGGCTATTTAATTTGTCAAGGCTATTTGAATTGTGGAGGCTTGCTAACAATAAAATCAAAGTTAGTTGTAAAATACCTGCAACTAGGTAAAATAGGGTCACGCAATAGCGACAGCATATTTTACATAACGGAAGATGAAGTATTTTGTAAAGTCGGCTGTTTTGAAGGTAGTATGGGTGAATTGGAAAAAGCAATTGCGGATAAGCACAATGTTGATAGTATTTATTTTAAGGAATATATGGAAACAATAAAATATGTTAAGGCGTTGTCTTTGTTATATGTGTAAATAAAGTGTAAAATATTAAAAATATATTTGACATGATATATAAAAAATGATATTATAAAGTATAAGTTAAACAAATAAATGAGGAGATTAGAGATGAGTGATATAACAATAAATATTTTAGATCCAAACTTTGAGAGAGCAATTAGAAGGGAAATAGATAAACCGATTGGCCTTCTTTATAAAAGTGATTTGGAGAAAGTGAGAAAATTGTATCTTACTTTTCATGGTGTTAAAAGTGTACAAGGAATAGAGTATTGTACTAATTTAGAAATATTTTATGGGATGAAAAACGAGTTAACATGTCTAGATTTATCAAAGAATACAAAATTAAAAGAATTATATTGTAATGTCAATGAGCTGACAAGTTTAGACTTATCAAGCAGTATTGATTTAGAAATTTTACATTGTCAGTATAATAAATTGACAAGCATAGACTTGTCAAATAATGTGCAATTGCGATCAGTGAATTGTTCAAATAATGTAAAGATAGTAGGTCGTGTTTAAATATAAGTTAAATAAATATAAAAAATAAGAGGTTATAAAATGGTAGTTATAACAGATATATGTATGAATCATGTTATTTCTCATAGAAAAAAAATGGTTAAAGAATATAATAAGAAACATAAGATAGCATATAAACCTTATGTTATTTATAAAAATACACTATGGCTATTTGATCTCTCTTATAAAAATACAAAAGTTAGATATATACCATTTAAATGCTTTGGTAATAGCCTTATTGTTCAAGGCGATCCAACAATTCTAAAAAAAATGGGCAGAATAACAAATAAAAATAGTTGTATTTAAGGATTCTTTTTTTAAATCTTTAAATACTCCTTATTTTAACTTAGGAAGGACTGTTTAGCTTATGCTTTCAGTCCTTTTATTTAAAAAGGATATTATATGAGTATAGATATAGAAAAAAAAGAAAAATTATTTAATATAATTAGAGAATACTTAAAAAAAAGATCTGAAAATGATCCAAAGTTTCCAAGATTTGAATATCTAAAAAGTGAATTGATTGTAAGTGATAATAATGAGTTGAAGCTTCTTCTAAGATCATTAGAGGATGATGGTAGACTGATAAGAAAAGTATCTAAATATGATATTATTGAAAAAAAAGAGCCTGAAAAAATTGAGATAGTAAAGCAAAAAAAACAAATAGATATAAGTAGTCTGATATTTAAAGTATTTGTTTTAAGCCTGACATTATTGTCGGTATATGTATCACTCTATTTTTCATTTAATTTTTTTAAAATAAATAATGCTGTTTTTATGGCAGTCTTTTTTGCTATTATTGTTGTCGGCTTCTTTCTTGTGTTTTTTGAGCTGATGATATATGTAGCTTTATCTAAGTTAAAGTTTTACTTAAAGGTACTTATTATTATACCATGTCTGTTTTTTTATTTGCTGTTATCATTGTTTTCAATGATTACAACAATTGCAGCACAATACAGATCAGTGAAAGAGAATACTTATTATATCGATGCATTTGCAGAAAATAAAAGTATAATAAAAAAGGATTTAAATGATCTTGAACTTGAATTGAAAGCTTTAAGGGTTGAAAGAGACATTCTACAAAGTTTTCTTTATAAATTAAATAGCCATGATTATGAGTATATTAAAATAAATAATAGGCTTTTAAATAAGGACGCTGTTATAGAATTAAAAATTAAAGCGATAGCAGATAAACGATCAAAGCTAATAGATTATAATTCTAAATATGTGCATAATGACTTTTTTTATATGTGGTTATCAAAAATAGTAGGTGTAAGTATTAGTACTTTACAATTTATTTTGTTTTCGTTTGTTTCTGTTATCGTGGATCTTTTAGCTTCTACGGGGTTGGCGGTTGTACTATTTTTTAAAAAATAAGGGTTGTACGAAATTATGGAAATAAACATTAAAAAAATAGATCTTAGTGAAGAGAAAAATATTTTAACAGGTTGTATTTTAGATGACATTTTTTGTAGAGACATTAAAAGTATCGTCAAATTAGAATGGATTAAAAGCCCTTATATTAAGTTGGTATTAAAATGGTCATTTGACTTTTTCGAAGCTTATCAAAAAAGTCCTAAAAATGAAATACTTGATATTTTCTCAGTTAAAAAAAACAATTTGAAAGATTTAGAAATCGACTATATTACTGATTTTTTAGGTTATATTTCAGATGTTTATTTTGTAGATTTGACAGCTTTTAATGTGCAATATTATTTTCAAAAAGCCGAATTGTATTTGAAAAAACGATCACTAGATTGTTTAGCTGAAAATATAAGGGGGTTTTTGCTTGAAGATGATATAAGAGAAGCTGAAAGTATAGTAACAAAATATAACATAGTTGAAAAAGAGCTAGGCACAGGTATAAATGTATTGAATGATCGTCAAGCTATGATTGATATTTATTTGGACAATAAAGACGCTGTTTTATACCTTCCGGGAGTGTTTGGAAGAGCTGTCCGGGAAATGTATCGGGGGGATGTGGTTTGTGTTGGTGCTCCGATGAAAACTGGGAAAACATGGATGCTTTTATATTTTGCTTCTATGGCATTAAGATTAGGTTTGACAGTAGCTTTTTGGACTTTGGAAATGAAAAGCTCGATTATGATTAAGCGTTTTTGGCAGTATATGTGTGCTATGCCAAAAAGTAAATTGAATGAAGTTTATTATACAAAATTGAATTCTGATAATGAATTTGAGATTGTTATAAAAAATATAAACGATTCTATCAGCTTGTCAAGTGTTTTGAAAAAGCAAGAAATATTAAAAAAGCGTACCCGGGGGGGTATGTTAAAAATATTCGATCAATCAAGTGGTGGTGGAACTATTGACGCTATGAAATATACACTTGATAATGAGGAAAGGAGTCATAATTTTGTACCCGACATAATTATCACTGATTATTTGGATATTGTTGAATTTGGAAAGAATGCGCCACGTGACTATCGACAAGCTTTGAATCATACATGGCTACAATTTAAAAAATTGGCACAACAAAGGAATTGTTTAGGTATTACTGCAAGCCAGTTAGGTAAAAAAACTATGAAAGGAAAAGGAGGGGTAGAAGACGCTGCCGAGGATATTAGAAAATGGGCGCATGTCAGCCAATGGATCAATATTCTACAAACAAAAGATGAGAAGCGTTGCGGGTTAATGCGTGCATCGGTTCAAGGACGGCACGATGAATTTGATAGTGATGATGAGATTTTACTTTTTCAATGTTTGGCATTGGGCAGTCCTGTTATAAGTAGTGAAAAAAAGTATATTGTTAAGAATTATGATGAAAAAGTTAAGGAATTATCAAAAAAATTTTACAAAATAAAGGAGCGACAAAAAAATGAAATTGAAAACTGACGATATTAAAAAAGCCTTAAAGGTTTTAAAAACCAATGTTACTAATCCTACTAATCTATTAGAAGCTTCTGCTTACATATATATTGTTGATTCAAATATATATGTTTACAATGGCAGAGTTGCGATGATGTACACGCTGCCAAATAAGCAGTTATTCAGTGAAAAAGAGAGTATTATTGCATTGCCATTAGTTGAGTTTTCAAAATTATTATCAAAAATAAAAACAAAAGAAATTGATATTGAAGTCAAAGATGATTTGATAATAGTTATTGCTAATCGGATTAAAGCAGAGTTTATTTTTAACAGGCGGATATTGACACAAGTAGATCTATTATTTGATGGCTATGATCCCGATTTGATTCTTGAATTACCCGAGGATTTTAGAGCTGGATTACATTTTTGTAGTTTTTCGTGCGGGAAAAATGATCGAACATCAAAGATACTGATTGACTCTGATTGTATAGTTTCAACTGATACTGTCAGGTTATCTTATTATAAATTGGTAGAGGCTTTAAAAGATCGGTTTTTGATTCCTCTTGACTGTGTGCAAGAGATCTTAAAGCATCCAATCACAGAGTATTATATAAGAAGTAATCGGATATTTTTTACAACTGATGATCATGATTTGTTTATTTCTTTTCCTGTTTTTAATGAAGCTTTCTATGACTATAAGAAGCTTATCCAGCAACCTTTTACAGATAAAACAGGCATACCTCTTGATAGTAGTTTGATCCATGATGTTGATCTGGTATCAGTTTTATCCGAAGATGATTTTAAACGTGACAATGTTATTATTATGTCGATTGATGATGGTTATATAAGTTTTTTTGGTGAGGGTAAAGTTGGAAGAATCGGATCAACAATATTTGAAAAATCTTTTAAGGGCATTTCATTAACCATTGAAATCAATCCACAATTTTTACAGGATGTTTTGAAAACAAGTCCTATTATGAAGATAAAAGACGATTTGGCACAGTTTGAAAAAAACAATTTTATACATATTTTCCCAGTTACACCGATCAAAGAGAAATTGGAAACATCAAAAAGACTTTTTTTAAAAGCAGATGAAAAAGTAGATGGATTGAATGATGATGCCTCTGAAAAGTACCATGATGGGATCCAAAATTCAGATATGGAATTATAAGGGAAAACTTATGAGATCTCTTTTTAAAGAAAATTTAAAAAATTCAGATTGTTCTTTTTGTCCACTGTATAAATGTAAAAGCCAAGAAGCTAATATTTTTCATTTTGATAAAACTAAAAAAGCAGGTATTCTTATAGTGGGTGAAGAGGTGTCTAAGACAGAGTTTGAGGATCAATTATTATTAACAAACTCATATAATTCCTTTTGGGTTGAGTGGTTAGAAGAGAAAAAATTATTTGGTAGAGGCACATTTGATTATGTGCCTTTTATAAACTGTTTTTTTGATAAGTATTCTTTTAGTGTCGAGAATAAAAAGAAAATTAAAGATTATTGCTCTGCTTTTTTGTATGAATTTATTCAGAAATCAGATTATAGGATCATTATCATTATGGGGGAATCTGCGTTTAAGTCTTTATATGCTTCACGTTTATCGTCTCGAATTGGTGTTACAGATTATAATGACAAATGGATCGGTTATATTATTCCTGATTTGGATTTAAAAAAAGAAGTTTTTTTGCTGCAAGCTCCCAGCACACTAGATTTTAATGTGTCGGGCAAAGAAAAAAATAGGTCTAAATTTATTTTTTTAGAAAACCTTGAAAAAGCCTTTAAAGCAGATGGTGAAGTTTTATTGATAGAGGCGTTAAGTTTAAACTCAAAAATGAATAGCGTTGAAACATCCACTAATCTAGATGTTGTTAATATTTTTTTAGATCATATTATTGAAAAAGCTAATCTAATAGCATTTGATTATGAGACAAATGGTAAAAAACCTTATGATAATGAAGGCGTGATTGTGTGTATGTCTATTTCTTATGCTGCACGAACATTAGCTTTTCCAATTTTTGAAGATGCTGGTTTTTTGGAAAGGATAAAAAAAATATTGACAAATGAGAAGATAAAAAAAATATCCCATAATATGAAATTTGAACAAAACTGGACACGCTTTTGTCTTGGTTATTCTGTTGAGGGTTGGTTGTTTGACACGATTATTTCAGCACATATTTTAGACAATCGAAAAGGTGTTACAGGGTTAAAGTTTTGTACCTTTAATAATTTTGGGATAACCGACTATGATAGTGATACGGCACAGTATATCGAGACGTCTGGCAAAGATCCTTATGAAAAAAATAAACTTGCTTTTGTTTTTTGGAGGCGTGCAGGTATTAGGGATCAGATTTTACAATACTGTGCAATGGATTCTTTTTATACATATCATTTAGCTTTAAAGCATATAGATAATTTAGCCAAGAAGCCAAATTTAAGAAAAGCTTATGATTATTTTCATAGGTTGCAATTGGCTTTGGCTGATGTCGAGTTTAATGGGTTTCCGTGTTCTGTTGAGCGCCTCCTTGAAGAAGAATTGAAAATAGATAAAGAACTTCTTGAAATAGATGAGAAAATCAAATTATCAGCCGAATTAAAAGAATGGCAAAAAGCATATCCAAGAAAAGCATTTAATTCTGATTCTCCTGATCAGCTAGGGGATCTTTTATATAATATTTTAAATGTTCCTATGAAAAATAAAACAAAAGGCGGAAAAGGATCTACTGATGTGGATGCTTTGGAGGGTATTGACCTTCCTTTTATTAAATTGCTTTTACGGCATAGAAAATTATCAAAAATAAAAGGTACTTATATAGCTGGCTTTAAAAGAGAGTGTAAGAGTGGTTATATACACCCATCATTAAATTTGAATTTGGTTTCAACATATCGATCAAGTTGTACATCGCCGAATTTACAGAATATTCCAGTAAGAGATCTTATTGCAAAAGAAATATTAAGATCCTGTATTGTGCCTAAAAATGATTTTTTGATAGGTGCTGATTATTCCCAAATTGAAGTAATAGCTTCTGCCTGTTATCACAAAGATCCGAACATGATTGCTTATATTCTGGATCCATCAACAAATATGCACACAGATACGGCTGCCGATTTATTTTTTCGTGAATCAAAAGATGTCTTAAAAACAGAGCGTCAAGCTGCTAAAAATGGATTTGTTTTTGCACAGTTCTATGGTGATTGGTGGTTAAAATGTGCTGAGAATGTTTGGGATCAACTTGATGATGAGACAAAGGCGCATTTAAAAAGTAAGGGTGTTCATGGGTTAGGTTTTGTTAAAAGAGATCATGAAGGGAAAATAACAGAAGTAACAGGATTTTATAAAGTTGTTCAAGAGGTAGAAAATATCTTCTGGAATGAACGGTTCCCAATTTACAAAGAGTGGAAAAAAACAAACTGGAAAAAATATATTAAAAGAGGTGTTATCGATTATTACACAGGTTTTGAGGCCGCTTCAAATTTGGAAAAAAATCAAGCAAACAACACGGCCTTTCAAGGATCTGCTTTTCATATCATGGGTTTGGCTTTATGCGAAATAAATGATTATTTGAAAGCTAATAACATGAAAACAAAAGTGATTTTGGAAATACATGATGATATTCTGATGGATGTAGATAAAGAAGAATGGGAAGGTGGATTAAAAAAAGTAGTTGAGGAGAAAATGATAAAATATGTGCGTGAATACTGGAAATGGATAATTCTACCTTTAAAGGTTGAATTTACTTATTACGTAAAAAATTGGGCAACGGCTGAAAAAAAAGAGGTGGTTACATTATGACATATAATGATTTTTTATATCAGAAAAACAAAAAGGAACAATCTAAACAAATAGTTATTGATCGTGAAGATCTTCATCCTTCCCTTTTTGAATATGAAAAGGATCTTGTTTTATGGGCTCTGAATAAAGGAAGGGCGGCGTTATTTACGATGACAGGGACAGGGAAAACACTGATGCAATTGGCTTATGCTGAAAAGGTTTATACTGAAAAGAAAGTAAATGTTTTGATCCTCGCTCCTCTTGGAGTTGTTCAACAAACAATAAGAGAAGCAAAAGAGAAGCTTGATCTTACTGTTTTAGATTTGAAAAAAAATGATTTTAAGAATTTTTCCGGCATTAACATAACAAATTATGAAAACTTACATAATATCAATAGTTATGATTATGGTTGTATAATCTTGGATGAAAGCTCAATAATAAAAAATTATTCTGGGAAAATAAGAAATACTGTAATTGATCTTTTTCATAAGACGCAATATAGATTATGTTGCACTGCTACACCAGCGCCTAATGATTATATGGAAATCGGGAATACAGCGGAGTTTTTAGGGATTATGAAACGTAAAGAAATGCTTTCAATGTTCTTTGTACATGATAGCAGCGACACTCAAAAATGGAGGTTAAAAAAGCACGCTGAGGGCAAATTCTGGGATTGGTTATCTTCATGGGCGGTGGTGTTAGTCAATCCGTCGGATCTGGGGTATTCGGATGCCCGATTCACATTACCGGAATTAGTAATAAGGGAAGTTGTAATACCAAGTGATCATAAGTTCAAAAAAACACTCTTTGCAACACAAGCAGAAACATTAGATGAAAGGCGAGAAGCCCGAAAACTAACAATAAATGAAAAAGTTAAATTGATCGCTGAGAATATAAACAATTCTAATGAAATTCATATTGTTTGGTGCGATCTTAATATAGAATCGGATAAGTTGAAAAGGGCTATAAAAGATAGTGTTGAAGTTAAAGGATCGGACTCATCGGAACATAAAGAAAAATCCTTGTTGGAATTCACACAAGGAAAAATCAAATGCCTAATCTCAAAACCTTCTATCTGTGGATTTGGTTTAAATTTTCAGGTTTGTCATAATGTTCATTTCATAGGGTTGTCGGATAGTTTTGAGGATTATTTTCAAGCTGTTAGACGTTGTTGGCGATTTGGACAGAAAGAAAAAGTTATAGTTAATATCTATACTTCTATTTTAGAAGGATCTGTGTATGAAAATATAAAGCGAAAAGAATTTGATTTTTTAAGAATGGTGGATGAAATGCGTTTGTTGACAATTGAAAACGTTAAAAATGATATAAATAAAATAAAAAAAGTAGAATCTGATTATAATCCGGGCGTTGATATGTTTGTTTGTTCAAATTTAGGAGGTTTAAGAAAAAACATGAAAGTAATCGATCAAAAAATAACGGATGATTATAGTGCTTATTGCGGTGATAATGTCGAGGTTTTGCAAGGTTTAAAGGACGGTGCGGTAGATTATGCCATTTTTAGTCCTCCCTTCGCTGATCTTTATTGTTATTCTGATTCGGATCGTGACATGGGAAATTCAAAAAATTATGATGAGTTTTGGAAACATTTTACATTTTTGGTTGCTGAGTTAAAAAGAGTAGTGAAAAAAGGGCGGTTGGTATCGATACACTGTATGAACATACCAGCATTAAAAGAGCGTGATGGTTATATTGGGATAAAAGATTTCAAATCAGATATAATAAAAGCTTTTCAAGATGTGGGGTTTATTTATCATAGTGATCTTGTTATATGGAAAGATCCTTTATTGGAAGCAGTAAGGACAAAGTCATTAGGATTATTACATAAGCAGCTTTGTAAAGATTCGTCATTATCTCGACAGGGTTTACCAGATTATATTATAACGATGCGAAATGGGGGAGAAAATTCTATTTTTATTGCTAAACCAGAAGGGTTTAAAAATAGTGTATATGCTGGATCAGATGTTATAGAAGATATAGAAGGTGTCGAAAGAAGTCATTTAATTTGGCGTAAATACGCAAGTCCTGTTTGGATGGATATTCGACAAACAAACGTGCTGAATAAAAATGATGCAAGGGGTGAAAAAGATGAGAAGCATATTTGTCCGTTGCAATTAGATGTGATTGATCGTTGTGTAGAGTTGTGGTCTAATCCGGGCGAGGTTGTGCTTGATCCTTTTGGAGGTATCGGATCAAGTGGTGCTAGATGTATAGAATTAGATAGAAAAGCGATTATAATAGAGTTGAAAAAAGTTTATTATGCTCAGAGTATTTTTAACTTAGATCGTGCTGTGAAAGATAAAAAATTAAATATTTTTGGAGGTGAAAAATGAGTTTACATTTAAAATATCGTCCAAAATCATTTATTGATTTTGTAGGCAATGAAGAATTGAAAGCAAGTCTTATAAAAAAAGTAGAGGATCATAATCGTCCACACACATATTTATTTTTTGGCGATTCGGGTTGTGGTAAAACCACAGCAGCAAGAATTCTTGCTGGTATGCTGACAGGGGAAATTATTGAGATAAATGCCAGTGATGATAATGGGATAGATACTGGTAGAGCTATAAATGAGAATTTAAAGTTCAAGAGGCTTGATGGTGGAAATGTTATTTTTATTATTGATGAGTGTCATAGATTGTCAAAAGCTGCTATGGATTGTTTGTTGAAGCCGTTAGAAGAGCCACCTGAATGGGTTTATTTTTTTCTTTGTACAACTGAACCGGACAAGCTCTTGAAAACAATATTGTCAAGATGTGCTAAATACGGAGTGGTAAAACCATCGGAAAAGGAAATGTTTTCTTTTTTGAAAAATATTGTTGAAAAAGAAAATAAAACAATCGATGGCGGTGTTCTACGATTTTTATTATCGGTTGTTGGGACAGCTCCAAGGGACTGCCTGACAGCATTAGAAAAAATAATTGATATAGAAGATGTTGAAAAACAGAAAAATATGATCGATAAATTGGTAGGTGAAAAAACAAAAGTCTTAGATCTTTGCAGACTATTATTAAGTAGCGCTGAATGGTCAAAATATGCTGAGATATTAAAAGGTTTAGACAGTGATCCTGAGTCTATCCGTTTAGCTGTTTTGGGGTACATGGCTTCTGTCTTGTTGAATTCTGATAGTCCCAAAGCGGCTTTTGTAATTGATGTTTTTTCAAATAACTTTTTTAGTTCTGGAAAAGCGGGATTGATAAAAGCCTGCTATGATGTTTTTGTAGGCTAAGAGGTGTGTTTATGGATAATACAAAATGTAAAGAAGATGGTTGTCGATCTTTTATAGTACTAACAAATTATTGCTTATATTACAGCTTATCAGTCAATGATTTGAAAAGTTGTGCATATAGAGAAAATTCAAAACAAGGAGAGTGTAAAAAATGAACTATGAGCAACGTGATATTAGTATCAACAAATTTAGGTTGGATGAAGAATTTATAAAGCAACCTGATATGATGCTATTTTTTTCTGATGAATTAGCAGAGATCAACAAAGCGGCCAATGATTCTTGTACAAGGGTTAATGAGGTTAAAGATGAATTGGAAAAGGTTAAAGCTGAAATTAGTTTGAAGATTCGACAAGGTGAAGGTATCCCGGAAGGTATAAAAATAACCGAAGAGGCCATTAAGGGGCTTCTTTTAACTAATGATTTAGTTAAGGAAGTGCATAAAAAACTTTATGATTGTAAGTACAAAGAAAATGAACTAATTGAGAAAAGAGATCGCATAGCCTCAATTGTTGACGCTTTAAGGCATCGAAAGAGTTCATTAGAAAACTTGACCCAACTATACCAAATGGGGTATTTTTCTATGCCAAAATCGGCTGAAATTGTGAGGGGTGTTGATTTAAGACAAAAACAAGGTTTAAATAAAAATAAAAGAGAGGTTGAATAAATGGATAAAAATAGAGAAGAGAAAAGAAGACGATTAAGAGAAAAAATGCAGAATGATGTAAAAGATCGAGATGTGAAGAGCGGCTCTTCTGGGAAGCGTTTGTATGATTTAAAAAATTATAAGGATGTTAAATTTTTTACAGTAAAGAAGCAAGAAGGAAGAGCAAAGGCTTTGGTGAAGTTGGATATAATGCCGTACATCGTATCATCAAAAAATCATCCTGATTACGCTAAATTAAAAAAAAGTGGTATCGATGAGGATTATTTGATCGAATTATGGACGCATACGTTTATCGGTGTAAAAAAAGATAGTTTTCTTTGTCTGGATAAAATGTATGGCAAACCTTGCCCTATTTGCGAAGAGATGAAGCGTTTATATGAGAATGGGGATAAAAAGAAAGCCGAATCATTAAGACCGAAGCATAGGGTTTTGTACAATGTGATTGATGTGCTCTCAGATTCAAAAGATATTATGCTTTTTGAAACGCCTTATGCTTTCTTTCAAAAGATAATGCTTGACGAGTTGCATGATTACGCTGCCGAAAATGCGGAGGGTTTTCCGATATTAGCCGATATTGAAGAGGGTTATACTGTTAGCTGTAAGGGCACAGAATGCACGTATGAAGGTAAAAAGTATTTTGAATATGATTCATTCACGTTTCAAAAAAGAAAGGCTTATCCTGAAAGCATTTTGAAAAGAACAATACCACTCGATGCTATTCTTAATGTTCCAACTTATGAAGAAGTCGCTGCAAGTTTTTTTGGTAATGATTCAGAAGATGATGAGGAAGAAGAAGAAAAGCAAGCAAAAGAACCAGAAAAAAAGGACGATAAACACATTGCTAAAAAAGCAGATGATCAAGAAGACCAAAAGAAAAAGCATGATCGTGAAGATGTAGTAAAAACTTCTAATACTTCTGATATTGTTTGTGAATACGGCTATGTTTTTGGCACTGATTATGATGATCATTATGAATGCGCTGATTGTAATAATTGGCGTGAATGTAAACAGAAAAAAAACGATATGGATGACATTCCGTTTTAGTTTTTTGGCTTGTTAGTGGTGGGGGTTTTAATGCCTCCACTTATTTTTTATGTATTAGGGGTTTGTATGGAAAAAATAAATTATATATCTTCCGGGAATACATTATTGGATATACAGCTAGGTGGTGATACTAATATTATGGGTTATCGTTTGGGGCGTATATATAATATTGTAGGGGATTCGTCAACGTGTAAAACTTTTATGTGTTGCGAGATGCTTGCATATAATATTCATAAGTATAAAGAAAAACTTAAATGGGTGTATGATGATTGTGAGAGCGGTTTTACATTTGATTCAAAAAAGCTTTATGGTGTTAATCTTTCACAAAATAAGGAAAAATCTCAAACAGTTGAAAAGGCTTTGTATAATATTACAAAATTCCAAGAAGGATTAAAAAAAGATGAAATTGGTATTTATATTGTTGATTCTCTGGATGGCTTGACGGCTAAGGCAACAGAAGAAAGAATTGATGATCGTATTAAAGCAGAGGATAAGGGGGAGGAGTTTAAGGATGGTACTTATGCAATGGACAAGCAAAAGTTTTTAAGCGGTGAATTTTTTCCTCGCATATCTGAAATTCTTGAAGAAAATGGTAATGTTCTACTAATTATTATTAGTCAGGTTCGAGAGAAGATCGGTGTTTTTTTTGGTGAAAAGCTTGCTCGATCAGGTGGCAGAGCTTTAAATTTTTATAGTCATACGGTAAACTGGTTGGCGGTTACTGAAACACTTGAAAAAAATGGATTAGCGGCTGGTGTGGTAATAAAAATAAAATCAAAAAAATCAAAGACACCTCGACCTTACAGAGAAGTATTTATAACTTTTCTGTATGATTATGGTATGGATGATACCGCTTCATGTGTTGATTTTCTTTTTGATATGAGAACTGAAAAAGGCAGTTTGAAAGAAAAGTTTTTGAAAAAGCAGAAGGAGAAAAAGGACGATGAAAAAAAAGAGAATCTCTTAACTTTCAAAGATATTGCAGCACAGACAAGGGATCTACTGATTAGACAAATAGAAGAGAAAAATTATCAATCTGATTTACGCTTTGAAACCACTGAAAAATGGGAAGAGAGGGAAAGAAGTATTCTATCAAATCGGTTACCTAAATTCGGAGATTTAGGAGACTTGCAAAAGATTAAAAAAGGAGTGTCTAAATGAGAGATTTTTACATCGGTATTGATAACGGTGTGACTGGTACTATTGCGATTGTGGACGGTAAGGGCTGTGGTGAAATGTTTAAAACCCCTGTTATTAAACAACAAGACTATACAAAGAAAATTCAAAATGTTAGTCGCTTAGACGTTCACGCTGTTTTAAAAATTTTACGATCTTGTATAGAAGCAGAAGAAACCAAATCATCAAACATAAAGGTTATTATTGAGCGACCGTTTACAAATAACAATAGGATATATGCAAAAGCTGAACATTCAGCTATGCGGTGTTTTGAGGCTTTCTTAATTATTTTTGATATGCTTTGTCTACCGTACCAGATCATCGATTCCAGAGATTGGCAAAAAATAATGCTGGGGGGTAGGAAAGGCGATGATACAAAAAAATTAAGCATGGATAAAGGTTTACAACTTTTCCCAACACAAAAAGAAATAATTATGAGACATAAAGACGCTGACAGTCTCTTAATGGCTGAATGGGCTAGGCGTGTGAATTTATAAAAAGGAATTGAAAATGATCAATCGAATAAAATTAACTAATTTTCAAATTCATGAGTCATTAGAGCTTATGTTTAATGAGGGTGTAAATGCTATCATAGGCTCGTCAGATTGTGGGAAGTCTGCAGTGATTAGAGCGTTAAGATTTGTACTGCAAAATAAGCCAAACGGAGACGCTTTTATTAGGCACGGAGAGAATTTTACAAAGGTCGAGCTTGATATTGACAAACATAAAATAATAATGCAGAAAAAAGGACAGACAAGAGAATGTTTTTTTGATGATTTGGTGAATCCGTTATCGGGCTTTGGTCAAAAGATTCCAAGTCAAATAGAGAATTTAAATTTCTCTGATTTAAACTTCCAATTCCAATTTGATAGACCTTTTTTGTTAGATGATTCGGGTGGTGAGGTCGGGCGTTTTTTCAATCGTTGCATTGATTTGGATATTATAGACACTTCTTTGAGTGCTATGGATGGTATAAGAAGGACTGCAAAGCATGATTATGAAGCGAAAATGAAGCAAAAGGAATCATTAGAAGCTGAAATTCAATCATTGGGTTGGATTAACATAGTAGAAAAGAAGCTGAATTTTTTAATCATTCAACAAAAGAAAATAGAAAAAAGGGAGGAGTTATTAAGACGGCTAATTCCAATTATTGACACTTTGAAAAAGGTGATGGCGGCTAGGGACAAAAAAAAGCTACTTGATTCTACTATGCTTGAAGCTGTTTATCAGCGTGTACAAAGAAATATAGAAAGAAGAGGGAATGTAAAAAGGGTAAATGATCTTGTTATTTTAATTAAAAATGTTGAAGAAAAGAAGAAAATCAATTATATACAGGATTCTATATATGAATCCATTGATCTATCAGATTGTTATAAAAAGAGCCAAGATCTTACAAAAAGGAAAAATAATCTTAAAAATACGGCTCTGGTAATGAGCTTTTTAACCGCCAGCAAAAAAAATTTAGCTGTTAAGTTAGAAAAACAATCCTTTTTGGATCAAGAATTAAAAAGTATAAAAATTGATGTGTGTCCAATTCATAAATGTGTTTGTCCGATTGAGGGGGTTATTTTATGAAATACGTTTTTACAGCCGACTGGCATATCAGGGGGGATAAGCCTTCTTGTAGAAAATCTAATTTTTTGGACATTCAAAAAAAGACAATTGAACAGATCTTTGCTATATCGAATGATAATAATGCTGTTCTTGTTCATGCTGGTGATATTTTTCATAGTTCAAAAATAAAAGATAGTGAATATTGGCTTAGTTTTCTTTTTGATCGAATTTCTTATTACAATATTAGTTTTGCTTTTATAGCTGGTAATCATGATCTACCTGAACACAGTGTGAAAGCTGTTGATAATAGTTCTTTTGGTGCGTTTAAAAATGCTTTACATCTGCATTATGGTTATTCTATGATAGAAGCTCTTAATAATTTTGCTTCACTAGATTATCCTTGTAATTTTAACACACTAAGTAATAATGCCATGTTAAATTCTTTTTTAGTGCTTCATTGCTATTGTGCTGAAAAAGCACCCGGATTTATTAAAGATGGTATTTCAGCGAGCGGCTTGTTAGATGAGTTGTCTTTTAAAGTTTTTGTAACAGGTGATAATCATCATGGTTTTGTTTTTGAAAAGGATGGAAGGTTTGTAATAAATCCCGGTTGTATTACACGTCAAGCCGTTGATATGAAAGACTATAAACCGTTCGTTGTTTTATTTGATGATTTGACTTTTTCTTATGAGAAAATATACCTTTGTGATAATGATGTTGATGATTTTGATCTTTTTGAGTATAACCAAACACAAGAGCGTAAAGATCGCTTGGATTCTTCTTTTGTCACTAAATTAAAAAGCACAATAAATATCGATTATTCTTTTGAGGATAATTTAAAAAAAGAGTGTGTGTTATCGAAAGCATCAGATAGCGTGGAAAATATTATAAAATTAGCTTTAAAGGGAGGGATTGAAGAATGAGTAATATAGTAGAAAAAATTGATAGATTACGTGAAGAAAATAATAAAAATAAAATGGAGATCGCCAACTTAGAAGGTCAGATCTCATCTAATTTAAAAAGGCTTAAAGATGATTTCAATTTGAATTCTATTGAAGAGGCTGAGATCTTTTTAAATTCGGAAAAAGTGTCTATATTGGAAGAGGAGAAAAAAATTGAAAACTCTATAAATGCGTTAGAGGAGGAGTTACATGGATGATAAGATTGTCCTGCTTGTTTTTATTTTGTTTTGTGTGTTAGGTATTTTTTTATATAGCTTAAGGAAATTATATGTTTGTTTCTATAAACAAAAAAGGAGTAAAAAATGATAACAAATATTTGTGTATATGGTTTATTTCCAGCTATACAAGGGATTCGGAATAGTTATCAAAGTAAAGATAAAAGTGATTCTACATCTGTTGGTTTGTGTTTTTTTGGTGGCAATGTATTGTCATATAACCATTGTTTTTTGGGAAAAAAAGATGAAGGACTTATAAGAAGAAAAATATTATTACACAATAATGAAATAGGTCACCAAGAGCGAAAATTCATGAGGCAGATTTTTGTTGGTATGGATATTAAAACCTCTTTAAAACATTGGGCGCAAATAGACACGTATAAGGTAGGCACTGTGCGAGATAGTGAGAGCACTATGCACAATCTCACATTGAGAGAATTAAAACAAAGTGATTTTCTTTTGCCTATTACTCAAAGAAGCCTTGATGATTTGAATATATTGATATCTTTATATCAAAAGACCATAAATCTTAAACCGCTTACAAAGACAGATTTAGAATATCTAAACATTGTTTATAATTTTGATTCTGTTTTAGAAAAAAATCACTGTAATGTTGATAGTACTATTTTTGCAATTCTTGAAAATAATTTACCATCAGGGTTTTTACTTTCATCGTATTTGACCTGTAATTATGAGAATTTGCGTAATATTTATTTAGCACGAAAAGATCATAAAATGTTTTATTGGGAAATTTTTTTAAAGTCTATTATGTATCTGCCTTATGCTGAATTGTTTTTTAAAAATGGAGAAAATTAAATGACATCATTAAATGATTTAATCAGCGTCTTTAATCAAAAAAAGGGTTATCGGGATAGACTTGTAAAAGATCTGGATCAGGTGAGTATTGCTATTAGTGCTTCTTATTCCTATATGGTTGATTCTGAAAAAGCACAAATTATAATGCAGAAGGTAGCTAAGGAGACGCAGGAAAGTATTAAGTTTCATGTTGAGGATCTTGTCACTACCGCAATTGAAAGTGTTTTTCCGGAAACATATAAATTTTTATTAGAATTTGAGATAAAGCGAAATAGGACAGAAATCAATATCTTGCTTTTAAAAAACGGTGAAAAGGTATCACCTATGGACTCTTCGGGGGGTGGTTTGATAGATGTCATATCATTTGCTCTCAGACTGTCTCTATGGAGTTTGTATAAGGGAAAAAAACAATCGATAATGATTCTAGATGAACCGTTTAAATTTCTTAGTCGGGATTTGCAGGATAAAGCCGGGCAAATGTTAAAGCAACTATCATCTATGTTGGGGATTCAAGTAATAATGGTTACACATATCCCGGATTTGATAAGAAATGCTGATATGGTTTTTGACTTATCAAATTAGTATTATAAAGTGACAGGTGTAAAAAGCCTGTCTTTTTTTATTATTTATCGTAAATAAAGTGTAAAATATTAAAAATATATTTGACATGAAATATAAAAAATGATATTATAAAGTATAAGTTAAATAAATAATTTTTTAGGAGCAATGGAATGACAAAATTAGTAGTAAACAAAAATGATGATGGTTTTGTGGCACTTGATTCAAACTGTAAAGAGTATTTTACAGCTTTATCATTAGACGAGATCAATCAAGCGATTTTGGATGATGGTTATATTTTTGACGGTGAATTTTTTATAAAAAATGATGAAGGATTTAATGTTTAATTAAAAAATTGAATACACCCTCTATCTTTTATCGATAGCGGGTGTATAAATAAAAAGGATTGTAGAATGAGAACATTAGAAGCAAAAAAACAATCGTTATATCGGGAAATACAAAAAAGGTTAGATTCTATATACCATAGATTGCAGATCTATTATAATAGTTATGCTTTCAATGTGTTGTTTCGTGATCTCATTATTTTGATCAATGATGAACCGTTTAAGCTTTCGACTGGTGGATGGATAAAGCTTTGTGATTTATTGCAAAGCAAGAAGACAGAAATTCAAATTATATCGATTGTTGAAAGAGAAAAAGAATTCAAGCCGATTTATGATGATCTATTATTTGATGTAGGCGTGGTAAACGGTTGTAATAAAGAAATTTTTGAGATGAAGGAGTAGAATAATGGATGCTATTAAGTTTTATTGTACTAATAAAAGAGTTTTGAATGCGTTGTTTTTGTATGATCACCTTGTAAAAAAGCATAAAAGTAAGTTTATTTTGGGTGGTAGTTTATCTTTAATGTTACAAGGTGTTATTCAGCAAAGAGATGTACATGATTTGGATTTAGCTTTTAATAAGTTTGTCAAATTTCAAAAAACAAAAGTGATTGAGGGATCTGATTGTATCAGACAGTCATTCTATGTTGATACTTGTAAGCGTAGTGATACTATAAAAGACATACAGTTAGTACCTGTCGATTTATTTATTCGACCTGACGCTGTGTATAAAGAGGTGAAAATAGAAGTTTATTATCATGATCAAAGAGTTCTTTTACTGGAATGGTTACCGCTGCAAAGTCTTGGACAAATAATGGAGGCAAAATTAAAATTTTTACACAGGGGTTACTGGAAGCATTTAGATGATATTACTGCTTATGTTGAATATCTGAAAGAAAAGAACAGAATGTATGATGTTTATCAAGGTCTTTGCAAAGAGGATAAAAAAGATGATGATGGTTGTATAAACCGTTTTGCACCATCCCCATTAAGTGGTAGATTAAAAGACAATGATGGTGGTGTTGGTGATCCTGTTACAGATAATGATAATGAGAATGAGGAAGATCCTTTTATTGATGATTATAATACGCCTGTTACATGTAAAAATGAAAAAATACCAAGTGGGGGTTTAAAATGAACATAGTTTTAAATGTTAAAACAAGGGATTTAAATGTAAAACTACATCCCAATACAGAATTCGCTGCTGTTTATATTGATCATATCACAGTGAAGGAATTTGCTGAAAGTGTGATCAAATTAGAGGATGATGATAAAAGCAGATTAGTGGCTTTTATTTTTGACAGCATTGACTTAAAAGCGTTAGATCTAGCGCACTTTACTATTTTAAAGGGTGTAAGAGATGAACTAACGAAAAAAATCAGTGCTTGTACAATAGACAAAAGAAGGTGGTAAAAGATGAGTGTTATTGTGTTTAGCCATAATAAAAAGGATATAATTCTTTATAATATTGGTTGTGTTTTGGTACTTTTGGCACTTGTGTTTTTAGCGTTTCTTATTTTTTATGTGTTTACTGATTTTTTTGAAAATGAAGACAAACAAATACCAAAAACAGCATCATTAGTGTGCCATAGCAAGCTAATCTCTAAAATTGAGTGTTATAAATTTGAACTTGTGTACGATGTAAAAAAAGAATGTTATGATCAAATTGAGATCGTCAACAATTTAATTTTCTGTTATAATTTTGATAAAAACAATGTAAAACGGTTTGTTAAAGCTTATCCTGTAAATAATATTAAGTTTATCAGGGCTTTGTATATTGAACCAAGACCAGAAGATCGATAAAGGAGGATTTTTAGTATGAATTTAGAAGAATTAAAAAATGTTATTTTTGAAAACGCAGTTGAAAGAAATCTATACCATCAAAGTAGTATAGAATCAATGTTATTGCACCTTGTAAGTGAAGTTACAGAAGTCTATCAAACTGTAAAAGATGGAGGACTTGATGATTTTATTGCAGAGAATCGGCGAGGGAATTCGCTTTCAAAGTATACGCCTGAGCTAATGTTAGAAGATAAATTTAAAAAATTTTTTGAGGATAATATTAAAGATAGTTTTCAGGATGAATTAGCTGATATTATTATACTAACATTATCAATATGTGCTTATTATCAAGTTGATATTCAGAATTCTGTAATGCAAAAGGTACGGTATAATCGTATTCGTGATAAAGGTGTCCACGATCAAAAAAAGGTGTGTAGTAATGAAAAAGTAATTATCCCTGATCCACAATTTGAAAGAGCAATCAGAGAAAAATTAAATAAATTGTGTGGGGATATTTATAAAGATGATTTAGAGCAGATTAAAGTTTTAGATGTTGATGGGTTGCGCATTGCAAATTTACAAGGTATTGAATATTTTAATGATTTAGAAGTACTTGATTGTTCTAGAAATCCGTTGAAGGTCATTAATTTGTCAAGAAATCTTAAATTAAAAGAGCTTTATTGTAGTAATAATCAATTGTGTTCACTTAATTTATTTAATAATATACATTTAAAAGAGTTGTATTGTCAAGGTAATGAAAAATTAGATGTTATAGACTTATCTAATAATGTTAATTTAGAGTGTGTAAAATACTCTGGTGTTATAACAATGAAAAAAGGGGAGGGTAAATAAAAATGAATAAACAAATAGTAAATATTCCTGATCTGAACTTTGAACAAGCGGTTAGAGAGATAATAAAGAAACCAACCGATGATATTTATCAAAGTGATTTAGAAAAAATTAAAGAATTGGATATGTCTTATTTGGATATTAAAAGTTTACAGGGTGTCGAGTATTTCACTAATTTGACAACGCTTTACTGTAATAATAATGATCTAACGAGCCTGGATCTATCCAAGAATGTTAATCTTACAGGGCTTGATTGTTCTACTAACCAGCTAACGAGCCTTGACATATCGAAAAATGTTAATCTGACAGAGCTTAGATGTTATACTAACCCACTAATGACTCTGGATGTATCTAAGAATGTTAATCTTAAAATACTTTTTTGTATGGCTAACCAGCTAACGAGCCTGGATGTATCTAAGAATGTTAAACTTATAATACTTTCTTGTTATAAGAACCCACTAAAGACTCTGGATGTATCAAAAAATGTTAATCTGACAACGCTTTCTTGTTATTTTAACCCAATAAAGACTCTGGATGTATCAAAAAATGTTAATCTGACAGCACTTTCTTGTTCTTATCAACAGCTAACGAGCCTGGATCTATCCAAGAATATTAAGCTGACAGAGCTTTATTGTGGTGTTAACAAACTAACAAGTCTGGATGTATCGAACAATGTTAATTTGGTTAAGCTCGGTTGTAAAAGAAACCAACTAAAAAGCCTGGATCTATCCAAGAATGTTAATCTTACAGGGCTTGATTGTGATAATGCTGTAAAATTGATAAGAAGTAAGGATGGTGAATAAAATGGAAGTAAAATGCAAGAATTCTTGTCCGATTTGTGATGCTTTTGAAGATGTAAGAAAAAAGGAGAATTTAACAATGTTGTTAAAAATTAAAAGAAAAATAGGTGTAGAGCTTTTAGCGCTGCGATCATTCGGTTTAAAGGATTATTTTTTTTCATACCGAAAAGAACAAGTTTTTTATTGGACGTTGGCCTTTATTTCTATAATAGCGACAATTTTAAACGTTTTCAGCAATAAGATTTGTTTTTTTATTTGGCTCGTGACCAATCTTTTATGGATGATTGTTGATTATAAGAAAAAAATCTATCCACAAGCGTTTTTATTTTTTATTTATTTTATTTTGGCGATCTTGGGTATAATAAACTGGAAATAGCCTTTATAAATAATGTTATAAAGTGACAGGTGTAAAAAGCCTGTCTTTTTTTATTATTTATCGTAAATAAAGTGTAAAATATTAAAAATATATTTGACATGATATATAAAAAATGAT
>Ga0315288_10002799_pt1 | contig 22369 bp, 14 predicted proteins | sample YL17G11_20_MG_FD_203454 | JGI IMG/M metagenome (GOLD analysis project Ga0315288, IMG submission 203454) | Sediment microbial communities from Yellowstone Lake, YNP, Wyoming, USA - YL17G11_20 | ecosystem: Environmental > Aquatic > Freshwater > Lake > Sediment | place: USA: Wyoming | collected...
CGATGCCCTTGAGGAAGGCCGTTCCGATCAAAGCCTTGCGCTCGAGGTGATCGACGACCTTGGCGTTCGCGAGATCCCAGCGTTCGGACGTAAAGGCAATGACATCGCCCGAGGCTTGTTGGGCGAGAAGTCCCGAGGCCAGAGTTACCACCGTCAGGATGAATACAAACGCGGCTTGCAGCCATCTTCTCAATAAACGGTTCATGACGAATCTCCCTATTTTAAGTCAAGGCACATCAACTTTCGCTCTTCTTCGAAATAAAACGAATCTTTTTTCGACGAACGGTCAGAGGCGTCGGCGAAGAATCAACCTTTTTGCCGATCCGCAGTTTCGGCCGGCGGGCCTGCATTCGGAGCCTGAAGCGCCTCAGCCGGATTTTCGTTGCCCGAGCATGGCGGGCACGAAATCCTCGAGCCAAGCCCGGCCGACCAGCTCCTTGGACAAAGCGACCTCGGCCATCAGAAAATCATGGACGGGCTCACTGAGGCGAAACCGAGCCCGCGGGTCGGCGCCGTCGAAAAATAAATTATTTGGTCTCGACTTTCAACGGCCGGATGGCTCGGAGAAAACCGGCCCGGTAGGCGTCGCCGATCGGGAGGCGGTCTTCGCCGATTCGGACCTCCCCCTCTTCGATGACATCCAGGTGCTGGAGGTTGACGATGTAGGACTTGTGGATCCGGACGAAGATTGAACCGGGCAGAATATCGGAGGCATTCTGCATGGTTAGGAGCGAGAGTATCTCCCGGTCCTTGGTGACGAAGGTCACATAGTTGCCGGCGCCCTTGACGTACCGGATATCGTCCCAGCGGGTTCGATAGAATTTCGTCCCGCTCTTGATCAGGACGGATCTTCCCGGCCCCGGCGTTTTTTTCGCCGGCGCGGCGGCGAGAGCCCGGGCCTTCTGGACGGCCTTGAGAAAGCGGTCGAATTCGATGGGTTTGAGCAGGTAGTCGACGGCGTCGTAATCGTAACTTTCCGCCGCGTACCGGGAATACGCCGTCGTGAAAATGACCAGCGGAGGATCGCGGAGCGATTTCAAGAACTGCAGCCCGGATAAGTCCGGCATGCGGATGTCCAGAAAAACGAGGTCAACCTCGTTTTTTCGCAGGAACTCCAGAGCCTGGAGCGGTTTCCGGAACGCCCCGACGCATTCCAGGCCGGGAACCTTTCCGATGTAGTCGCGGAGGATATCGACGGCCAGGGGCTCGTCGTCCAGGACAAGGCATTTCATCGGCCGGCCTCCGGCAGCGTTCCGAGCGTCAGCTCGACCCGGAATTCGCCGTCCTCTTCCCGGATGGTCAATTGGTGGGCGCCGGGATAGAGAAGCTCCAGCCTCCGCCGGACGTTCCGAAGCCCCAACCCGTCGCCCGTATCACGGCCCGGAGTAGCCCCGGGGGGAACGCTGTTGCCGGCGGAAAAACGGAGGCTGCCGCTGCCGGCGGCTAAATGAATCCGGACAAAAGACTTGGCGTTGGGGCTGACCCCGTGCTTGAAGGAGTTTTCGACGAACGGGATCAAGAGCATGGGCGGAATCCGGACGGCCGCGGCCTCGCCATCGACGGTGAAGCCGATCTCGACATCATCCTCGGGCGCGATCCTCAGCTTTTCGAGCTCGATCAACCGCCGGATCTGCTCGATCTCCTTGTCCAGGCTGATGACATCCTCCCCGCTGTCTTCGATCATGTAACGCATTAAATGGGCGAGGCGGGCGATTCCGTCCGCCGTGGCGGCGTCGCCTCGGCGGGCCATCCCGAACAGGTTGTTCAAGGTGTTGAACAGGAAATGGGGGTGAATTTGGGCCTTGAGGAGGTCGAGCTCGGCCTGGACCTGCTTGGCCCGGATCTCCAAGAAAAGCGCCTTCTGGCGGGCCGAGTCGTTCAGGATTTTCACGGCCATGGAGAGGAGGAGAAGAAAGAGAAGGATGACGATGTCAGCGAAGGGATGGTTTCTTCGAATGGCCAGCAGGGAAGCCGCGGATTGGAATAAAAAGACGTACCCGAACAGCAAGGCGAGCAAAAGGACGGCATAAGCCGGAAACCGTCTTCGATTGAAGAACCGTTCGAATATCCAAAAGTGCAGGTAAATAGGGGGGAGGGCGAAACAGATCCATCGCAGCCCTTCTTTCAGCCGGAAAGCCAACGACGTCGACTCCTCCTTGGAAATCGAAGTCAGGGCCATAAAAAGGAAAAGGGCCAGCCAGAGATAAGCATGAACCGCCGGTTTAGAGACAAGAGCCCGGATAGATGAATGTCGACTCATGACACACGACGGTCCTATTACAATCCAAAGCCTGGGAGGATGCAAGCGGGGAACGTCCCGGAGGTCGGCTTTTTCGTCCGCTATTTTCTCCCGTTCGTCCATCAGGAGTTGACCGGCCGTTTCGTCTCAGGCAAGGTGGCTTTGACGGTCTGTTATCTAAGGAGAAAACGCATGCGAAAAAAAACGATCATCCGGTCAACCGGAGATGGAAGCCGGAGGCTGACGTTCGCGGTATTCTGCGTTAGCTGGTTTTTTGTTCAAGCGTTCTGCGTCGTGGCGGGCTTCGGGCAGGACATTTTTCAGGCTGTTCAGCAAAGAGATTCGGCTGCCGTGAAAGCGCTGCTGGAAAAATCCCACGATCAGGTGTCGGCCAGAAATCCGGACGGCATGACGCCGCTGCATATAGCCGCCGCCTACGGCCTTCTGGACATCGCCCGATGCCTAATCGAAAACCGGGCCGATGTGAACGCCCGGGACAAGATGGGGAATCTGCCCCTGCATTACTGCGCCTACAGCGGCAGCCGGGCCGTGGCCGAATTGTTGGCTTCGCGCGGGGCCGAGGTCAAGGTCAGGAATGCGGCCGGGATTTCACCCCTGCGGCAGGCGGTCTCCTTCGGGCGCAAGGATGTGGCCGAGTTTTTGCTGGAGAAAGGAGCCGAGATCGACGTGCGTGGCGACGAAGGCCGCGGTATCCTTCGGGAGGCCGTCGAAAACGGGATGACAAAAATCATCGACCTCCTGCTCCGGGAGGGCGTTCGGATCGACGCCCGCGACAAGGAGGCCGTCGGACTCCTCCATGGAGCCGCCCGATGCGGGCATATGAGGCTGTTTGATCTATTGATGAAAGGGGGAACCGATATCCTGGCGCCGGATCGAAAAGGCGGCACGCTTTGGCACAGCGCGGCCGAGGGCGGGAGCCTGGAATTGATGGAGATTCTCGTCCGGAAAGGATTGGACGTGAATGCCCGGAATGACTTCAGCCTGACGCCCCTGCATGAAGCCGCTCGGAAGGGGAAAAAAGCGGCCGTTGAGCGTCTTCTGGCTATGGGAGCAGATATCCAGGCCCGGTCGAACGACGGAACCACCCCGTTGATGCTCGCCCGGGCCGAAAACCATCAAGATATCGTAGCCGTTCTTAAAGCCGCCGGCGCCGATGACTCGGCAAGGCGGTTTCCCCGGCTGACGGACGATTATTTCGGATTGACTCCCCCGGGATTGACGCCGAAGATCTTCGCTCCCGGGATCGTCTCGACGGAATACGGGAGGAATTTCGCCGGGAGTTTTTCCCCGGACGGAAACGAGTTTTTCTTCACCCGGGGCAAGACCGGTCCCGACCAGCGGATTTGGCACACGATCCGGGCCGACGGGGTGTGGAGCGAACCCCGGCCGGCGCTGTTCACAGGCGACGTTATGGAGTTTGAACCGTTCATCTCTCCCGATGGAAAGAAGCTCTTCTTCGGCTCGCTAAGGCCGAAGCCGGGAAGTTCCCAGCCGAACGGCAGGGCTGATATCTGGGTCGCCGATAAAGTGGGCGCCGGTTGGGGAGAGCCTCGATATCTCGATCCGCTTATCAACGAAGCCGCGCCGATGTACATGTCCTCAGCCTCGAACGGGACACTCTACTTCACCAGCAACCGCGACGAACGGGGCCTGTACTCATCCGCTCTTCGCGATGGGCGGTACCAGGCGCCCGTACGGCTGCCCGGGGAAATCAATTCTCTTTTCGCCGCCCATCCCTATATCGCCCCGGACGAGAGCTATTTAATTTTTGATGCCAAGCCGCGCGACAATCCCGAAAAAGACGGGGATCTGTACATCAGTTTCAAGAACAAGGGCGGCTCTTGGACGCCGGCGTCGAAACTCGAAAGCCCGGTCAATTCCAGCGCTAACGAAATCGCCGCCAGTGTTTCTCCCGACGGACGCTTCTTGTTTTTCGAAAGCGACCGGTCCGGAACGATGTGCATCTATTGGGTGGACGCCCGGATTCTCGAGGCCTTCAGGCCGAAATCGAGCCGGGCCCACCCGGGCCGTTAGACCTTCCCAAGATCTCTCATCAGCGCCGGCCAGGAGATTGCGACGCGGGGACGAAGTCCTCGAGCAAGGCCTTGCGAACCAGGGCCATGGGCACGGGACCTACCCCCATAAGAAAATCATGGTATTTCTGTTGATCGAATTTATCGCCCAGGCGACGCTCGACCTCCGACCGCATCTCCATCATCCGGGTGTAGCCGCAGAAATAAGCCGGCGCCTGGCCCGGCAACTTGTCCGTATAGCGTTCGATCTCCAACCGCGCCAGCGGCTCCGATAGGACGACGTCGCGCGTCAGGATCCGGAGCGCCGCGTCGGGCGGAATGTCGCCCGTCTGGACTCCCGGATCGAGAAACGCGCGGGCCGCGCGCATGAGCCGGAACTGCAGCGAAAAGAGCTGGCCCTCGAGCGGCAGATAGGATTTGACCTCCGCTTCGATGTACAAGGCCCAGCCTTCCATGTTGGCCGTGTTTAAGCCGAACAAGACCCGTGCCATGGAGATCCCGTTCTCCAAGGCTCGGGTGATTTGCATCTCGTGCCCCGGCCGTCCTTCGTGCGCAGCCAGCGTCCAGGTCGCCGCCTCATTGGTGAAGTCGTCCATGCTCTGGCCGTCACCCCTTCCCAGAGCGATGATGAATTCCCCCATCTCTCCGGTATTTCCCAATAGTTGTGGCGGCTTCATGGATGGGCCCGGAACCGAGGCGCTTTCGGCCTCGGTGGCAAGGCGGATGCGCATGTCCCGCGAAGGGAATGTCACGATCTTCTCCTTGACGGCGAGCCGGGCCATGAAATCGATACGCTCGCGATAGCGGGCAACCGCCTGTTCCGGCGCCAATTGATCCTTCTTGAGTTCTTGGATCACCCGGCGATAGTCGCGCTCCGGCCAACCCCGTTTTTCCGCGATCAGAGCGGCGATGACGCGCATCTCGTTCTGGATCTCTCTAAAGGCCGCCTGGCTGCGGTTGACGAGTTCCTCGAGCGGCATATCGATGCCATTTTCGCTCAATTTGAGGCGATACAGCTCGACTGGGAGGCGATGGTCTTTACGTGCCCGCGGTAGAATTTCTTGACGCACGAAGGCCTCCCAGGCTTTAAATTGTTTCTCCAATGCGGATAAGGCTTCAGCCCCGCCGGAAACCTTGTATTTTTCGAATAAGCGCGTGATTCCCGCAATATATCGGGGCGCCGTTTGCAGGTCCAACTCGACTTCGCCGCGGAACGGCCCGAGCAGCTGCGGTTTTTTGAAGCCGTTGCGCAAGAGCTCCTCTGCCTGCTTCAAGATTGGCGTCCAACCCGTTTCCAGGCCGGTGTAGCGCCGCAGGCGGACCAGGGCCGCGGGCCGGCGCGCTTCGGCCACCTGGTCGTCGAGAAGCGCCCTCAGGCCCAAAAATATCAATTCGATCGGGTCTCGATAGGGGAGTAGCAGCCGGTTGCTGAGGATGTAATATTCTCTGTTCTGCTTCAGAAAATCGATCAGGATATCCAGGTCCTGCCGCACCGCGGCGTGGGTTTCGCGTTTATGCCGCGTTTCCATCTCAGCGAGGGCGTCCTGCATCGCGCGCAGGGTTTCTTTGTCAAACTCGTCCGAGAGCTGTGTGATCATCTCGTCCAGCCCTTTGCCGCCCAGCCGGCCGAAGGACTCCGGGCCATAGCGTCCGATGTTGTCCAGGAGGAACTGGGTGTGGACATTGCTTGCGGCCACCCAGCCTTGCTCGGATAATAAACGAGCTGGAATTGAAATTCCGGCCACAAATAGAAAAAGGAGTCCCACTGCCCAGGTTTTCGCCTTTAACATCGTTTTTCCTCCATCAAAATTCTCTCGATAATAGGATACGCCGACGGGGCTTTCTGATCTCATGATCACCAATAGAATGATACGAACTGCGTTGTCGCGCGGTTCCCCTTTTTCGACTAACGGCCGCGGGCATCGGTTAAGAATCGATTCTTGCGCCAGGCGGCTGTTTTGACTGACGAAGCCGGCTATAAGAAGCTAAACAAGATCGGACCCAGCTCGATAACGAGGGCCAGTTCGGCCCCGGTATCGAGTTTTCATTTGATCGCTTTCTTTTTTCCCGCCATTTCGCGGCTATCGACCTTAAGAATGAGCCGGTCCGCGCGTCCGTCCTTCCCGGCGCCAAACGTGATTTCCATGTTCTGGCCAACGGATCTGACGAAGAAGCGATCCTCGGACAAGGCGAAGAGCTCGGTCTTTCCGTCGTCGCCGCCGTTTATGAGAGAGAACAGTCGGCCGCCCTCGCGTTCAACGGTCAGCGTCAACCCCGGGGCGATCTCATAGAGGCCGGTCCATCGGTCCAGGATTTCGGGGGCGAGAATCATGGGCTTTTTCTCGGCGGGATCGTGATAGACTTTTTCTTCATCGTTCTCCCTCTGGACGACGGTTTTGAGCCGCTCGATATCGACTTCGGCTTTCGATGGAGAGAACAGGACCCGCCCCAGGCTTTGAGCCCGGTTCGCGAACGGCCGGTCCTTCGTCGGAGTCTCTCCCTTCAAGGATGAGTAGACCTCGAGACTGGATTGAAGGAGTTGGCCCGTCTTAGGGGCCGCCATCTCGGCGGGATTCAAAACGGACCGATAGACCATCCAATCGCGGTACTCTCCTTCGGCCGGAGGGTTTCCTCCCGGGCCGCCGCCCGACCCGCCCAGGACGAATTGCACGGGGACGATCGTGTCGGCAACCGTTCCAGCAAGGGTTCCATCGACAAAGACCCGAATCTCCTTTTTGAGGAAATGATGCGTTACGCCGATCTGGTGCCAAGTCTTGTCCAGAAGAGACGCCTTCAGCGGATGAACGACGCGGGCCGCGTCTCGATATTCCAGAGAACCATCGTGACCGACGGCGAGTTCACGGACCTTTCCATCAAAATCCCGAACCGCAGCGACAACCCCCGGCTGTGACAGACGGACGTCGAAGGCCAGGGAAAACGAGCGAAGGGGATCATCGGGCACATAGGAGAGGAGGGCGGGAGCGCCGGTGGCGCCGAGCCTGACTGCACCATCGCCGCTATCTTTCGTGGCCAGAGGCTTTTCCTGGACCAGGGCCTCGAACAATCCGGGCACGATCGAATGAAACAGCTCCCGGTGTCCCGCGTCATCGGGATGATCCAGGTCGAAAGTGATCCCCTCGACGTAACATCCGTCACCCCGGTCCAGGGCTCCGAGAAAGTTGATGCTCGGCGCGTCCCAGGAGGCGATCTCAAGATTCATATCAGTGACGTACTTGTAATGGGAGGCTTTGGAGAAATTGTCGTTGGCGTAAACGGACCCGAACACGGGCTGAATCCCATGAGCCCGGCAACGGGCGACGATTTCGCGAAGGTTGTTCCGGAATCCGGAGTAGACCTGAGCCGGGTCCTTCCCGCCCAAACCCCGGATACCCTCGTTTTCCAGGGATAGCGCGATCACGACGAAGTCCGGCTTCAGCGGAAAAAGACCCTTTTCCAAACGGTCCAGGACCTTTTGCGTCGTGTCGCCGGGAACCGAGACGTTGACGACTTTAAATCCCCGCGGCGCCAACTGCCGGGCCAGGCGGAAAGCCCAGCCGTTCTGCATGTCCTGGTTCCGTTCCCGGCTCGTCACCCAACCCGCAGCAACAGACGAGCCCATGACGGCGATGACCTTTTCCCGATTGATCGAAATGGCATTTTCAGCCGCGGCGGGTCCGGCCAAGGAGGCCAGTCCGAAACCCACGTTCATCAAAAGTATTTTGACTAGATGTCTTTTCATGTTCGTCTCCATGTTTCTTTATTGCCGATTCCGCGTTCCGATTCTCGTGATCGTGACAAGCATAGCATAAGCGGATACCGTCCCGCCTTGCTTATTCTGTGAACGATAGGGCGACTTGTTATCTTGACTTGATCCTTTTACCAATTTCTTCGCCGCTTTCCGATAGAACGACGATCTCAACAACGCGGTTGTCCTTGTCTCTTCGAAAACGGATTTTGGCCTTGACGGCCTTGAGGAAGAAGGCGTCCTTGTCTTCGGGAAATAATTCGAATCTGGGCTGGCCCGTTCCCTGGCCGAAAAGCCGGCCGTCTTCTTTAGTTACCGTTATCGAGAATTCGGGAGTGACTTGATAATGACCGAGATAGTCGTCATAAACGAGAGGATTCCCGGCGGCGATCGGCTCGGCCACGCGTTTGGCGGTTTTTTCATTTCCCTGGCGGCGCCACAGCAATCCCATCGTGCGTCCCTCATCGTCTTTAACAAAGGAAATCGTCGAATCGTCGAGTTTTGAGAAATATTCGTTTTCCGATCTGGGGAATATCTCCACTTCGGGCCGGCCGCTGGCCTGGGCATACAAGCGATCGCCGGCTTTGGTGATGACGATTTTCAAATCGGGCCCGATCTCATAGAGCCCTGCGTGGGCCGCATAGACGTTCGGGTTGACTTTGGCAGTTACCGGCGCTTTAATTTTTTTAGCCGTGGCTTTCACCTGGTCCTGCCGAATGGATAAGGCCGTCACCTGGCCAATGTCATCCTTGAGAAATTGAACCCAGGCTTCAGCCCTATTATCTTTGATGACAAAGGCATCTTCACTTTCGGCCGTCATTTCGAATCGGGGTTGCTTCGGGAGCTGAAGGAACAAACTCGTCTTTTCCGCGCTGATCACAATATTATATCCGGGCGAAATTTCAAAAACGCCCTCATAAGCGCCATAATCGGAGGGGTCCGGCCTGAGGGCGGCAGGCTCTTTCGCCGCGGTCCGACGGTCCGAAACGGGCAATTCTAATCGATCCGTCAAGACGGCCGCCCCGATATCGGACACGCCAACGGAAGAATTGGCCAAAACCACCACTCCCTTCCCGGCCTTGACGTTGATTCCGACGAAACTGTTGTACCCGTCCACTCCGCCGCCGTGGGTCAAATACAATCCGTCTTCCGTTCGGGTGATGCCCCAACCAAGGCCGACTTCTCCGCCCGGGCTCCCCTCTATCTTTCGATAGCTTTGCTGCGCGCGTTGCATGGCCCGGATTAAGGGAGAAGAAACGATGCCCATCTGGGCTCCTAAAAACCTCAGCATATCTTGAGCCGAGGAATGATATCCGCCGGCCCCGGCCAGGACGGCGGAGAGGGGCCAGGACGGCGCGTCCCGTCCGTCGCTGTAATGCCCCACCGTCAGCATCTTCGCCCGCCCCCGGGAGAGCCGTTCCCGGCTGTCGGTGCCGTCCATCCCGAGAGGCCGCCAGATTCGCTCCGCGAATAAACCGTCCAGGGGCTTCCCCCCTTGGCGGGACAGGACGAATCCCAACAGCCCCATTCCCAGGTTGGAGTATTCGTATTCGCTCCCAATGTCCCGAGTCAAAACGTAGCCGGATAAAAATTCATAGAGATTCCGTTCCGAATAATCGACATAACCGGGCCGCCCAACGGCCCCGGAAGGGCCGTTTCCCGGAATCGAGGGAAGCCCGGAGGTATGGGTCGCCAAGTCAAGGAGGGTGATCTTTCCACCGTTTCGGGCGGGGACTTTGGCGGAAGGGGGAAGATATTGTTCTATCGCGTCGTCCAACTTCACCTCTCCCCGCTCCACCATATCGGCCAGGAGCGTTGCCGTAAACAACTTGGCCACGGAGCCGAGGTTGAAAATCGAATCGCCATCCACGTCAACGCCTTCCTTGGCCTTTCCATAGGCGATCACCCGGCGTCCTTTGGCGTCGATCGTTCCGACGACGATCCCAAAACGACGATCGTGTTTATCGACCCTGTCCTTGATGACGGCGGCGATTTTTTTCTCCAAGCTCTCATCGGAAACCGAAGATCCTTTGAGCTCTCCTATCAGGGCAACGGCGAGAATCAAAGCCATTATTGTTGGGACGAGAATTTTTTTCATTGTTGTCCTCCTTCTCAGGGGATATCTCTTCGGGTGCAAGATTTCAGCTCGGGAGGGATGCGCCCCTTCATCGCGGGGAAAAAAGAGGACGCTCTTGCTCTGCCTGCCGATCTCGCGATCACGAATAGAATAGGGCCGCCGACAATGGCAGCGCTATGTTTTTTCGATGAACGGTCGGGGGTGTCGATGAAAGAACAGTCGCGGAGGGGATATGCCTATAAAGCGGACTCGAAATGAGCGACCGCCAGACCGTCGATTTTCGTCCAAAATTCCTCGCGATTCATTCCAAGGCCGGCCGCCAGTTGGCGTTCGAGCGCCTGTCGGCCGTATCTCTGTCCAAGGAGATCACCGAATCCTTCTCGCCGTGTCTCCATCAAATAGCGCGTGATCCAGTATCCTCGCACATAGTGATATACCAAGTCGTCTTCATTTCCCGCCCTCAGTCGCTTGTATCCCTTCGGCCTTCCTTTCCTCAACGGAGTATCAAGAGCCCGAATGGTCTCGCTGTTGATCGTCGGTTTTCCCATCATTCGGTCCACCGCCACCATGGCCAATCCCTCATTCAACCACGCCGGCAGCTTGAGATGAGCCGTGAAGGCGTGAGTCAATTCGTGACAGGTGATCTGCCGGATTTTCTCGCGCGTATCTGCTCTCGGGATGAAAATCCGCCTGCCCATCTGGCCTTCGGCCGCCTCGATCAGCCGCGGCGGTTTCACGCCGATGGCCCTTCGACTTCCGTATCGCTGAGCCCAGCCCCCGGCATATCGCCAGATCTTTTTTACGCGAGGCATCCAAAAAGGCATAGCTCCCGCCAGGAGAATCCGCCATGGCCACGGCGCCGAATGAAAAATGAAGCGCTTCCATGAATCCATGACATAGACTCGGCAATCCTTTGGCCTCTCAAGTCCCCATAAGTTCCGAAGGACCTCGAGGCTGCGCACGCAGGCGTCTCCGATAATCCCGGCCGATTCTCTTTCCTCCGCCGGATAGAATAAGATCAGACCGTCGATCGATTTCGTTTCCATGATGCTTCTCCTTAATCTCCGGCAGATATTTCAGGCGAGATGGGCCGCCTTTTTCAGCCTGGACTGGAGAACGCCGGCCAAAGGATTGGATGGGTCCAATTCCAGCGACTTCGACAGCAGCTCCGCCGCCCGCGTGGTGTTGCCCCGGTTGATTTCGATCTCTCCTAAATACGCGTAAGCAAAAGAAGGATTTTCGGCCAACCGCTTGATTAACTCGAAGATCTTCTCGGCTTGATCGGTTTGCTTCTTGCCCCGCAGGAGTCGGAAACCCAATCGGTAGAACGATTCCAATTCGGATTGCGGGATCTCACCGTGCTTCTCCAATATCATCTCGCTGGCTGCTTGTATTTGCCGCTCGTCAGCACTCTCGAAAGCCCTTTTGAGCGCATCAGCCCGGGACAGGTGGCCGCTCAGGTCTATGGGGAAGATCTTGTCTGCGTCATCAGATATCGAGTTGTAGAGCTCATAGAAATCAATCGGGCCCTTAGCCACGGTTTCGGCGAGTCTCTCACGACCCATTCTCCGCTCAATCGTACGGGCCATATCAAATCCGACGACATAAAAAGCCCGCTGACGAACGCCAAGGTTGAAAACATCCCGCAGCGCCCGGTCGCTGGGCATTTCACTTGTTTTTGACAGGAATGTATTTAATTCATTCCTCAACTTGGAGACTTGTTCATCACTGGCGGCCAGAGAGTAGTCTTTGTTCTTGGCCGCCGGATAAAGCGGGGAAGCCTGATAAGCGACATACGTTGCCAGGCCCTCGTTTTGGAGGCATTCCAGGATGTAGTAGAGCTTTTGCTCGAGCATCGGTTCCTCTCGAAAGGCTGAACAGGAACCATAGCCGGAGTGGTAAAGTTCATGGACCAGCGTATTCAGGATATAATCCGCATCCAGAAAATATTTTGGATTCAAGGCATTGATCACTATGGAATCCCAGATATTCATTGAATCGAAGGCCGTGAAGGCGGTGAAGTAAACCTTTGAATCGATGCCGCAATATTTCATTTTTGGCAGATATTTAGCGAGGATGGGCTTGGCTTTCACGGCGAAATCAGCCAGCCCCGCTTCGAGTTTATTAAGCAGTTCTATATACGGGCTGCCGTCCTTGCCTTCCTTGATTTTTCTTGAAATATATCTTACGCCGTTTTTCCATTCCTCGGTCACGATTTCGCCCTTATTCTTGACATAAAAAGCCGCCGCTTTTTTATAAGCTCCATCCGTCGCCGCGAATTCCTTGGGATTTTCGAGTATCTTCTCGCCCTCCAGGAGCAGTCTTTTCAACGACTCGATGTTGATTTCAATTTTCACTGACAGGTGAGCACCTTCTTGACATGGATATACAGATGGGGATGCGCTTCCTGCCGATACACAAAAAACGCTCATTTGCGCCATAATAAATATTGCCGAAAAAGTTCGCCGGGCTGGACTCATATCCGTTTCTCCTTAATTTTTCTCTTGATGGCAGCCTCCATAGAGGATCTTCCGCATTTTAGTTCAAGTTGGTCTGCCATAGATATTCATCGCGACAAAACAAATCCATTTTCGACAAGCAGCCCGAGGTATCGGCAAAGAAATAGTCAAGGATCTCTTCTGTGATAAAACGCCCAGTTCCTAATAACGTCGATTCCCTTCTGAAGAACAGGATCCGTCCCTTGGAGAAGATCCTTTTGGGTTGGATGCACTTCCACGTCGGGTGAAATTCCGATGCCGACGAACTCCCGCCCGTCGGGAAAAACGGCTCTAAGCGACACGACCGTGAACGTCCCTCCGCAGGGCAGAGGGACATTGATCGGATTCCCGGTACTTCCGGCGGTTTTTTCACCCACCAGGACGGCCCTCTTGGAATGCTGAAGTGGCACTAAAAAATCTTCAGCGGCACTGTACGTCCCGGGCCCGGTCAGAACCGCCAACGGACCGGTATAGCATTTTTCTGCCCGAGGCTCGACGATGTGGGGGCCACCTTCGATCCATCCAGTGGCGCGACCCCATGACCGATAGGCCGGGACGTAGGACAAGCTTTTCCATTTCTCGGCTTTCAATGGCTGGTCGGTCAGGAAGCTGATGATGCTGTCAGCGTGATCGCTATCCCCGCCCGGATTGTATCGGACATCGAGGATGATCCCCTCGATCCTGGAGAGTTCCAGCCGGTCGAAGACCTTCTGGAATTCTTCCACCACCTTTTTCTGGCCAAAGTTCGATATTCTAATGTAACAGATATCCGGATTGAGCATCCTCGTTTCAATCACCGGATCGAACAGGAACCATCGCACCCACCGCGGGAGAAACGTGCTGCCGTCCTTAGCCGTTGAATTTCTGGTTAAGGAAACTTGCCGCACGGTCCCATCCGGATCTTTCACCCTGAGCCGCAGCTGACTGTTTTTCGGACCGCTGAGAATACCTATCAATCCAATCGTCTCGTCCGCCTGTGGAGTGCCCCGGCAGTTGAACCTGAGGACGTTCTCTTCGAGATATGTCCGCGCGGGGACCTCGCCTATTTCCAGGACTTCCAATCCCGGAAAGATCCTTTGCTTCCTGATTTCTTCGGTGTCGCCGGTCCGAGCCACAAAAAAATTTCCTTCCACGACCTGAAGTTCCACGGGCGGATGGTCATACCCAGGTTTCACGAACATCCAGGGCGGGATAACCTGGGTATGTCCGTCTTTAAGCAGAGCGGCGAATTCCATCAAAACCTCATAATAGCTGTCGAGGCGGTCCGCCTTCATGACTCGAGGGATGTATTCCTGGACTTTCGTATCCCAGTCGAGATCCGGGATCCGGTCGAAATAAGGAAAATTGAATTTCGCCTCAGACCAGATGGTCATCAAGCCCCAGAGCTTTTGTTCGACCGACCCTGTCCATTGAGATTTGCTGTTCGCCGGAGGTTGAGCTTGAGCACGGTTGCCGTTTACCTCCGGGTAGGTGAAAGATTCGGTGTCCCGGACATCGGCTGCCTTGAGAAGAGGCGCGATAGCCAGAAGTCCGAGGACGAGGGGGATGGTTCTTTTCCGGATACGTCTTTTCATCGAGTCCTCCAGATCATATTTTGTTTGTAGATTCCGAATGGATCGATGCCTCCATTCACATATTCCAGCGGACCGATATCTTGAGCATGAAGATGTTGTCGCCGGGCGCGGCCAGCAGGTCGCTTAAATCGCGCTCGAGCCTGAGGTCGCCCGGATTCGCGTAATCGGCCCGGTTCTGGGTCCAAACGGCGTAGAGGAGCGAGCCCGGCAGATATTCCCAACGCAGGACGATCGTGCCGCGGAGCGACTTCATGTTGAAATCAGGATTGCCGAAGGCGAAAGCGGCCGCCGGTCCGGGGCCGTCCGGATCGATCGAATAGACGTCGTCGGCGGATTCGATGGTCGAACCGTTCTGCCCGTATTCCATGTAGTCATAGGCTCGGGGCCGGGAGAGTTCCTTGAACCGGTCGTATCTCCCGACGCCGATGAACGGCTGGAGGTATGCTTGGAGCGAGAGGGTTGGGGTGAAGGTCCAGTTGACTCGGATCTCGGCCGAGACGATCTCCTGACGGATATGGGCGAAGACATATCGGTTTCCGAAGGTGGGGGTCATCAGTGCGTCTTTAAAGCGGCCGACCCATTGGGTTTCCGAATCGCTGACCATATATTGGGGTCCGATCGAGAAGCTGACGTTCGAAGCCGGCTTCCAGCGGAAGGTGAGCTGGGCGCTCCAACCGTCTCCTTCCTTCGGGCTATGGGAAATCGACGATGCGCTCTCCAGGACGAACGCCCGTCGGCTGTCGGTGGACAATCGTAAACCCAATTCCGTTCCCGAGGGCGATACGGCCAGCGGCCCGCCGCGGGTCAACCGGTTGGAAAGTGTTTCGGTGGAGACCACGAATTCGGTTTCGAAATTCCAAAAATTCCGGAACATGCCCTGGGCGAGCGCAACCGCGGCTTCTGCGACTTTATTTCCACCGAAATCATAGTTCTGCAGACCCCCGAGAGCGACCAACCACTGCTGAAAAATCTTTCCGGGCTTGGTCTGCATGTATCCGGGGAGGAACGAAAAGTTGATAATATCCGATCCCGACCGTTGGTAACCGAGGTCGTTCGGGTTGAATCCCGGGGAAAGGGCTCCGATCCCGATGACCCAGAGCCAGGGGGCGTTTTGTTTGGCGAATTGGATCCGGCCGCCCCATCCGGACAGCGAGGTGGCCGCGGGATTGAGGGAGACATGAGTCACGTCGGGCCGCTGGAAGTAATGGGTGGATGATTTTTGGAGACGGTAGATATCGTCGGAAGTCCCTTCGACGCGGGTTCCTCCGAACCATCCGCCGAGGACGTAATTCCGGTTCTTGTCGAGAAACGACCATCCGTCGAGGGCGAGACTGAAGGCGTTCTTGTTGATGATCGAGCTGAGCGTCGGATTTTCGAGTCCGCGGAGGACGCCCGTGGCCATGAATCCGATCCCCTGCTGGCCCTGGTTGATGTCTTTTTGGGCCCGGAGGACCCCGTAATAGGACGGAGGTTCGACTTCCTGGGTGGAACGAATCCCGAAATTGTCGATCTTCGCCGACTCCCGGCCGGTCAGGGCGTTGATGAAACCGACGTTCCAGCCGCCGAGCTTCCCTGTGAGCTTGGCCGCGCCGAGAATCGTTGAGCGGTCGGGGAAATCGACGTACCCGGGGTTGGTCACGTAGCCCTGAGGCGCCCGGCCGATCCGGCGGCTGTAGAAGAATTGGGGATCCGGCCAGTTCATCCCGGCGTTCAAATAAACGCCGCCGCGGCCGAAGCCGGAGAAGATCGAGGCGCCTTCGATGAAGAAGAGCCTTTTTTCCTGGTAGAACGTTTCGTAGGCGGACAGGTTGACCACGGCCGGATCGACTTCGACTTGGCCGAAGTCGGGGTTGACCGAGGCGTCGAGGGTCAAGTTGCTCTTGAGTCCGACCTTGAGGTCGAAACCCGCGTTGCCGAGATATCGCCGGCCGGTCTGGAAGGGATTTCCTTCCTCGGCCGGACGGAACCGGCCTTGGCCGGTGACATAGGGCATGAATTCGATATGGGTGCCGGGGGAGATGCTATGAATGCCTTCCAACCGGGCAAACCGCGAAACAAAGGCCGGTTCGCCTTTGGGAACCCAGGCGAAGGCGGTTGTTTCGTTTTTGCGCTTGATGATCCGGCTGAAATTGACCCCCCAGATGTATTCGTCCTGTTTAGGGAAACGGATCTGGTTGAAGGGGATTCTCATCTCGACGGTCCACCCCTCTCCGTTGACGGCCGCCTTCCAGTCCCAGACGCCGTCCCAGGATTCGTCCGAATTGACGTCATTGGATAACGCCGCGTCCGAGATCGAATTCGCCGGATTGACCATGAATGTGTATCCGGAACGCTTGTCGTAATAAGGGTCGATGGAGAAAGAGAACCAATCCGAATCGACCTGGGTGTCGCGCCGGCCCAGTCGGCCGATGATCTTCGCGGGATCGGAATCATGGCAGAACGCGGCCACGTAGATGGCGTCGTCGTCATAGGCCACCCAGACGTCCGTTTTTTCCGTAGCCGGCTCTCCGTCTTTGGGATCGCTCTGGGTGAATCCTTTGTTGGATGGCGTCTGCCACACTTTTTCGGCAAGGCGGCCGTCGATCACGATGGGGGCGTCCGTCCGCACGGCTGTGACCGTCTTTTGTTCGGCCGGCGGGAGCGGGGTCTTCGTCTTGTCTTGAGCCGCCAGCGCAAGCGGCAACATCAGCGCGAAATAAATAACGGATCTTTTTCTCATCTTCTGTTCCTTAGGAGGCCCTGTCCGTGATAGTCCATGGAGTACGCTTCAAAATGATTGTACGGTGTCCTGGTTCGCCGGGGTACCGAGAATCGACAAGCGGTCAATAAACCCGGTAGAAGTCGGAGATTCCGGCTTTTTGAATCCTTATTTTTTCGTCAATGCCTTATACACATCGGCGACAGAGGGCTTGACCTTGAAAAGCGATTCGACCACATATCGCGCCTCGCCTTTTTTCAGTTCTTCGAAAATATTCATTTTTTAAGGCGAACTAACCGACGACAAGAATGCGGGGGAATCGCGCGCTTCCGGACCCGGCCTCCGACCCGCCCTTCCCCCCCTTCAACGTCTGGGCGGGTTGGAAGGCCGAAAGAAAGACGGCGGGATAGCTGCCGGCGGCGAAACCCACGAACAGCACAAGGCCGAAAAACACCGGAATGAGCCAGGCCAATTGCCCGGCGCCCGCGGCTATTCGCGGGATTATCGGCGGGCCGGCACAGTCAAGGTTTGGACGATCATTCCGTCCAGGGCCTTGACCGTCACCCTGATCTCGGAGGCCGCGGCCTCGACGAAGGCGATTTGGTCTTGGCCCAGGATCAGCACGGGAAAGTTCCGGCCGAATTCGCCCGCCTTGGAGATCGACGTCTTATGGAAGTGCCCGCAGATGGCCAGATCGACGCCGGCCCGGTTGGCCAGCTCGGGCCAGCGGGCGCCTTGGTCGGCCGTCCAACCCCAGCTCGGCTGGTGCATGAGGATGACCCTGAAGGGCGTGCTCTTGACTCTGGCGTTGCCGGCCAGGTGCATCTTCAGCCATTCCCATTCCTGCTCCCGGTAGAGTTTGAGCTTGTTCAGCCGGGCATAGACGTTCGTCTCGCTGGTCTTCGTTCTTAGGGATAGGAATTTTTTTCGTCTCGGATACGCAAAAAGGCTTTTACATCAACATCAGCCCCCGGATCATCTCCTCGGTCACGTCGGCCCCGAGGTTCGGATCCTGATCGTTCGGATGGAGGTCGTAGTGCAGGCCGAAAAACGAGGCGGATCGCGGGAGCGGCGCCTTGTTTTGCGCGGAAATTCCCGCGACGGAAACGAGAATCAGGGAGACAAACGCCGCTGTTTTTTTTATCATGACTCTCTCCAATCCCTCGTGGATCCAACATAGGACGGATCGGAGAAAAAGACAAGGGGGCCGGAATATTCTCCCTATTCGTTTCGGAGCGAGTCGACCGGGTTGGCCCAGGCGGCCCGGACCGACTGATAGGAGACGGTCAGGAGGGTGACGATGACCGAAGCCCCGGCCGCCAGGACGAACGTCCAGGCCGATATCGGGGCGCGATAAGCATATGTTTGAATCCAGCGGTTCATCACTATCCAGGCTGCGGGCATGGCCAAGAGATTGGCTAGAAGGACCATCCAGACAAAATTATTGGAAAAATGGAGAGCAAGTCCGGAGGCCGATGCGCCGAGCACCTTCCGGATGCCGATTTCTTTGGTTCGCTGTTCGGCCATAAATGCGGCCAGGGCGAACAAGCCGAGACAGGAGACAAAGATCCCCAGAAAGGTGAAGATGCGGACGATGTTCAACAGCCGGTCGTCGGCTTCATACTGACGTTCGAAGTCGGCATCGAGGAAAAAACTCTCCAGGGGGAGGCCGGGGAACAGGGATTTCCAATCGCTCTCGATAAGGGCCATGGTCCCCCGCAGACTAGCGGCGTCGACGGAAAGGGTCAGGCATCTGAACGTTTGCGGTTGCCATTCCATGACCAGAGGGGCGACTTGCTGCTGAAGCCCGGCGAAGTGAAAATCCTTGACGACGCCGATAATCCGCCCGACGCGCCCGCCGTTTCCGGTTTGAATCCGCTTTTCGAGGGCGGTTTCGGCCGACCCGAATCCAAAGGCCCGGACGGCCGCTTCGTTGACGAGGAAAACCGGGGGTTTCTCGTAGTCCGTCGTGATATCCGTTGAGATGTCCTTATCAAAAGCCCGGCCGGCGGCCAGGGCGATGCGGTAAAGGGGAATGAAATCCGCGTCGAGGTAGAGATGATACATCGCCCAGTTGCGGTCCGCGCCCTGATCCACGAGGCGGACATTGTAATTCGAAAAACCGCGGCCCGGGACCGAGGACGAGGCGGCCGCCCCGCGGATGGAGGGGTGCTTGAGGAAGGCGGCCTTGACGGTTTCGGAACGGGTGGCGAAGGACGGATTTCCCCGGATCGGGAGGATGATCATCCGGTCCTTGACGAATCCCAGATCCTGGTCCTTCATGAACTTGATCTGCCGGACGATCATCAGAGTGCCGATGATCAGCAGGGCGGTCGCGAAAAACTGTCCGACGACGATGGCTTGGCGCATCCGGACGCCCCTCCGGCCGGACTTGAAGGACCCTTTCAAGGTCGAGGCTGGTTTGAAGGCGGACAGGACCAGCGCCGGGTAGATTCCCGCCCCGAGACCGGTCAGAAGAATGATCATCGCGCCGAAGAGCAGGAACCGCGGGCTTAAAAGTTCGGCCGGTGAAAAATCGGTTCCGGCCAGGCGATTGAAGGCCCGCAGAATGAGGAGGGTCAGCGAAGCGGCGGTCAGGGCGGCTAGAACCACGAGGAAAACCGACTCGCCCAGGAGCTGGAGGATGAGTTGCTTGCGGGTGGCGCCGACGACTTTTCTCAATCCGACTTCCCGGGCCCGCCGGACCGACCGGGCGGTCGAGAGGCTGATGAAATTCAGCCCGGCGATGAGCAGGATGAACGCCGCGGCGGCCGACAGGAGCGACAGAACCCCCGCGTTTCCGGACGGTTCCATTTCATACAGAAGTTTTGACTTGAGATGAATGTCGGATACGGGCTGAAGAAAATAGCGGTACTCCTGCCCGAACGCCTTGAGCCTTTCCCCGACATGCCGGCCGGCCAGCCCGCTCATCCGGCGTTCGAAGTCGGCTGCGTCCGCGCCCGGACGCAGCTTGAGGTAGGTATAAGCCTCGGTCCCGTGCCAATTGTTGAATTCGCGGCCTTTGTCCGGCGTCAATGTCGAGAGGGAGAAAATCCATTCGGCCTTGAGGTGCGAGGCCGAGGGACGGTTTTTCAAGACCCCGGTGACTTCGATGGGGAGCGTGCTGTTGAAGACGAGCGTTTTTCCGACGGCGGATTCAGCGCCGAAATATTTGAGGGCGGTTCGTTCGGAAATCACCGCGGTATTAGGGCGGGCCAGGGCCGCGGCCGGATTTCCTTCGAGCAGGGGAAGTCCGAGGACATCAAAAATTTCGGGATCGGCGAACAGGAGGCCGGTTTCGTAGAATTTCTTTTCGCCGCTCTCGATCAGCCGGGAGCCGGTCTGATAAATTCGGGCCGCCGACTCCACCTCGGGGAATTCCGCTTTGACGGCGGGAGCGAAGGGAAAGGAGATTGGGGCGAACTGCCGGGTCGAGGCGCTGGATTTGATCTCCTCCCCGACCCGATAGATCCGCTCGTAATTTGGAAATTGACGGTCGTAGCTCATTTCCCGCGAGACGAAAAGAAAGATGAGCCAACAGCCCGCGATTCCGACCGCCAAACCGAAGATGTTGATGAACGAATACCCCCTCTGTTTTCCGAGATTGCGGAGGGCGATTTTCAGGTAGTTTTTAAACATCTGGATTCTCCAGTTGAATTGAGTCCTGAGATATCGGGGAAGGGAGCGCCCGACCTGCTCCCAACACCAGGCTTGGGCCCTGTTCCGGCCGAAATCCCGCTCCAGGCGCGACCATTCCTCCTCGAGATCGCCGAGGATGGAAAACCGCTCTCCCTCCCCGGTCATCCGGGCGAGGATCCGAACGGCCAGGGGCGGGCGGGCGTCGGCGCGTTTTCCGGAACGAGACATCGGCTCAGGCTTTCACTTTCAGATATTCTTTGAGACCGCGGGCGACGGAGTGCTGCAGCCGGTAGGATTCCTTTAGGACGGCCAGTCCCTCCGGCGTGACTTGATAAAGGACTTTGCTTCGTCCGCCCCGTTCCGAGGTCGGTGCCCCTAGCGATTTGCGGACGTAGCTTTTCCGGTAGAGCTGGTCGAGGAAGCTGTACAAGGTGCCGTAGGGGACTTTCCTCCGGGATATCTTGGACCGGATCGTCAGGCCGTAAGCGTTCCCCGGCAGGTGGAGGACGGCCAGGAGAAAGATCGTTTCGTAAAGGCTCAGTTCTTTCATCGGCACGCCTCGGTTCATCCATTAAGACTCATTTTCGACAGTTGATTTTCCGAACTCTCTGTAAATGAACGGATTACGGGCGCTGGAAAATACTTTGGCACTACGGTCGGTTTGCTCAGTCGCATATCGTCACCGTGGACGGCGGCCGCACTCCTGCCGCTCGGGTCAGAGTAGATAAAAGGTTTTTTGAATTTTATCAATAGGTTTGCAACCGTTTTCGGTGAACATAACGATTTGTTCGGTTGGAATAAATGCGCTATCATTGCCCCATTCGGGAACTACATCCATTACTGCAAGTTCCATTGCATAACAAGAGTTAAATTCCAGCTTTAATTCACCGCGCCCCTGAACCGGCTTTTGCTCCCAAGGGTAACCAACAACTGGTCCCGGCTGGTGTACGAAGAGACCAAGCGAATGTGAATAAAGACGGGGATTTGGTATATTCTCCTCCTTAGCTTTTGCAAAGATATTTTGTAGAAGCTCATTTCCGCTAAGTCCCGGTTTGAATTCCTGCATGAATATTTCCTGCAGACGGTTGTTCGCAGCCAACACATTTTTTAGCCCCTGCGGTGCATCCTTTTCGTTCTCATGTCTTATATAAGCTATTTCCTGATGATCCGTAAAAAGACCAAGGTAACGGATTCCTACATCACAGATTATTATATCTCCTCTGCGGATTATTCCATCGGACATCGGGAATTTCTTTACTTCCAGCTCGCTTCTTTGAAATGTAAAATAGGGTTTAAATGAAAGTTCCAAACCATATTCAGAACAAATCTGCCAGAAGAGGTAGTCAAGGTCTGCGCAGGTGGTTTTACCGGGAGTAATAGAAGCAGTGCTAAAACAGCGCGAAATGATATGACGTGCTACTGCTGAGACATGGGGATAGATTTCCAATTCCTCCTCTGTTAAGGTCATTCCCCACCTGGTAGAAGCCTTCTCGGCAGAAGTAATCCGTGTAATATACTTTTCCGGCAGAGCTTTAATCAGCTGATTGTACAGGTTGTAAGTCAAACCGCCGTCAGCCCAGTTTACAGATCCAATATTAATACCTATCCGCTTAGGATCCCTTTTTTCAATAAGTTCGGCGAGCATCTGCCATTGTTGAGGAAGATTTCCACCTCGCCACGGCCTGTCGTAAAGGTCGCCTGTGTTGGTCATGGATAGATTAATACGCTCTACTCCTTTTTCTTTACCACGGTCGAAAAAAACAAGCATCTGCAATACCTTCGGCCAGGTATCCATGGGAATCATTGTTTTATATACCGGATCAAGATTGTCCTCCTGACAAAGGA
>Ga0315288_10002802_pt1 | contig 22355 bp, 20 predicted proteins | sample YL17G11_20_MG_FD_203454 | JGI IMG/M metagenome (GOLD analysis project Ga0315288, IMG submission 203454) | Sediment microbial communities from Yellowstone Lake, YNP, Wyoming, USA - YL17G11_20 | ecosystem: Environmental > Aquatic > Freshwater > Lake > Sediment | place: USA: Wyoming | collected...
CCGGACGCCGTCATCGTCGACCTCAAGATGCCGGGGACCAGCGGCTTCGAGGTCCTGGAAAACCTCCGGCTCTTCGATCCCCAGATCGCGGCGATCGTCATCACCGGCTACGCGACCGTCGATTCGGCTGTTGAGGCGATGAAAAAAGGAGCCTACGACTTTCTTCCCAAGCCGTTCACTCCGGAGGAATTGCGGCTGATTCTCGCCCGCGCCCTGGAACGCCGGCGGCTCGCCCTGGAAGCCGACGCCCTGCGACGAGAAAAAAAGCTTCTGGAGGAGAACATCATCACCATGGTCTCCCACCAGCTCCGGAGCCCCCTGGTCGCGATCCAGCAGTACTTCGAGGTCATTCTGGCGGGGATCGCCGGCGATATGGCGGAGAAGCCAAAAGAGATGATCCGCAGGGCTCGAGAACGCCTTGACGCGCTCCTCAATCTCATCAACGACTGGCTCGATCTTGCCCGCATCGACAAAGGGAAGCTCGTCGGCAAGCTCGAGCCTCTCAACCTGCGCAGTTTGCTGGAAAAACTCATCGAGTTCATGAATCCGCTGGCCAAGGAATTCGGTGTATCCTTGGAATGGGCCGGCTCACCCGGTCCCACAGCCGAAGCCTTTGGAGACAAGGAGACGCTCGAACAAGTCTTCTCGAATCTCATCAGCAATGCCATCAAGTACAACAAGCCGCAGGGCCGGGTGGGCATCAGCCTCAGAGAAGACCCGGACTGCCTCGTCGTGGAGATCCAAGACACGGGCATCGGGATATCCCAAGAGCACCTCACTTTGATCTTCGACCAATTTTTCCAGATCAGCCGGGGCGAATCAAAAAAGATGAAAGGGTCGGGACTCGGGCTGTCTATCGCAAAAAAGATCGTCGAAGCGCACAACGGTCAGATCGAAATCTCGAGCACGCCCGGAACCGGCAGCACGTTCACGGTCCGGCTTCCCAAGGCTCCCCCGGCAGGGGCGTCCGCTTGAAAATTCTCGTTTTAGGTCTGGGGAACGATTTCTATGGTGATGACGGAGTCGGACTCGAGGTCGTCCGAGGATTAAAGAAAGAATGGCTCGCCGACCATCATCGACCGGCGACGGCCTGCCTGGTGGAATTCGTGGAAAGCTTGCTGACGGGAATCGGTCTCTTAGATTTGATCGTCGGTTACGATGCGCTCGTGATCGTCGATACGATCTTCAAGCCCGACCCCGTCACAGGACGCGTTCGTCTCCTCGAAGCAAAGGATGTGCGGGATATTCCCGGGCCCTCCCCCCACTATGTCTCCATCCCTCAGACATTGACGATCGGGAGGCAACTGGGTCTCAAGATGCCCGGCGTTGTCAAAATCATCGCCGTCGAGGCGAAGCCTCTCTATCATCTGAACGAGGATCTCAGCGAGGACATGAAGCGCCGGCTTCCGGACATCATCGGCGCAACAAAGGACGTCCTTTCGAATATAAACGCGCTATCCGATTGAGAGGTCCCCTTTTTCCCGCGCCTGTCCTCCCCCGTTGCAGGCCGTCCCTTGATGATCAGAAAGACGAGTCGGCGTTCAATGATCAGAAAGGAATATCAGAGATATTTGCCCAGAATATAATTCTGGAGATTATCGATCGTAATTTTGTGCTCGGAGATGATTGATTTGACGACATCTCCGATAGAAACAAGGCCGACCAATTTTCCCTTCTCAATGACCGGCAAATGCCGGATACGTTTTTTCGTCATAAGGGCCATGCATTCCTCAGCGGGCGTTTCGAGGCCGACACAATAGACCTGGCACGTCATGATCTCCTTGACAGGAGTGTCCAACGACGTTTTGCCTTTGAGAATCACTTTCCTCGCATAATCCCGTTCCGAAAGGATGCCCAGCACTTGTTTCTTATACATCACCGCGAGCGCGCCGATTTTTTTATCCGACATAAGCTTGAGGGCATCGATCACTTTGGCTTCCGGCGAAATGGTCCAGACCTCCGATCCCTTTTCCTTGAGCATGTCTTTAACGGTATGCATTTCCACCTCGTCCTTTACAAATTTTCATTCAGACAAATAGGCAGATAAAATCTGCATATTTTGTCTCTCAATCCAGACACGATTCTTATATCCCAATTCGCCAAAAAAGTCAATCATTTTGGCATCGTCCAAAAACGCGAAACAAAAACGGGAATCGAAAAGCAGAAGCTCATCTCCGATTTCGCAATCGATCGACGATCACTCTGAGCTCGCGGGCGGCCGGCTCCGGATCCGGCGCAGAGCAGATGGCCGAGACGACGGCGATGCCATCGGCGCCTGCCTCCATGACCTCGCCGGCGTTGGACGGGTTGATGCCGCCGATGGCGATCAGCCGATGGCGCGAACGCGAGCGCAGCAAGCGCAACCCTTGAAGCCCCCACGCCGTCATGAGATCCGTTTTTGTCGGCGTCGGGAAAATGGGGCTGACCCCAAGATAATCGACGTCCAAATGATCGGCTGCGGCGGCCTGTTCCGGCGTCTCCACGGAGAGGCCGATAATCGCATCGGGACCCAATAATTTCCTCGCTTCACCCGGAGGCATATCGCCCTGCCCTAGATGGACGCCGGCCGCCCCGACCGCAAGCACGACATCTGCGCGGTCGTTGATGATCAGAGGAACGCCGGACGGCTGTAGGACTTTTTGGATGCGCCGGGCAATGTCCACATGTTCTGGCATTGGGCAGGATTTCTCGCGCAACTGGACGGCTGTTACTCCGCCGCGGATGGCCGCCTCGACGACCCATTCAAGCGGCCGTCCCAGCGACAGGCCTTGATCGGTCACCAGGTAAAGCCTGAAATCGGGGATTTTTTTCACGCCGGCTCTATTCTCAGACGGCTGCGGATATCCTCTTCGCTGAGCCTGTAAAGAGCATCGAGAAAATGCATTTGAAAGCTGGCCGGTCCCGGCGATTGCTCGGCCGCCATCTCCCCGGCAATCCCCATGACGGCCATGGCGTGCGCCGCCGCTTCATAGAGAGAGGGATTGACGGCCGCGAATGCGCCCGTGAGCGCGGAGGCCGTGCAGCCGAGGCCTGTCACTCGAGGCATCATGGGATGCCCGTTGGCCACACGGACAAGCCGATCCCCGCTGAAAATCAAGTCCACGGCTCCGCTCACGCTCACGACACAGGCGTACTTTTTGGAGAGCCCGTGGGCGGCTTCGACCGCCGCATCGGCAGCATGCCGGCTGTCGACGCCCTTTGTTTCGGATTCGGTATAAAAAAGCGCCCTGATCTCCGAGGCATTACCCCGGACGATCGCGGGAGGTGTTTCCTTGAGGATCTGGCAGGCCGTCTCGGTCCTGTATCGCGTCGCGCCCGCGCCGACGGGATCGAGGACGATAGGGAGGCCGCGCTGACGGGCCGCAGAAGCCGCTTTGAGCATGGCCGCGATCCAGGGCGCGCTGAGGGTTCCGATATTGATGACGAGCGCCTTGGCCAGGCGGACCATGTCTTCGACTTCTTCGGCGGCATGGGCCATGACCGGCGAAGCGCCGATGGCCAGCAGGGCGTTGGCCGTCGTGTTCATCACCACATAGTTCGTGATGTTATGGACGAGAGGCGCTTCCTTTCGGATCCGCTGGACATCGTTCCAAACGTCTTCGGGCTTGAACATGGCCGACCTCTCCTCAATAAAAAAGCCGCTTTCCCGGGCCATCGCCGGGGAAAACGGCTTTCTGGAAACGGCTCTTTCCGTTTTCCTCCACTGGCATGACCCAGGTCAGGTGCTCAGGGTTTATTCTCAGCCTCGCGCCAGGCGCTTGAGACACCCCTCAACAGAACATGTTCGTTGGAAAACGAATAATATTTACTTTTTCTTCATCGGGCAGTCTTTAGCCATGGGGCAGCCCTCTTCCCCTGCGCCCGTCTTAGCGGCGTCTCCGCTTTTGCCCATCATGCAGCACTTGCCCTCTTTCATCATCGCCGCGTGCTCTTGGATTTTCTTCACGCTCTCGGGATTCTTCGAGGTCATAGTGATCACGACGCCGTCTTTGGTGTTCTCGAACTTTCTCTCCACATCTTTCAGCATCATCGGGCAGTTTTCCATACCGCCGGCCATTTTTTCGCCCGGCTTCATCTGCATCTGCTGGCCGCGCATGCCGCCGCCCATATGCATCCCTTGTCCCATGGGTTTTGTCACGTCTTTTTTGGCCAGGTATTTGTCCGGTTCCTTCGAAAACGCGGCCTTGCAGCCTTCGCTGCAGAAATAATAGGTCGTGCCCATGTAATCATAAGTATATTTCGCGCCGGCGATTTTGACCGACATGCCGCAGACCGGGTCTTTGGCCGTATCGTCGGCCTTCTGCTGGGCTACCCCGGCCATGACGGCGACAAACGCCACCGCCAGCAACAAAGAAAAAATTTTCAGATGCTTAGACATTGAGAACCTCCGTTCTTCGAGTATTCGTCGTCGGATCTTTCTATGGAACAGGGCCAAATGTGGAAATCCGATCCTCCTATTATACTGAATTTATAAAAATAATCAAGATGGACACTCTTTCCATGGAGCATTTGGCGTCGAATTCATTCAGGTCTTCTTTCTTTTTGATAGGAAAAAATACCAGTTGACGAAGATGACAAGGGCTAGACCCGCGATGGTCACGATGATTTTTGCCGTCATTTCGTTCCTCCCGGGAGGCCCAGCCTCACCCGTCTCAGCCGCAATGAGTTGGAAACGACGGACACCGAGCTGAAGGCCATCGCCGCCGAGGCCAGGATGGGGTTGAGGAGAACGCCGAAAAACGGGAACAGGACGCCGGCCGCGACCGGAATGCCGATCGCGTTGTAGATAAAAGCCCAGAAGAGATTCTGTTTGATCGTCCGGATCGTCCTCTGGCTCAGCTCGATGGCATTGGCCACGCCGTTGAGGTCTTCCTTGATCAGGGTGATATCCGCGGCTTCCATGGCCACGTCCGTACCCGAGCCGATGGCGATGCCGACATCCGCCTGGGCTAGGGCCGGCGCATCGTTGATCCCGTCGCCGACCATGGCCACCTTCTTTCCGGCCTGCTGGAGCCGCTTGATCTCCCCCACCTTGTCTGCGGGCATGAGCTCGGGGATGACCCGCTCGATGCCGGCTTTTCGGGCGATGGCTTCCGCCGTCCGCCTGTTGTCGCCTGTCAGCATAATCACGTCCAGACCGAGCCTTTTTAATCTTTCCACGGCCCTCGGAGAATCGTCCTTCAATGGATCGGCAATAGCCAGCAGCCCGGCCAGCTGTCCGTCAACGGCTAGATAGACGGGCGTCTTGGCTTCGAGCGACAGGGCCCTCGCTTTCTCAAACAGCGGGCTCGAAACGATTCCGCGCTGCTCCATCAGTTTTTCATTGCCGATGAGTACGCTCCTGTCGTCGATCTCGGCCTCGATCCCGAGGCCTTCCAAAGCGCGGAAATTTTTGGCTTCGGGCAGGATAAAAGCGCTCTCCCGGGCTTTTCTGGCGATCGCTTCGCCCAGGGGATGCTCGGAGGATCTTTCTGCCGCCGCGGCGAACTTCAGAACGTCGTCTTCGGAGAACGGAGCGAGGGCAATGACATCCGTGACGTCGGGCTCGCCCTTGGTCAGGGTGCCCGTCTTGTCGAAGACGATCGTCGTCACTTTATGGGCTGTTTCCAGGCTTTCGCCGCCTTTGATCAGGATCCCATTTTCGGCGCCCTTTCCCGTCCCCACCATGACAGCCGTAGGAGTGGCCAGGCCCAAGGCGCAGGGACAGGCGATGATCATCACGGCCACAAAATTCAACAGGGCAAAAGTCAGGGCCGGCTCCGGCCCGAAATCGAACCAGGCGACGAACGTCAGGATGGCGATGGAGATGACGATCGGGACAAAATAGCCGGCGATCACGTCGGCCAGCCTTTGGATCGGGGCTTTGGAGCCCTGGGCTTCCTGGACAAGCCTGATGATCTGGGCCAAGGCGGTGTTCTTGCCGACTTTGGTCGCCTGGAATTCGAAGCTTCCCGTCTTGTTGATCGTGGCCCCGATGACCTCGGCTCCGTTTTCTTTCTTGACGGGCATGCTTTCGCCGGTGATCATCGATTCATCGACGGCCGATTTCCCCTTGGTCACGATCCCATCGACCGGTATCTTTTCGCCCGGCCGGACGACAACGATGTCTCCTACCGCGACGTCTTTGACGGGAATATCCATTTCCCTGCCCTCGCGGATGACGCGGGCCGTCTTGGGCTGAAGCCCGATCAGCTTTTTGATAGCTTCAGAAGTCTGTCCTTTAGCCCTGGCCTCCAGCATTCGGCCAAAAAGGATGAGGGTGATGATTACCGCCGATGTGTCAAAATAGACATCGGGCATCAGGCCCCCGGCCTTGAAAAAAGACGGGACAACCGTCGCCGCTACACTGTAAAGATAGGCGGCCGATGTCCCGACGGCGATCAGCGTATTCATATCGGCATTCCGATGCTTAAAAGCGCCCCAGGCTCCCCTGTAGAACTGACCGCCGATCCAGAACTGGACGGGCGTGGTCAGCGCCCAGAGGAGAACATAATTATTGAGAAGCGAAGGAATCCATGGAAAGAAATGCGGGGAGCTTCCGATAAAAATGACGACGCTGAAGGCCAGGCCGATGAAGAATTTTCGCCTGAGATTTTTATACTCCTTTTCCCGGGCCTTCCGCTCGAAGTCCTCGTCGATCTCTCCCGAAAACTTGATCACTTTGTAGCCCGCCGATTCGATGGTGGCCCAGATCTCCTCGATGTCAATCTCGGTGGGGAGGTACTCGACCCTAGCCTTGCCAGTGGCCAAGTTGACGGCCGCTTTGAGAACACCCTTTTTTTCGAGGAGGGCCGATTCGATTTTCTGGACGCAGGAAGCGCAGACGATCCCTTCGATAAGGATATCAATAGCCATCGAAATTCACCTTTTATTCGTGCTTTCTGAACTTGATGAGAACATCGATGATCTCCTGGACTTTTCTTTCCTTTTCCTGGGGGCCGCGGTCGGCCAGCGAATCCGCGACGCAAGTCCGGAGGTGGCGGTTGATGATATTCTCTTCAACACTTTTGATCGCCCCGACGACCGAGCTCAACTGGGTCAGGATATCGATGCAATAGCGGCCGTCCTGGATCATCTTTTGAACGCCCTTGATCTGCCCCTCGATCTTTTTCAGGCGCCCGAGTTCCTCGAGATGGGAAGGGTTCTTTTTCGTCATCTTTTCGTCCTCCGCCACGAAGCATACCATACCCCCCTATGGTATGTCAAGAGCGGCCCGCTCTTTCCAGCCCCGACAAGCTCAATCGTGGGAACAAATAAATTTACGCGCCATATTGACAGAGGATGCCGATTGTGGCCATACTAAACTTGGCGTATTAATTCGGGGGATAAGACAATGAGTATAATCCTAAAAAGAATCATTTTGACGATCCTCCTCACGGCACCCATGATGGCCAACAATTTGAAGGCCGGCGGACAAATCCTCTCCGAGCCAATCCTCCAGAAATATATCAGCGGAGGAGCCGGAACCGTTTATTATGTGGACGGGACTTCCGGCAGTGACTCGTATCCTGGAACACAGTCGATGCCCTGGAAGACGATCCGGAAAGCGGCAAATACCCTGAAAGGCGGAGATACGGCCATCGTCAATCCGGGAACCTATAACGAGAGGGTCGTTATCACCAGTTCGGGGAGCAGCGGTTCCTTGATTAGCTTCGAGGCCCAGGGGACGGTTCAATGCCAGGGTTTTACGGTCAAAGGGAATGATGTCCAGGTCAAAGGATTTAGAGTCACAGCCACTCAACCCACGTGGGATGCCGAAGGATACGGCATCTGGGTCGAAGGAACCAACTGCATCATCGAAAATAACCATGCTTATTATTGCCCGACCGGGGGAATCGTCACGACGGCAAGTTCATCGGCCTGCATCATCCGGAACAATAAATGTCAACGAAACGCTCTGAACGGCTTAGAAATTGGCGGCGTCGGCCATCTGGTTGAAAATAATGAAATATGGGCAACGATTTGCTATCACACGCCGACAAATTGGTCCCCCAGCGGCGATGCCAACGGGATCATGGTTTGGGGGTCCGGGCACATAATCCGAAGGAATTATATTCATGACATTTCCTATAATGATTCGGAAAACCAGGGCTACGCTCCTCTTATCGATGCCTTTCAAACAGTGGCCGACGGGCGTCATCCCGGAGGCGCGACAAATGTTTTGTTCGAACGAAACCTGGTCATTCTGACCGGCTATCGAGATCCGAGCGCCCACTGTATCGCCTTCAGGTTGAGGGAGGCCAGCTTTATCACGATCAGAAACAATATTTTGATCGCCTTTGGCGGAACGGAGACGGGGGAAAATGGAGGCACCTCGCACCATGTCAAGGTCCAAAACAACACCTTGATCGGCAGCCTCGCCTACCCCCCGTCCCTATGGCCGATAGGGATCAGCTTAGACTATTGCCCCTATTCGACCGTCAAAAACAATATCGTCTATGACCAGGTGAATTATCCCATCTATCTTTCGGGGTCGAGCTTTACGGGCCTCGAGATCGGTCATAATTGCACCTACAATTCCGACGGAACCACTCCCATTGGAACACCTCAGCCCAATGACCTGTGGAGCGTCAATCCCAAGTTCGTCAACGCGGCGGGGCGGGATTTTCATCTCCAATCGAGCTCTCCCTGTATTAACGCCGGAAGCGCTATCGCCGATAATACCGCTGACTACGAAGGCAATCCGCGACCCATTGGCGCAGGCTGGGATATCGGGGCCTATGAGTATACCGGTCTTCTGCCTTCCCTAAGCGCTAGTGCCAGCGCCTCTCCGACGTCAGGCCCCGTCCCTCTCACGGTCAAATTCACGGGCAGTGCCAGCGGCGGCACGCCTCCCTATTCCTATCGCTGGGATTTCGGCGACGGCCAATCCTCCACGACCCAAAATCCATCTCATACCTATTCCACGGCCGGAAATTACACGGCCACCCTGACCGTTACGGACCGAGTCTCTGATACTGCCAAATCCTCGGTGAACATATCCGTCGGAAATCCTGCTCTAAGTGCAACGATCACGGCTGATCCAACAGAAGGATATGATCCCCTGACTGTCGAGTTCAAAGGGAACGCCAGCGGCGGTACGGAGCCTTATGCCTACAGCTGGAATTTCGGCGACGGCCAATCTTCCACGACCCAAAATGCGACTCATACCTATTCCACAGCCGGGACTTTCACGGCAACCTTAACCGTAACAGACAGCGTCCTGGCAACTGCGACGGCAACGGAGAAAATCGATGTGGGTGTTGCTCCTTCTCTTCACGCCAACATCAATGCCTCTCTAACTTCCGGAAAAGCTCCCCTGACCGTCTATTTCTGGGGTAGGGCCAGCGGCGGCATTCCCCTTTATTCCTACAACTGGGATTTCGGCGACGGCCAATCCGGAACAGGGCAGAATCTGTTTCACATTTACTCCGGACCCGGAACTTATTCTGCCACGCTGACCGTCACGGACAGCGGCGGCAAACACAATACGACTTCAGTAAGCATTATCGTTATCCCAAAAAGTCCATACGATCCCGTCGCCCTGTTCTCTGCGAATCCCGCCCAGGGACTTCTTCCGTTGCAGGTCTTATTTGATGCTTCGGCCTCTTATGCCCCGGCTGGGAGCATCGCCAGCTATGATTGGGACTTCGGCGACGGCACGGGTGGCTCGGGCAAAACCGTTAATCATATTTATTACAGGCGAGGCACGATTCCGGCGACTTTAAAGATCACAGACAGCTCGATGAGGACGGCAACCGCGACCAAAGAAATCCTGGTCCTTTCGAGACCGACGGCGCTTTTTACTTCTCGAATGCTGATCAGCACTGCCCCTTGGATTTTCGGCTTTGATGCCTCAGCGTCTTATGATCCTTATGGAACAATCGTGTCCTACAAATGGCTTTTTGGTGACGGGACCTCAGGCAGCGGTAAGACGATCATCCATTCGTTTCCCAAACAGGGCACTTATACGGTGAAGTTGACGGTCATCAACGACCAGGGCTGCCCCTCCGAAACCTCGAAGACCGTCACGGTCGATAAAGACGTCCGAGAGCGCCGGAAATAGCCGACGAAGCGCTCGCCGCAACTTTTATACCTTGACGTCCGCTCGACTCGCTCACTATAATACGCCTTCCTTTTTCTCCCTCTAAAGGTATAAGAACGATGAAGAAAGAGTATATCCCCGGCTGGATCCTGATGGCCTCCGTCGGCGTCATGTCCATGCTCCTTTCCAACCTGATCGTGGCCGGAGGAAAGCATCCCCTGGAAGCGACTGCCATCGCCGTTGTCCTGGGCATCCTGGCCAGGAATCTCGGGCTTGTCCCCAAATTCTTTCACGCCGGCATTAAATCATTTGAAAAGTTCCTGATCTGGGGTGTCATCCTCATCGGGGCCACGCTGAACTTCAAGGACCTGCGCTCGCAGGGCGTCCAAATACTCTCCATCATCCTGGTCACAATGCTCGTCAGCTACTTCGTGATTTATGCTCTTGGAAGGCTCTTCAGGCTCCCCCCGACTCTTTCTACCCTGCTTTCGGTCGGGACAACGATTTGCGGAGGTTCGGCCATCGCCATCACGGCGCCGCTGATCAAGGCCAAGGAAGAAGAAACAAGCTATGCCATCGGCACAATCACCCTCTGGGGCCTGGTGGCCATTCTTCTTTATCCAAAGATTGCCCAGGCTATGGGCGTGGGGGATATCGCTTTCGGTGTGTTCGCGGGCACGGCCATCCACGCCACTCCCCAAGTCGTAGGGGCGGGGTTCATATTCTCGGACCTGGCAGGAAAAACGGCCACGGCCGTGAAACTCGTCCGCAACTGCTTTATGGCGCCCCTGGCCTTTTTGATCGCCGCCTGGTTCACACGAACGCATCTTGAGACGGCGAAAAAGGAAAAAAAACAGGTGAACTGGGCCAAGGCTTTTCCCTGGTTTCTGTTCGGCTACTTTATCATGGCCGGGCTCAATACGGCCGGCTATTTCAGCAAGGCGGGTGTCGACGGCTTGACCTGGCTGGGGAGGTTCTTGATCATCATCGCCATGGCGGGGATCGGTTTGAACACCGTCTTCAAGGCTTTTAGATCTGTGGGGTTCAAGCCGCTGATTGTCGGGCTCATCGGCGCTCTTGTGGTAGCGGGCTGCAGCATCGCCATGATCAGCCTTGTCCTTTAATCGATGATTCCGCCGCCGACGACGGAGTCCCCTTCATAGAACACGACGGCTTGACCCGGCGTGATCGCCCTCTGCGGCTTTTCGAACTCGACCCGGATGCGGCCCCCCTCTAACGGAGAAATCATCGCTTTTGCCTCGGCGTGCCTGTAGCGGACCTTTGCTTGGACAGGCTTCGACTCGGCCAGCTTTTCGAGGGCGATCAAATTGACATCGGATGCTTCGAGACGGCTCCGATAAAGCTCTTCGTTTTTTCCGACAACAATCGTATTCGTCTCGGCGTCGATCGAGAGGACATACAAAGGATGGGGCGCGGCGATTCCCATTCCCTTGCGCTGGCCCACCGTGAAATGGATGATCCCTTCGTGCTCCCCGATGATACGGTTTTGGAGATCCAGGATCGGCCCGGGACGAAAGGCCTGGGGAATCCTTGCTCTCAGAAACTTCGCATAATTCCTGTCCGGAACAAAGCAAATCTCCTGGCTTTCCTCTTTTTGGGCCACGGGAAGGGCAAGCCTGGCGGCGATTATCCGGACATCCTTCTTGGTCAACCCGCCCAGAGGAAAAAGAGTCATGGCAAGCTGAGCTTGGGTCAGTGTATAAAGAAAATAAGATTGGTCCTTGTCCCTGTCTTTTCCTTTTTTCAAAAGATACCGGTCTGTCGCCGGATCGAATTCAACTTGGGCATAATGCCCAGTGGCCATATAATCCGCCTCCAGGTTTCGGGCACGCTCGAGGAGCAAATCGAACTTAATGAACTGATTGCATCGGATGCAGGGATTGGGTGTCCGGCCGCGGCCGTACTCCCGGCTGAAATCCTCGACCACTGTCCGTTCGAACTCGCGCCTGAAATCGACCACATAGTGAGGAATGCCGAGCGCGATGGCCACACGGTTCGCATCCGCTTGGGCTTGCCAACCGCAACAACTCCTGAGGTTTTCGGAACGGCAGACCTCTTTGGGCAGCGAATAAAGATTCATGGTGATGCCGATGACCTCGTGGCCCTGCTCTCGGAGCAGGGCCGCGGCCACGGAAGAGTCCACTCCTCCGCTCATGGCCACGACGACTTTTCTCGGCGTTTTGGCTCTTTTCACCATGGTTCTTTTTAAGTCCGATGATCTCGAAGGTCGATTTTAACATTCTTCGCGGAGAAGGCAAAGATCGAAAACTCAGCGATTCCGTCTCAAGATTGCCTGGATATTGTTTTTGTGCTAAAATCTTTTCGATTCTTTTCCGAAGGAGAACACCATGTCCGGTCATTCTAAATGGCATTCTATTAAGCATAAAAAGGCCGCGGCGGACTCCAAGCGCGGCAAGATCTTCACCAAGATCATCCGTGAGATCGCCGTGGCTGCCCGCGCCGGCGGAGGCGACCCCGATGCCAATCCTCGCCTGAGGAAGGCCGTCCAGGACGCCAAGGCGGTCAACATGCCGGCCGATAATATCAAACGGGCCATCATGAAGGGCACGGGCCAGCTCGAAGGCTCGACCTACGAAGAAATCATCTACGAAGGCTATGGGCCGGGCGGCGTCGCCCTTTTCGTCACCGCCCTTTCCGACAATAAGAATCGGACGGTCTCCGAGATTCGGCACATCTTCTCCAAGAACGCCGGCCGCATCGGCGAATCCGGGTGCGTCTCCTACCGCTTCAAACGGCAGGGCTACATCGATATCGAACAGGCCAAGGCCACGGAGGAACAGCTCATGGATATCGCCCTCAACGCCGGCGCCGAGGACATTCGGGAAGACGGGAGCAACTGGGAAATCACCATGCCCCCGGAAAAATATGAGACCGTCCTCGAAGCCGTGAAAGCGGCCAATATCGAGATCGCCGCCTCCAACGTTGGCTACATTCCGCAGGACTACGTCCACCTCGAGGGCAAGCAGGCCCAACAAACCCTGAAGCTCGTCGAGGAGCTCGAAGACCACGACGACGTCCAAAGCGTTTCGGCCAACTTCGACATCGACGAAGAAGAAATCGCCAAGTACGGGGCCGACTAAAACCGGTATCGATGCGGGTACTTGGGCTTGACCCCAGCAGCCAATCCACGGGGTTCGGCATCATCGAATTTTCCAACGATCTCTACAAGGTTCTCGAATACGGCACGATCAAGCCGCAGCGGCGCCAGCTGTTCCAGGAAAAGCTCAACACGATCAAGCTGGCTGTCGAGCGACTGATCGATCGCCACAAGCCTGAAGAGGTCGCCATCGAAAACCCGTTCTATGCCCAGAACATCAAGACGGCAATCACCCTGGGCCAGGTGCGTGGGGCGGTTTTGGTGGCCATCGCCGGCCGGGGAGTCGCCCTTTTCGAGTATTCGCCCCTGGAGATCAAGAAGGCAGTGACCGGATACGGCCAGGCCGACAAAAACCAGGTCAAGGTCATGGTCAAGGCGCTCTTGCATTTGGATGAGGCGGACTTGGAAGAGGACGCCTCGGACGCGCTGGCCTGCGGCTTCTGCCATTTGAACACACGGCTCTATCAGAAAAACATCGAAGAATCGAAGATCTGAAGAGAAGCATCTCTAAATATATGATTTCAAAGAGGGAAGGGCATCGCCCCCCGCCCCCTGGGGAATCAGTCCCGTCGGTTCCCCCTGGAATTGGGGACACACACAGTGTGTGTCCCCAATTCCAGGACCCCCCTCCGCTATGGGGGCTCAGGGGCGATGTCCTTCCCACTTTGAAATCATGCAAACGGAAATGCTTACGATCTGGAGGCATGTTTTGATTTCCTGCCTTTTTTGTTTTAAAATGCTCACGAAATGATCGCCTATCTCAAAGGGACCATCATTCAGAAGACGCCCAGCCAGGTCGTCGTGGACATCGGCGGCGTCGGCTACTGCGCGGCCATCCCGCTTTCGACGTATTTCAAGCTGGGAGAAATCGGCGACCCGGTCGAGCTTTTTATTTATACCCATCTCACGGACAATGCGCTCTCACTCTACGGGTTCATAACCAAGGATGAGCGTGAGCTGTTCTTGAAGCTCATCGCCATCTCTGGGATCGGGCCCAAGTTGGCCATGAACGTGCTCAGCGGGATCGAGGCTCCGGATTTCGTCGATGCCGTCAAGAGGAGCGATGTGGCCAGGATCGCCCTCGTCCCCGGCATCGGGAAAAAAACCGCCCTGCGCATCACCATGGAGCTCCAGGATAAAATCGAGAAGAAAGAAAAGCTCCTGGCGATCCGTGGATCGAAGGAAAAGGAAGACCTAATCTCCTCCCTGCTGAACCTCGGGTTCCGAAGGAAAGAAGTCGAGCGAATCGTGGACGAGACGATCCGGGCGCTGGGAACCGAGGCCGAGTTTGAAAAACTGCTTCGAGAATGCTTAAAGAGAATGGCGAAGGTTTAGGACGCATTTAGGTCCTTTCGTTGATGCCGGACGGGTGGCACGGTTCGGGGGCCCCCCGCCGACCCGAGCGTTTGATGTCACGGAAATGGTTGCTTAGAAATAAATAAAAGGGTCCGCAAGGGGCGCCGGGGGTGAACCGGGACAGGACCCGTCGGGCTTGCCTAGTGGGAATTCTGGAGAAAACCAAGATTGTGGACTTTGACGGTCAAGTCCATTACAATCATGCCTAAATAGAGAAGATGAAATGGAGCGCGCGATGCCTGCCGTCCTGACGCCTGTTAGAACAAAAGAAGACCTTCTCTTTGAAGACAGCCTGCGGCCGAGAAACTTCGACGAGTTCGTCGGCCAGGAAAAGATCAAAGCCAACCTCAAGGTCTTTATCCAAGCGGCCAAAAAACGGGACGAGCACCTCGACCATGTCCTCCTCTATGGACCTCCGGGCCTAGGCAAGACCAGCCTCGCCTATCTGATCGCCAAGGAGATGGGCGTCGGGATCAAGCCGACCGCCGGGCCCGTCATCGAGAGGACGGGCGATCTCTCGGCCATTCTATCCAACCTTCAATCGAAAGAAATCCTCTTCATCGACGAGATCCACCGGCTCCATCCTTCGGTGGAGGAGATTCTCTACTCGGCCATGGAAGACTTCAGCTTGGACATTGTCATCGGGCAGGGACCGAGCGCCCGGAGCCACAAGCTGAAACTGCGAAAATTCACCCTGATCGGCGCGACGACGCGGGCCGGGCGGATCACGGCGCCACTTCGGGGACGGTTCGGCATCATCCATCGCCTGGATTACTACAAGGACGAGGACTTGAAAAAAGTGATCCTGAGGTCTGCCTCCATCCTCAAAGTCAAGATCGACGAACCGGGCGCCGAGCAGATCGCCCTCCGGTCCCGAGGGACGCCGCGCGTCGCCAACAGGCTATTGAGACGGGTCCGGGATTTTGTCGATGTGAAAGGGAAAGGCATCATAACGGCCAAAGAGGCCCAGGACGCTCTGAACATGATGGAAGTCGACTCCCTCGGATTGGACGACGTGGACCGGAAGATCCTCATGACCATCATCGAAAACTACGGCGGCGGGCCGGTCGGGATCAATACCATCGCCGCGGCCATCGACGAGGAGAAGGACACCATCGAGTCCATATATGAGCCGTTCCTGATGCGCATCGGCTTTCTGGAGCGGACGATCCGCGGCCGAAAATTGACGGCCAGAGCCTACGAGCATTTGGGCTTCGCCCATCCGCAGCCCGGCCAGCCTCCTCATCAAAAGAAGCTGTTCAAGGATTAGCTAAGACAATTGCCTGGCTTCGTATAAAACACGTGAGCTCACATCTCGAAATAATAATGAAATATTTGGAATGATTAATCCCCCTAATCCACCATTTCGAAAAAGCGAAAGAAGACTAGCATGAAAATCAGATTTTTATTTAATACTTTAGTCCCCTTCCCCAACGGGGAATTCGAAGGGGAGGCACACGGGCGGTCATTACGAGCGAACGAGCCGAAGCCATGGGGCGCGTGAAGCGCGATAATCTCGGCTTAATTGTAATAAGACATGCATATTTCCGAATTTGACTACGACCTTCCGGCTGAGCTCATCGCCCAGCATCCGCTTCCCGCGCGGGATGCCTCACGGATGATGGTCGTCCTGCGCAAAGAAGGGCGAATCATCAACTCCCGGTTCAGTGAATTTCCCGGTTACCTCCAGAAAGGGGACGTGCTTATCCTCAACAACACCAAGGTTATCCCGGCCAAGGTGTGGGGGATGAAGGACGGAAAAGAGGTCGAATTCCTTTTTCTCAGGGAGAGAGAAAAAGGCGTCTGGGAAGTCCTCTGCCGGCCGGCTAAAACAATTAAGGCCGGGGACCGGATCACGTTCGCCCCGGGTTTTGAAGGAAAAGTCGTCGAATCTTGCGAAGAAGGAAGACGGATCCTTAAATTCAGCCCGCCGGATGTCCTGGACCGCCTGCGGGAAGTCGGGTTTGCTCCGCTCCCCCCTTATATCAAACGGAAAAAAGCGAACACGGACTTAAGGCCGGAAGACCTAGAGCGATACCAGACTGTCTTCGCAGAGAAAGAGGGCGCCATCGCCGCTCCGACGGCCGGGCTGCATTTTACTCCTCAAATCTTAGGATTGATCCGAAACAAGGGCGTCGAGATTGAGCAAATTGCGCTTCAGGTAGGCCTGGCCACATTTCAGCCTATGCGAGTCGAGCGCATCGAAGAGCATAAAATGCTCGAGGAGACATATCGCATCAGCGAACAAGTGGCAAAAGCCGTCAATCGAGCCAAAGTGGAATCGCGGCCCGTCGTTGCGGTGGGCACGACCGTCGTCAGGACTCTAGAAAGCGCTTATTTGTTGGGTTCTGACCGCGATTCGGAGAGGCAAAAAAACCGATCATCCCCTCCGGTCCTGGAGCCTGGCGTCAAGGGGAGGACGTCAAAAAATATCGGCGGAATCCGGCCAGGAACGAACAGCACTTCTCTCTTTATTTACCCCGGCTTCGAGTTTCAGGTTGTCGATAAACTCCTGACAAACTTCCATCTGCCCCAATCGACGCTGTTGATGCTGGTTTCCGCCTTTGCCGGCCGCGATCTCATTCTGCGCGCATACAAGGAAGCCGTCCGCGAGAAATACCGCTTCTTCTCCTACGGCGATTGCATGCTGATTCTCTAGGCCGTGATAATCCCCAGTGGCGGGTTGGTCTTCCACTTGCCGCGCGTAAAATCGGGCACATTGACCGGCTTGCCCCTTTTGGCCACCGAGGTGCAGCTCAACTCGACGACCACGCTCCAGGCGGCCGCATCATAGACATCCTGGTCCGTCGGCTCACCCTTGCGCAGGCTCCAAACCAGCCGATAATCTTCGATAAAATCCATGCCGCCGTGCCCCCGCCCCTCGCCCTTCTGGGCCAGGGCTTGCCACAGCGGATGCTCGAACTCGGCGGCAAATTTCTCGAAATCATCCCAAGCGTGTGGCTTTGCGGCGCGGCCTTCGATGTAGATCCTGTCCGGCCACTTGTGGGCAATCCCTTTTGTGCCCTGGACAAGATTGATCCGGGTGTAGGGCCGCGGCAGGTTCGTGTCATGGATGAGGATGATCGTCTTGCCGTTTTTGGTTTGGATGAGGCTTGTGTTCACATCGCCCAGGGCATACCGTTCTTTGGCCTGAGGCGAATCCGGTCCGAACTTTTCGACGGCATACTCATGCAAACCCCTGGCTGGGCTGCTCATTGACACAAGATAGTCGAATTGGTCTCCCCGGTTGATGTTCAGGCACTGGGCCACCGGACCCAGCCCGTGGGTCGGGTAAAGATTGCCGTTGCGCTTAATGGCGTGCGCCCTCCGCCAAAGCCCTTCTCCTTGACTGCTGAACTTGACATCTCGAAGGTCATGCAAATACCCGGCTTCGGCATGGAGGACCTCCCCCAGCACTCCCTGGCGGATCAGGTTCAGGGTCATGAGCTCGATCCGGTCATAGCAGCAGTTCTCCTGCATGACACAGTGTTTGTTCTTTTTTTCGGCCGTCTCGACCAGCTCCCAACATTCATCGAGGGTGATCGCGGCCGGGACTTCGGTGGCGGCGTGCTTGCCGTTCTTCATGGCGGCGACACAGACGGGCACATGCCACTCCCAGGGTGTAGCGGTGAAGACGAGGTCCAAGTCCTCCTCGGCGCACAGTCTCTCGAAATCCCGAGGCCCGCGCGAATAGCCGTTGGGTTTCGGCTGGCCGGCGTCGACGACCCATTTCTGGGCGCGTTCGACCTTCGCTTCGACGATATCGCAGATGGCCTTTATCTGGACGCCGTCGATGTTCAAAAAATTCTGGACGTGGGCCGACCCCATGCCGCCCACGCCGACAAATCCCACGCGGACCGGGTCGATCGGCGCGACCTTGAATTGGGACCGCGCTTCGCCGCTGCCCCCCGCCTCCGCGGGCGAGGAAAGGTTCAGCCCGGCCAAAGCCGTTCCGATCCCGGCCATGGCTCCCGCCTTGAGAAATTCCCTGCGGCTTGGATTTTTTATTTTATTGTTCATGAAGCCCTCCCGATAAAAGAATCATCTTTTCTCTTATACTCAAAAGAGCCTAACAAGTAAACTGCGGCTTGACAAAAAATGCCGGGGCGGTTATTGATTGAATATCAGACTTATTGAGGATTGACCATGAAAAAATATTGGATTCCTATCCTGATCTTGGCCGTCCCGTTGGTCTTGCTCGGGCTGACGGGATGCTCAAAGCAACCCGGCACCGGCGAAGAAGCTGCCGAAGAAACGGAAGAGCCGGCCGAAGAGGCCGCGGAAACAGCGGCCAAGCCGCCCGCGCCCAAGATGAATGACGATGTCTACGTGGAAATCAAAGCCCGTTCTGCGCTCATCTACGAAAAATACAAGGACGACCCGGACCAAGCCCAGAAGGAGATCGAAGCCCTCTACGAAAAAAAAGGGGTGACCTTCGCCGAATACAAAGAATTCTCAGCCAAGCTGACCTTCCAGCACACCAACGAACTCGAAAAGCGGGTGGTCGATTTTATGCAGAAAATCGCCCAAGAATATCGATAATCCCGTTCACGACAACAGCTTTCGCTTTTTGTTCCAGCGCTCGCGGAGCCTGACCGAATCGAGTCCGATATTATTTCCCCTGGACAGGATAGGCGGTCCGGTTTGAATCACAGAAACGAAAATGGTAAACTAGGAACCGATGACCGACGACTTGGCCATGAAAGAGAAGCTGGAGGATATCCTCTCTCCCAGCACCACGGCCAAATCTTTCCGGATCACCGTAGTCTTCGGTTACAAGATGTCCCCTGCTTACAAGAAAGCTGTGGCTCTCGCCAAGCGGAATCCAACATATCAAGAAGAAGGAAGCGGCGAATGGATCCGCCATTCAGCCGTCTATACGCCTGAAGACGTGGAAGACCTGTTCGAGCTCTTCAACCTTGTCCATGAGTGGGAAACGACGGAAGTCCTGGTCAATCATAAAAAGCTTCCCTACGGCCACCAGCTCTGGCTCCCCTTGATGTGGTTTTACCGCATCAAATAAATTTTTTGTTAAATACACGCACCTTGAAATATAAAATCCAAAAGAGAGGATTGAGCGCGTTTAAGTTTTGTCGGACAGATCAATAGCGGCCAGCCAATAAGCCGCCGTCTTTCTTCCAGGGCCTACCCTTTCTCGGGAAGAATGAGTTAATATTATGGCTCTGTTCATTTTCTACCGGTACTCAAAAAATGAGTGATTTTCACTTCTCTTTCAGGAGGAATCGATGAAATCATCCCTTCGTAAGCTCTGTATCCTATTTTTAAGCATCGGCCTGGCCTTTCTGGCCTTTGCCGACGAAGGCATGTGGATGCCCCACCAGATGAAAGGCCTCAACCTCAAGGCCCTCGGCCTAGTCATGAATCCCGACGACCTTTATAAAAAAGACGGCACGGGCCTCATGAGCGCCGTGGTCAACCTGGGCGGCGGCACGGGTGAGTTCGTCAGCGCCGACGGCCTCATCCTGACCAACCATCATGTGGCCTTCGGCGCCATCCAGAGGGCCTCGAGTAAGGAAACGGACTACATCCAAAGCGGCTTCCTGGCCATGACCCGCAACCAGGAAATCCCGGCCCAGGGCTATACGGCCGACGTCCTGCTTGGATACGAGGAAATCACGCCCAAGGTCCTGGCCGTCTTGAAACCGGGAATGACGCCCCGGCAGAAGTATGATGCCCTCGAAAAGATCACCAAAGAGCTCATCGCCCAGGCCGAGAAAGCCGGTCAAGACCTCCGCTGCACGATCGCATCCATGTACAGCGGCAACCAGTACTATCTCTACACTTTTAAAAGGATCAAGGACGTTCGCCTGGTCCTGGCGCCTCCCCAAGACCTCGGCAATTTCGGCGGCGAGGTGGACAACTGGATGTGGCCGCGCCACACGTGCGATTTTTCATTCTTGAGGGCCTATGTGTCCACAGACGGCTTAGGCGTCGATTACAATGCCGCAAACGTCCCCTATCGGCCGAAATCCGTGATGAAGATCTCATTGGACGGCATCAAGCCCGAAGATTTCACCTTCGTCATGGGCTATCCCGGCGTGACCTACCGAAACTACACCCTGGCCGAGCTTCAGGCGGACATGACGGCCATGGCCAAGAGGATCAAGGATATCCAGGACACCATCGCCTTCTTCGAGAATGCGGGCAAAAACAACAAGGAAGTGGAGATCCGCTACGCCGGCCGGGTCAAAGGCATGTATAACGGGATGAAGAATTTTCAGGGCAAGCTCGAGGGCATGGAGAAGTACGGCCTGATCGAGAAGAAAAAGGCCCAGGAAAAAGCTTTCCTGGATTGGGTCAGCGAGGACCCTGCCCGCCAGAAAAAATACGGCCGGGTCGTGGACGACCTCGCCCAGTTCATCAAGAAAAACGAGGCGTTTTCCGCAAAGAGCCAGCAGCTCAATACCATCTTGAGCGGCTCGACGTTGCTCTCTCAAGCATATTCTATCTACCGGACTGTCCAGGAGCGTCAGAAGCCGGACAAAGACCGGGAACCCCAGTACCAGGACCGGAACCTGCCGTACATCAAAATGAACATCCAACTCGCCGAGCGGGGATATGTGCTGGAAACGGACAAGGCCTACTTAAAACACACGCTCACAAAACTGGCTTCCGTTCCGCCGGACAAGATCCCGGCGGCTATCAAATCCATTTCCGGCCAGCCCGAAAATTATATCGACGGCTACGTCGAAGGCCTCTATATCGGGACCGTCCTGGCCGATCCCAAAAAGCGGCTAGAAATGCTGGATATGACGCCGGCTGACCTAACCAAGATAAAGGATCCGCTCCTCGGGACGGCGGCTGAGCTCGAAAAAGAGCTCAAGGTCATCCGCGATGAGAGCAAGGCCATGGGGCAGGAGCGCGCAGACCTCAAGAAGGCCTATGAAGAAGCGGTGCTCTCTCAAAAGGGAGGGACATTCGCCCCCGATGCCAACGGCACGCTCCGCTTCACCTACGGCCCGGTCCGGGGCTATACACCAAAGGATGCCGTCTATTACGAGCCCCAGACAACGCTCAAGGGCGTCCTCGAAAAAGAGACCGGGACGTTCCCGTTTATCGTACCCGACAAGATCAAGAAGCTCTATACCGCGAAGGATTTCGGCCGTTATATGGATCCTCGGCTCAAAGAGGTTCCCACCTGCTTCCTCAACACGACCAACGTCACGGGCGGCAACTCGGGCTCGGCCACGCTGAACGCCAAGGGCGAACAGGTTGGGATCATCTTTGACATGACCTATGAGAGCGTCATCGGCGACTATTACATCATTCCCGAGCTGCAGCGCTCGATCTCGGTTGACATCCGCTGGGTGCTGTTCGTAACCGAGAAATTCTCGGGCGCCACCCACATCATCAAAGAATTGGGATTTTGATCATCAGGAGGCAGACCTATGAACGCGAAGAAAATTTTCACCTGCTTGGCCATGTTCGTTTTCCTGGCCTCATTCGCCTTGGCCGTCGAAGAAGGCCGCTTCATGCGCTATCCCAGCATCTCCAAGGACAAGATCGTCTTTACTTACGAAGGCGACCTTTGGCTCGTCGGCGCCCAGGGAGGGACCGCGTCCCGGATCACGACTTTTCCCGGCGGGGAATCCTACGCGAAATTCTCGCCGGACGGTAAATGGATCGCATTTACGGCCAGCTACGACGGCGCCTCGGCCGTCTATCTCATGCCGGCCGAGGGCGGCGAGCCCAAAAGGCTTACCCATAATCCCGGCGCGGCCCAGGTTCTCGGCTGGACACCGGACGGGGAAAAAATCGTCTATCGGTCCATGTTCGAAAACGCCGTCGGCCGCGACCCCAACCTTTATTTCGTGA
>Ga0315288_10002804_pt1 | contig 22351 bp, 13 predicted proteins | sample YL17G11_20_MG_FD_203454 | JGI IMG/M metagenome (GOLD analysis project Ga0315288, IMG submission 203454) | Sediment microbial communities from Yellowstone Lake, YNP, Wyoming, USA - YL17G11_20 | ecosystem: Environmental > Aquatic > Freshwater > Lake > Sediment | place: USA: Wyoming | collected...
CTAGAACCAGAATGAGGCGCGGCGAAGGGAGAAAGCCGGGGCTTTTCGGGAGGCGTTGTCTTTTCAATTTTCCTCGGGACTCAACGCCGGGCGTCTTTCACTTGGCCGGCCATTTGGCGCGGAGGCCGGGGTCGGCCAGCATCTTGATGAGGACGCCCCCGACCACGGGCCGGGCCTGAAAGCCGGTCTTCCGGCCGTCGTGCGTCCAGTACCAGTCGGTCATGGGCACGCGGTCCGGCGTGGCGTTAAGGAAGTCATATACGGGGTCGATCAGGGCCGTAAACTGCTCGGGCTTGTCGGCCAAAGTGGCCGTCCAGAGGATCCAGTCCAGCTTGGTGTATTCCTTGCGGTTGTCGAGCGGAAGTCCGTAGCGCTTTTGGTTGCGGACATAATAGTTTAATTCTTTTTCTGCGACCTGGGGGGGGAAGAGCTTGAACCCGAGGAGCTTGTCCCAGACGAGGTTGTACTTCTGGCTCCATGTCCCCGGCTTGTCGAAGGCCAGGCGGTAGTGGTCGCCGTCGTCCGCCATCTGGACCCACTTCGCGGCGAAGTCGGCCGCTGTCTTGGCGTACAGTTGGGCTTCTTTTTTCCGGCCCGTTTTCTCGCACAGGTAGGCATAGCCCTTGAGCGCCAGGATGGCCTTGAGCGAGAGGTTGGTGTTGTGGGCCAGGTGGCCGGCGAAGTCGTCGGTGCAGAGCTGGTTCTCGGGATCGAGGCCCTTCTCCTTCAAATATTCCGCCCAGCGGGTGAGGAGATCCCAGTATTTCTCGGCGAACGCAGCGCTGTTTTCCACCTGGGCCAGCCCGGCGATGAGCAGGATCATGTTTCCGCTCTCCTCCACCGGCATCTGGTCTTCCTCGGTCTTGGCGCCGCCGCCGTAGACCTGGCCGTTCGCCTGGGGATAAGTGCCGAGGTCGTGCGGGGCGAAGGGGAACGGCCACTGCCCGCTCCGGGCGTAATCCAGGACCGGGACGATGAGCGCCCGCATGAGCTTGGGGCTGAAGAGCAGGTACATCGGGCCCTCGGGATAGATGACGTCCACGGTCGAGATGCAGCCGTTGCTGAAGTTCTCCTTGGGGAAGAAGAGCGGCGTGCCGTCGATGTCTGCGGCCAGCGTGTGGGCGGCCAGCGACTGCCGGTAGGCCAAGGCCGCGATCCGGGCGTATTTAACGCCGCCGGCTTTGACCATATCGGCTGTCAAGTCCTCGTCGAATTTCCGGCAGCGCTCGGAAAGCGCCGGGAAATCTGACGCGGCCGCGAGCAGCAGGTCCGGAGCCTCCCATCCGTTGCGGCGCCAGTAAGGCCGCAACTTGCGGTAGAAATACTCGATGGAGAAGCCTTCGTCATAGGCCAGCATCAGGAAGCGGGATACGGGGCTTTGCTCGATTTTCCCGAGATCGATCATAGCCGCGGCCGCCGGATAAGATTCGTTGACGGCCTGGGGCGCCGAGAAGCTGTCCCTGGCGGGCAGGGCCCCGTTTTTGGCGAATGAGTTCCGGCATTCGTCGGCGTTGTTGAGGCTGGTCTGTTCCGAGGCGCCGCCGGGAACGGCCAGGTAAAAGTATCCCCAATCGATGCGGAGGTCGTCGCCCTTTTTCTCCAGGACAGGCTGGTCCTTGGAGCCGAAGGAAACGACGTCAAGTCCGGGCAGCTTGAGTCGCGACCAGACGACTTTCTGGTCCGCGGTGTTGACCGCGATTTCGCTCGAGGCGTCGAAGTAAAACGAGGCCTGGTGAGGCTTTCCGTCGAGAGAACGGATTTCGATAGTCAGATAAGTGACGGGGCGGGCCAGGATCTCAAGGTCGCCGGCGAGAAGAGGGGACAGAAAGATCAGGCGGAGTTCCACGCCGGCTTCAGCGAACGAATAGATGGTGCGCGTAGGATAGGTTTCCAGGTTCGTCTGGGGCATGGCCGGGACCTGTCGCGGCTCGGGGCCCATGATTCGGAAGTTCCGGCCGTCAACCCGGATCATGGCGGTTATGGCATGCGGCCGGCCCGTCCAGTGGCGGGGCCAGCCGTCGGTCAGCCGGTCGTTGACGGACCAGATGCTGAAATAGGGGTCGTGTGTGACCAGCGGCACGGCCGGCGGCCTGAATTTTGATGGGGTTTGCGCCGTCGCCGCGACGCTTGCCGATATTATGAAGCCCGCAAATATTGCCCACGCGAACAATTTCCTTTGATTTTTGCGCATGACGACCTCCTGTTTCCTCCGGATAGTCTTGTCCCTGAATTATGACTTGCGGGGCGAAGGAGAGTCAAGAGGCGCTTGGCAGGAGTTACCCCATTTCTTATTTGTAGCAGAAAACCGGGTCCTGTCACGGCCGGGCCCATAACACCCTCGCTCAAGACCCACCCACCCGCCACCATGAGCTTCGGGTGTTATAGGCCCGGCCGCGCCACCCGGGCGCCAGTCTCAGACTGACACTTTATTTTTGCTGCATTTCGTTGTTCTTTAGGGAGTTCCATAAATTATAAATAACAAAAGGGAGCCAGTCGGGGACGTTCCCCAAAGGGACACCCTTATCGGGAGTGAGATTAAGTTGACGACAAGGATTTTTTCTAAGAAGCTAAATGAAAATGGTTAGTTGACATAATCAAGGGTGTCCCTTTGGGGAACGTCCCCGGTCACTTGAAGAGTGGAGGCGGACGGCGGTGGCGCGTGGCCCGCTCGTAGGCATAGGCGATCTTGATCAGCGTGGGTTCGTCGAAGAGCTTCCCCACGATCTGAAGGCCCGCGGGCAGGTTTTCATGGGTGAACCCCATGGGAACGCTGAAGCCGGGCAGCCCGGTGTGAGGCGGGATGAGCTGGCTGTTGTCGCCGGCCGGGCTTTCCATATCGCCGATTTTCCGGGGCGGGTTGCTCCAGGTGGGATAGATGAAGGCGTCGATGCGGTCGGCCTCCATGGCCTTCAGCACGGCTTCGCGGAATTTGATGTTCCGCGGCTCGTGATAAAGATCCTGGCACATGGGGGCGCCCTTTTCGTCCGACGCCAGGGCCTGCTGCAAGCGGCGCTCGATGTAGGGCGAGTATTTTCCGGACTTCACGATGTCGGCCAGCGTCTTGAAAGGCACGGTATCGCCGCGCGAAGCCAAGTACTGTTCGATGTCGTGCTTGAACATGTCGCACCACAGGTTTTTCGTCAACTCCGCGAAGTCCGGGATGATGAACGGATCGATGATGATCGCGCCCTGCGTCTTCATGTCGAGGATCGCCTTTTCCATGAGCGCCTTTACCTGCGGGTCGGCCTTCGGCGTATCGATGAACGTTCGGAAGACGCCGATCCGCCGGCCTTTGAGACCGTTTCTGTCCAGGAATTGTGTATAGTTTTTTGGGATTTTTCCCCGGCTGTTCTCGGTCACCGGATCGGCCGGATCGGTGCCGGCGATGACCTCGAGCACCCGCACGGCGTCCTCGACGGTGCGGGCTATGGGTCCGCCGACGTCGTTCCGCAGATAAAGCGGAACGATGCCGTCGCGGCTGGTCAGGCCCATGGTGGAGCGGATGCCGACCAGGCAGTTGTGGGAGGCGGGGCCGCGAATGGAATTCCCCGTGTCAGTGCCCAGGCCGACCTCGCCGAGGTTTGCCGCCACGGCCGCGGCCGTGCCTCCGCTCGATCCCGCGGGCACACGCTCCAGGTCATAAGGGTTGCGAGTGACGCCGGCGATCGAGCTTTCGGTGAGGTAGGGGCTGAAAGCCCACTCCGCCATGTTGGACTTGGCCAGGACGATCGCGCCCGCCTCACGCAGTTTTTTGACCTGAAAAGCGTCGTCGGGCGGGATCGTGCCCTTGAGGGCGAGCGAGCCAGCCGTCGTCGGCAGGTCCTTGGTGTCGTAGTTGTCCTTGACGATGACCGGGATGCCGTGGAGAGGCCGGAGCTTTTTCGTCCACAGGAATTCCGTGTCGAGCTCGTCAGCGGTTTTGAGGGCATCCGGGTTGATGACCACGAGCGAATTCAACCCGGTCGGCTGGTCGTAGGCTTGGATCCGCTGGAGGTAGGCCTCGACGAGCTCACGGCAGGTAAGCCGGTCCGCCTTCATGGCCTTGTGGATTTCGGCGATGGTCGTCTCGATGACGGGGAACGGTCCTGCCGGCGATTCCATCGCCACGCGGGAATACCCGCCGCACCCGGATATTCCGGTTACCGTTATTAATAAACATGCAGTCATAACCGGCCGCAACTTGCCTCTTTTCATCGTGCCTCTCCTACAAAGTTCTTCTTTGTTTTTTCTATGGGATTTGCATATTATTTGGACACATCTTCTCTGTGCTTCTCTGGGTTCGGACCACGTTAAAGAAAGGGGGAAGGCCGGGATGGACGAAGCGACCATATCGGGACTTCGGGAGCGAGTCCATCCCGGCCTTCCCCCCATATGGAAACCGGTTTATGAATAATGCAGGCTAGCGTGTTCAAACGCCTTATTCTTCTTTGATCTCAAGCTTCGATTGCGCCTTGGTGATTTTCAGCCCGATCGTCGTTTCGCTTCCCGGCCCGGCCGTCCCGACTTTTTTCCCGTCCAGCAGGATCGCATACCCGTTGCCTGCTGGCGCAGAGATTCGCAGCCCGGTCGTGTGAGCGTCGCCGGTCCGGTTTTCGATAGTGAAGCGGAGCCTCTTCAACGCTTTATCCATGACCAGCGGCTGCCCGGCCTCGAATCCGTCGCGGTCGAGTTCGACCTTGAGCTTCTTGACTACCGATTGTCCCGTGGCTGTTTTCCCGCTTTTCGTGTCTTCGAACACGGCATAGAATCGCTGCCTCAACCCGTCGCGCGGGATGACCGAGAGGTCGTTCCCCGCCGGCGTAAGCGTCCCGCCATAGGCCGTCCAGTCGAAGAGCGGGTCGCGCGTTATGACCGTGGCGGCGATCCGCAGACCCGATCCGTAGCCCAGGTCGATCTCGCCGTCGTAGTGCCAGGCGCCGCGCGGCACGTCCTTCCGGATCCAGGCCCGTCCAAACTTGGCGGTCATGAACTGCCACCCGGTCGCCCCGTCGTTCTCCCGGCCGGGAAACCAGAACCCGTAGTTCGTCTCCAGCCGGCCCGTGTTCATCAGCGCCCAAGAGCTCAAATACGAGGCATATCCGAGCTGGAGCCAGTCATACGGCACGGGCGCGAAGTTGACGCCGTAATCCAGGATGCCCCAGCCGCCCATGTTGGCCATGTAGCTCAGAGAGCCCGAGTCGGACGACCCGGTGAAATCGGCGCCCAGCAAATAATAGGCCGTTTCGAGCCAACCGCGCACGGCCAATCCGGCGTAGAGCTGCCGGTCCATGAACTTCCGCGCGTCCTCCTTTTTGACGACAGGGTGGGAATACCATTTCTGCGATTTTTTATCCTGCCACAGGTTTGTGTCGGGCTTCATCTCGATCATGGCGCCGTATTTCGCCAGGGCGTAGCTCGACTCGAAGGCCGTCCTGTCGATCGCATATTCCGAGCGGAACGGATACTTGTCGTCGTAGACGAAATATTTGACTTTCTTTTCCCACTCGGCGCGCAGCCAGCCGGCGTCGGCCTGGCGACCTTCCTTTTCCAGCGTTGCGATGAGGTCTAATATCACGAGCTCGTTGTAATATCCCCATTTATAGATTTCGTACCAGGGAAGGACTTCGTAGGGGTAGGTGTAGAAAGCGCGCGCTGTTTGATAGGCGCGTTCGAGATAGCCGGCCGCGTCCAGATATTTCGTCATCCCCGGATATTTTTTGGCGATCTCATACATGTGGTAATAGAGCATGATGATGTGGGGGTAATCATAAGCCCGCCAAATCTTCATCTTGTCCAGGTTGTTGTTGCTGATCCCGGCGCGTTTCATCGGGTCGCGGCTGACCAGCCAGTTCGGGACACCGTAAATGCCGAAGGGATAGGGTGTTTCCTTATCGGTGCGCTGGAGCTTGCCCCAGACGAAATTCTCGAGGTAATACTCGACGGCCACGATCTCTTCTTTGACCGGAAAATGAACATTTTTGGATGCGACGTAGGGTGCCTTGCACAAGGCCGGGTCGTCGCAGGCCAGGACGTAGCCCCACCAGTAATCGAAGCCGTCTGTGTTGTCCGGGCCGCGCAGGACTTTGTTTTTCATGTCGTAGACGGAGAACAGCCCGTTATACCACTTGGCGGGGTCGCGGTGCTGCTGGCGGCCTGTGATGAATGCGCTCCTTTTCTTGATCAACGTCTCCAGAGGCTCAGTCGCGAAAAATTCGAGATAGGTCTTACAGCCGCCGTCGTGGTTGATCGTCAGCAGATTCTCGCCCAGACGTTTGAATTCAGCTTGGTAGATGTGATGGCCGGGCTTTTTTTCGCCGAGATAGGTGATTTTCGTCTGCTCGGGAAATTCGGGGCCGATCGATTCGATCTTGGCCTTGGTGTGAAGCGAGATCCGGACGCTCAGGTCCTCCGGGACGGTCATGCCGGGGACGACGCGGATGTCGAATAGTCCTTCCTTGAACAGGACCTCGCGCATCTCGTCATAAGATTTCGCCCATTGGAAACGAACTCCGTAGCTCGCCTTGCTGTTCGGACCGCCGGCCGGACCCAGGTTCAGGGAGGTGTGCGCCTGTCGCCAGGTCCCGCGAGTCTCGTTTCCTCCTGTGAGGGCCGAGTGGATGAAGGCCCGGTATCCGCTCCGGCCTTCGCCGCTTGCGTAATACTCGAACTTGGTGCCCGGATGGACGGTAACGACGAGATAGGGAGGCTCTCCGTTGGGCTTGACGAAATAAATAAAAGAGGCGGAGCCGGAGATGAAATGGTGCTTGGTGAAGCTTTTTTCGAAAATCGCTTCAGGATTCTCGCCGAACGGCCCCCTCCAGGGGATGGGGACGGCGAGGTCGCCGATCGTCACGGGAAATTCCATGTTCGTTTCGATGTCGATCGTCCAGTCGAGGACGCTGCCGTCAGTCTTGAACCGCTGGACCATCTTCATGGGCGAGCCCTTGTCGAAGTCGGTGTAGACGAGGGAGCAGCCCTGCGGGTCGGCCTCGAGAGCCCGTGAGCCGGTAAAGATGTCGAGCCAGTCGCCCTCGCCGATTTTGTATTTCACCACCGGCTCTCCCAGGCGCTGGCCGGGAGACAGGAACTCGGCGCGGTAGGGGTCCGACGGGCTCGAAAGGCTGTTGATGCCCCTCCCGTCGTAGGATAGTACGAATGATCCGCTCTGGATTTTGCCGGGAACCGCCGGCTTCTCCTGGGCGATGGTCCAGGTTGGCCGCAGCCAGCCGACGATCATGACGATGAGAACGGGAAGAAACCGCTTGTTGATTCTGATCATGGCCGTCACCTCCTCATCATATACGTCCAAGATGATATCTCATCTTATTCAAATTCGGGACACAATGACAGCGCCTTTATATTCCATAGCGGCTCTTGTCACCCTCGTGGCCGCGTGCTAAAATCGGACAGTGAACAAAGTCCTCATCCTCGATTTCGGTTCGCAGTACACCCAGCTCATCGCCCGCAAGGTCCGCGAGCTGGGCGTCTATTCCGAGATCATCCCCTTCAACGCCCCGCTCTCCCGTCTCAAAAAAGAGAATCCGCAGGCGCTCATTCTTTCGGGCGGGCCGCAGAGCGTCTATGAGAAGGCCGCGCCGCTTCCCGATCGCGCGATCTTCGAGCTCGGCGTCCCCGTCCTCGGCATCTGCTACGGGGTCCATCTCATGGCCCACCTCCTCGGCGGGAGGGTCAGCCCGGCGGCGCGGCGCGAATACGGATTCGCGCGCGTCCGGGTGCTCGACCGGCACGGCCTGCTCGCGGGCGTCAAGGATCAGAGCCAGGTCTGGATGAGCCACGGCGACAAGGTGGTGAAAATTCCGCCTGATTTTGCCCTCACCGGTCGGACCCCGAACACCAGAGCCGCGGTCATCGAGTCCAGCGGTCGACGCATATACGGCGTCCAATTTCACCCGGAAGTCATCCATACCCGGGAAGGCAAGAAAGTCCTGGCGAATTTTCTCTTCCGCCTGGCCGGCCTGAAAGCCGACTGGAGCATGAGCTCCTTCATCGACCGCAAAGTCGATGAGATCCGGCGGCGGGTCGGCAGCGGCCGGGTCATCTGCGGCCTAAGCGGCGGCGTGGATTCCCTCGTTACTTCGCTCATCATCCAGCGGGCGATCGGCGATCAGCAAACCTGCATTTTCGTAGATAACGGCCTGCTGCGCAAAGGCCAGTATGACGGCTTGATGGACAAGTTCCGCAGCCGGCTCAACCTCAACGTCATCGGCGTCGACGCTTCGAAACTCTTCCTCGACAACCTTCGCGGCGTCGCCTCGCCCGAGCGCAAACGCAAGACGATCGGCCGGACCTTCATCGAGGTCTTCGAGAAAGAGGCGCGCAAAATCGGCCGGGTCGCCTTCCTGGCTCAGGGCACGATCTACCCTGATGTGATCGAAAGCGCTCCTGTCAAAGGCCCGTCCTCGACCATCAAGTCCCATCACAACGTGGGCGGGCTGCCCGCGCGGCTGCGTTTCAAGCTCATCGAGCCGCTCCGCGAGCTTTTCAAGGACGAAGTGCGAAGCCTCGGACTCGAGCTGGGCGTGGACCGGGACTTCATCAGCCAGCACCCCTTCCCGGGTCCCGGCCTGGCGGTGCGCATCGTCGGCCCGGTGACTCCCGAGGGAACCGCCATCCTCCGGGAAGCGGACGAAATCCTCATCGAGGAAGTCAAGCGGGCCGGCATCTACCACAAGCTCTGGCAGGCGTTCGCGGTCCTCCTCCCCGTCCGCTCGGTCGGGGTCATGGGTGACCAGCGCACCTACAGCCAGGTCGTCGTCCTCCGCCTGGTCCACAGCGTGGACGGCATGACGGCCGACTGGCACCCGGCCGACCCGGCGCTGCTGGCGAAGATCTCCACGCGGATCGTCAACGAGGTGAAGGGCGTCAACCGCGTGGTCTATGACATCACGACGAAGCCTCCCGCGACGATCGAGTGGGAGTGAGTTGAGTTTTAATGGAACACACGTTTATACATCTTCATAACCATTCGGAATACAGCATCCTGGACGGGGCCATCCGTGTCGGGGACCTCGTCGAGGCCGCCTACCAGAATAAAATGCCGGCCGTGGCCCTGACCGACCACGGCAACATCTTCGGCGCCGTCGAATTTTTCAGGAAGGCCAAGGCCAGAGACATCAAGCCCATCCTGGGCTGCGAAGTCTATATCGCCCCGCGCAGCCGCTTCGACAAGGAAGGACGGCAGGACGAGACCCATCATTTCCACCTGGTCCTCCTGGTGAAAGATGCCGCAGGCTACCAGAACCTCTGCCGCCTGCTCAGCAAGGGCTACATCGAGGGATTCTACTACAAGCCGCGGATCGACAAAGAGCTCCTCTCCCAGCACAGCCAGGGGCTGATCGGGCTCTCGAGCTGCCTCAAGGGCGAGATCGCCTTCCTCCTGGGCCGCGGGATGGATGTGGACGCCGAAAAGACCGCCCTCGAGTACGCCTCTTTCTTTCCCAAGGGAGACTTCTATATCGAGCTCCAGGACCACGGGCTTCCTCCGCAGAAGGAGGTCAACCCCAAGCTCATCGCCCTCGCCCGCAAGCACGACCTGCCCCTCGTCGTCACGAACGACATGCACTTCCTGCGCAAGGAGGACGCCGAGAGCCACGACGTCCTGCTCTGTATCCAGACCAACAAGAAGGTCAGCGACACGGACCGTATCCGGTTCAGCTCAGCCGAGTTCTATTTCAAGCCGGCCGAAGAAATGATAGCGCTCTTTAAGGATGTGCCGGACGCTATCCAGAACACGGCCCGCATCGCCGCGCAGTGCGATTTCAACTTTCCCCTGGGGTCCTATTTCCTGCCCACTTTCGACGCCCCCGGCGGGATGACGCCCGAGGACTATTTCGTAGAGGTCGCCCGCCAGGGCTTCCGGCAGCGGATGGAGGAGCTCCAGCCGAAATTCGAGAAGGGCGAGCTCAGCTACCCGGTCAAGGTTTACGAGGAAAGGCTGGAGCGGGAGATCAAGCTCATCAAGCAGATGAAGTTCGAGGGCTACTTCCTGATCGTCTGGGACCTCATCCGCCAGGCGCGCTCGCGCGGCATCCCCGTGGGGCCGGGCCGGGGATCGGCCGCGGGCAGCCTCCTTGCCTACAGCCTGGGTATCACCGACATCGACCCTATCGAGTATGATCTCCTCTTCGAGCGCTTCCTGAACCCGGAGCGTATCAGCCTGCCCGACATCGACATCGACTTCTGCGGCCGGCGTCGCGGGGAGGTCATCGAGTACGTCACCAACCGGTATGGGCGGGAGAACGTCTGCCAAATCATCACCTTCGGGACCATGGCCGCCCGCCTCGTCATCCGCGACGTGGGCCGGGCGCTGGAGGTGCCGCTCCCCGAAGTGGACCGGATCGCCAAGATGATCCCGTCGATCGGCCCTGATGCGACCATCGAGAGCGCCCTCAAGAAGATCCCCCAACTCCAGGAGATGAGCGAAAAAAACGACAAGATCGCCCATCTCCTGTCCGTCGCCCAGCGGCTCGAGGGCCAGGTTCGCCACCCCTCCATTCACGCCGCCGGCATCGTCATTACGCCCCGGCCGCTCGTCGAGTTCATCCCCCTCTACCAGTCGGTTAAGGGCGAAATCACGACCCAGTTCCAGATGGGCGATATCGAAGCCATCGGCCTGCTGAAGATGGATTTGCTGGGCCTGCGCAACCTAACCGTCATCCAGGATGCGCTCGTCCTGATCAAGAGGGAAGAGGGCGTGACGGTGGACCTGAAGAACATCCCGCTCGACGACCCCGAGACCTTCGCGCTCTTCCAGGCAGGCGCGACCGACGGGGTTTTCCAGTTCGAAAGCCCGGGGATGAAGGATCTGCTGCGGAACTTCAAGCCCGAGGCCTTCCGCGACCTCATCGCCTTGAACGCCCTCTACCGGCCGGGGCCGCTCAAGAGCGGCATGACCAACGAGTTCGTCCAGCGCAAGAACCACCCCGAGCGGACGAGCTATGAATTCCCCGAGCTCGAGCCCGTGCTCAAGGAGACGCGCGGCATCATCGTCTATCAGGAACAGGTCATGAAGATCGCGACGGAGCTCGCGGGATTCAGCCTGGCTGAGGCCGACCTGCTGCGCAAGGCCATGGGAAAGAAGATCACCGAGATCATGAAGAGCCAGATGCAGCGCTTCATCCAGGGCGCGAAGAAAAAAGGCATCAGCCAGAAAAGGGCGGAAAAAATCTTCGAGCTGATCAAGAACTTCGCCGAATACGGATTCAACAAGTCGCATAGCGCCGCCTATGCCTACCTGGCCTACCAGACGGCCTACCTGAAGGCCCACTATCCGGCCCATTTCATGGCCGCGCTCCTCACCTCGGAGGCCGAGCGCGGGGACACGTCCCAGGTGGTGAAGTACATCAACGAGTGCCAGGATATGGGGCTCAAGGTCCTGCCGCCCGATATCAACGAAAGCGAGTTCCCCTTCACCGTGGTCAACGGGCAGATCCGCTTCGGGCTGCTGGCCGTCAAGAACGTCGGCGAAGCGCCGGTCGTCGCGCTGCTCGAGGAGCGTAAGAGGCGCGGCCGTTTCACCTCGCCCTTCGAGCTCGTGGAGAACGCCGACCCGCGCATCCTCAACCGCAAGGTCCTGGAGAGCCTGATCAAAGCCGGCGCCCTGGATTCGCTGGGCTGGAGGCGGTCGCAGTCGTTCCACCTCGTCGAACAGATGATTGAGTACGGCCACGAGATTCAGAAGCTCAAGGCCGCCCGGCAGAACTCCCTCTTCGGCAACGGGGCCCTGGAGACGCCCGGCATCCCCGCCGAAGTTCGGGAGATGAGGGAGTGGGACGAGTCGTTGTTCTTATCCTATGAAAACGATGTTTTGGGCTTTTATATCACGGGCCATCCGCTGGCCCAATACAAGAATTTGAGGAGGCTGGTATCGCATTACCTGGAAGATCTCGACAGCGAGAAGGACTTCGGGAGCGAGGTGCGTGTGGCGGGGATCATCACCACGATGAAGCTCCGCAAGACGAAGAAAGAGGAATCGATGGCCACTTTCATGCTCGAAGACCTGACCGGCCGCATGGATGTGGTCGTCTTCCCCGAGGCTTACCGGAAGTCCATGGAACATCTCCGCGACGGTGCTCAGGTCTGGCTCAAGGGTAAGTTTGTGGGCGACGGGGAGAACCGCAAAATCCAGCTCCTCCAGGTCATGCCGCTGGCCGACGCCTTCCTGAACCAGGCCAGGCGGGTCATCATCCGCGTCTTCCTGCCGGGGATCGAGGAGACGGTTTTTGGGGATCTGAAGAAAATCCTGGAGCAAAGCCCGGGAGATTGCCCGGTGTTCTTCGATCTCGAGATGCCCCTTTCCTACCGGCTGACGGCCCAGTCCATTGAAATCCGCGGCGTCGCGCCTACCGACGGGCTGACCAAGAGCATCGAAAATTTATTGGGCGAGAACTCCGTCTGGATCGAGTATTAAGGGACATTCATACGATTGACAGCCGAAAGGGAAAAGTGTTAATTAAGAGCGAACGAGGGACGGACATATTTAACCTGCATTATTCACAAATCTCACGTAAGAAAGCGGAAATCGTCATGCCCACCCGGGGGGACGGCCGGGATGGACGAAGCGACCATAACGGGACTTCGGGAGCGAGTCCATCCCGGCCGTCCCCCATCTGTCGTCCGGTTTATGAATAATGCAGATAAACAACCGTCCCTTTTCTTATCAACCATGTCGTACAAGGTGATCGTCGCCGATGCCAGCCCGTCGGTCCAGAAAGTGGTCCAGATGGCTTTTCCCGAACGGGGTTTTGAAATCTACCCGTTCGAGGACGGCAACGAAGTGCTTGAATCCCTCGAACGGATCAACCCGGACGCGGTGCTCGTCAGCCTTACTCTGGCCGGGAGGGACGGCTACGATGTCGGCGCCTTCCTGAAAAGTCGGGAGGAGCACAAGAAAACAACTCTCATTCTGCTCCGGGGGACATTCGAGCTTCTGGACTACGACCGCCTGTCCGGTCTCGACTACGACAAGATCGTCCAGAAGCCGTTCGATTCCGAGGCGCTGGCTGAGGCCGTTCTGGAAATCGTCGATAAGAAAAAATGCCCGGCCACCTTGCCGGAAGAGCTGACCTTGGAAGATCCTTTGCCGGCTGATGAGTCGCCGGGCGATGAGGGCGAAGAATCGGCGGCCGAGGCTCAACCCAAAGTCCAAACGGCCGGAACCGACAAGCCGGCTGCCGATATCCCTCCCCATTCCCAAGCTCCTGAATCCGGGCCGAGGGCCTCTTTCCCCGCGGCGCTCGGTGAGGCGGATATTGAGGCGAAAATCAAGCGCTCCGTCCGCGAGGAAATCCTGATCGTCGAGCGGGAGCTCGAGAAAAGGCTGCGCGCCGCGCTTTCGGCTGAGCTTAAGGAACGGTTGGAAAAAGAAAAGTCCGGAGTCCCTCCAAAAAAAGATTAGCTCATCCGCGCTAAATCTCGTGAAAAGAGATGACTTCATCAGACATTCTATATAGAAACAGCTTGCCTGTATCATTCGTAAATCTCGCGTATAAAGGCTGGAATCGTCATGCTGACCCGGGGGACGGCCGGGATGGATGAAGTGACCATAACGGGACTTCGGGAGCGGGTCCACTCCGGCCGTCCCCCATGTGCCGTCCGGTTTATGAATAATGCAGGCTTGTTGATGCCCGAATGACGCGCAGCGGAAAAAGCGGGGCCTTTGGGAAACGGCTTGAATATGCTATTCTGAGAATAGAGCTATACATGAGGCAGAGGAAGGAGGCTTTTCATTGATTGGTTTTTGATACGGGAGAGATCAAAGCGCCTCAGGCGGATTAGCGGATTAAAGGAGGACGGAGATGCTTCTGGCACTGGACATCGGAAACACGACCGTGGCCATCGGCCTTTTTGAGGGCCGGGCCCTGAAGAAGGACTGGAGGATCCAGAGCGACCGCGACAAGACATCGGATGAATACGGCATCCTCCTTCTGGAACTCCTCCGCAACCAGGGCGTGGATGCTTCGGCGGTCGACGCCGTGATCATCTCCAGCGTCGTCCCTCCGCTCACGCCCGTCTTCCAGAGTCTGAGCCACAGCCTGTTCAACCTGAAAGCCCTGACCGTGGGCCCCGGCCTGCGCACCGGCATGCCCATCCTCTATGAGAACCCGCTGGAGGTCGGAGCGGACCGCGTTGTAGCGGCCGTCGCCGCCTTCGAAAAGCACGGCGGCCCCTGCATCATCGTCGATTTCGGCACGGCCACGACCTTCGACGCCGTCTCGGAGAAGGGCGAATACCTGGGCGGCGCCATCGCTCCCGGGATCCAGATCTCGGCCGAGGCCCTCTACCTCAAGACGGCCAAGCTGCCGCGCATCGAAATCGTCAAGCCCCGCCGGCCCATCGGCCGAACGACCGTGACCAGCATGCAGTCCGGACTCTACTTCGGCTATATCGGCCTGATCTCTAACATCATCGCCGAGATCGCCAAGGAGATGGGCGGGAGGCCGAGGGTCATCTCGACGGGAGGCTTCGGCGCGCAGCTCACGCCCGAAGTGAGCGCCATCGACCATTTCGAGCCGAACCTGGTCCTCGAAGGCCTGCAGATCATCACCGAGAGAAACCGGGACTGAGCGCGCCGAGGGTCCCTGGGCCACGCTGCTTGAAACCGGACCATGCAAGGAGAAAAGACTTGAACGTCGACCGCCAGGACGCAAAGAACGGGGACGATCGGAGCGCCTACTACCAGCAAATCGCCCGACGCTTTTTCCAACACCGGGGCGCGCCGTTCTCCCTTTCCCCACGGGACCTGGTCCTCATTGCCCGCTGGGAAGATATGCGCATTCCGCTCGGCGTTGTGCTCGAGGGCATCGACAAAGCTTTTGATCTGAAGCGCCGGGAACCGTCGCCATCCAAGGTCCGTTCGCTTTCGTTCTGCGACGCCCAGGTCCTGAAGCTTTTCGCTCAGGTCAGGGACGCCGGAGTGGGCCGGGAGAAACGCGGCCGGCCCATGAATGGAAAAAAGAAAGACCCGGCTCTCATCATCCGGGGATTCCTCGAATCATTGCCGGCGGAGCTCGAGCCCCTGAGGAAGCCTTTCCTTCAAGCGCTTGTCTTATACGAATCGAGGAGCGGCTCCGAAGAGGAATGGGAAAGGCTCGAGGAAGAAGCGGAGGACCTCATCATCGCCTCGGCCGGCAAGGAAGATCGTGAAACCGTGAAAAAGCGGGTGTCGGCCGAATTCAAAGCGAAAAGCAAAGAAGAATTCGAGAGAATCTTCAAAATCAAATTGGCGAAATTCTTGAGGGAAAAATACCGGATTCCGTATCTCTCTCCTTTTTATTATTGACCCGGACGCACCCATGGACGGACTCATCCTGACGCTCCTCAAGAAAAGAAAGCAGGGCCTGACCTTTCACCAGATATCCCGGGAGATGGGGCTCTCGGCCAAGGAGAAAAGGAACCTCAAGAAGAATCTGAAGAAGCTGGAAGGCCGCGGCGTCCTCCAGCGAAAGAAAGACGTTTATTCCATCCCGACCAAGAGCCATGTGGTGCGGGGCGAATTCATGGGGACGGTGCGCGGCTTCGGCTTCGTCCGGCGGAAGGACGGCGGCGGCGGCGATGACATCTTCATCCCCCTCCGCCATACCGGCGGCGCCGTGGGCGGGGACACCGTGGACGTCCTCTTCGTCGAAAAAGGCAGGAAGGGGAAACCGGAGGGCCGGGTGGTCCGTATCGCGGAAAAAGGCCGGCGCTCCCTCCTCGGCATCTACTCCGAGCGTTTCGGACAGGCATTCTTTCTGCCGCTGGATTCGCCGTTAGCGGACGAAATCCCATTGGCCTCGAAAGGTCTTTACACGCCCCGGCCCGGGATGATCGTCGAGGTCGAGCGGGACGCGCGCCGTATCACCGGACTGCTCGGCATGCCCGACGATGCGGGCGTTGATACGCAGGTCGTCGTCCGCCGGTATCAACTCGAGGAGACTTTTACGAAGGAGGCCGAGGAGGAGGCCCGTGTCATCCCGAGGCGGATTCCCGCGGCGGCGCGCGAAGGCCGTAAGGACTACCGCCGCTGGCCGACGGTAACCATAGACGGCGAGAACGCTCAGGATTTCGATGACGCGGTCAGCATCAAGCGGTTGCCTTCCGGGAATTTCCTCCTGGGCGTCCATATCGCCGATGTCTCGCATTATGTCGGGCCGGGCTCGCCCATCGACCGCGACGCCCTGCGGCGCGGGACGAGCGTCTATCTTCCGGACCTGACCCTGCCCATGTTGCCCGAGAAGCTCTCCAATGACCTCTGCAGCCTGAGGCCGCGCCGCACGCGGCTGACATTCTCCGTGATCATGGAGGTCGACCGGACGGGCACTGTCGTTCGATCCGAATTCCATCTTTCGATCGTTCGAACAGTTGAGCGCCTGACCTACACATCGGTCTTCAAGATCTTCCAGGGGGACGAGGCCGAGATGGTGAAGTACGCGTCTCTCCTATCCAATTTTTCAGCCATGCGGGAGCTGGCTCGGCTGATGCGGAAAAAGAGGGAGGGGGCGGGGAGCCTCAACTTCGACCTGGTCGAACCCGAGCTTGTCTATCAGGAAGGCAAGCTTCAGGCCGTCCAGGCTTTCGAGCAGAACGAGGCGCACCACCTCATCGAGGAGTTCATGGTCGCGGCCAACGAGGCCGTGGCCTCCCGCCTCAGCGCTCTCGCCATCCCCTCGATCTACCGGGTCCACCCCGCGCCTTCGGTGTCGGATCTGGACGCGCTCCGCGAGCGGCTGCTGGCGTTCGGGATACTCCTGCCCAAGGCCGACAAGATCCGACCGCGCGATCTTCAGCGCGCTCTCAAGACGGCGGAGGAAAGGCCCGAAAAGAAATATATCCAGTACCAGGTGTTGCGGGCGCTTCGGCTTGCCGTCTATTCTTCCGAGAACACCGGCCACTACGGCTTGGCCAAAGAAGAATACACGCACTTCACCTCCCCCATCCGGCGCTACCCGGACCTCGTCGTTCACCGTATTCTCAAAGCCGCGCTGGCCGGGCAAAAATTGAAGACGGGACCGCTCGAGCCGTTGGCCCTCCACCTCTCGCAGAGGGAGCGGCTGGCGGACGACGCCGAGCGGGACCTTGTGGGCTGGCGGATCTTCCGCTTCCTCAAGGCCAGGCTCGGCGAAGAGCTGCCGGGGATCGTGGTGGACATCAACCGGGCCGGCCTCGTGGTCGAACTCGAGGATTATTTTGTCGAAGGATGGCTTGCCTTTCAGGACCTGGACGGCGATTATTATTATCTGAAGTCCAGGGAGCGGGCGAGCGGCAAACGCAGCGGCCGGAAGTTTTCCATCGGCGACCGGGTCCGGGTGCAGCTGGCTTCGGTGAATCCCGTCCTACGGAGGATGAGCCTGGTGCTGGCCGGAAACGGAAAGGATGCGGCACGATGAAGACACTCTGCTTGGAAGCCCTGCTGAAATGGGAGGCGGCCGCGAGTCCGCTATTCAAGGAAGGCCGGATTTTCGTCGAGGGGGAAAAATGCCCGGCCTCGTTCCGCTATCACGAGAAGACCGTTACGCGGGCCGGAGAAATCCTGGCGCAAATTACGCTCAAGCGGCCGCTCGCGCTGAAATGGAACGATGAGTTTGAGTTTTCCGCGAAAGACTCCGTCGCGATCGCGGGCCGGGGGCGGGTCCTCATTCCCCAATCGGACCGGGTGAAGAGGATGGCCGCGGAGAGAAAGGCTGCGTTCCTCCGCCGGTTCGCCGGCACCGAGGCCGAGATGCTCTCTGCCTTATGCCGGGAGAAAGGCGTCGAGGGATTGTCGGAGACGGAGATCAAGGAATTCTGCCGCCTGGATTCCGACGAACTCGAGTCTCTCAGCCGGAAGCTCGAAGCCGAAGGCGCGGTAAAAATCCTTGTGTTCGCCCCTCTTTTCCTCCTGGCCGCGGAGAGCTTCGATTTCCTCCTGGAAAAAATCAAGGACTTTCTCGCCCATTTCCACGAGAAGCACCCGGGAGACAGGGGGATCCTTGTTGAGCGGGTCCAGAAGCAGTTCGGCGTCGCGCCGCGCATCATGGCCCTGGCCGTCCGGACGTTGGAGCGGGCGGGAAAGGTCAGGGAATTCGAGGATAGGCTTGCCCTTTCCTCGCACCGGCCTTCCCTGACCCCGCAGGAGGAAAAAAATTTGGCGCGGCTGGAGGAGATGTCCTTCAAGGGGGAGTTCCACGCGATCTCGGAGGAGGAGATCCGGCGGGAGTTCCATCTGACGCCCCGGGCCGCGGAGAAGATGCTCAGCCTCCTCATCGAGCGGAAGAAGGTCGTCCAAACAGACGAAGGGATGATCCTTCACGCCCGTTGGCTGGACGAGATCGTGAAGAAAATCAGAGCGCTGGGGAAGAACGAGCTGACGGTTTCCGAATTCAAAGAGATGACGGGCCTGAGCCGGAAATACGCCATCCCGCTCCTGGAATTGCTCGACCGGATGGGCGTGACGCGGCGTAAGGGGCCCGTGCGCGAGATCCTGTAGGCCTTTATTTCTTTTCCTCTGACACGACTTCTTCTGTTTCCTCTTCTTTCTTGGGCTCCTCTTTCTTCTTCAGGGCGACCTTGAGCTTCTCGGCAAAAAACCCGCCGAAGGATGTTGCCTTGGCTGCGGCCGGCTTGACTTCTTCTTTTTTCTCCTTGGCACGGAGCTCGACGTGCTCGGGCTCGATCTCCTTCTCCTTGATGGCCGAAAGGGCTTCCTGCTCGGATTCCTCGAGCTGGATCTGCTCCTCGATGATGCGGCGCTCGCTCTTCTTGGCCCGCGGCGCCTTCTCTCCCTCGAGCTTGAGCTTCTTTTTCTTGGCGGGCTTTTCCTTCTTGGCGGCTTGGGCCGAAGGCTTGGCCTTTTCCAGATCTTCGGGCGCCAGCATCTGGGGCGGGATCTCGATTTTTTCTTCTTCCTCCAGTTCTTCCCCGGCTTCGAACCCGGCCGGGACTTCCGTGACAGGGATTTCCTCTCCCGGCACTTCGGCAGCTTCTTCTTCCGGGAGATGGATTTTTTCTACCTTGGCCGGGATGACGGGCTCGCGGTAATAAAAGATGCCCTTCTTTTTCTCGGACTTGATGAACTCGGTCGAGTTGAGGAGGACGCTTTCCACCTCTTCCTGGCTGGTCTGCCGGAGCAGGTCGACCATATGGTAGGCTCTCAGGTAATGGAGCGAGTGGTCGACTCCTTCCTGGCTGAAGTTCTTGAAGGCCATGACGAGGAGCTCCCGGAGATCCCGGTCGTTTCTCTCGCCGGCCAGGGGAATGAGCTTGCTCAAGATGTCCCTTTCCAGGTAGATGATCTTGTTGGGCAGGGCATAGGTGAAAACATCCTCGGCCGGGCCGGTGAATAGGTCGTCTTTGACCTCGTATCCCAGTTTCACCGTAGCCAGCTTTTTTTTGGATTTCTTGGTCCAGAAGTTGAAGTGGTTCGGTCCCTTCCGTTCCAGCGTCAGGCTGGTCCCCTGGGGGATATTATGCGAGTCGAAGTAGTCTCTCAGGCCAAGGAAGAAGCCCTGGGTGGGGAAATAATAGACCGTATAGCTCTTCGCCTCGTCCGCGTCGCTGAAGACGTATTCCCGGGAATGGGAGATCTCCTTATTCAGGCTTTTCGGGATTTTGACCGCTCCGGATTGAACCTCCCGCCAGGTAAGGTAGATCTTCAACGGGAATTCATTGAACGCGCTGAGCTGGGGCTTCTCGTCGCCCACCAGCTCCGGCATGCGGGCCGGGGCTGCGGACACCGGCAGATTGTCGAGCATGGCGTTGACGGCCGACTTGAGATGCCATTTCCCCCAGTCGACCTCCGAGACGAAGAGGAATTCCTTCTTTAATTTTTTCTCCAGGACGTAATTCAGGGACAGACAGTGGAGTTCGTAGAGCGAGTGGGAAGGCTCGAAGCCGAAAAATTTCGTGACCAGACTTCCTGTCGAGGCGGACAGCCCGGTTTCCCGGAGATGAGCCTCGATCTCCTTGATCTTGTCCTCGGGGATGGGAATCTCGTTTTCGACCAACTGCCAGCGGTCGTTCCAGGGAAAAAACTTGTGGGACTTGGGGAGGGCCGCCTTCAGGTTCCTCTCGATGGTCTTGATGTCCTTGTCGGCCATGGGGAGCCCGGTGAGGCGCGGGTCCTCGTCCCTGCCTATTTTTTCCGGGACACGGGCCAGGCCGTCGCAGTTGGAGGGGATGAGGACCTGGGTCTTGGTCTTCTTCATGTAGTCGACGTACCTGCGGAACAGGCCGCCGCCGGCATAGTCGACTTCGAGCATTTCGTAGTTGAATCCTTTGTAGGAGACTTTGTTGAGGACTTTGAGGACGACCGCGCCCTCGAAATGTTCGACCTGCTTGCTGCTCACGGTCAGCGATTCATTGTATTCTCTGTAGATCTGGTCTCCGACTTGATAGCGGCAGTTCGGGTCATACTTCAGGACGTCCTGGACTCTCTGGCTGGCGGTTTTCTGGAAGGCCAGCTTTTCCGCCAGCTCCTGGATGGCGAATGGCCTTTTGGTCTGCGCGAGCTCCTTCTCGATGAACGAGAGGTCGTCTTCGTTGATACGTGTCGTTGAGTTTTCGTTGTCCATCTTATTTTTTCTCGTATTTCCCCATTAATATTAGCATAATCGCCTTCTGGGCATGAAGCCTGTTTTCGGCTTGATCGAAGACGACGGAATTGGGCGAATCGATGACTTCATTCGTAACCTCTTCGCCGCGGTGAGCGGGGAGGCAGTGCATGAACAGCGTGTGCGGCTGGCCGAGGGCCATCAGCTCTTGGTTGACCTGGTACGGGCCGAAAATCCCGGCCCTCGCTTCCTTCTCGCTCTCCTGTCCCATCGAGGCCCAAACATCGGTGTAAACGGCGTCGGCGCCGGCCATGGCCTGACGGGGATCATGGGTCAGCTCGAGCCTGAAACCGGTGCCCTCTCCATCCTCCAAGGCCCACTTGATCACTTGAGGATTGGGCTCATATCCCGGAGGCGTGGCCACGGTCATAGCCAAACCGGCCCTGGCTGAAGCCAACATGAGGCTGTGGCAGACGTTATTGCCGTCGCCTATCCAGGCCAGCTTAAGGCCGTTCAGGGTGCGCTTGTGCTCCCTCAGGGTCAGGAAGTCGGCCATGACCTGGCAGGGGTGGCTCAGGTCGGAGAGCCCGTTGATGACCGGGATGGAGGCGGCATCGGCCAGGTCCAGGCAGTTCTGGTGGGCGAAGGTTCGGATCATGATTCCGTTCACCCAGCGCTCCATGTTCTTGGCGACATCGTAAAAGCTCTCGCGGACGCCGACCTGCCCGTCTCCGGGAGACAGGTAAATCGCGTGCCCGCCCATCTGCAGCATGCCTACCTCGAAGGTCATCCGGGTCCGCAACGACGGCTTCTGAAAGATCATGGCCAGGACCTTGTTCTTGAGCTTGGTCCGGTAACGGGAAGGATGTTTCTTGATGTCTGCGGATAAATTCAAGATCTCATGGAAATCGTACGGATTGATATCGTGCAGGGAAATGAAATCTTTCAACATGTCGTCTCTCCTCTTCAGGCGGTGATGCGCGTCCCCGAACGGTGGATCAAGGCGGCCTTAAGATGGCCGGCGGAAGTGATCAAGACTTCCTTCCCTCCGGCTTTGATGTATTCGATGGCCGCTTTGATTTTGGGGCCCATGGACCCGGGAGGGAACTGGCCCTCGTCCAGGTAGCGCTGGGCCTCTTCGATGGTCAGGATGTCGAAGGGCTGCTGGTCGGGCCGGCCGAAGTTGATGGTGACACGCTCGACCCCGGTCAGGATGATGAACAGGTCGACTTTGACCTCCCGGGCCAGAAGGCCGGCGGCGTAATCCTTGTCGATGACCGCTTCCACCCCCTGGAACAGTCCGTTGCCGTTGATGATGACCGGGATCCCGCCACCGCCGGCGGCGATGACGATTCGGCCGCTCTGCACGAGGTCGCGGATGACCCACTTGGACACGACGTCGATCGGCCGGGGCGAGGGAACGACCTTCCGGTATCCCCGGCCGGCGTCCTCCACCATGGTCCACTTCTTTTCCCGCGCCAGCTGCTGGCCCCGGTATTTTGTGTAAAAGGGGCCGACGGGCTTGGTCGGCTTCTCGAAGGCCGGGTCATCTTTATCCACCACGACCTGGGTGATGACCGTGGCCACTTCCTTGTCGATAGAGCGGGTCCGGAGCTCGTTGACGATGGCCCTCTCCAGCATGAATCCCATGCTGCCCTCGGTCATCGCGTCGCAAACTTCAAGGGAGAAAGGCGGGACTTTGGTGACCGCTTCTTCCATCTGGATAAGCAGGTTCCCCACCTGGGGGCCGTTGCCGTGGACGATGATCAGGTCATAACCCTTGCGCACGATGTGGACCATGAGCCGGGCCGCCTCCAGAGCTTTCCGCATCTGCTCCTCCTGCA
>Ga0315288_10002805_pt1 | contig 22350 bp, 16 predicted proteins | sample YL17G11_20_MG_FD_203454 | JGI IMG/M metagenome (GOLD analysis project Ga0315288, IMG submission 203454) | Sediment microbial communities from Yellowstone Lake, YNP, Wyoming, USA - YL17G11_20 | ecosystem: Environmental > Aquatic > Freshwater > Lake > Sediment | place: USA: Wyoming | collected...
AACAAAGATTACAGAAAATTTTGGCATCGGCTGGTATTGACTCTCGCCGAAAATGCGAAGAGCTGATACTGCAGGGCGTGGTCCGCGTAAACGGCAGGGTGGTAGATACGCTGCCGGTTTTTGCCGACGCTGAAGAGGACACGATAACGGTCAACGACAGGCAGGTTCGTTCTGTCCGCAAGGTTTATTTCCTTTTAAATAAGCCCAAAGGGGTGATTTGCACGAATTTCGACCCGCAGGGCAGAACAAAAGCTATCGACCTGATTCCCGCCAGCGAGCGGATTTTTTGCGTAGGTCGGCTTGATATCGATACGGCAGGACTGATTATCCTCACAAACGACAGCGAACTTGCAAACAGATTAACACATCCGCGATACGAACTGCCTAAGACATATATAGCAGTCATCAAAGGTCCAATCGATAATGCCGCTGCCGAGAAATTAAAGAAGGGCGTCTGGTTTGCAGAAGGCAAAACAAGCAGCGAATCAGTAAGGATATTAAGGAGCGGTGTCAAAGAATCTTTGATTGAGATAATTATTCGACAGGGACTTAACCGCCAGATATCACGGATGCTGGCCAAAGTGGGGTTGTCGCTTAAGTCGCTTAAACGAACACAAATCGGCAAACTCGACGACAAGGGCGTCGGAATTGGAAAATTCAGAACGCTGACCAAATCTGAAATTGCATACTTAAATAAGGTTACCTCCATCCGGCAAAAATTGGACAGATGAGCAGCAACGACCACTTCCTAAAAAAGCGGATAAATGAATGGTGCCGCCGCAGTACCACCGAGTATCACCAAAAGACCCAGCAGGAATAGTACGATTAATATTGGCAGCAGCCACCATTTTTTGTTGTGCCTGAGAAAAAACCAGAATTCAGCCGGCAGTGAGGAACGCTGCTGCTGTGCAAGTTTATTAAATTCGTTGTTTCTATTTTGTTGAGTGTCGTTGGACATTTATTTTCTCCAATCCTGTCAAAACTGATGGAAATAGCGGTCGAGGCGGTCGGGCGGATGACGCTTAATCCAGTAAGTATCCGCATCCTGTTCGAACCGGCGATTAAGCGGGTCGCGGCCTGCCAGTCGGAACGCAAGTGCTATCGGTGTGATGAGCAGAAAATAAAACAAAGCCAGTACAATAAAGCTGACCGCATAACCGATAGGCGCTGCAGCCAGCGTCATGCACAGATAAATAAGACGGGTTACTTTTGGCGAAATTAGACTTATAATAAAAATAACCGCGCCGGCGGCAAAAATAATCAAAGCCCATTTAACAGCAATCCCTTTAATTATATAAAGCAGCAAAGATACGATGGCCAGTGCCGCCACGGCGATTTTCCCAAAATCGCCGAGTTCTTTTCGATTTGGGTCCCAGTTTATTTTCACAAGTGACATCAGATTTTCCTTTTGAATTAATCCAGCTGGAATTTTGCCTTGTACCGGTCTATCTCGCTTTGTGCCGTCCGTGGTTGTTCTTCCTTGTAGAGCACCTGGTTTTCCATAACAAGTACATCCATATTCGTTGCCATAAAGCATCGATATGCATGTTCGGGCGTGCAGACAATAGGCTCGCCGCGTATGTTGAAACTTGTATTGATAATGACCGGGCAGCCGGTCTTTTCCTTGAATTTTGTCATCAATCGATGCATCTTCGGATGTCGCCGTTTGTCGATAGTCTGAATCCTCGCGGAATAATCCACATGCGTTATGGCAGGTACGACACTTCGCCTGACCTTTAATTTATCCAGGCCTTTTAATGCCGCAGGCGGCGTATTTACAGCCAGACGCTTGTCATCACGCAAAGCAGCTACCAGCAGCATATACGGGCTGTCCTCTTCGGGACGCATCTGGAAATATTTATCAACATCTTCCCGCAGCACACAGGGTGCAAATGGACGAAACGACTCGCGGAATTTGATTTTGAGGTTCATTACCGTCTGCATTTTTTCGCTGCGGGCATCGCCGATGATGCTGCGATTGCCCAGCGCCCGCGGGCCGAATTCCGTGCGTCCCTGGAACCAGCCGATAACCTTTTCCTCGCTGATTAAGTCCGCCACATTGTCGAACAGTTGGCTGTCTTCAAGCGTGTGATATTTTGCGCCGATGGAATCAAGGTAAGTGCATATCTGCTGGTTATTGTATGAAGGCCCCAGCAGCGATGCGTGCTGTTTGTCGGCGCCGTCTGTCTTGCGTTCATTGCCGAGCAGTTGATACCACACAAATAACGCTGCACCCAGTGCACCGCCTGCATCGCCTGCTGCCGGCTGAATCCAGATATTATCGAATGGTCCTTCACGCAATATTTTGCCGTTGCCGACGCAGTTAAGTGCAACACCGCCTGCCAGTACAAGATTTTTCATTCCGGTTTGGCGATGCACGTACTTTGCGGCGTTGAGCATCGCCTCTTCGGCAACCATCTGAATGGATGCGGCAATATCCATTTCACGCTGCGTAAGGGGTGCTTCCGGCCTGCGGGCAGGGCCCCCAAAAAGCTGTTCAAACTTTTTATTGACCATCAGCGTCTTATGGCAATAAGGGAAATAGGACATATCTAAGCGAAACGAGCCGTCGTCCTTGAGGTCGATTAGTTTTTCCTTTATCAGGTCATAATATCTCGGCTCACCGTACGGCGCAAGACCCATCAGTTTGTACTCGCCGGAATTTACCTTAAAGCCGGTAAAATAAGTAAAAGCCGAATAAAGCAGACCAAGCGAATGAGGGAAATGTATCACGTGGGTAAGTTCAATTTTATTGCCTTTGCCGGTACCAAAGCTGGCAGTATCCCATTCGCCTACGCCGTCAAGAGTCAATATCGCTGCCTGTTCGAACGGCGAGGGGAAAAATGCGCTTGCGGCGTGCGATTCGTGGTGTTCGGTAAAAACATAACGGCCTTTATATTTATGCCCGAGTGCCTTATCCATTTCACGCGGCAAATGCAGTTTCTGCCTTAGCCACAGGGGGATGCTAATCAGAAATTGGCCAAAACCAAGCGGCGCAAAACCCATGTAGGTTTCGAGAAGCCGTTCGAATTTAAGCAGCGGCTTTTCATAAAAGACCACATAATCAAGCTGTTCGGCGGTGATGCCGCCTTCCTGCAGACAATAAGTTACTGCGTTTTGGGGAAAATCGTAGTCGTGCTTCTTGCGAGTGAAACGCTCCTCCTGGGCGGCGGCGATGATTTCACCGTCACGAACAAGAGCGGCGGCACTGTCATGATAGAAAGCTGAAATTCCTAAAATATTCATATAAATCAGAACAGGAATTATATGCTAAAATTGAGGGTCAGCACAACTTGAAATTTGAAGTTTTCAAATTTACCTTGCACTTTTAGGCTGCTGCGCTATATGTTGTAGTAATAGCTATGGAAAAAAAAACAGGTAAATGGATTGCCGCCGCTGTAATAATATTTGCCAATATCCTCGTATGGCTGTTGCCCAGCGATGTCCGCTATCTTCTCGCCCAGCAAAGAGATGTCCTGCTCGGACGGTATTCCCTTGAACATGTTTCACTGGGCCTGTTCCTGCTGCCCGTAAGTATCCTTGCCCTGTATGTTAACTTCTCAAATAAGCAAAACGAAAAAAAACGCTGGTTTGCGGTTATTGCCCTGACAATCTCCCTATCCCTTTCAATAATAATGGTGGACATTTTCCTGCGGATTATCGGCCCAAAACAATACATCGGCAATAGCTCCCTCTACCACCGCACTCCTGACACAATGTCTCACAGCATCATAAAGGACACCCCCGAAACATCCTCTGCTTACCCGACAACCGCACCGGGCTACCCCGATATCGAATACACACTTACCGTCGATAAACGCGGCTTTCGTAATAAAACCGCCCTCGATAAGTACGATGTAGTGGTACTCGGTGATTCTTTTGCCGAGGGCTCCCATGTCTCCGATGAACACGCCTGGCCCGTCCTGCTTGCCCAAAAAACCGGTTACACCGTTTATAACCTTGCAATGTCAGGCGGCTATCCTGACAGCTACCTTCAAACACTCAGGACATTCGGCCTGGGGTTATCCCCGAAGATTGTCATTTGCCTGCTCTATGAAGGAAATGATTTCCGTGATTCCAACTTTCGCCAAAAAACCGGCCTGGCAGAGATTATAAACTCCTGCATCAGAACATCGCCCATCCGCAGAGCATGTCAAAACACGCTCGTTCGATACCTGTCCCCGATAAACAGCAGCCGATTAAAATCAATGGTCGCCAATCCCACAGGCCCCGATGATAGCCAGGCAGCGCCCGAAATCTCTGCCGCTGCAAACAGTCCGCTTTCTTTCCTGCCTGTGGCTGTCCCTGACGGCAATGATGTTAGATATTACACCTTCAAGGTGAAAAAATTGCTGGCACATTTTGAAACGCAGGAGAAATTCCTGGGCTCGTATGGCTGCAAAAAAACCTTTGAAGCCATCTGTGAGATGAAAAAGCTCTGCAGCCGGAAAGATATTCGGCTGATAGTTGCTTATGCTCCTGATGAACCGCATATCCTTTTGCCGCTGATAAAGCATAAAATTACACCGCAGCAGCTTTATGCCTTTATGTCGATAAAAGCAAAGAACCTGCCTGCCCCTAAGAGGCCTGCCCTTGAAAATCTGATGGACTTGACCCTGAGCCGGCTGAATATCCAGGAATCTGAAACAGAAAAATTCTGCCGTCAGCAGTCAATCGAATTTGTAAGTTTGACCCAAGCCTTGCGTCAAAGCGTAGCTGCAGGCAGACAGGCATATTTTACTTATGACCAGCACTGGACACCCATCGGCCACCAGGTCGTCGCAGAACTGCTTTCCGGCTGCATCAAAAACAACACCGACAAAAATAGTCGATAGTTATTAGTCGCTGGTTCGCCATTGGCAATCGGAAATTACTTTTGTTCTACTATCGTAACAGGTGCGATTTTTTCCAATTCACTCTTAAGCTTCTCCGCCTCACCGACAACGACTACCACAAGTTTATCCGGCTTTATCGTATTCTGTACCAGGCGCTCGCAATCCGGCTTTTGTGTATTTGCAATACCTATAAGTAGTCTATCGAGGTAATCCTTGCCGAGCTGCTGCGACTCAATCAGCCACAAATCGCTTGCTATCTGCTGCGGCGTCTCGCGATTCTTAACGAAACTGCCTAATATGTAGGAGCGGCTGTCGTCGAGTTCCTTTTGGCTCGGCCCCTGGGTTTTAAGTCTGCTAATCTCATCAAGCACCGCTTTAACCGCCTGTGCCGTCGATTCGGTTTTGCTGAACGTGCCGACATTAAACTCGCCGGCAAAACGCTGCGCTATATAACTTCCCCAGACCGCATAAGTCAGCCCTTTGGCGATACGAATACTCTGATTCAGTCGGCTGTCAAAAGCCCAGCCGAAATAATTGCTTACGACCCTGCTGGTAAAATATCCATTCTCGTGTCGCGTAATGCCCAATTGGCCGACACGGATTTGGCTCTGTATGCTGCCGGGCCTATCCACAAGGTATATGTGCGTTTGGCCGCTTTGGGCCAATTGCGGCAGCTTCGTTTGCGGCTTTGCGCCGCTTGCCCGCCATTTGCCGAATGTCGAGCGAGTCAGTTCGACCGCTTTATCTTCATCGATGTCACCGGCGAATATCAGCACGGCCATATCCGGTCTTGCAAACTTATTCCACCACGCCTTCAAATCCTCGATGGATAATGCGTTAACATCCTCAATCTCGCCGGTTGCCGTGCGTGAATACGGATGTTTGCCGTACAATCTTTGCCGAAACTCCCTTTCAGCCACATATTCCGGCTCAGCCGACGCAACCGCAAGCGATGTAAGCACCTGTTTTCGCAGTTTCTCAAACTCCTGTGGCGGGAAGTTCGGCTCGAGCACAACCTCGCCCATCAGCCCCATTGCCCGGCCGATATGCTCTGTCAGGCAGCTCATACTCACCATCGCAGCATCCATATCAGCGCCTCCGCCGAGGTTAATCGCGTATGTCTCAAGCTCATCGGCAAGCTCGCCTTCGCTGTATTTGTATGTCCCTTTTGTAAGCATCCCCGCAGCCATAGCAGCGGTTCCCGGCTTATTCTCCGTCCAGCCGCCGGCTAAAAGTCCAAGCTGCACACTGACAAACGGCACCTCGTGATTCGGCACAATAATTATCTTAAGGGCGTTCTCCAATTGCCTGCTGCTGAATTTCGGCGTCAATTTCGCCGGCGCAATTTTTGCGACAGGGGGGTCTTTGGGGAAATCCTCACTTCGCACCTCTCCGGGTCTGCCCGGCTTTGGCGCTTGTTTTTCCGGCTCTGCGGTTATCTTTGCCTGTTCCTCTTTGTTACCACCCAAAACCATTCCTAAAAGATTTCGCTCGACCTTAACTTCCAAAACCCGCTGCGGCGCCAGATATTCTTTTGCCACGCGGAGAATATCGTCGGCTGTTACCCTGCGAATATCATTCATCTGCCGATTGACCTGCGAGACATCCCCGACATCAACCGCCGCGTTTCCCAGCGCCTTGGCCTTGCTCTCTACCCTCAGATTATCTGTTACCATCCCTCGCAGCATCTGGTTTTTTGCCTTTGTCAGCTCCCGTTCGCTCACTGGCTCTATCCGCAGTCTTGCTATATGGTTTTCGATAATCTCAAGAACGCTGTTGGCATCCGAGCCGAACGGAGGCAGTAACGCCCCAGCTCCAAATAAACCATCCTGCTGAAGCGACCATGAAGCCGCCTCTGCCTGTACCGCCAATTGTTTTTGGGCCACGAGTTCACGATATAATCTGCTGCTGTTGCCGCTTCCTAAAATTTGCGCTATAATATCGAACACCACCGAATCCTTATGACTTACGGGGACGGTACGATAGACAACGCCAACGCCCGGTGCGGGGGCATTATCTTCTTTGAGTACGACCGAGAGCGGCCCATTCGGTTCCGGCTCGTGTGCTATCATTCTCGGCGGGTCGGCATATTTAGGAATCCAGCCAAAATATTTTTTCGCAAGCTTCTGTGCATCCTCATGTTTGACGGCACCTGCGATAATCAGCGTCGCATTATTCGGCACGTAATACTGCGTCCAGAAGTTCCGTAAATCCTGCACTGACGAGGCCCGCAGGTCTGCAATATTGCCTATCGGCAGATAGTGATACGGATGAACCTTATATATCTCGGCAAAGAGTTTTTCCATCACTGAGCCGTAGGGCTGATTTAGTCCCATGCGTCTTTCTTCTTCAACGACCTTGCGTTCGGTATCGAACGCCTGCTGGTCGATTTTCAAAAAGGCCATGCGTTCGGCCTCCAGCCAAAGCGCAAGGTCAAGCTGACCCGCAGGCAGCGTTTCGAGATACACTGTCCTGTCGAAACCCGTATAACCATTCGATGTCCCGCCCACACGATGGATATAGCTGAAATGGTCCGTCGGCCCAAGCCGGTCAGTCCCGCGAAACATCATGTGCTCGAACATGTGCGCAAAGCCGCGGCGGTGTTCCTGCTCATCCTTTGCCCCGACGTGGTACCATATCTGCACCGTAACTATCGGGCAGAAAAAATCCTCCAAAGTGATGACATCCATTCCGTTTTCAAGCTTAATCTGCCGATAATCGAGCCAGTTTGCATCTCGCATTTCGAGCGACGAGCGACGAGCGACGAGCGACGAATTTACCTGTGATTGTTTTTCGCATCCTGCCCCGGCAGAAAGTATTAAACCTGCCAGTACCAGTACAATCAGTGCCTGGGCAAAACAGTTTTCGGTTCGATTACGGATTTTACAGTCCATTCGGTACTCCTTTTTTTATACATTTGCAGACAGGGTATCCTACCTGTGCTTTGCAGTCAAGAGCGATGGGCGAATAGCGGTGTTTAAGGGCATAAAAAAGTTTCACAGAGAAAACCTGATTTTTATACCAAAAACTTGAGTTACAGTTTATAATCACCGCAAGAAAAGTGCATAAGTCAAGAGAAGTGCATAAGAGCATAAGTCATAAGTGCGCAAGTAAGAGGTTGCCTGTGCTCTTTAATTCAAGGAGTCTGTAAGTGAGTAATACTGATACTGCCTTTCAAAAATGTATCAATCCCGCCTGCGGAGCGGAGTTTGATTGCGGCCAGTCGATGTTCAAATGTCCAAAGTGCGGCGAATTGCTGGATATCCAATATAACTGGGACAAGATTAAAGTCCCCGCCAGGTTAAGCGATTTTGCCAAGCGATGGTCAGGCAGGGATAATCGGCTGGATTTTTCAGGGGTATGGCGGTTCAGGGAACTGCTGAACTTCTGCGATGACAAATACAAAGTAACAATCGGCGAAGGCCAGACCATTTTGCAGCAGAATTGCGCCATAGCAGGGCAGCTTGGTATGAAGCCGGATTGCCTGTACCTGCAATATGAGGGCTTAAACCCATCGGGCTCGTTCAAGGATAATGGAATGGCTGCGGCGTTTAGTCATGCGATGATGGTGGGGGCAAAATCATGCGCATGCGCATCGACAGGCAACACGTCGGCATCGGTGGCCTTGTATGCGCACAGTTGCGGCCTGAAGTGTACGGTCTTTATCGGGTCGGGCAGAATCGCTTTCGGCAAACTCAGCCAGGCAATGGATTACGGCGCTCAAACTATCCAAATCCGCGGCGACTTCGATGACTGCATGAAACAGGTTCAGGACGTTTGTACGGAACTTGGGCTGTATCTGCTCAATTCATTAAATCCGTTTCGGCTTGAAGGCCAGAAAACCATAATGTTACGAATCATCGAGCAGCTCGGCTGGGATGTCCCCGACTGGATAATAGTGCCAGGCGGCAATCTTGGCAACTCAAGCGCGTTCGGCAAGGCATTCCAGGAGTTAAAGCAGCTCGGCCTGATTAAAAGCGTCCCGCGAATGGCCATTATAAATGCGACCGGTGCCGATACGCTGACCGACCTTGTTAATAATAAAAAACTTATCTGGAACAACGGCAGGGTCAATCAGAAAATTATCAGCGATTATTATGCCGACCTGACCGCGCGAAAATTCTCGCCGCACACCTGTGCCTCGGCGATAGAGATTTCCCGTCCGGTAAATCTCAAGAAATGCCTGCGAGCAATCGATGTTTGCGACGGCGTTGTTCTGGCCGTAACCGACGAAGAAATATGCGATGCAAAGGCGCTAATCGGCAAATACGGTCTTGGCTGCGAGCCGGCTTCAGCGGCAACTATAGCAGGGCTGAAACATTTGTTGGCTGACGGCGTTGTCGGTAAAGACCAGCGTGTGGCCTGTGTGCTGACCGGCCATGTACTTAAAGACCCGAATGTAACCGTCAGCTATCACAAGGAAAAGCAGGGGCAGTTCAGCAACCCTCCGATTGAGGCCCCGAATGACCTTAAGGAAATCATAAAGCTGATAAAATAAAGAGGGAGCTAAAATGAAGATACCGCCGGTAAAAGGAACGAGGGATTTTTATCCGCATGAGATGGCTGTTCGGAACTGGCTCATCGAAGGCTGGAAAAAAGTCTCCGTCCGCAACGGCTTTGAAGAATACGACGGGCCTATATTTGAATATCTGCAGATGTACCAGATAAAAAGCGGCGATGAAATCTCTGAGCAGCTTTTCCGGCTCACCGACAGGGGCGGCAGGGAACTTGCCATCAGGCCCGAAATAACCCCGACCCTTGCGAGAATGGTAAATCAGCAGATTAACGCTCTGCCAAGGCCGATAAAGTGGTTTTCCACGCCTCGTCTTTGCCGCGCCGAACGGCCTCAAAAAGGCCGGCTTCGTGAATTCTTCCAGTGGAATATCGATATAATCGGTATCGACGATGTGCTTGCCGATGCCGAGGTGATATTTTGTGCGCTGGATTATCTGCAGGAAGTCGGGCTAACCGCAAAAGACATCGTTGTAAAAATATCGAGCAGAAAAATGTTAGCGGAATTATTGCTCTCGACAGGTGTTGCGGAAACCGAGCTGGAAGCGTTGTATGCGATACTTGATAAACACAGCAAATTGTCCGACGAGGATTTTCGGGATATGCTAGGGGAAAAAATTGCCGATGCCGATAAATGCAAAAAAATCATCGGCCTGATGACCGCAAAATCAATCGAGCAAATAAGCGGCATGGCACAGCTTTCGGAAAAGGCCAAAGAAGCCCTCGATGAAGTAAAACGCCTTTTTGAACTTCTCAAAGTTATGAGGGTCGGCGATTTCTGTGAATTTGATATCGCGATAGTCAGGGGCCTGGCCTATTATACGGGCATCGTGTTTGAGATTTACGACAAGGTAGGCGAGCTTCGTGCGATAGGCGGCGGCGGCAGATATGACAACCTCTTAAAGCAGTTTGGCGGGCCTGATATTCCCGCTACCGGTTTTGGAATAGGGGATTGTGTGCTTGGGATACTGCTTGAAGAAAAAGGGCTTTTGCAAAGGCAGCTTCCCAAGCACCGGCTGGATTATTTTGTGGCGGCAACTGATAAGCAATTTTTCCAAAAGGCAGTGGAAATAACCGCTATGCTGCGAAGGAAAGGTCTGGCGGTCAATTTCAGCTACAAGGCTGCCAACCTCGGCAAACAATTGAAGCAGGCCTCCGATGAAAATGCCCGAAAGTGCATAATCATCGGGGACGAGTTTATTAAGAATAATGAGCTTATAGTCAAGGATATGGCCGGCGGAAGCCAGGAATTGATTAAAGCCGATAAATTTTTCACTTAGTCCTGATGGGGGGCGAGAATGAAGAATTTTTCTTTAAACAACTATGAACGTGCCTTCGGAAACTGGCTTACCGATAACCATATTCAGTATATTGCCGTCGATGAGCAGAAAAGGGCGGCACTGGGGCGTTCGAACATCAAAAGCTTCGACTATCTGGTGAATCTGCCGAATCGTCAGGTCATTGTTGCCGAGGTAAAGGGCAGGGCGTTCAAGGGGACAAGCTTTGCCAAACTGGCCGGCTTTGAATGCTGGGTTACAGCCGACGATATAGAGGGCATGGCGAACTGGCAGGAAATTTTCGGCGCAGGTCACACAGCGGCTTTTGTATTTGTTTATCGAATTGAAAATATCGACGTCGATTTTGACGGCAGAGAAGTTTATGATTTTGACGGCAATAGATATGTGTTTTTCTGCGTCAAATTAGACGACTACCGAAAATTCATGAAAATCCGCAGTCCGAAATGGAAGACTGTTACGCTGCCCGCTGAAAGTTTTCGCCGCTGTGCAGTACAGATGCAGGCAATGCTGTGATTGTAAGCTGCCCGGGCAGTGAATTTTCCAGGCTTGTTCCATAAAAAAAGCTGCGGCTTTATCAGCCGCAGCTTTTTGTGATGTTAAAATCAGAGAATTTACGGACCACTCGTAAGCCACCGTTCTGCGAATATGGCATAGTCATTAAACTCCACATCGCCGTCGCAGTCAATGTCCGGCTCGACTCCTCCCGCAGTGCCAAGCCACAGCCAGTCGCCGGAGAATTCATCCAAATCAACAACATCGACTTGGCCGGACGAATCGAAATCGGTATATCTCTGGCAGCATGGTATATTGCCGTCGATGGCAAAAGCCAGGTCGATTGACTGCATCTGCAACGGGTGTCCGGGCGGATACCTTAACTCGTTCCACGTTCCCGTGTATGGTTCAGAACCCACTGCCCAGACAGCGTCATCGTTCCACTTATCGAGTGAGGATTTCCAGCCGAACTGTGCTCCGCCGCTAACGTCGTTCGGATCTGCCTGCACATCGAGCCAGTAAACAACCGGGCTTTCGGGCGTACCTCGCTGGCAGAAGGCCCCAGTTTTCGGGATATAGAAGACATATTTCCAGCAGACCGTGTCGCCGGGGAAGAGATACAGTAGGGTTTCGGGGTCCCACCAGCCTTCCTCTATTCCGGTTTTTTCGATAGAGACCTCAAACGTTCCGGGCATAAAGACACTATGCCACAGAACTTCGCCGGGCATACTGTAAGCCGGACCCTGGCCGTCGGGGTCAGGAATATCCGAATGGATGCTAAGTGTGAACTGTACATTCTGTGCCCCTTTCGGCGGAAGTATGTCGCCCTTCCATGAGCCCCAGACTGTGATATCTGTAATCCGCGTTGTCTTATTGCAATCAAAATCATCTGCGAGTATCAAGGGCTCTGACGCCCTTACGTCCACGCCTTTGTAGCTCAAATCGGGTCTTTGCAGCCATTTCGGCTCATTGGCTTCTTCGCCGCTTGTTGTAATGGCAAAAGCCATATCAATCGAATTCGGATGATACGGATGCCCCTGCGGATACCTCAGCTCGTTCCATGTGTAAGGCGGAATGCTGCCGGTAGCAAATACAGCGTCGTCGTTCCAATGAGTCTTGGAGGTCTTCCAGCCGAATTGATGTGGCCAGCCATAAGTCGTCCAGGCCTCGATTGCCAGCCAGTAAATTTTCGGATTTGTCGGCGAGCCTTGCTGCATAAATGCTACATCAGGGTCGATATTAATATCATATTTCCATACCTGATGATCGCCGTTCGGGATAAGGACTTGGAAAGACGGATATGGGTCCCACCACCATTCGTATTCCGGTGTAAGGTCTTTATACAGAGTTTCTGTAAACTCAGCCGGCTCGAATGTATGTGTCCAAAGCAGTTGGTCCGGCTTTGAATATGTGTTGTCTGGGTCGGTTCCGCCAGGTCCGCATGGGTCATCGCTGTAAAACGAAATTACAAAGCCGTTGATTTGGTCTTTTGCATCATTTTTCCACGAACCCCAGAAATGAACATCTCTAATCAGCCCTGTCGTAGTGCACGGGAAGTCATCAGCGATATGCCGTGTTACGCCGTCACCGTCATCAACACGAATATCAACGCCGTTGGCGCTCAAATCCGGCCACTGAATATACTTGGCATTTGGAATGTTAGGCTCCTCGGGTTCTGTTGGCTCGCCGGTTATAACGGCAAATGCCAAATCAACAGAAATCCCCATCATTGGGTGGGGCGGAGGATATTTCATTTCGTTCCAGACATTACCGTTGTTAATAGACCACACGGCGTCATCCAGCCGATGCGATGTCTCTCCCGATGTTTTCCACCCAAAATTGGCATCAATCGGAAGGGCATTTATATCCACGTAGGCATCGAGCCAATAAATATTCGGTTCGGAGATACTACCCTGCTGGACAAATGCATTAGAGTCGATTGGTATTTCATACAACCAAATCCTATGGTCGCCGATCATGATTGGAGGAGTTAGCGGCTGCCACCACCATTCATAGTCAGGGGTAAGGTCGTAAAAGAGTGATTCGCTGAAGTTTGGTGTGTTGAAGTCCCTTGACCACAGTAGTTGATCTGGTTTAGAGTAAATATTAACGGGGTCCGTGCCGCCAAGCCCGACCGGGTCGTCGCTATGAATGCTCAAATGAATTTTTTTGATTTGACCCTTTATATCGTTTTTCCAGGAGCCCCAGAGTTTTACCTTGGTAATTGGACCAGTCTGTTCGCATCGGAAATCATCTGCTAATACACGTAAAGTGCCATCTTTTCGGTCGCAGCGGACATCCATACCGTAGTCAGTCATATTGGGAAGCTGCTCCCACTTGGTTACTTCACTTGGCTGGCCTAACTGGAAAGTCCATCCGCCCCAGATACTCCAGGCGCCGTTGCCCATTCCCTGAAAAGTTTCCCATCTGATGCCAACAGGTACCAAGTTCCAGGTATCAAGGAAACCATATTGAGTGGTTGCGGCATCATAGCCGACAACCGTTACAAAATGGTCGGCTAAACCATCACCTTCGCTGTCAACCATAAAAACCATCGGCCGGTTATTGTCGATTTCATTGGTCAACACGGCCCAGGTCAGTGCATTTCCGGTAACCGGACTGTATTCTTTATAAGTTGGGTTGTGACTTGCATTTTGTTGATTTACATAACCGGTGAAAGATGGACCGATATCGCTTGACCAGCTCCAGCCGTAATGATTGGTCCGAGTGCTTTTGGATGTGTCCATATAATCGCCAATGCAGTCATCAGTATGCGCTATCCGGCCTTTGGTAATGTAATCGTCGGTTTGGAGCGGGCCGGGGTAATCTTCAGGTCTGGAGTAGTCTTCGTAATGTTTTTCAGGAACAGCGGGATTGCCTGCTTTTCCTCCCGAAGCCATCGCCTGGTTTACATCGTTGGTTTGCGAGTTGGCATCACCTGTGATGAGGTCATCGTAGCCGTGAGTATCATAATAGCCCACAACATTACCTACTGCCGTAGGCCCGCAGCCGTGCCGCCAAAGATAATCCGGCACGCCGGGTATGATTACAGCACCGGCTGATGGTACCCCCATCGCCATAAACTCTTTTTCGGCGTCTCTCATCATAACTGCCAGCGGAGGTGTCGGCCCTGTTGTGCTTTGCTGTGGTTCGTCAGATTTGTGTGGTTTGTCAGATTTGGCCGCTAATGTATTTAGACCGACCGCCATAAAGCAAACCGTAACAATACAAACAAGTAGCAATTTAATTCTTGTTTCTCTCACTTTTTTAAATCCTGTCATCATTTTTTGTTCTCCTAAAAACAATTTTCTATTTTTAAAATGAATATATATTTTTAACTGCCTGCTGTTGCCGAACATATCGGCGCAGTAGTAACAGAGCGATAGACAGGAAAGTTCGACTGATTGAAGCAGGGATAGGGAGTTATCTTTCCCCAAAGACTGAAGCAGCTCTCGTGTACCTTCATTTCCGCCTCCTCGGCATCTCCATCTATTATTCTTTACCTACCGTCTAACCATTACGAGAAGCTTATAATATAATGAAGTTTATAATATGATATAGTAATTAATGCAGAAAGTCAAGCATATTTTTACAGAAATTTGTCTATTATTAGCTATTATTATAAGACCTTATATTTAAGGCAGTTATGATTGTTTGACTCTCTTGGATTTGGTTTTATTCAAAACAGTAAAGAATCCAAATTGCAGGCTGCTCGTCTTGTAACTGAACAGGGACATTCTTTAAGAGACGCCGCTGCGCAGTGTGGATGCAGGCAATGCTGTGACTGTAGAGTGCTGCTATTTTTTCTTTTCAAATTTTAGCGATGCTGAATTGATGCAGTAGCGAAGCCTCATTGGTTTTGGGCCGTCATCAAACACATGTCCGAGATGCGCACCGCACCTGGGACATATTACCTCCGTTCGTGTCGTAAGGTGGCTGTTGTCCATGAGTTCTTTAACGCTATCATTGGCTATAGGTTTTGAGAAGCTTGGCCAGCCGCAGCCTGAATCGAACTTGTCGTCTGAATTGAAAAGCTCATAGCCGCAGCATACGCACTTAAATGTCCCCTTTTCCTTAAAGTTATCGTATTGGCCGCTGAAAGGCGCTTCGGTGCCTTTTTGCCGCGTAACCCTGTACTGCTCGGGGGTCAGTATCTTTTTCCATTCTTCATCGCTTTTAATAATTTTTTCGGTCATCTCTGTTTTCCTTTGTTCGGGCGATACCGCCTGCTTTTGTTTGCAGGAAGGGCATAAAATAAGAGCTGCTGCTAAAAATGTCCCCAGGACCATAAAGGCATAATGCTTCTGTAGAGTCGCCGGCATGTTTCCATTTGCTTCCATTATTTGATTTTACGAAGCAGACGGTCAATTAGTTCTGCTTTTTGTGGAAATCGTATGGCTGATGTGTGGTCAATTAAGGCCGAGCGTTTTCACTTGTTCCATCACATTGCTGAACAAGTGACCGATATAATAAACACACAAAACGGTTACTATGACCACCAGAATCGAAACTGCTATTTTTGTGGTTAAGCTGTAACGTGGATGAAACAATACGAGCGGCAGGGCAAACGGACCAACGCAAAGTATCGCAATTACTACTGTGGAGGTATTGAAATACCATTTGGTTTTTGGCCCGACGGGTTTATTGAGAAATTCACCGCAGAAGCGGCATTTTATGGCCTGTTCCTGAATTTCCTCTGCGCAAAATGGGCATTTTTTCATAATGCTGCTTAACGAGAAAAGATTTCTGTAAAATAAAAGCGTGGGGTATAAAAACCCCACGCCTGTGAAACGCCATTCGTTCGATAGCCGACTGTTAATAGCTGCGTCTTCCGCCGCCACCACCGCCGCCGCCGCCAAAGCCGCCTCTGCTGCCGCCGCGTCCGCCGCCACCGCCGCCGGAGCGTCTTGGGCCGCCTCTGCCGCCACCACCGCCACCGCCGCCTTCAGTCTTCGGGCGTGCCTCATTGACGTTAAGGGCGCGTCCTTTCAAGTCCTTGCCGTTCATCTCGGTGATTGCTGCTGTGGCCTCGTCCTTGGACGGCATTTCCACAAAGCCGAATCCTCTTGATTCGCCGCTGAATTTGTCCATTATTATGGTTGCGGACTCTACCTTGCCATATGCCTCAAAGGCCTGGCGAAGGTCGTCCTCTTTAACCTCGAAGGACAAATTACCTACATAAATGTTCATTTCTATTCCTTTCTAATTTTGCCGGACTCCCGGCTTCTAATAAATTACCGCACGATTGCGGATTTTCTCAGTTTATGCACTTTTCCTAACTTGTTCTGAAAACAGGGTTTCTGTCGTTTCAGCCGCTATTAGTTTAGTTTTTAATTCTATTTGCATTTGGATGTCCAATTTAGGCAAGGTTCGGCACTTTTCTCAATCGCTAATCTACGCCGATATAGCAGTCTTCAAAAGCTGGGTTCTTACCCTGGGTAAAGTTCTCCCCTAAAAGCTAATAGTATCAAGTTCATTTGTGCACAATTTATACGCAAAGCTGGTCCGTGTCAACATCTTTTTGGAACATAAATAAAATTTATTTCACTGCCTGTTTTTGGGAAAAAGCCGCTCCTGGTAGGGGGCTTGACAAAATTCTGGCTGAAAAGGGATTATTTTTGTATATTGCAGCGATATGCGAATAATAGCCGGCTCAAAACGTGGAATGAGTTTATTCAGCCCGGAAACGGAGGTGTCCCGGCCTATCCTTGACCGGGTCAAGGGGTCACTTTTCAGCGTTCTTTATAATTACGGACTCCCGCAGGATAAACGTGTTGCAGATTTATTCTGCGGCGTGGGTTCGCTGGGGCTTGAGGCGATTAGCAGGGGGGCGGTGTCGGTTACCTTTATAGAAAAAGACCAGCGAATCCTGACGATTCTTAAAAGAAACATCGAAAAGGCCGGTTTTGGCAAACAATCCAAAGTAATAAGGGCCGATGTATTTAAGGTTGGCGCTGCGGCGAGTGCGGATGAGCAAATATACGACATTATTTTCGTTGACCCGCCTTATCCTCTTACGAAAGATGCCGGGGCTGGTTCGCTGCTGGGTGGATTACTGGTTCTATTGGACATGCGGTTGGCAGCGAAAGGAATCGTAATAGTCCGCACCGAAGAGCATACCAGACTGCTCGAGCGGTACGGCAAGCTTTCGATAATAGAGCAGCGAAAATGGGGCACTATGACGATAACCATATTAGGCCGAAAAAAAGATGACCAATAAACAGGCAGCCATAGAAATAATTAATAAATTGCACCGCAGTGGTTTCCAGGCATTGCTGGCCGGCGGCTGTGTGCGCGATATGCTCCTGTGCCGGCCTGCAAATGATTACGATGTCGCAACCGATGCTGAACCTGCCGACGTGATAAAATTATTCAAACGCACTCTCAAGGTCGGCGCAAAGTTCGGCGTGGTGATGGTGCTGGCCGGCGGCCAGCAAATCGAGGTTGCTACATTCAGGTCGGAGACGGGCTACGCCGACGGCAGACACCCCGGTTCAGTCAAATTCACCAGCCCCATCGAAGATGCCAAACGAAGAGATTTTACCATTAACGCAATGTTCTATGACCCCGTGAAAAAAGAGATAATTGATTATGTCGATGGCCGGGCCGACCTCGAAAAGCGAATCGTGCGGACTGTCGGCATCCCAAAAGAGAGGTTCGATGAGGATTACCTGCGAATGCTGCGGGCGGTGCGGTTTTCCGCTCAGCTCGGGTTTGGGATTGAACCAAAGACCTGGTCGGCTGTCTGCGCCAACGCAAAAAATATCGTCAGGATAAGCGGCGAAAGAATAGCGATGGAACTGGAAGGCATTCTTATCAGCCCAAATCGTTCCATCGGCACATCGATGCTGATAACAAGCGGACTTGCGGAGGCGATTTTTCACGGATTCACCAGCAGGCAGTCGGAAATGGCGGTCAGGGTATTGGAACATTTGCGAAAAAAAGTTGACTTTGCACTGGCACTGACTGCTTTTTTTGTCGCATGGACGACAGAGGCAGCGATTGAAAAAATGAAAGTTTTGAAACTTAGCAGAAACCAGATTAAGCACATAAAATTCCTGCTGGCCGGTCGCGGCAAGTTACTTAATAAAGATATGTCTTTGTCTGAACTGAAATTGATTGCTGCCGAGCCGTATTTTCGAGACCTTTATGAACTGCAGAGAGCAATTCAAAAGGCGGAGAAAAAAAGCGTTGCGGCATTGGCATCGCTGCGAAGGAGAATTAAAGCCCTTGGCGATGTCGAACTAAAGCCGAGGCCTGTCCTTAATGGTGATGAGCTTATTGAACTCGGTGCCGTGCCTGGGCCGACACTGGGGCAGTTGGCGCAGGAGATGTATATTGCACAATTGGAAGGGCAGCTTGAAACAAAAAAACATGCTCACCAGTGGGTGCGAAACTGGCTGGAAAAACGCAGAACAATCCGATAGATTATCCAAATACCCCATTTGTTCTGTTTCAACGTGGTTTTTTATTGACAGAAGCGGTATTTATCTATAGTATAAGGTCTTTCGGGACGATTATTTAAATACTCAAACTGACCGTTGGTCAGTTTGAGAATGCAAAAATTAAAGTTAAAAATGCAAAATTGTGGAGTGAAGACTGGATAAATTTTAGACGCAGAGGCGATAAATCCGTTTCTGGCGGATAAATCGGTGAGTTTGGGTGAGTTTGAGTTAAATAGTTGGAGATATTTCGATGCTTAAGGTAAGAACTGTCGCAGCAATTTTAGCAATAGGACTTTTTGTAATTAACACCGGTTTCTCAAAAACGGCTACCGTTGAAGACAACTGGAACGACTATTTGCACTATACTAAAATCGGACGGCTTGACGTTGCAGCCGGCTACGCACAGGCAGTTCTCGACGGCAATCCCGACCCGGTGCAATTGCTTACTTTAAGCGAGAAAAATCAGCAGGGGTACGCTATTTTGCTGAAAGTTGTTGATTCGGCACCGGATGCAAAACTGGCTGAACTTAGCAAGAAAATACTGGCAATCATTGAGCAGGGCAGATTCATCCGACGAACAGACCCGAAGATTATTGTTGAGGAGGTAAAACGGCTTACCGGCACGGAGCGCGGTCGGATGACGGCTGTTAAACGCCTTCAAAACGCCGGCGAATATTCGATAATGTATATGCTCGAAGCGCTTGCCGATGAGTCCCGCAAGGATGAAGCGGCAAATATTATCTGGGCGTTGCCGCAGGTAGGCAGAGATTCGTTAAGACCTCTTGCTGCGGCGCTGCAGGCAAAAAATGTGCCGATTAAAACCGAGATAATCAGGGCGATGGGAAAAATCGGTTATCCGCAGTCGCTTGCCTATCTGAAATATGTTGTGGAAAAGGACGACTCAAACGAACTTCGCGGCCTGGCAGAGCAGAGTATAAAGCAAATCGACGAGTCCGCATTGAAGGTGTCGGCAGCGGAACTGTTCTATAATCTCGGTGAGGAATATTATTACCACGGCCAGTCTCTCAAACCAGCAGAGGATGCCAATTTTGCAAATATATGGTTTTGGGATGACGAAAAGCAGCAATTGAACCACGAAAAGGTCAACAAGGACTGTTTTTATGAACTTATGGCAATGCGTCAGTGCGAATGGGCATTGAAGGCCGACGCCGGTTTCGGTCAGGCCATAGGCTTGTGGCTGGCTTCATATTTCAAGGCGGAATCTGCCGGTGTTCCTATGCCGACTTATTTTGGCCAGGGTCACGCCGGTGCACTTGTTTATGCTACTACGGCAGGTCCGGAATATCTGCATCAGGCGCTGGCGCGGGCAATAAAGGATGATAATGCTTATGTAGCACTGGGTGCGGTTGAAGCACTGGCGGTAACTGCCGGCGAAAAATCTTTGCTTTATCGGCTTGGCATCGCTCAGCCGTTATTGCAGGCACTTTCCTTTAAGGATAGGGCGGTCAGATACAGCGCAGCGATAGCCATTGCAGCAGCCGGCCCGAAGGATGATTTTGCTGAAAGTAAACTTGTTACCGAAAATCTTGCACAAGCCATCGCAAAAACAGCCGGCGATGCCAACGATAATAAAAATCTCTGGAATGACAGTATAGCCGATGGTTATGCCCTGCGTGCCGCACAGGCAATGTTAAAGCTGGCTCAGACGCGGAATACCGTTATTAACCTCTCGGGTGCCCAGGATGCCCTTATAAACGCAACAAAGGATACTCGTGCCGAGATTAGAATTCTTGCAGGTGAGATACTGGCTTACCTCACCAGTCCCGACGCTCAGCGTGCCATAGCCGCTATGGCTCTTGCCGAAGGCAACCCGAAGGACATTCGAATATCTGCCTTTAATTCACTGGCTGTTTCAGCAAAGTTTAATGCCAATTTGCTCGACAACGATATGATAAATGCCATTTATACGCTGCTTGGCTCCAAGGATGCCGACCCGCAATTGCGCAGTGCCGCCGCGGCTGCTTATGGTGCTTTTAATCTGCCAAGTCAGAAGGTAAAAGACCTGATTCTCGACCAGTCAAAAAGCTAAAAAAATTCCTTGAATTGAAATTCATGTTTCATAAGTCCTTATTCGGCAGGATGGGTAAGATTTTGGGGTTAAATTGCGTTTAGTCCTTATGGGGCAAGGAGTTAAGGCGAATTTTGGGGTTTGCAAAAAGTGACAAAAACTGACACGAATTGAGCATTTTTTGACAAAAATAGTTCACTTTTTGACCCTTTTTTACCACTTTTTTACAAAAAAAATCAGCTTTTTGACACACCTGTTAAAAAAAGACCACCTGTGTTAAACTGTTAAAATGAGGAAGATGGGAAAGGGTTTTTCCACCGCAAAGTTCGCAGAGGGCGCGGGGGTAGAAGCGAAAAAGTTAAAGTGTAAAACTCAAAACCAAAACTCAAAGTTAAAAATTACAGACAGATTTTAGACTGGATTGTTTCCCGCAAAGTCGCCAAGTCGCAAAGTGAAGATGAGAGAAAAAGTTTAACCACGGATTAACGCGGATTGCGGAAAAAGTTTTTAGTGCTTAGTTTTAAGTTTTTAGTTAAAGAAAAATTCAACGGATAATATTTTTTCGCCACAGAGGTCACAGAGAGTTTGCGGAAAAAAGACCAATGGTATCTAAAAATAACAGGTGGATGTAATTAAGAGATGTAAATAATAAGACCTAATATATCCAGTAATAGGTAATTGCCCCTCTCCTCTTAAAAGTGCGAATCCTACCGACTATCTTGCGAAAAGGCAGACAACAAAAGCCAGCAATAGCATAAGAAGAAAAGCCAACTGAGATAGTAGTTTAGCACGCTTCCAATTTTTTCGTAAACGGGAAAACACTGGGTCTGCAATATCACATTCTTTATCCAATAATTTTGTACCTTTGTAATCAATTAGCCAGTACCGCTCGAATTCCTTTGCCTTATCTGGATGCTTCTTGGTATAAAAAAGCATCTTATATATCAGAAAATGTTCAATTATCTTAAATGCGCCCCAAATCATTGCAGTAGCAATGAAAATATCCCAGACGATACTGTTTTTGCTCAAACACAGAATGAATCCTATAAACATTATCTACAGTTCCCTCCAGAAAACAATTCTAAATTTGTAGACGGGGTTGGAATCCAACCGTATTTAATTTATTATCCCGCGGACAAAATATAAAACAAGAAAAAAATGTTTTTTATCGCATGGGAAGCGAGGCTGAGCCACCATAGGGAAGTCAGCAGAAGGGTGCGAAGAGGGAAAGAGGAGCATTCAGGATTCAGGAGTTAGTAGTCAGAATCGAGGTAGGCCGCTATGCGGCCGGTGATCTGCGGATTCCTTGCCTCGCTTCGTTATCGCTCGACTCGGCGGGCGGAATGACATTACGAAGCGGGAGTAAATAAGGGGGATGTTGAAATAATATCCAAAGGCGTATATACTACGATTATGAAGACACTGTCCGGCAAAAAAAACGGCAAACATTCGAAATCGGCTGACCCGATACAGGCAGCAATCGATTATGGGATAGACATTTCCATGCTGAAAGATAATGTTAAGAGAACGCCGGCAGAACGCATAAGAAGGCATCAAATCGCACTCGAAACGGCAGAGAAACTGCGTAAAGCAAAAGGATTATGACAGGCAATTTCACAGACTTACTCAAAAGACTTGTAAAAGCTGAAGTTGATTTTGTAATTGTCGGCGGCTTTGCAGGTGTGGCTTATGGGTGTACGTATTTAACGCAGGATATAGATATCTGCTGTGATTTTTCG
>Ga0315288_10002807_pt1 | contig 22342 bp, 23 predicted proteins | sample YL17G11_20_MG_FD_203454 | JGI IMG/M metagenome (GOLD analysis project Ga0315288, IMG submission 203454) | Sediment microbial communities from Yellowstone Lake, YNP, Wyoming, USA - YL17G11_20 | ecosystem: Environmental > Aquatic > Freshwater > Lake > Sediment | place: USA: Wyoming | collected...
GGCCTCGTGAAAACGGAAACGGGATGGCAACTGGGGGAACCGTAAGCGGCTTCAGATAAGTTTTGCGCGGTGGGTCTCCGCACCCACCGCGCAGGAAATGGCGTTCTTGGCCCGTGGCGCGGCGGGTACGGAGACCCGCCGCGCGACAACAGGACAAGACTTGTCTAAAGCCGCTTAGTCCATCGGCAAAGGAGGCGAGAGGCATGACGGACGACCGTGTGAAAAAGTTGGCGCGGGTGCTGGTGCGGTATTCGCGCGGCGTCAGGCGCGGGCAAAAGGTGCTCATCGCCGGGCCGACGGCAGCGGAGGCGCTGGTCCTGGAGATCGGGCGCGAGGTGCTGCGCGCGGGGGGCCACCCGATGTACCGGATGGCGCCGAACGGTGCGGCCGAGGTGCTGTACGCGGAGGCCGGGAAGGAGCAACTGGCGTTTCTGCCGCGGTCGGCGTTGGCGACGGCGCGCGAGGCGGACCACAGCATTTCCGTCATGGGAGAGACGAACACGCAGGCGCTGGCGGAGGTGGATCCGCGAAAGCAGGCGGTGGCGGAGAAGGCGCGTCGCCGGCTGTCGGACCTGGTGCTGGGGAAGAACGAGTGGACGCTCTCGCTTTTTCCGACGGCCGCCTACGCCCAGGACGCGGGGATGGGGCTGGAGGAGTTCGAGGATTTCGCATTTGCGGCGATGCGGGTGGATAGGCGCGATCCGGTGGCGGAGTGGAAGAAGGCAAAGGCGTTTCAGGCGCGGGTGATGCGGCATCTGCGCGGGGCGCGCCAGATCCACATCGTGGCGGAGGACACCGACCTCGTCCTAAGCGTCAAGGGTCGCAAATTCATCAGTTCCTACGGGTCGCACAACATGCCGGACGGCGAGATCTTCACGGGGCCCGTCGAACAAAGCGCCGAAGGCCGCGTCCGTTTCTCGTACCCGGTCTGCTACCGGGGGAAAGAAGTGCACGATGTGCACCTCGAGTTCGAGAAGGGGCGGGTGGTAAAGGCGACGGCGGGGAAGAATGAGAAGTTTCTGCGGCAAATGATCGGCCTCGATGCCGGGGCGAGCCGCCTCGGCGAACTCGGGATCGGGACGAACTACAGCATCCAGCGATTCATCAAGAACATTCTCTTTGACGAGAAGATCGGGGGGACGGTGCACCTGGCGCTCGGCAGGTCGTATGCCGAGACGGGCGGGCGCAATAAGTCGGCGCTGCATTGGGACATGATCTCGGACCTGAGGCGCGGCGGGCGGATGGAGGCGGATGGGCGGGTGATCCAGGCGGATGGCAAGTTCCGCGTTTGAGAAACAACAATAGCCAACAAGGAACACCCAATACTCAATAACCAAGTGAGGGCGCACGGCACAGAGGGGTTGCCAGGGAGGGCGGTATGGCTCGCGGTGCGGGCAGGAAGTACGATCTCGAGGAGAGGCTGCTCCGGTTCACGGAGCGTCTGATTGACGTGGTCGAGGCGCTTCCCGCGACGCGAGTCGGCAGCCACATTGCCAACCAATTGACGCGATGCGGCACCGCGCCGCTTGCGAATTATGGAGAGGCCCAGAGGGCCGAGTCGCGAGCCGATTTCGTGCACAAGTTGAAGGTCTCGCTCAAGGAACTGCGCGAGGCGCGCGTTTGGCTGTTGTTGATTCGGCGGAAGAAGATGGCCGGATCGGCCCGCAGCCTCGACCCGCTGCTCGGCGAGTGCGATGAATTGATTTCGATTCTGTTTGCGAGCATCCGGACCGCGCAAAAGAACCAAGCGAAGCAAACGCCCTTCCCAGCGGACACTTGAGCGTTGGGTGTTGGCTGTTCCTTGTTCGATATTGTTTTTGGGAGGTCGTGCTACGCATGGCGTTAAAGAGCCGAGTCGAGTGTCTCGCCGCCCTGCGTGCTATGGTCGCCCCATGCCGCTTGTGCCCCCGCGGCTGCGGGGTGGACCGGTCGGCGGGGGAGCGGGGAACCTGCGGGGCGCCGGCGGGGGCGGTCGTCGTCAGCGCGGAGCCTCACTTCGGCGAAGAGGCGTGCCTGGTCGGCCGCGGCGGAAGCGGGACAATCTTCCTGGCGGGCTGCAACCTGCGGTGCGTCTTCTGCCAGAACTACGATATCAGCCACACAATCGTCGGCCGGCCGATGGATACGGCAGCCCTTGTGCAGTTGATGCTGGCGCTCGAAGGGCACGGGTGCGAGAACATCAATTTCGTGACGCCGACGCACGTGTCGCCGGCGCTTGCCGCGGCGATCGTCGAAGCGCGTAGGCGCGGCTTGCGCGTGCCGATCGTGTGGAACTCGGGCGGCTACGAGTCGGTCGAGGTGCTGCGGCTGCTGGAGGGGCTGGTCGAGATTTACATGCCGGACTTCAAGTTCATCCGGCCCGAGAGCGCGGAGCGGTACTGCGGGGCGGTGGATTATCCGGAGCGGGCGCGGGAGGCGATTCGCGAGATGCACCGCCAGGTGGGGGACCTCGTGGTGGAGGATGGGGTGGCGAGGCGGGGCCTCGTGGTGCGGCACCTCGTGATGCCGGGGGGTGCGGAGGAGAGCCGGGAGATTCTGGACTTTCTCGCGTCGCTTTCGTCGCGGACGTTCGTCAACGTGATGGACCAGTATAGGCCGGCGGGGCTCGTGGTCGAGCCGCGGCAGCGGGCCACGGCGGGCGTAGCCCAGCCAGGGGCTCGCCCTGCCAGGGTGGCGGGGCCGGAAGGGCGGTCGAAATTTCCCGAATTGGCGAGGCGGTCGGCCCTGGGCGACGTTTCCGAGGCACGGGCCCACGCGCGGCGGCTGGGTCTGCGGCTGGCGGATTAGCGGGGTCGCGCATTGACGGCAAGGGGCCGGGATCTGTACTATCAGGGGGAAGAATTCTTCGCCTAAACGGCGAGGGCCGGCGCAGCCGATGAACAGGATGAGGCCCCGTTTCCCGCCAATGGCCCCGAGGGGGCGGCCGCTGGGGCGAGGATTTGAGCGGCACGCGTGAGGGGCTGAACGCCGCGTGGCATGCTGCCTGCCTTTGTGGGTTCTGAGACCGGCATTATCTCTGTGGCGACGATGGCAAAAAAAACCCGAGATATCAAGGTGCCCAGCCCGTACGCGCCGGTGCTGCGCCACCTGTACGTGGCGGGGGTGCACCTGCTGCTGTTTGCGGTTTCGTTCTGGCTGGCGTATGCGTTGCGGTACGAGTTTCGGATTCCTCCGGCGGCGGCGGCGATTCCGGACCTGGAGCCGGTGTTGCCGAACGACGTCGGCGTTCCCGCGTCGGTATGGGGCGCGTTCTACGAACTCCTGATCTTCGTGCTCCTGGTGAAGTTGGTGGTGTTCGGCTACTTCCGTCTGTACGCGGGGTGGTGGCAGTACGTGAGCGTTCAGGATCTTGTGGAGACGTTCAAGGCGAGCCACATCTCGACGGCCATTATTCTGGTGAGCGTGTACGTGGTGCGTGTGCTTCACGGGGCAAACGTGCTGGCGCTGGACCTGCCGGTGCGCGACACGATTCTGATCATCGACTGGGCGGCGACGATTGCGCTGGTGGGCGGCCTGCGGTTTATGGTGCGGATCGTGCGTGAAGGGTCAAGGCCGGTGAGCCCGGCCGGCCTGACGCGGTCGCTGATCATCGGCGCGGGCGACGCGGGCGAGGGCGTGCTGAGGGAACTGTATCGCCTGCCGGTCGAGCGGTACCACGTCGTGGGGTTCGTGGACGAGGATCCGAGGAAGCGCGGAAGCCGGATCCACGGCGTGCCGGTGCTGGGAGGCATCGACCAACTGGCGGAAATAGCGGAGCGCCAGAAGGCCGAGGAACTGATCATCGCGATTCCGGAGCCGACGCGGTCGGAACTGCGGCGGATCATCGAGGTCTCGAAGGGCCAAAAACTCGTCTTCCGCATCGTGCCGGGCATCGCCGACCTCATCAGCGGGCGGGCGGACGTGGCGCGCCTCCGCGAGGTGGACATCAACGACGTCCTCGGCCGCGAGCCCGTCAGCCTCGACATCGAGGACATCGGGCACTTCCTGACGGGGAAGGTCGTCCTGGTGACGGGCGGCGGGGGCTCGATCGGTTCGGAACTGTGCCGCCAGATCGTGCCGTTCCAGCCGAAGAAACTTATCATTCTGGACCAGGCGGAGAACAATCTGTTCCACATTGACCGGGAATTAAGGCGGGCCCACGCGCGGCTGGCGCTGGAGCCGGTGGTGGCGGACGTGTGCGACCGCCGGCGGATCGAGGACGTGTTCCGCCGGTACCGGCCGAACGTGGTCTTCCACGCGGCCGCGCACAAGCACGTCCCGATGATGGAACTGAACCCGGGTGAAGCGATCAAGAACAACATCTTCGGCACGCGGAACGTCGTGGACCTGGCGTGCGAGTACGGCGCCGAGGCCGTCGTCTTCATCTCGACGGACAAGGCGGTCAATCCGACGAGCGTCATGGGCTGCACGAAACGCATCACCGAGATGTATTGCCAGGCGATGAGCGCGAGCGAGCGGTGCCGCAATACCAAGTTCGTCGTCGTGCGGTTCGGGAACGTCCTCGGGTCGGCGGGCAGCGTCGTGCCGATCTTCCGCGAGCAGATCGCCCGGGGCGGGCCGGTCACCGTGACGCACCCGGACATGCGGCGGTACTTTATGACGATCCCCGAGGCGACGCAGCTGGTGATCCAGGCCGGCACGATGGGCAAGAGCGGCCAGGTGATGCTCCTGGACATGGGCGAGCCCGTGAAGATCGTGGACCTGGCACGCGACATGATCACGCTCTCGGGCTACCGGCCGGACGTGGACATCAAGATCGAGTTCCTGGGCGTGCGGCCGGGGGAGAAACTGTTCGAGGAACTGCGGACGCGAGGCGAAGACGTCCTGCCGACGCATCACGAAAAGATCTTCATCTGGCAGAGCCGCTCGTGCACCGAGGAGAAAATCGGCGAGGCGCTCAAGCGCCTGGAGACGGTCACGGACGGCGCCGGCCTCGACGAGGTTCAGAAAGTCCTGAAGGAAATCGTGTCGGAGTTTGAGCCATCGGTCCTGCCGAACTAGCGGAGGCCGGCGGAAGGGCTCGAAGACTTGCCTCTGGTTATTCATGCCCGCGTGCTAGGGCTCTTGAAGCGTCTGGAAAACTGGCCCGCGGTAAGCGGTGCCAAGCCTCTGACGGGCGCTCTGGCCGGCCGCCGACGCCTTCGCACGGGTGATTACCGACTACAATTCCGCGTGGAAGGGCGAACGGTAATCGTGGAGAAGATCGGACACCGCGATAGGTTTTATGAATGAGGGCTGACCCATGAACGTCAAGATGCTGAAAAGGTCCGGCAAGCGGCGCCTGACAGTAAGGTTTCTGAAACTGGCCGGCGAGCGATGGGCGATTCTGCCGGAAAGGGACTTCAACCGCTTGGCGGCCCAGGCGGCCGAAGGCGGTTGGCCGGAACTGCCCAGGCCCGACGCCCAGGGGGATTATCCGGCCATGGAATACGCGCGGGCGTCGCTCGCGCGGAAGATCATCAAGACGCGGCGCATGGCCGGGCTTTCCCAGGTGGAACTGGCCCGCCGCGCCGGTATCCGGCCCGAAACGCTGAATCGAATTGAGAAAGGCAAGACGACGCCCGACGTGGCCACGATTGCCAAAATCGAACGCGCCTTGGAAACGGCTGAGGGCTACGACGAAACCTAAGGCCGATCCGGGGCAAGAGGAGATGGTCTATGAAGGTGTTCGTCACCGGCGGCGCCGGGTACATCGGCAGCCACGTCGTGCGGCTCCTCCTGGAGGCGGGCCATCGCGTCCGCGTCTATGACAATCTGGCCGAAGGCCACGCCGCCGCCGTCCCCGAGGAGACGCTGGTGCGCGGCGACCTGATGGACGCGCAGACGCTCGTCGAGGCGCTGGACGACGGTTTCGATTGCGTCATGCACTTCGCGGCCCACTGCTACGTCGGCGAAAGCATGATCAACCCGGAGAAATATTACGCGACCAACGTCGTGGCGGGCTTGAGGCTCCTGACGGCGATGCGGCGGGCGGGCGTCCGGCGGATCGTCTTTTCCTCGTCGGCGGCGACCTACGGCGAGCCCGAGCAAATCCCCATCACCGAGGAACATCCGCAGAACCCGATCAACGCCTATGGGCAGACGAAGTTGGACTTCGAGCACGCGCTTGGCTTCTACGCGGGCGCCTACGGCCTGGGTTACGCGAGCCTGCGGTATTTCAACGCCGCCGGGGCCGCTCCCGACGGGGCGATCGGCGAAGACCACGACCCCGAAACGCATCTCGTGCCGATCGTGCTTCAGGCCGCGCTCGGCCAGCGCAAGAGCGTCCAGATTTTCGGGACGGACTATCCGACGCGCGACGGCACGTGCGTGCGCGATTACATTCACGTCTGCGACCTCGCCCAGGCCCACATCCTGGCCATGGAACGCATCGAGCCCGGCAAGGGGTGCTGGTACAACCTCGGCAACGGCAACGGGTACACGGTGCGCGAGGTGCTCCAGGTCGCGCGGAAAGTGACGGGGCGGAAGATCCCGGCCGAAGCCGGGCCGCGGCGTCCGGGCGACCCGCCCGAACTCGTCGCCTCGAGCGAGAAGATCGCGCGTGAACTCGGCTGGAAACCTCAGTACCCGGACCTCGAGATAATCATCGAGACCGCCTGGCGCTGGCACGAAGCGCACCCGGCCGGCTACGGCGACTAGCGGTTTGAGGTAAATCCTGTCAATTTGCCGCACGGTGGGTTCGCCGCCCCGCTTGCGGGGCGCTGGCTGTTTGCAGCGCGGGGCAAGCCCCGCGGCGAACCCACCGCGCAAAACTTATCTAAAACCGCTTAGCGGGGCGCCAGGTCCGGGGGTGCGGCTGCTTCGGCGACAGCCGAGGCGAGGTCCCGCAGGAGTGTCTGCTGGCCCGCCGGGTCGCGGCGGGCGGTGAGTTTCACGTAGTAACGGTCCGTGCGGAACTCGATCATGGCGTCGCCCGCATACGCCTTCACGCCGCCCGGAAGCAGGAGGGTGCTGGCGGCCTCGGGCTCATCGAAAACGAGGGCGCTCCCCTGCGGCGAACCCATGTCGTAAAGGTCGAGTTCGACGTAACCGGGACCCTCGGCCCCTTTGTCCCGCCACTCGGTGTGGGCCAGCAAGACGAAGCCCGCGTCCACAAACTCCGGGGCCATGCCGTCGATAACCTTGTGGAGATTCTCGGCGTCGTACCAGGCGATTTCGGTGACGCCCTCCGCGCCGGTGGCCTCCTGGGCGGCGGAGAGGATCTCGATCATCTCCGCCTCGGCTGCCTCGATCCGCGGATCAGGAGAGGCCGGCGGCGTGCAGCCTGCTGCCGCGACGACCGCCGCGATACCCGCCGCCAGAGCCGCACGCATTAGATGCCTCCCTTCCGCAGGTGCCATTTTCAGGTACGAGTTTTCGCTCTTATCCGTGTGGCACGGCCGGTCTTGCCCGGCCGTGTCCCGGCGCGCCGGGACGCACGGCGGGACAAGGCCCGCCGTGCCACTCACAATACTGTTAATGGACCTCCGTGGAAAGGGCGCTAATAGGTTTTCGCTTCGTTGGCGACGTATTGAGCGACGAGGTCGCGGAACGCATCCGCATCGCGGGCGCCCTGAATCGCCACGCGCAGCGCCCGTGCGCCTTTCATGCCGCGGGCGTAGTACTGACCTTCCTGGCGCATGAGCGCAAGGGCCGCCGCCTCGCCGTACTGTTCCGCGAGTCCGGTGAAATGGGCGACGAGCGTCGCGCGGCGCTCGTCGGGCGTCACAGGATCGTAAGCGCCGCGGTCGGCGAGGTCCATCGTCTGCCGGAAAATCCACGGCGCCCCGAGCGCCCCGCGGGCGAGGCTCGCGCCCGCACACCCGCTCTCGCGGAGCATAGCAAGGACTGCCTCGGGGGACCTCAGATCGCCGCTTCCGAAGACGGGCACCGCCAGCCGCGCCGCCCACCGGCCGATCGCCCGCCAGTCCGCCCGGCCGCGGTAGCCTTGCATCACGCTTCGGGCGTGGAGCGTGACGGCGACGGCGCCAGCCTCGGCGGCGCGGCTGGCGATGTCGAGCGCCAGGTCGCGGTCCTCGTCGCAGTCGGTCCAGCCCAGGCGGAACTTGGCGGTCACGGGCAGCGGCGAGGCGCCGACGGCGGCTTCGACGCAGCGGACGGCCGGGTCCGGTCGGCGAAGCATCGCCCCGCCGCGATCCGTCGCGACGACCCGCCGGCTCGGACACGCGAAGTTCAGGTCCACGAGGTCGACCGTCCCAAGCGCGGACAGGCGCGCGATCGCCTCGGCCAGAAGGTCCGGCTCTCGCGGCAGGAGTTGGACGCCGAGCGGCCGGTCCTCGGGCGAGGAGGCGAGTCCCGGCGCGCCGGGATTGGCCGTCTTGCGGTCCGTCCGGTTGAGCACCTCCTCGGGCGTGAGCATCTCGGTATGGGCGAGGGCGGCGCCCGCCCGGCGCGAGAGGAGGCGGAAGATGCGGTGTGTGTGGCGGTGCATCGGGGCGAGGACCAGATTGGCCGACAGCCGGATCGGCCCCAACCCCACGGGCCGCACAAGGCATTCCCGGGCCGCATCTCCGCCGGCCGGGCCGGCGGGTCTTCTCGCGGGCGGCGTCATGAAGGTGACTGTATCGCGGCAAGTTGGGGAAGACAAGCGCTCACCCTGGCACGGCAGCCGGCCACGGCACGAGCCGTACCCGTGCCAGGGGCGTGCCGTGGCCTGACGGCCGGCTGTACCGCGGGCGGCGTCAAAAACCCGCTTGGGCGCCCTTCGCCGGCATGCCCGGCGGCGGGCAGGATTTGGGTCAAGATGGGGCGGGGGGCCTACCGATAGAGTCAAAGGCCCCTGCTGCCCGAGGGAGGCCGGCGCAAGGAGTTCCGCGATGTTGCGTACCGAAAACCGCAGCCAGCCGCGAATCACCACCCGCATCACGGTCGAATCGGTGGGTCCGACGGTGAACATCTCCGCCGGAGGCATGTGCGTCCTGATGGCCGACCCGATGCGGGAAGGCCTCACGCCGACGATCACCTTCGAACTGCCGGACGACCCGAAGCCGGTGGTCGCCAAGGCGCGGGTCGTCTGGTGCCGGACGAGCCGGATCGACCCGGAACTCTACGAGGTGGGCCTGACGTTCACGGAGTTGAGCGACGAGAATCGCCGGCGCGTGCTGGAATTCGTGGACGCGCACCTCAGCCCCCAGAAAAACTGACTGGCGCGCACCCCCCTACTTGCCGTCCGATGATTGTTGCCTGATTCAGAAATCCGGTATAGAATTCCCTGCCGACGGGGGAGTGGGGCGTGAGACATGCCCATCACGACGACGTGCGGGGGCTGCGGCAAAGCGATCGAGGCGCCGGAGTCGGCGGCCGGGCGCAAGGCCCGGTGCCCGCAATGCGGTGCGGTGGTGGTGATTCCGGGCGAGCCGGTGGTGTCCGCGGGGCCGGTCGGCGGAGCGGCGCCGGCGGAACTTGTCGCGGCCGCTCTTAACCGCAGCGCCACGCCTTCCCCGTCGCCTTCGCACGGTTCCGCGACGACGATTGCCCGGCTTGCCGCACGGACGAGTCCGTACGGTCTGCTGCGCCTGATGGCCCCGATCGTGTTCGGCCTGGGGGTCGGCCTCGGGGCCGTCGTGTTTTTGGTGGGTCTGGCTTCGCTGATCGTCGTGGCCCGGCAGGGCGAGCCGGTTGTAGGCGTGGTGGCGTTTGTGGGCGGGTTCATTCTGTCGGTGCTTTTTGTGCTCGGTGGGAAGATATTCGGCGACCTCTTGCGCCTGGGGGCGGACGTCGGCGACAAGACGCGCCTCATCGCACAGTATCTCGAGGAAACCGCGTCGCGGGAATCGCAGGAAAGCGCTTGACGGCACCTGCGGGAGATGAGCCGCGGCGGTCGGCTCGCGCTATTCCGCTGCGACCAGCGTGATGAGCACCCCCTTCTTCAATCCCCATCCGCCTCGAAGAAGGAACTTGCCCTTTCGGATGGTCATCGTGGCGCGCTCGAGCACGCGGGCGATGCGTTTACCGTCTTTGTCTTTCTCGTAATGGATCATCGTCGCCAGGAGTTTGACGCCCGTGTCGGTCTGCTCCTGCGGTTCGAGCCGGACGGCAAAGTCCTCGATCAGGGCCACTTCGGTCGTCTTGCCGGTTTCGGCGGCGACGCGTTGCTTCGCCGCGACGCGGAAACTGTTGTAATGAAACAGCGTCAGGGCGTCCTTCACCGGCTCGAGTTCCGGGTCGATGTGAGGCTTCTCCTCGTTGGTGGCGCGGATGGCGAGGATTTTGAAGGTCACGCTCTCGGCGAAGGCGGGCGACGCTGCGGCCCATCCCACCAGCCCGAGGATCACCATCGCCATCAGGCATTGCCTGCTCATGCGCGGATTCATGATCATCCTTTCAGTTCGGGCTCTCTACGGGCTCGACCCACATGAAAGCCAGGTCCTTCTTTCCGCCGGCGTACACGATGACGTTGTAATTCGGGTCCATCACCTCCACCTCGTGGATTTCGACGTCGGCCTGGGTCGCGAGCGCGTCCGGCGCCAGACCGAAGTCCGTCGTCCGGAGGACCGTCGTGATGCCGACGGCGATGAGGACGGCGGCGGCGATCGCCCCGACGGCGTGGGCGACCCACGCGAAGCGCGGCCGGCGGCCCTTCGCGCGAGGTCCGAGGACCTTGAGCACCGGCCCCCGGGACGCTGCAGGGCGCGGCGGCCTCGGACGGGCCGCCGGCTCGCGGGTTTTACGGTCCTCCGAGGGGTATTCGTCCTCGAGGTCGTCGAGCGAGTCGAGGCGGTGCTGTGTCACGAGGTCGGCGTGCTCTCGGCCGGCGAGTTCGCCCGCCAGACGCCGCGACATCGCGCTCCATCGCTCCGCCGGGACGGGCGGCGGGGCGTACAATTCCAGGACTCGCTGTACGCGCTTCTGGTCGGCGAGGAGGGCGCGGCACGGACCGCAGTGCGCCAGGTGCGCTTCGACAGCCTCCTGCTCCAGCGCCGCCAGTTCCCCGTCGGCGTAGCCGGCCAGCATCGTTCGGATTTCGTCGCAATCCATGGTCGTCATCCGATCTCGGACGCCAGCAGTTCGCGCAACCGCTGGCGGGCGTTGAAGATTCGGCTCATGACGGTGCCGACGCTGATGCCGAGCGCCTCGGCCACCTCCTGGTACGACATCCCCTCGAGGGCATAGAGGACGAGGGCGACGCGATTCTTCTCCGACACGTTCATGAGGGCCTTGTCGATGGCCTCCTTCAAATCGGCGGCGACGGCCTCGGCGGTCGGCGAACGGCGCCGCTCGCCCGTGGCCGCAGGTTCCGGGCTCGACTCCGCGTCGAGGCTGGCCGACGAACGCACCGCACGACATCGCCTCCAGTCCAGGGCCGCGTGCGTCACGATCCGGTACAGCCACGTCTTGAAACTCGACTGCCCCCGGAAACTTCCGATGCCCCGCAAGACATGGATGAACGATTCCTGGACGACGTCGAGGGCGTCCTCGGCGTTTCCGAGCAGGCGGTAGGCGATCCGGTACGCCGCCTCGCGGTGCCGCTGAAAAAGGTCGTCCAGCGCCCCCGAGTCGCCGTCCTGAAGCCGGCGCACCAGGGCGCGGTCGCGCTTGGCCTCGGCCTGGCGCTCGGTCGCCTCCGCTTGTTCCCCGCCGCCGTTCATTGGACGTTCCCGCCCATCCTCTATTCAGGCCGGGTGCGATTGTACCGCCGTTGCCTGGTGAACGGAAGGCCCTTCGCGGGGCGGAACCCGTGGCGCCACGGAGTTTCTTGCTGACAGCCCCGCAGGGGCGACTGCGGATAGCCACGGGTGCACCTGTCCGCCATAGTCCCGGCGCGCCGGGACGACGGCGGAAACCCGTGGAAGCGAGATCCTGCGAGATCCCTTTCCCCTTCTTGGAGCCCCGTCGGGGCGACTGAAACCCGGCCTCTTGCCTCAATCGCCCTTCCGGGGCTCAATATAATTATGGATTTTAGGCCTATCTCTCTCCACGGGCTGGCGCCCCGTGGCTACCGTCAATCGCCGCTCCGCGGCTCAGGTTCGCCGACGGGCCCGCCCCCCAAACGAAAAAGGTGTGTGACAGACGAAATGCTCGCTCGTACAATAGCGCGACAACGCCGCTTTGCGCGGCGGGTTCGCCGCGGGGCTTGCCCCGCGCTTTGAGCGGAGACCCACCGCGCAAATGGTCAAGTAACGCTGTAGGAATAGGCGAATGCCGGGGCCGAGATCCAAGGAGACCAGCGGTGACGATCAACGTCAAATGCGAGTGCGGGCGGGAGCATTCGGCCGACGAGGCGATGGCCGGTCGGACATTTGCCTGCGACGCGTGCGGACGCGAGGTGAAGGTGCCCGCGGCCGGCGGACCGGCGGGCGACCTCGTGACCCAGATGCGTGCGGTCCAGGCCGAGCGGGCGCCGGGCCAGCCGGCGGACGCCGGCCCGGCGAGTTCCGCGATGCCGAAGGGCAGGCCCCCTGCCGCGCGGGCGAAGCGGGCCCGGCCGAAGAACGCAAGGGAACGGGCCGCTCACCACCTCGGGGCGAAAAAGGTGCTGTGGATCCCGGCACTCGCCGTCGGGGCCCTGTGCTCGGCCCTGGCGCTTCTGTGCCTTGTGGTCGGCCCCGTGAAACTCCTGACGACGCCGGCGCTGACGAGCGGCGAAGGCAAGTGGGGGCCCGTCTTCGTCGACGAGCCCTTCAAGGGCGTCGAAGAGAAGTGGGAACTCGTCCAGGGGCCGGACGGCCGGTGGTGGTTCATCACCACCGACGCCGAGACGCTCGAATGGGAGAACGGCCGGCCCAAGCCGACTCAAGGGGCATGGGACCTGCCCGTGCGGCCGGCCCAGGAGAGCGTGAAGTTCAGCCGCCTCTCGGCTGCCGCCGAGGCACAGGCCGGCGTGGGGAAACGTTATCTCATCTTCGGAACGATCTTCCTGGTAATCGGACCGGTGCTCCTGTTCTTGAGCCTGTGGATGCGCCGAGACATTCGGCTGGTGGCCGAGGCGGAGAAGGCGGAAACGGCCGAGAAGGCGGAGAAGACGACCGAATCGGCCTGAGATTTTTGGGCCGCCATCAAGACCGTAACTCATTGTAAAAGAAGAACTTGCGATTTTAGGAACCGGAGCAAGAAAAAAAATCGCTTGACTTTTTCGGGTTTCTGAGTATTATACACGGTGACCTGAGGGGAATGGGCTGGCCCGCCGGAGGGCGGGGCAGCCTGTTCGCTAAAGGGAGACGATTCAAGCCGCATCCGGCGGCACGGTGCCGCCGGAAGGAAAAGGGAGATGCAAAGAAGGGCCGCGTTGCGGGGAAGTAAAGCGGCCCGAACCGAAGGCTCGCCAAGGCGGGCCCGGAACTGAGCAAGCCGACACCGGTCTTGAGGGACCGTACGTGGGCGACTTTCGGAGGGATTCCTTCCGAAGGTCGCCCTTTTTTCATGCCCGGCGGCACGGTGCCGCCGGCAGACAAGGGAACGCTGGTCGAACCAGGAAAGGGATCACTATGACGCGCTACCGAGGTATCTGGGGACTCGTGGTTACGGTGATGGCGGTGCTGGTCGGTCTGGGGGGCACGGCGGCCGCGTCCCCGCTCTGGAGCGATCCGAACGCCATGTCCGCCTGGCGGGGAACTAAGGGCTTCTATGACGTCGGTTCCGGGGCGACGCTCGATGTGGACGTCGAGTATGCCGTGTACGCGCCAGGGAACTACGGCCTAAGCGGCACGGACCCGTCGGGCGGGGCGCACTACGTTTACGCCTACCAGGTCTTCAACGACCTTTTGGGCAACGTGCCGGTTTCGTCGTTCAGCGTCGGTCTCGACCCGACGGCGAACGTGGCCAGCATCGGCTCCGACGCCGGGTCGGGGACGACGCCAGGGGGCACGGCGCCCACGGCGAGCGCCTTTAGCGGCACCCCGCCCACGAGCGCGTGCTGGTACTTCTTCCTGAACACCATTGACCCGTCGCCGACGAACGAGTATTCGACGGTGCTCCTATTCACCAGTCCTTACGGCCCGCAGTGGGCGCCGGGGTCGCTTCTGGACTCAGGCCTTTCGGATAGGCATGACCTGCCCTCGCCGATGCCGGAGCCGGCGACTCTTGCGCTGATGGCGTTGGGCGGCGTAGGGATGCTCCTTCGCCGCAAGCGGTAGTGAGCCGTTTATGTGGAATGGATGATTGGCCCGCCGCAGGGCGGGGCAGCCTGTTCGCTAAAGGGAGAGAATTCGAGATGCGCCCGGCGGCACGGCGCCGCCGGAAGAAAAAGGGAGGTCGAACAAGGGCCGCGTTGCGGGGGCGTATAGCGGCCCGAACCGAAGGCTCGTCAAGGCGGGCCCGGAACCAACAAGCCGACACCGGTCTTGAGGGACCGTACGTGGGCGACTTTCGGAGGGAGTTCCTTCCCGAAGGTCGCCCTTTTTTCATGCCTGGCGGCACGGCGCCGCCGGCAGACAAGGGAAGGCTGGTCGAACCAGGAAAGGGATCACTATGACGCGCTACAGAGGCCTCTGGCGACTCGTGGTTACGGTGACGGCGGTGCTGGTCGGTCTGGGGGGCACGGCGGCCGCGTCCCCGCTCTGGAGCGATCCGAACGCCATGCCCGCCTGGCGGGGAACGCAAAACTTTTACGTCGAGGGCACCGGCTTCTTTACCGGTGCCACGATCGACGTGGACGTCGAGTACGCCGTTTATCAACCCGGCGACTACGAGGGCAGCGGAATCGATCCGTCGGGCGGAACCGAGTACGTCTATGCCTACCAAGTCTTCAACGACCGCGCGGGGAACAGGGCCGTGGCGAACTTCAGCGTCGGTTTGGACCCGACGGCGAATGTGGCCAACATCGGCTCCGACGCCGGGTCGGGGACGACGCCAGGGGGCACGGCGCCCACGGCGAGCGCCTTTAGCGGCACCCCGCCCACGAGCGCCGTGTGGTATTTCTTCCTGAACACGATCGACCCGCCGCCGGCCAATGAGTACTCGAAGGTTCTCCTGTTTACCAGCCCGTACGGTCCCCAGTGGGCGCCTGCGACGGTCATGAACGGGGGGCTTGGCAACACCCAGGACATGCCTTCGCCGATCCCCGAACCCGCGACCCTGGCGTTCCTGGCCCTGGGCGGCGTAGGGCTCCTCGCGCGCCGCCGGTGCGGGAAGTGAGGTGGGTTTGCTCAGTTGAGAGCATTCCCCCTCTCCCGCAAGCGGAACGTCCCGCCGGGGGGGAGAGGGGAACAAGGGCATAGCAAGGCGTGTGAACGGAGCGCGGCAGGTGTCCGCGCCCCTCAAGGAGAGATCGTGGCTGACGGGAAAGGGCGTGCCAGGGCAATGCCTCCGATTGTCGGCGTCTCCGACAGTCTAGCCCGCGTGCGCGCCCTCGTGGAGCGCGTCGCGGCGAGCGACTGCCCCGTCCTCATCGAGGGCGAGAGCGGCACCGGCAAGGAACTCATCGCCCGCCACCTCCATGACGCAAGCCCTCGCCGCGACAGGGTCTTTGTCCCCGTCAACTGTGCCAGCGCCAGTCCGGCCCTGTTTGAGAGCCAGTTCTTCGGCCATGTCCGCGGGGCGTTTACGGGCGCCCAGCAGGACATGCTCGGCTGGATCCGCAGTGCCGACCGCGGGGTCCTGTTCCTGGACGAGGTCAGCGAGATACCTCTCGGCCACCAGGCCAAGTTGCTGCGCATCCTTCAGGACGGGGAGGTCACCCCGGTCGGCCTGGCACTGCCGGTCCGCGTGGACGTCCGGTTCATCGCGGCCACGAACCGCACCCTTCGCCAAGAGGTGTCCGGCGGCCGGTTCCGGGAGGACCTCTTCTACCGCCTGAACGTCGTGTCGATCGTCCTGGAGCCGCTGCGGTCGCGGCCCGAGGACATCCCGTCCTTGCTGGACCACTTCTCGAGCGCCCTCGCGCCCCGCTATCACCGTCCGCCCATCCGGGTGGGCCCCGAGGTCGAGCGCGCCCTGTGCGGCTACGCATGGCCCGGCAACGTCCGCGAACTGGCCTCGTGGGTCGAGCGGCTCTACGTGACGGGCCTGGAGCCGGCCGAGGCGGCCGCCCTGCTGATAGCCGAGGCCGATACGGCGCCAGAAGAGTCCGCGCCCCAACCCCTCATGACCCTCCAGGAGGCCGAGCGCCTCGCCATACGCCGCGCCATGGAGGCCTCCGGCCACAACCAGCAGGAGGCGGCCCGCCTCCTGGCCATCCATCGCAATACCCTCGCGCGCAAACTTCGCCAGTCCCGTGTCGCCTGACCCTTCCTGCACCGCCCTGGTGCACGTCCGTGCTGCGCTTCGGTGCATCCCGGCGTCCTCGCGCCGGCGCCCGGTCCTCCCCGTGAAGACAAAGGACAGGCTGTAAGTCCGCCGGCCGAAAGGACTTACGTTTTCTTCGCGACTCTTTTCACCCCATTGGCACTCCTCTTGCTATGTATGTGATATGTACAAAGGCGGTGGGCCTTAGGCCCACGGGGGGTCTGAGCGAAGGAATGCCGATGAAAATGATGAAAATAGCGATCCAGGGGGAACTGCTTCTCATTTATCCCGGCGTGCCGCTGCTCACCCAGGTCGCGGACTGGGCGCGAGACAACGGCAACACGGCCATTGTGCTCCGCATCCTTTCCTCGCGCGATCGCCTCCTCATCCGGGCGGGCGTCCGGCACGCCGCCATGGTCATCGTCGATGCCACCGAGCAGCCCGGCGCCGCAATGGCCGCCGTCGAGTCCGCCATCTCGCATACGTCGCCAACGAACATCGTCGTCTATACCGAACAGGTGCATGCGGGCCTTGAACTGTTCACCCGCGTGCGGGGGGTCGCGCTCGTCGTTGGACCCATGAGCCGGCCCGAGTGGGACGTGTGGCTTGAATCGCTCCAGCAGGTCACCCACCCCATGCCCGCGCTGCGGACCGACGCCATGTGAAACTGGAGCCGACAGGAGGTCTGGCCATGAAAGACGTACTGGCGCACATGAACGACGTACTGGCGCATCTGACGGGCGAGGAACTCTTCCTGCTGGCCGTTGGGTCGGCCGCCGAGCCCCTTCTCGACGCCATCGACGACGAACTCGACCGGCGGGCCCGCGCGGCACAACTGCGGCGAATCTCGTTCGGCGCGCCACGGGCGCGCGGATGGGAAGACCGCCGCGTGAAGACCGCGGCCTGAATCACGGTTCGAGAGGCCGGGCTTCTTCGCCCGGAAAAGGTGGATCCTATGAAGAACATGATCAGACCCATGGCGGGTGGCGGGCGTTCGGCAGGGCATCGCGCGGATGTGACCGGCGGCCGGCAGGCCGTCGGACGCACGCGGGTGCTTAGCCTCCGGCGGTACGTGGATTTCGAGGCCCTCTGGGCCGGCCGCCATCCCGCCATGCGACTTTCGGCCAGGCTCGCCGCTTAGCCCCTCGTTGGGGCAAGGGCGGGCCAATGGGCCTCGGGCTCGACCGGCGCGGCCAGTCGCGAACGCGTCGAAGCCGAACGGCAGGACGGTTCCCTGCCGCCCCGGTTGGGTCCGGTTTACGGTGTGCCGCCGGTGCGGGAAGTGAGGTGGGTTTGCTCAGTTGAGAGCGCGGCAGGGGTGCCCGAAAGGTTGTGAGGCCGCGACCGAAGGACGCCAGGCAAAGGAAAGGAGGTAATGGGCGAGAGGGGTAAGGACGTGCCGGAGTCGGGCGCGGATCGGCGGCATGACGGACGAGGCCGAAGCGCCCGAAAAGGGCGGCGATGGATGCCGCTCCTCGATCCGTAGCGAATGGGAACAAGGTTAGTCGCGGGCGGGCAAGGTGTGGAAGGCGTGGGCCTTCCGGCCCGGCGCGACGCAAACGGTCCGAAAGGGCCAAAGAAAAGGAGCCTTAAAATGAAACGGTCAATGATTGCAGTGGTGAGTGTCGTGGCGGTGATGTTGCTGGCGGCGGGCGGGGCAAGTGCGGCTACCTACCTCATCGAGCACTCACACTCACAAGGGGTAGACTACGCCAACGTCTCGTTTAACGGCGGTGGCTCGACGGAAAGTGCTTACTTGGGCAGGTTCTTAATGGAGCCCATTACACCTGCCGTGCCACCGAACTCTACCTTGCCACCGGAATACCCCATCTACAAACTAAGGGATTCATGTGACGGGATCCACACCGAAATGGGTTTCTACTCCTATTGCCTCGAACCACTCGCGTTTATTGACTATGGCCATAAAACCGCAGCCCAGTACCAATTCAGTATCGACCCGTTGGTTGGGACGGTTGGAATTGACGCGGGTGATGCCCTCCTGATCCGCGAGCTTTTCGGCCGTTACAGCCCACTCCTGCAAAACGATCCCACTGGCTCTGGCTTATACACAGGAGGGACTTTCCGAACAGCGGCCGCAGCCTTGCAGTTGGCTATCTGGAAAATCAATTTGGACAGGACTACCGAAACCTTAGGGAAGTGGGACTTCGCTAGCGGATTGATGCGAGTGGCATCCGGCGCTCCCCTGCTTGAATTGGGAGCGAGCTTAAAGGCGGATGCCGTTGCGCTACTAATGCTTAACAGCCTCACAGGTATAGGTCCAATGGCGTCGGGATTGGAGGGCTTGAGGAGTACTGCCACTCAGGATTTGATCATCCAGCCCGAGCCGGCGACGATGGCGCTGATGGCGTTGGGCGGCGTAGGGATGCTCCTTCGCCGCAGGCGCAATAAGTAACGGGTTCTATCCCCGCAACGGCCGGGCGGACCAACCCTCCAGGCCCGCCCGGCAGATTGAAATCAAGCGCGGGGGGTGTGTGGACAACCCCCACATCCCCCGCCGCTCGGATCGGACAGGGCAGTCGCGACAGGAAGGGAGAACGCTCGACCGGGTGCTTGAGGAAGCGTCCGGCTGAAATGGGAGGTTGAAGCAGGGCCGCGTTGCGGGGGACGCGAGCGGCCCGAACCAAAGGCCCGGCTGAGGCGGGCCAGGAACTGATCAAGCCGACACCGGTCTAGAGGGACCGTACGTGGGCGACTTTCGGAGGGAGTTACTTCCGAAGGTCGCCCTTTTTTCGGTCGGAACGCGGCGGGGAGTATCCCCGCCGGTGCGGAAGAACAAACGAAAGGTCAAGGGAGTCGAGGCGACTGGCGCGGCAGGGGTGCCCGAAAGGTGCGAGGCCGCGACGAGGACGCCTGGCAAAGGAAAGGAGGTGAAGCGGCAAGGGAAGCGGATTCGGTGTCAGTTCATCTGGTCGGCGAGGGGCAGGACAAGGCCGGCCGGATCTAAAGCGGTGCGGATAGGCGGTTGACATAGAAGGCAGGCTTGAGGCTGTAGGCTTGAGGTACGGAAGCAAAGGAAACGAGTCGCGGCGGGCATTCCAAGCGGGACCGTCCCGCGCGACGCAACGGCCCGCGAGGGCCAAAGAAAAGGAGCCTTAAAATGAAACGGTCAATGATTGCAGTGATTGGTCTTGCCGTAGTGGTTGGCATGGCATCGTTAGCGCTTGCCGCGCCGACTATCTACGAGTTGACCCCCCTTACGGGGTATACCGGGATCAACGTCTCGGCCATCAATGACACCGGAGCGGCGGTCGGCTACTGCACGAACAACAGCGGGGGCGTCATGGCCTTCATCTGGACGTCTAGCGGTGGCATGCAGGCGCTAACAAACGGCTCTGGCTACTACGCCAGGGACATCAACAACGCCGGGCAGATCGTCGGCGACAGTTCCTCTGGCTCGTCGATCTACTGGGCCAGCAGCGGTTCAGCGGCACAGGCAATTTCCGGGGCGTATACCATTAGCGGGATGGCCCACTCGATAAACAATTCCGGGCTGGTGGCCGGGCGCTCCGGATACTTTGGCAGCCCAGCCACCCGGAAGGCATACGTTTGGAACAGCACAACGAACGCCATCACCTTTGTCACCGGCGTTGATGAGTTCCAGGCGATCAATGATAGCGGTGTCGCGGTCGGGAATCAGCGCTCCCTTTATGATAGCACCTCCGCAGAGTTGACCACGATAGTTAACGCCGGGCACACCGACACCTTCGGGACGGTCCGAGCGGTCAACAATGCCGGTGTCGCAGTTGGCCGCATGGGCGGAGGCGCGACCCCCACTAATGCGTTCATCCGCGCTGCCGACGGTACCATAACGCAACTGGGCACCTTTGGCGGGTACGGGGCCGGCACAATCACCCCCATGGGAATCAACGAACTTGGGCAAGTGGTGGGCGATGGCAATTACGGCGGGAAGGCTTTTCTTTGGGAAGGTGGCACCATGACCGATCTGAACACTGTCCTCGGCGATTCGTCCTGGGTGCTGATGTACGCGAACGACATCAACGAGAGCGGCTGGATCGTCGGGCAAGCCACGTATAACGGCACCGCGGTTGGCTATGTCATGACCCCCGAGCCGGCGACTCTTGCGTTGATGGCGTTGGGCGGCATCGGGACCCTCCTCCGCCGCCGGCGCAATAAGTAACGGGTTCTATCCCCGCAACAGCCGGGCGGACCAACCCTCCAGGCCCGCCCGGCACATTGAAATCAAGCGCCGGCGGGGCGGTCCCGCCGCCGCAAGGGAAGTGGAAAGTGAAGAGAGGTAGTCGCGGGCGGGCAACATGTGGAAGGCAAGGGCCTTCCGGCCCCGCGCGACGCAACGGCCCGGATGGGCCAAAGAAAAGGAGCCTCAAAATGAAACGGTCAATGATTGCAGTGCTGAGTTTGGTGGCGGTTCTGCTGGCGGGGACCGTCAGTCTTGCAGCGGTCACCGGCGACCCCATCGGCGACGGGTGGACCTATTGCGATAACTCGCTGAGGAACGGGACTTATGTTCGCGGGGTTGCCAACATGGGCTTCGACATCTACACGACCGGTTTTATCTTGGCCAGCGGGTCGGACCTCGTGGGTGACTACTGGGATGTGGGTGACCAGGTGCTCGGCATCGGTGGTTGCATCAACACCATCACCGACCCGGTGGTGCTGGGCTGGACAGCGCTCACTGGCGGCGCCGTCAATGCGCAATGGGTTGCGGATCTTCGCATCGTCTCGAAGTTCGGGACGAGCCCGACGGCCTGGGGCGCCAGCACGATAGCGCCCGATGCGGGCAACGGACTGGGCAGTATGAGCGGCGGGAAGGGCGGCGCTGGGTCCGTCCAGGTCTCGACGTTGAGCGGGCGTATCTCCAATGGAACGCTCACGCCCGGCGTGTTGTTCTACAGCCAGGATACCGATATTTATGCTCCGCCCTATAGCGAATACTTCGGTGATCCGGAGGCTACGGTGGGCAAGATCATCTTCACCTTGGACAAACCTATTGCAGAGGGCGGCGAGCTTAAAACCTGGGAGTCGTTCCTGAACGTCTCGCGGCTGGCTGAGTTGATATCGCTCACCGATTACCCCGCGGTTGGCGATCGCGGAAACCAGGCGATCCAGAATGGCGACTTCGACTACACGGACGGCATGACACCCGAGCCGGCGACGATGGCGTTGCTGGCCCTGGGCGGCATCGGGATGCTCCTTCGCCGCAGGCGCAATAAGTAACGGGTTCTATCCCCGCAACGGCCGGGCGGACCAACCCTCCAGGCCCGCCCGGCAGATTGAAATCAAGCGCCGGCGGGTCGGTCCCGCCGGCGCAAGGAGTGCCAAAGGCGGGTGGTGGCCTGGGAAGTTTACCCGCCGTGGCGGGGCCACCACCCGAGGGATTGCGGTCGGCGCGGGAAGTAAGGCGGGTTTGCTCTGTTGAAAGCATCCTTGCATTTTCCCTCTCCCGCAAGGGGAGAGGGGAACCCCGGCGCGCCGGGGTTTTCAATAAAGCAGAGGCGAGGCTGAAAAGGGTGCGGGCAGGGGTGCCCGAAAGGTGCGAGGCCCGCACCGCATTAGACGCAGCAGAAGGGCCGGGTCGCCACATCCGGTGGCCCGGTCCTTCTGTTTCCGGCGCGCCGTTGGGACGGGCGGGCATCATGAGAGGAGGCCGCCCTGAATCCCTTCCCGATTCGTCGGGTCTGGGACAGGGCGGCGATTTTTTTTGCGTTGCTGCGCCGGCGGCCAACGGTATAATTAACGGTTGTTGAGGACACGGGGAAAGGGCATTGCAATGAGACCCGCACGCGAACAATACGTGATCGACTCTAGCGGCAAGAAAACGGGGGTCATTCTTCCGCTTGAGCGATATGAGAATCTTCTGGTGGATCTGCACGACCTTGCGGTGGTGGCCGAACGACGCGACGAAAGCCCCATCCGCATGGAAGTGATGAGGCGGCGGCTGAAAAAAGATGCCAATCTATGACATCCGTTTTAAGCCGTCCGTCGAGAAGGACCTGCGGCGTCTGCCGGGCCAGGTTGTTCAACGCGTCATGGAGCGGATCGAGGCGCTGGGTGCGGCCCCGCTGGGGCGTGGGGCGATTAAACTGTCAGGCAGCAAAGCCCTTTATCGCGTCCGGGTGGGCCAGTATCGGATCGTGTACGAGGTCGATTCGGCCGACGGACAAGTCATAGTTCATTACGT
>Ga0315288_10002809_pt1 | contig 22342 bp, 18 predicted proteins | sample YL17G11_20_MG_FD_203454 | JGI IMG/M metagenome (GOLD analysis project Ga0315288, IMG submission 203454) | Sediment microbial communities from Yellowstone Lake, YNP, Wyoming, USA - YL17G11_20 | ecosystem: Environmental > Aquatic > Freshwater > Lake > Sediment | place: USA: Wyoming | collected...
GATAATTGGTTAAAATTATTCATTCTAACTTGGTAATTCACTTTTTGGATGATTGCAAGGGGCAAAATTAACATTAAAATCGTTAAAAGAGAGGCGATGAAGAAAGCTGGTTTGTTGTGTTGATACAAAACTAAAATTTTATTATTTTTGAATTCAACAGTTTGCTCGATTATTTGTAAAACAAATTTTTTGATTTTTAAACATACGGGAAGAATCAATTTATTAAAACCAACCTTAATTTTTGTTTCAGTTTTACTAAGAAAAGAATGGAGTAAGTATATTCTGGAAATTCTTCTGTAAAGTAACGCCAGGAGTTTGTATATTCTTTTTATAATCAAAAATCCAAAATAAATTATTTTATAGATTCCTAATAATATAAATATTGATATTTTTTTAGAAACAAAAAATATTTTTAATGCCGCCGATTTGATTCTACTTTTTCTAACCGCCGAATGTTCTTCGAAGGCCGGTATACAAGCCGCTATTTCTTCTGGCGCCTCTTTTTTTGTTTCAAGAACCAGACAGAGTAGGGGAGTTTTATTGTTTTGATTTTCAGTTATCTTTTTAAGATTGTTTATGATTTGACAGCAGCTTCCTTTAGCAAATTCTTTTAAGTTTTTTAAGGAGGCAATATTTAAAATATTTTTTGTGGCTAAAATTACTTTATCGCCCTCAACCATTGTGCCGCTGACAATGTTTCCAAAGGTTTTCAGGGGATGGATTTTTTTTGGAAGCGGGAATTTATTTTCTATGTGGTTTATCGTGGTTCCCCTAAATAATTTTATTATTGGTTCTCCGACTTGAGTAATGTGAAGAATATTTTGGGAAAATGCTCCGCAGATGAAGTGAAGATTGCCTATCCATTCAACATTGCCTTTTTTGGCAAAGTCAGCCAAATAAAGATTCGCTTTGTTAAGACTGGCCTCAAGGGCTTCCGAAGTATTTAGTTTATGGTCGGAATAAAACTCGCGCTTGATAACCGAAATTAGAAGATTTAACAGAAGATCAAAATTTCTATATTTATTTTTAGGAATATTTTCAATTTCACCCAACATAAAAAGGCTTCCAAGCTGGGCCTCTTCAATGTCTCCCGGTTCGTAAATGAATAAATCGCAGACATAGTCCGGCGTTTTTTTGATTCTCGTTAACCCCTTAAAAGCTGGATCGGTTTTAACAAGTTCTTTAAAATAAAGCCTGAGATTTGATTGATTTTCCATCATATTTCAGTATATCACATTATTTATTATTTACAACTGGTAAAAAAAGGATTATGATAAAACAAGATGATGCTAATATACTAATTTTATATTATGAAAAAATCAAGAAAAAGATGGGCTAAAAAAAGATCAAAGAAAACCCGCCAAAAGGCTGCGAAGCGGCCATTTAGGCGGGCCCGCCTGTATACGAAGTTTGCGGCGGGGAAGAAAAAAAAGACCAAGAAAGCAAAAAGGACTAAAAAAACAGCTCGGCGAGCTAAAAAAAAGTTAGTTAAGAGAGTTAGGGTTAGCAAAAAATATTCCCGAGGCTTGTCTTTGGAGCAGTTGTTTGAGTCGCCGGCCAAAGTTCAGGTTATGAAGCTGTTTTTTAGAAATCCCGAGACGAATTTTCTTTTAAAAGAGGCGGCAAGGAGCATGAGGATGAATTTATCAATGGCCAAAAAACAGATGAAAAGATTAGAAAAAATCGGCTTTTTAAAGACCAGACAGGTTTCTTCCCGCAAGCAGACATTTTTTATTAATCCCAACTTTGATTTTTTCAATGAACTTAAGGAATTAATTCTAAAATCCAGTCCTGTCTCCAGAGAAAAAATATTGAAAGCCGTGAGAGGGGTGGGTAAAATCAAGCTTGCGTTGCTTTCCGGTTTGCTTGTCGGAAACCCTGTAGCTGCGGGGTCCAGAGCGGATTTGTTAGTAGTGGGAGACAGTATTAATTCCAGAAAGTTGAATACTTTCATAAAAAACTTAGAAGCCGAAGCCGGCACCGATATCAGATGCGTGGCAATGACTACCGAGGAATTTAATTATCGTTATGATATGTATGATAGGTTTATCCGAGATTTATTAGGCGAGAAAGGCGAATTTTTGATAAATAAGCTGGGATTGTAGTGCAAGGGCATTTAGCTCAGCGGCAGAGCACTACACTCACATTGTAGGGGTCGCAGGTTCAAATCCTGCAATGCCCATTTTAATGTGTGGTTTCCCGCGAAGCGGGATCCCGTTTGCGGGACAAATCCACACACGCCCATACCAGCATTACCTATATTAAGTAAAACCCTGTTTTAAAAGACAGGGTTTTAAGTTTATGGTATAATTTGGATAGAAGTTATGGCATTGTCATTGCGGAAAAAAATTATTGTTTTACAGTTCTGGAGCTGGTATTACACCGGAGCCGTGAGAAATCTGATAAAGACTTGGCGGAATTTTATTATATTTGTTAGGGAATATTATTCCATTCCTTTACTTTTAAAAACCCTATTTTATCCCTGGCGTAGAGATATAACCAAATATGGCCGGGGATTTTCTATCAAAAATTTTTTAGGAACATTGAGTTTCAACTTGATTTCCCGTAGTTTGGGGTTTTTTGTCAGGATATTTATCATTGTTCTCGGTTTCATTTGTTTATTGGGAGTAATCATTTTAGGGGCTTTGGCCCTGATTGTTTGGTTGATACTCCCATTTGTATTATTAATTTTTATTGGTCTGGGGATTTTCTTTTTAATAGCTTAGAAATATGTTGTTCGATTTTTATCACACCACAATTTATCAAGCCGTTAAAATAGCAAGGTCATTTCCTGATAAATTGGTAAAATTGGTAAACTGGCTGCTTTCTATCGTAGCCTTCTCATTGTTAATGGCTTTTTTTGGCAATAAACCTTTATTTGGTTTATCTTCATCAAGTCGGACTCTGGGTTTATTTCTGATTGTTTTGAGCTTTGATATTTTGGGCTGGATTTGGCTGCTGTTTTTCAAAAGTGCCCTGAAATCGAATGTTTTTCTCAAGTCGCCGCTGGATCAAATAGCCACTCTTTTGGATATCGGTGATATAAATTTAGCGGAATATTTGGATTTCGACCTTGCCTACGCCTTGAGAGATGCCCTTAATTTTTGTAGAAGAAAAGGAATCCCGCTTGATCCTATCCATTTAATTTTCTTTCTTTTGGAAAACGAGAGAATTGAAAGAGTCTTTGAAAAATTAGGTTTGAAGAAAAAAGATATAAAAGATGCCCTAAAGAGAGCAAGTAAGGAATCCGAGCCTGGCGGTGCATTGTATGGTCAGGCATTTATTAACACAATAGAAAAGGCCACTCATCAGGCTATCGCAATTTTTCATCGTCAGATAGAGGTGAGAGATTTTTTAGTGGCTGCCGTTGAATATAGCAAAAATTTTAGAGATATTTTATTTGGTAATGATTTGGAGATATCCGACGTTGATCATGTTATCTCCTGGGATGATTTTATAACTTATGAAGCCGAATGGAAAAGAAAGTTCTGGAAATTGGACAACTTATTAAAAAAACCGGGAATCGGCAAACAATGGGCGGCAGGCTATACTGTAAACGTTGATAAATATGCTACCGACGTGACCAAGCTAATTAAACGAAGGGATCTTCCTTTACATGTTGTTGGCCGAAGGAAAGAGATTGAAGCAATAGAAAGAGTTCTTTCCCGCCGGGGTGAAAATAATGTTTTAGTAATTGGAAAGCCTGGTGGCGGCCGCTCCACTATTGTTTACAGTTTTGCCAAGAGGGTTCTTGAAGGCAGGTCCGCTCCTCCTTTGAATTATAAACGAGTTTTAGAGCTGGATATGCAATCTATGTTTGCCGGCCTAAGAACTCCAGGGGAGATTTTGGATCGATTTCGGATAGTTTTCTCCGAGGCAGAAAATTCCGGAAATGTTATTTTAATAGTAGATGACATCCACAACTACATTGGAAAGCAGGAAGGGGTTGGGGGCCTTGATATTTCCCCGGCTTTAATTCCTTATTTAGGGTCACCCAGTTTGCAGATTATTGGAATCACAACTTTTGAGGGATTTCATAAAAACATAGAACCCAATCCAGCAATTACGAATTTTTTTGAAAATATCGAAGTTGAAGAACCTTTGAAAGAAGAAACATTATTTATTTTAGAAGATTTACTTCCAGGCTTTGAGAAACAATATAATCTTAAAGTAGGTTATAAGACCTTGCGGGATATAGTTAATTTGACCGATCGTTACGTCCAGGATGTTCCTTTTCCAGAGAAAGCGATTGATTATTTGGGCGAGGTAATGGTTTATACAAAAACCAAGACAAATTCTAAAATTGTTTTGTCGGAGCATGTTGCTCAAATTATTTCCCAAAGAACCAAAATTCCGGCTGGTGAAATTCAAAAAACCGAAAAAGAAAAACTTATAAATCTCGAAGTATTTCTTCATCAGAGAATTATTGATCAGAATGAGGCAGTTAATGCTTTAGCCGATGCCATGCGAAGAACGAGGGCGGGAGTAGCCAGGGCGGAAAAACCAATTGGCACTTTTCTGTTTTTAGGTCCAACCGGCGTAGGGAAAACCGAGACCTCAAAAGCCTTGGCAGAATCTTATTTCGGCTCAGAGAAGAGAATGATAAGATTGGATATGACTGAATATCAAACCGTAGATTCAATAAATCGGCTTATCGGTTCACCTAGTGGCTCCGAACAGGGGCAACTCACAAATGCCATCAGAGACAATCCTTTTTCTTTGATATTATTGGATGAAATAGAAAAGGCCCATCATAATATTTTAAATTTATTTTTACAGGTTTTGGATGAGGGACGATTGACCGATTCTTTAGGCAGGCCGGTTAGTTTCCGCAATTCCATCATAATCGGCACATCTAATGCCGGAGCCGAATTTATCAGGAAATATGTTGAGGAAAAAGCCAGCTATGCTTATTCTTTCTTTAAGAAAGAACTCCTGGAGCATCTTTTAAGCGAAGGAATTTTTAAGCCGGAATTTTTGAATCGTTTTGATGCCGTTATAGTGTTTACACCATTAACCAGGGAGAATTCAATTGAGGTGGCAATATTAATGCTTCAGAGATTAAATAAAAGATTGAATGAAGGAAAAGGAATCCAGCTTATAGTGACCAAAGAATTGGCCGAAAAAGTGGCAGAATTAGGTTATCATCCCGAATTCGGCGCCAGACCGATGAATCGGGTTGTTCAAGATAGAATAGAGAGTAAAATCGCCATGAAGATTCTAAGGGAGGAATTAAGAAGAGGGGATGTGATTGAGATAAAACCAGAGGAGATTTAAAACAGGGGATAAGTTGTGGAAAAAATTGAGGGTGGTTGAATAAAAATGGCTTTATCAAGCCATTTTTATTTTGGGATTTGCCCAAAAATCAAATGTTGACAACAGGCCTAGTAGTGGGGTAATATGAAAGTAGAGTGGTAGATTGTGGATAACTATGTTAATAAGTAAGCGCAAATGTGGATAAGTTATTATGCTAATAGGCGAATATAGGCATACAATTGATACCAAAAAAAGATTAGCCATTCCTTCTAAATTAAGAAGGGAGCTTGGCTCAAAAGCAGTTATTACCCGAGGATTGGATAACTGTCTTTTTATTTTTCCTTTATCCCAATGGAATAAATTGGTTGAAAAATTATCCAAATTGCCGCTCGGCCAGAGAGATACCAGGGGCTTTATTCGTCTTATGCTGGCCGGAGCCAGCGAAGTTAAATTAGATCAGTTGGGCAGGATATTGATTCCCGATTATTTAAAGCAATATGCCGGCTTGAAAAAGAACATAGTTATAGCCGGCATTTATAATCGTTTAGAAATCTGGGATGAAGCTAAATGGAATTTATTTAAGACTAGCACCGAGAAAGAAGTAGATAATATGGCTGAACGCTTGGGGGAATTAGGAGTGTAATATGCACAAACCAGTTCTTTTAAATGAAGTTATTAATTATCTAAACCCTAAGCCCGGCGAGAACTTTGTTGACTGCACAATTGGTGAAGCTGGTCATAGTTTAGCTATTTTGAAACACACTGAGCCGGATGGAAAGATTTTGGGAATCGATGCTGACTCGTCATCGCTTGCGCGATTTAAGTCAAGATTCAACGGAAGAATAATTTTAGTGAATGATAATTTTAGAAATTTAAAACAGATTGTAAAAAAATACAAATTTTATCCGGTAAATGGAATTTTATTTGATCTTGGTTTATCGAGCTGGCAAATAGAGGAAAGCGGCAGGGGATTTAGCTTTAAAAAAGATGAACCATTAGAAATGAATTTCCAGCCCGAGGCTGATAGTTTAACTGCTCAAGAAATTATTAATAGAGGGCCCGAAAAAGCCCTAAGAGAAGTTTTCCTAAAATATGGAGAAGAAAGGTATGGTCGAAGGATTGCCGAGCAAATTATTAAAGAGAGAAAACAGCAGTTCATCAGAACCACTTTTCAATTGAGAGACGTCATTGAAAACGCCGTTCCTTATAGCAAAACTCGGCGTGGAAAAATCGATAGAGTTTTGGCCAGGATTTTTCAGTCATTAAGAATTGTTGTCAATGATGAATTAGAGAATTTAAAACAAGGCATTGAACAAGCTACAGAAATTTTAATGCCGGGCGGACGGCTAGTAGTGATATCGTTTCATTCTTTAGAAGACCGGATTGTTAAAATTTTTTTTCGGCCTACGGCCGACCAGCCGCAGGCTGGCAGAATAAAAGCCTTGACCAAAAAGCCCATTAGACCTAGCGAAGAAGAGATTAGAAACAATCCACGCAGTCGTAGCGCAAAGCTAAGAGCAGCTGTTAAATTATAAATTTTAAATTCCAATAAGACGTGGTATTTGAGATTTGTAATTTGATTTGCGATAGGGGAACCCCGCTTAGCGGGGTAGGGAACCAAGAGTTGTTATTTTGGTCAACCCAAGCCCTTTTGATGGTTTGGGTCCTTAGGTGGGGCAGAACCCCACCCAAGGAATTATTTTTTACATAACATATTTATTATTGAAGCATGTCTTACGTTGCTGCAATCAGTCAAAGAAATATTATTTATTCTAAATCTCAAGAAGCCAACGATAAAAGCAAAAAACTCATTGCTTATTTATTGATTTTACTTATAATTTCATTTAGCATCTTATATATAGTTCAGGCAAATAACGTAGCTACTGGGGGTTATAGAATTCAGGAGTACCAAAAGAAATTATCGGCATTGCAATATGAAAATAAGACTTCCCGGTTAAAATTATCAGAGGTTAGTTCGCCGGGCTTTTTAGAGGAAAAGATTAAAGGGTTAAATATGGTGGAGGGTGGAAAAGTAGAATACATATCGCCGATATCGGAAGTAGCCGCCAAGTAGTTTCCATTAATTAATATGCGACCCAGTCGTCTGTATCTATTAATTTTTTTTATAATCTTGGTTGGTTTTATCTTAATTTCCCGATTGTTTGATCTTCAGATTTTGAAACATAATTTTTATAAAGATCTTGCCGCCAACCAGCATGGAATATATCAGATCCTCTTTCCGAAAAGAGGAGAAATTTTTATAAAAGACCGATTTTATGGCAGAAGTTCTTCGTCTCAACTTTTTCCATTAGCCATAAGTAAAGATTGGGCAATGGTTTATGCTATCCCCCAGAAAATTAATAATAACGAGGAAGTGGTTAAGTTGTTAGCCCCCCTTCTGGAAATTGACGAATCGGTTCTGAGGCAAAAAATTGGCAAAAGAAACGACCCTTATGAGCCTTTAAAGCATAAACTGTCTTCGGAGGTTTCCGAGAAGATAAGCGATTTGAATATTGAAGGTATAGTGCTAGCTTCTGAAAGTTGGCGTTATTATCCGCATGGCAGTCTGGCTAGTCATGTTTTGGGCTTTGTGGGATTTTCCGAGGATGAACAACTGGGACAGTATGGCATAGAAGGATATTATGACCCAAAACTGGGCGGAGAATCTGGTTTTTTGGAAGGGGAAAAAGACGCTCAAGGAAATCTATTGGCTATTGCCAAACATTATTTTCAGCCGGTTGAGGATGGGATCGACTTGATTTTAACCATTGATCCAAATATCCAGTTTTTTGTTGAGGGAAAACTTAAGGAAGTTGCCGAGCGCCTGAAAGCCGAAGGAGGCACCATAATTGTCGAGGATCCGAAAACAGGGGCAATTAAAGCGCTGGCCAATTGGCCGACCTTTGATCCAAACAATTATTCAGAAGAAGAGAACATTAATATTTTTCTAAATCCGGCCGTGCAGAGCTTGTTTGAGCCAGGCTCCATTTTTAAGCCAATAACAATGGCTGCTGCCCTGGATGAAAAATTACTTACTCCCCAGACCACTTATCAGGATGAGGGATTTGTAAAGATAGGGGGTTATACTATTGCAAATTCCGTCAAGGCGCCTGCGGGTATACGGACAATGACTCAAGTTCTGGAACAATCTTTAAATACCGGAGCAATTTTTGTCCAGCAACTAATGGGTAAAGAAATATTTAAAGATTATGTTAAGAAATTTGGATTTAATAAAACTACCGGCATAGATTTAGGGGGGGAAGTTAAAGGAGATATTTCCAATTTAAATAATAAAAGAGATATCGAATATGCTACTGCTGCCTTTGGTCAGGGGATAGCGGTTACACCTATTGAGTTAATTGCGGCCCTGGGTGCCATTGCCAATGACGGGAAAATGATGAGACCCTACATTGTTGAAAAAATGATATACAGTAATGGAGAAGAAAAAATTACCGAACCGAAGACGATAGAGCAAGTAATTTCAGAAGATACAGCCGAGACATTAACAAAAATGATGGTTAGCGTGGTAGAGAATGGTCACGCAAAAAGAGCTCGAATTCCCGGCTATTTTATTGCTGGAAAAACCGGAACTGCCCAGGTGCCGGACCTAGAAAAAGGAGATTATTCAGATAAAACTATTCATTCTTTCGGTGCATTTTTTCCTGCATTCGATCCCCAGTTTATAGTTTTGATAAAACTAAATAATCCTCAGGGAATTCAATTTGCCGAAAGTTCAGTTGTGCCAGTTTTTAAAGAAATAGCTCAGTATATTATTAATTATTATGAAATACCGCCAACAAGATGATATGTTGCGTAAAATCTTACAATTTAAGCTTAAAATTTTAGCCAAGCTTGTGCTTCGGAAGTATAAACCGGTAATTATTGCGGTAACCGGCAGCGTTGGAAAAACCTCTACCAAAGAGGCAATTTATGCTGTTTTGAGAAATCATTTCGGCGAAGGCCAGGTTAGAAGAAATGAACGAAACTATAACAATGAAATCGGTGTTCCCTTGACGATTTTTGGCTTGGAAACGGGCGGAAGGTCTATAGCTACCTGGTTTCTTAGATTTATTAAGATTTTTCTGATGCTTGTTTTTAGAGAGAAATATCCTAAAATTTTAATAGTTGAAATGGGAGCCGACAGGCCGGGGGATATAGGATATTTAACTAGGTTTGTAAAGCCAAAAGTCGGCGTAGTTACTACCATTGGTGAAGTTCCGGTTCATGTCGAATTTTTTGACAGTCCCCAGCAACTGGCTTTAGAAAAGAAGAAATTAATAGATTCTTTGGAACCTGCCTCGCCGGCAGGCGGGTCAGGCGGAGTGGCTGTTCTAAATTATGACGATGAAATGGTTAAGGCTATGGGCGAAAACAGCAGGGCTAAAGTTTTAACCTATGGATTCGGGGAGGCGGCCGATGTCAGGGCGGCTAATTATGAAACAAGAACCACGAATTTTGAAGAAGAGGGAATTTTTGGATTTATTGTTTTTAAATTAAGCCATCGAGGTAGCACTGTGCCGGTAAAATTATTTAATGTTCTAGGGACTCACCAGGTTTATCCAGCTTTAGCCGCCGCTGCGGTTGGTATAATTTTTAATCTTAATTTAATCGAAATTTCAGAGGGCTTGAGAACTTATAAATCTTTGGCCGGTCGAATGAGATTGATTAAAGGAATTAAAAATACTTTAATTATTGACGATAGTTATAATGCCGCGCCTCTTTCAACTTTAGCCGCTTTAGAAACTCTGCAAAAATTTGAAGGAAGGCGTAAGATTGTTGTTTTGGGCGATATGTTAGAATTAGGTGAGTATGCTCCGGAAATTCACAACCAAGTTGGCAGAAAAGCAGCCGAGGTGGCTGATCTTCTTTTTACAGTCGGTGAGCGGGCTAAGTTTATCGTCGAAGGAGCAAGGACAAAAGGAATGAAAAAAGATAAGATATTTGCTTTTTGCACTTTTGATGAAGCCGGAAAGCCGCTTCAGGATAAAATTGAAGAAGGGGATATTATTCTAATCAAGGGTTCTCGGGCAATGAAAATGGAGAAAATCGTTCAAGAAATAATGGCAGAACCTGATAAAGCAAGCGAGTTGTTAGTACAATAAATTATCGACGTTGAACGTCAATAATTTATTGAAAAACCAGCTTGTGAGAAAGCTGGTTTTTGGTTATAATGATTTTGTAATGGAAAAAATAAACATCGCAGTTTTAATGGGTGGGGCTTCTTCTGAACATGAAATTTCTTTGATTAGTGGTCAGAATGTTTTGGATTATTTGGACAGGAAAAAATACAGGGTTAAATCAATTGTAATCAGCAAAAAAGGAGAGTGGTCGGTCTTGGACCGAAAAGCAACAGTTGATAAGGCCCTAAAAGGCATCGACGTGGTATTTAATGCCTTACATGGCGAATATGGCGAAGATGGCAGAATTCAGGGGCTGTTGGACTGTTTTGGGGTTAAATATACGGGTTCTGGCGTCCTAGCCAGTGCTCTGGGGATGGATAAAATAAAGAGTTATGAGTTATTTAAATTGAATGGTTTAGAAGTGCCTCGGGGTGTAGTTCTGAAAAAAGGGGATGAGTCTGTAGATATGCCCTCAAAAAAGGTTGTGGTAAAACCATCGTGCTTGGGGTCAAGTGTTGGAATTTCAATCATTGATGATAAAAAGGATTTAAAAAAGGCAATTGATAAAGCATTTGAACCCCCGCACCAGAACAAGTTCGGTACGGGGCAGGGATGCGATTCGGTGATTATTGAGGAATATATTCGGGGCAGAGAAATGACTTGCGGGGTTTTGGAGAATGTAAAAGGTCAGAAAATTTTCGCTTTGCCGGTTACAGAAATTATTCCGCCGCCGGGCAGATTTTTTGATTATGAGGTCAAATACGATGGTTCAACCCAGGAAATAACCCCGGCAAAAATAGATAAAAATTTAACTAAAAAAATTCAGGAAATTGCCAAGAGGGCTTACGAGATTTTGGGTTGCAGGGGATATTCAAGAACCGATTTTATTATTCAAGGAAATAGAGTTTACCCTGCACCTTTTGTAGGTAAACATAAAAAACTAAAGGCATCAGATCTTGAAAGGTGCAGGGTTTATATTTTAGAAGTTAATACTTTACCGGGATTAACCAAAGAATCTTTGCTTCCTAAGGCAGCCAGAGCGGCTGGTATTGAATTTTCAGAGTTATTAGATATAATTATTAAGAATGCTTTGATTTAGTTTTAGGTATTATCCCTTCACTTTTCTCGGCCGTCCCAGCGAGGCGGCCTCAAGGACTTCGCCCTCGTTCGTCCCGCGAAGCGGGACACCACGCCCACTCGGGCTCGCAACCCGCTCAGGGACAATACCTAAAATCTTAGCATGGGGCGCCTTCGTCTAGTGGTTTAGGACGCCAGGTTCTCATCCTGGTAACATGGGTTCAAATCCCGTAGGCGCTAATTTTTTATGAGCCAGGATTATAGCAAAAGTGATTTTTATGCCAGAAAAGCTAAGGGGGAGAAATATCCCTCTCGCTCAATTTATAAACTCAAAGAAATTGATGCAAAATATAAGCTGATTAAAAAGGGTGATTTGGTTTTAGATTTGGGTTGCGCTCCTGGCTCCTGGATTTTGTATATTTCCAAAAAAATAGGGGATAGGGGCAGGATTGTTGGCGTTGATGTTGACGATATTAAAATAGAGCTTCCGGAAAATGCCGTATTTTTTAAAAAAGACATTATGAATTTAATAGCCTCGGATTTAATCAAAGAAGGAGGAAAATACCAAGTCGTAGTTTCCGATTCGGCTCCTGCTACCTCGGGAATAGATTTTGTTGATGTTGAGGGGTCTTTGGAACTTTGTGAAAAGGCTTTAGAAATAGCAAAAGAAGTCTTGGAAAATGGCGGCAATTTTTTATGCAAGATTTTTGAAGGAGAGGGGAGCTATTATTTCTTTGAAAAAGTAAAACAAAGCTTCAAATTTAGTAAAAGATTCAGGCCTAAAGCAACTAGGAAGCAAAGCAGGGAGATGTATATTATTGCAAAAGATTTTAAAAAAGAGAGGCCCTTTTAAAGAGACCTCTCTTTTTGGTTGGGACGCAATATGATAAAATAGAAACATATGGAGCAATTTAAACAAAATTGGCACAATTTGAGCATCGAAGCGACTTTTTGGCAATTAAAAACCACCAGAAAAGGAATTTCAGACGAAGAAGCAAAACAGCGTCTTAAAAAATTCGGTTTTAATAAATTGCCGGAAGAAAAACGATTAACAGGGATTAGAATATTTTTAAATCAATTTAAAAGCCCCTTAATTTATATTCTGGTTATCGCCGGATTTATCACGTTAATTTTGAATCATTGGACCGATTCAATGGTTATCTTTGCCGCTGTTTTTTTGAACGCTGGGGTGGGTTTTTTTCAAGAGAACAAAGCATCAAAAATTTTTGACAAATTAAAAACGCTGATTAGAGAAAAGGCGCTTGTTATAAGAGAGGGTCATAAAAAAGAAATAAATCAGGTATATCTTGTTCCCGGCGATATTATTGTTTTGTACCCCGGAGATAAAGTGCCGGCTGATGCCAGGATAGTTGAAGCCTTTGATTTGAAAGTTAATGAGGCAGTTTTAACCGGGGAATGGCTTGCTTCAGAAAAATCTCGGAAAGCCTTGCCGGAGAAAACTCCTTTAGCTGATAGAGAAAACATAGTTTATATGGGTACGATAGTAGAAGACGGAAAAGCCGAGGTAGTAGTTGTATCAACGGGTACAAATACTGAAATTGGAGAGATTGCCATTTCAATCAGAGAAGCCAAAGAAGGAAGAACGCCCTATCAGAAAAAATTGGCCCATTTTAGCAAAATTATTGCTTTCGTTATTGGGTTTATCTGTCTTGGGATTTTTATCGGCGGGACATTAACCGGAAAAGATATTGTAGAAATGCTTATTACTGCGATAGCGGTGGCAGTGGCCGCCATTCCCGAAGGCCTGCCGGTAGCCATGACGGTGATTTTGGCATTGGGGATGGAGCGGATTTCCAAGAAAAAAGGATTAGTTCGAAAATTGATTGCCACCGAAACATTGGGTTCAACTCAGATTATTTGTACCGATAAAACCGGTACCCTAACAGAAGCAAAGATGCAGATAGCTGGCGTTTTTACCGGGACAAAAGAACTTCTAAGCAATGGCAGGAGATATTCGGAAAATATAAATAAGAATGGCATAGAGTCGCATATTCTGGCTTTAAAAATCGCCGCCTTATGCAATGAAGCATTTGTGGAAAATCCAAAAGAGACTATGGAAGATTGGATTATTCGGGGTCGACCCACTGAAAAAGCCCTGCTTCTAGCAGCTATTCAAGCCGGAATTATAAAAGAAGAAATCGAAAATGAATATCCCAGAATTGATGATTTGTCCTTTGATCCGGTTTATAAGTATTCCGCCAGCGTTCATCGATTGGATGCAAATCAAGAAGTAATATATATTCTTGGTGCGCCGGAAATAATTTTAAATAATTCCAAATATTTGGAATGCGATGGAACGGAGGAACTATTATCTCCTAAAAAAGTAGAAGAGCTAACTAAAAAGTACGAGGATTTAGACAGGAAGGGATTGCGGGTTTTAGCTGCTGGTTATAAAAAAATAAATAAAGATATTCTTACTTCAAGGATTAAGAAGGCGCTGGATTCAAAGCAATCTATCAGTAAAACAGAAAAAGAAAATATTTATGCTCGGGAATTTAAAGACATGGTTTTTGTCGGGTTTATTGCCTTAAAGGATCCTTTAAGAAAAGACGTTAAAGAAGCTATTAGGATTTGCAAGAAAGCCGGGATGAAGCCGATTATTATTACCGGAGATCATCGCCTAACAGCCAAGGCGATTGCCGAAGAATTGGGATTTCAGATTAAAGAAAAAAATATAATCGAAGGGAAGGAGTTAGATGCAATGAGTGATGAAGATTTTAAAAAGAGGTTGGATAATTTTGAAATTTATGCTCGGGTAGAGCCTAAACAGAAATTAAGAATTGTTTCTGCCTGGCAAGAAAAGGGCAAGGTAGTAGCAATGACTGGCGATGGAGTTAACGACGCTCCAGCCTTAAAGCAGGCTGATATCGGAGTTGCTTTGGGCTCCGGGACCGACGTTGCTAAGGAAGCTTCCGATTTAATCATACTAACTGACGATTTTTCAATTATTGTAGCTGCAGTAGAAGAGGGTAGGGCAATTATGGATAATATTAGAAAGGTGATTGTTTATCTCTTTTCTGATGCCTTTACTGAAATAATTATAATTGGATTAAGCGTCTTTGCCAAACTTCCCTTGCCTTTATTGCCAGCCCAGATTTTGTGGGTTAATCTTGTGGAGGATAGCTTGCCTGCGGTTTCCTTGGCATTTGAGTCCAAAGAGAAAGATGTTATGGACCGCAAGCCGGAAGATTTACGAGCTTCTCTTCTGACAAGAGAGATGAGAATATTAATTTTTGTTATTGGTATAATAACAGATTTAATGCTTTTGGGTTTATTTATTTGGCTTTTGAAAAGAAACCTACCCCTAGCCGAAATTCGGACAATAATGTTTGCTGCCCTGGGCATTGATTCAGTTTTTTATATTTTTTCCTGCAAAAATCTTCATAAAAATATTTGGAATATAAATATTTTTTCTAATTTATTCTTGATTGGCAGCTGGTTTTTGGCTATTTTTATGCTGCTGATTGGGGTTTATGTTCCAGCATTTCAAAAATTACTTAGAACCATTCCATTAAACTTTTCCGATTGGCTTTTGGTTTTAGCACTAGGAGTAATAAATTTAGTTTTAATTGAATTTACCAAATGGATATTTACCTTGCACCATTCCCGTCGTAAGTCTTTTAAAATAGATAGCGCAAAGGCGAAGCCGACTTCGTCTTCGCGCGTTAATAAATATTCAGACTCGAAGTAGGAAAGGTGCGGGGTTTATTAAGAAAAAATTATGATTGTTTTATATGTTATTATATTTATTGTTTCTTGCATCCTGCTTTTTTTGTCCAGTAAACTGGTAATCAAAAGCCTTTTGAGAATAGCCAGATTTTTAGGCTGGAAAGAATTTGTTGTTGCTTTTCTTGTAATGTCTTTTGCTGCATCTTTGCCGAATCTTTTTGTTGGCATTTTTTCGGCGCTTCATAAAATTCCCCAACTTTCTTTTGGGGATATTGTTGGCGGAAATGTGGTTGATTTAACCTTAGCTATAGCTTTGGCGGTTTTATTCACCAGAGGGGGAATTGTGGCCGAAAGCAGAACCGTGCAAAAAACCTCGATTTTTACCCTGATAGCCGCTATCTTGCCGTTGATTCTAATTTTGGATGGAAATTTTTCAAGGATAGACGGGATATTATCAATCGCTTTTTTCTTTTTTTATCTTTTCTGGCTCTTTTCTAAAAAAGAAAGATTTGTTGATATTTATAATTCTTATAAAATCCCGATTCTTAAGGGATTGAAGATTTTTTTAAGAGACTTGGGAGGATTGATGTTGGGAATAATTTTACTCCTGGTTGCGGCTGAGGAGATTGTCAGGTCGGCTCAGTTTTTTGCCGGAAAATTTAATTTACCAGTATCACTAATTGGAATTCTAGTTATTGGCTTAGGAAATGCCTTGCCCGAAACCTATCTTGCCATAAGCGCAGCTAAAAGAGGTGAGGGCTGGATGATTTTAGGGGATTTAATGGGTTCGGTTATAGTTCCGGCTACATTGGTTATAGGAATCGTTGCCTTGATTTGCCCAATAAAAATTATTGATTTTTCGCCTTTTGCTATTGCCCGAATTTTTTTGGTGATTTCGGCGCTTTTCTTCTTTTTCTTCGTCAGAACCGGCCGCAAAATTACCAAAAAAGAAGCCTGGTTTTTGCTCTCGATTTACATTCTCTTTGTCTTGGCCGAAATTCTGACAAGATAAAACCCGATATCCAAAATTCGGCATGGGGTTAAATTGCCAAATGGCTATTAAAATAGTAGAATGATAATGATGATGAACTATTTTCTATACATTTTAATAATTGTTTTATTAGGGATAATTGTTTATCTGGTTTTGAGAAAAAGCGGAGGAGACTTAATTGATGAGCTAAAAGAAATCCGAAAAGAGATGGCAGAATCGCGGGAAAAGAATTTGGAAACAACGCAGAAGCAATTGGAGGAAAGCGGAAAAATCTCCCGCGACGCCACAACGCGAATCAGGGATATTACCTCGCAACTGGAAAAAATTCATTCCGACAACCAACACGTTATTGATGTAAAAAATCAATTGGGAAAATTGACCGATATTTTAGCAAACCCAAAACAGAGAGGAATTTTAGGTGAGTATTTTTTAGAAACTCTGCTTAAAAATGTTTTCCAGCCAAATCAGTATAAGCTTCAGTATAAATTTAAAGATGGTGACGTGGTTGATGCTGCAATTTTTATTAAGGACAAAGTAATTCCTATTGACTCCAAATTTTCTTTAGAGAATTATAATCGCATTGTTGACGAGAAAGATCAAAGCAGGCGAGAGGAGTTGGAAAAGTTATTCAGACAAGATTTGAAAAATCGCATTGAGGAAACCGCTAAGTATATTCGACCGTCCGAAGGCACAATGGATTTTGCTTTTATGTTTATTCCGTCCGAGGGGATTTATTATGACTTGCTGATTAATCAGGTCGGCGCAATAAAAGTCAGCACTTACGACCTGATTGAATACGCCTTTAAGGAAAAACACGTTATCATCGTTTCGCCGACCTCTTTTTATGCTTATTTGCAGACGGTTTTGCAGGGATTAAGAGCATTGCAAATAGAAGAGTCCGCTAAGGAGATTTTGGAGGGAGTTGAAGTTTTAAGAAAACACCTCTTGAATTATAATGATTTTCTTGCTAAACTGGGAACACACTTGGACACAACGGTTAATTCATATAATAAGGCCTATAAAGAATTTGCCAAAATAGACAAGGATGCAGCGAAAATTACCGAAGGCAAAGAAAAAATTGAACCGTTGGAAATTAATGGGCCAAAACACATAGAAGAATAAAATATGTTAGCAGCAATAAAAACTGGAGGAAAACAATATCTTGTTTCTCCGAAAAAGAAAATAAGAATCGAAAAAATTGAAGGAGCTGAAGGGAAAGAAATAATTTTTTCCGATGTTTTATTATTAGAAAAGAATAATAAAATTGAAATCGGTACGCCATTAATAAAAAATGCCAAAGTAATTGGCAATATTTTAAAGCAGGGGAGGAAAAAGAAAGTCATTAGTTTTAAATACAAACCCAAAAAACGTTATCAGAAGAAACTTGGTCACCGCCAGCAATTTAGCGAGGTTGAGATAAAAGACATTATTTTACTTTCTGCTCAGTAGAGCATTGGTTAAAGTTTCTTCATCCATGTATTCAAGCTCACTGCCGGTGGATAGCCCGCGACCTAAGCGGGTTATTTTAATATCAAGGGGTTTAAGCAATCGGGAGATATAAAGAGCTAAGGTATCGCCTTCGGTAGTCGCGCTGGTGGCAATTATTATTTCTTTAACCTCTTGATTTTTCTTAATTCGCTCAATTAATTCTTTAAGGTGCAATTCCTGAATATTTTTTTCGCCGAAGTCTTTAATTCCATTATTGCCAAGCACGTGATAAAGGCCATTGTATCGGCCTATTTTTTCTATCGCTTCGATATCTGTATCTTTTTCGACTATACAAATAGTAGAATTATCTCGTTTCGTATCCTTGCAGACGTCGCAGATGTTACCGGTGGTTTCCATGAATCTAAAGCATAAAGAGCAATTTTTGAGGTTTTTAGAAATACCAAGAACAGCTTTAGTAAATTCATCCAACTCTTTTTTTGGCTGTTTTATTAAATAAAAAACAAAACGAGCCGCTTGACGCGGACCGACTGAAGGAAGTTTAGCGAATTGGTCTATAAGATTTTGAATGGGCCTGGGTAACATTGAAATTAAAAATTACTAAATTGATTTTCATCGTATCGATTCTCTATGGTTTCAAATCTGACATATTTTTTATTAAAATAAAGCTTTGTTTCTCCGATAGGACCATTCCTATGTTTGGCAATTTTAATTAAAACAGTGCCACTTTTGTTGCTTTCTTCATCTTTCTTTTCATCATCATCTTGATCGTCTTGCTGGTCATAGCTAGTACTTCCATAAACTTTTTTGTTGCTTTCTTCATCTTTCTTTTCATCTTTTTTATCTTGCGTGTCGCATATAAATATTACCACGTCCGCATCTTGTTCAAGACTACCACTTTCTCTTAAATCAGAAAGTCGGGGAATCCCGCCTCCTCGTTGTTCAACTGCTCGAGAGAGCTGAGAGAGGGCCAAGACCGGGACATCTAATTCTTTTGCTAAAGTTTTAAGGCCCCGAGATATTTCTGTAACTTTTTGAACCATATTTTCGGCATTTTTTATCCTCGGCTCTTCCATCAACTGAAGATAATCAATTATAATAAGCCCTAATCCATGTTCAGCTTGGAGACGGCGAGCCTTTGTACGTACCTCCATCACCGTGCTCGCAGGTGCATCATCAATAAATAGCTGACTTTCAGAAAGAACGTCAAGCGCCTTATTAATTCTGGCAAAATCATTATTTTCCCCATTCCTAGAAAGTTGACCGGTTCGTAATTTCCAAAGCTCTACCTCGGCTTGGGCGGCAAGCAGTCGTTCTCCTATTTGAGAGTTGGACATTTCAAGGCTGAATAATCCCACAGGGACTTTTTCTATAGTAGCTACGTGACGGGCAATGTCTAAGCTTAAGGTAGTTTTACCGAGTCCGGGCCTTGAAGCTAAAATAATAAAATCAGATTTTTGAAGACCGGATAATTTTTTATCTAAATCTTTAAGTCCAGTGGAAATTCCTCGAAGAGTGATGCCTTCGCCCTTGTGGAGGGCATCAATTCTTTCAAAAGTTTCTCCGAGAACGGATTTAATAGATGCAAAATATTGCCTTAGCGATCTTTGAGAAACGGCGAAGATTCTTTTTTCCGCCTCGTCTATAATATTTTCTACTTCTTCTATTTCTTGATAACCCAATTGAGTAATATGATGAGCTGCTTCAATTAAATCCCGATGCATTTTTTTCTTTTGAACAATTTTGGCATAATGAACAATATTAGCAGCACTAGGAACAGTATTGATAAGATCAGTTAGATAGCTAATCCTACCGATTTTTTCTAATTCTCCTTTTTCTTCCAATCTATTCGATATGCTTAAAAGATCAATTGGCTCGCCTTGCTCAAAAAGCTCCAGCATTGTTTCAAAAATAAATTGATGGGCGCCCCGATAAAAATCTTCTGGCCGCAGAATATCCGATACTTTTATTATTGCATCCTTATCAAGCATTAAAGAACCAAGCACAGATTGTTCTGCTTCAATGTTTTGCGGCGGAAGACGGTCGAATTGAATCGCTTGTTTTTTAATTCTTATTGGCCGTTTTTCTTCTTTTTTTGTTACTTTTTTGGTAGCCATAATCATTTTTTAACTCTTCATATCAGTATACTTAAATATGAACAACCAGTCAAATCTTGATAATTAGTAAAATGTGGATAATACTTATAATCTTTTTATCTCTGGACCCTTGCTGGTGTCCTCAATCAAAAATCCTAATTTTTTAATTTTTTCCCGAAGCCTATCTGCTTTTTGCCAATCTTTTTCTTTTCGATACTGTTCTCGTTTTTGAACAAGTTGTTTGATTTTTTCTTCAATTTTTTCGTCGGACTCCAAAATTCCGAAAATTTTATCAACCTCCTTTATTAATTGATAAGTTTTTTTCCCGCCAATTTTTTTCTTGTAACACTCTCGGATAAAATTAAAAATTGCGGCCAGAGCTTTAACCGTATCGAAATCATCGTTCATTGCAGAGATAAATTTTTCTTTAGTTTTTTTAATTAGCTTGATATCATCATTTTTGCCGGCTTTTACTTTTTTAACAAAATCATTCAATCTTTCTAAGCTGTTTTTAGCTTTCTCTAATGCGTTTTCGCTAAAATCAATAGGACTGTGATAATGACTGGTTAAATAGAAAAATCTTAAGGTTTTTGGGCCGTGCTTTTTTAAAGCATCCTGGACGGCGATAAAATTTTTCAAAGATTTGCTCATTTTTTTGCCACTGACATTTAAAAATCCCGTATGCATCCAATATTTAACCATTGGTTTTTTGCCAGAGGCAGCTTCCATTTGGGCTATTTCCGCTTCATGATGGGGAAAAATTAAATCCTTTGCTCCGCCATGAATATCATACTGGGGCCCAAAATTTGTTTCAGTAATTGCAGTATCTTCAATGTGCCAACCGGACCTGCCTTTGCCGATTTCTGTATTCCAGCTCGGCTCGTCCGGTTTTGAAAATTTCCAGAGACAAAAATCTCCTTTATTTCTTTTTCCTACGCTTTCGTCAATTCTTGAAACAGCATCTTCGGCGCCTAAAATGGTTCTTCCAGAAAGCTTGCCGTAATCTTTAAATTTTTTTATATCGTAATAGTATCCATCAGAAATTTTGTAGGCATAATCTTTTTTTATCAAAGTTTTTGTCTGCTTAACGATTTGCTTGATATAATCAGTTGCCCGGGCATACTTTGTAATCGAATCAAGTCCTAATTGTTTTTCATCTCGATGATAATATTCTTCAAACTTCCTGGCTAAATCAGACGGACTAATTTTTTCTTCTTTGGCTTTATTTATAATTTTATCATCCAAGTCAGTTATATTTTGAAGATAAAATACTTTAAAGCCCTTATATCGTAGATATTTAACAATAGCATCAAACTGAATATAAGTTTTAGCGTGACCAATGTGCATATAATTATAAACCGTTGGTCCGCAGACAAAAAGATTAACTCGCTTGTCCTTACGAGGCTTAAATATCTCTTTTTTTCTAGTTAAAGTATTATAAACTTTAAGCATGATTTTATTGTAGCATAACTTTATAAATAGCTAAAGAACCTATTTGTCGGCAAGGGTATTTAGCAGTCTTGACAAGAGAGTGCTAATTGGAATAAAATATAATATATATGATAAATATCCGACAGCAGAAAATTTTAGCGGCAGTCATTAAAGAGCATGTAGATACAGCCGAACCAGTAAGCTCGGGGGTTTTAGTTAAGAAATGCAATCTTGGAGTTAGCCCGGCAACAATCCGGGCCAATATGAAAGAGCTGGAAAAAGAGGGATATTTATTTCAACCTCATACTTCGGCCGGAAGAGTTCCTACTGATAAGGGTTATCGATTTTTTATTGATTCTTTAATGAGAAACCGGGAATTGACTATCCGCGAGCAGGATGTTCTTAAGCAGAATTTCTTGAGAGGCAAGGAACTCGATTATTTAATGCAAAAGGCTGCTAATCTTCTTGCTGACCTGTCTTCCAATTTCGCAATTAGCAGTTTAATCAGTCTTGATGAGCCGGAAGTTTTTAAAGCGGGAATAGGAAGGTTATTGCGTGAACCGGAGTTCGGGGATTTGGAATATCTCTCACAAACAACTCAGATATTAGACTATTTGGACAGAAATATTGAGGAGCTTTTTGATATTGTTAGGGATGAAACCGTCGGCGTTTATATCGGAAAAGAAAATCCAATTAAACAAATGAGAGGATTAAGCATGATTGTTTCCGGCCAGAGATTAAAATCTGGAAGTAGGGGATTGATTGCTATTTTAGGACCACAGAGAATGAGATATGATAGGAACATAGCATTAATTGAATATATTAGGAATTTATTGGAGGGAATTTAAATTTAAAGTTATCTGCTCGGATTACTCACACGAAGACACGTTCGGCGTCCCAGCGAGACGTCTCACTCGTCCTCGCCCTCACTCTGTCGCCCTCGGCGACAACCGTGCCCGTTTGGGCTGTGGATGGTCTTCTTAGCGAGTAATCCTCGCTTAAAATTATAGGATTTATGAAGCAAAACAAAGATCAAGTAGAATATATTCCCGAAGAAGAAGGGGAGGAAAAGGCGAGTAAAAAAGTGAAGAAAATCAAAAATGAATTAAAAGCGTGCCAGAAAGAACGCGCGGAATATTTGGCTGGTTGGCAAAGGGCGAAAGCAGATTATATTAATCTGCAAAGAGAGCACGAACAAAAAATCGCAAATTATTGTAAATTCGCGAATGAGGGTT
>Ga0315288_10002810_pt1 | contig 22341 bp, 17 predicted proteins | sample YL17G11_20_MG_FD_203454 | JGI IMG/M metagenome (GOLD analysis project Ga0315288, IMG submission 203454) | Sediment microbial communities from Yellowstone Lake, YNP, Wyoming, USA - YL17G11_20 | ecosystem: Environmental > Aquatic > Freshwater > Lake > Sediment | place: USA: Wyoming | collected...
CTACCGACAAGTGTTCCACCGACAAGTGTCCCACCGACAAGTGTTCCACCGACAAGTGCCCCCACACTGTGGGATACTATTTTGCAAAAAGGGAAAATAGTTTGCGCAACCTCAGCCGATTTTCCACCTTATGAATCTAAAGATGCTCAAGGACAATTTGTGGGCTTTGATATGGATCTTATTCGTGAAGTTGGAGCCCGATTAGGAATTAATGTGGAAATCCAAGACATGGCGTTTGATAGCATTATTGCATCCGTCGAAGAGCGAAAAATAGATTGTTCCATTGCTGGAATCCAGGTGACACCAGAGCGCGCTGCTAAAGTTGATTTCACAATCCCCTATAAGAAAATCACTGACGCATACTTGGTAACAGAAGATAGTCCGATTGTTGAAATAAATTCACCCGAGGAGACTGCTCCTTATAAAGTCGGCTGTCAATCCGGTGGTGGAGTTGCTAACTATATGTTAACAAATATGGTTGAGACAGGCAAGATGCCCGCTGATCAATTATTTCAATATGAGCGTAATGATCAAGCACTGTTAGATCTAAAGATAGGAAGAATTGATATCTTCATTACGCATCTCGAGTCAGCTGCCTCATATGTAATTGACCCCGGCGGCGTTAAAATAGTTGGGCAAGCACCTGCTTTTTCAGGAAACACGGATATGGCTATTATTGTTCCAAAAGGGGAAACTGTGCTTGTGGAGAAGTTGAACGAAGCTCTACAAGCAATTATTGATGACGGGACAAGAGACGAGTTAATGGTAACATGGAACATCCCGATTCCTGAAAAATAAAGTCTAAGAATTGGTTTTTTTGTACTAGTCAGGCATTTGCTGATACCTTAATATTGGTTTTTGGATGGCTAGAGAAGATATAAGATTTTCTAGCCATCCTAAGTATAGGACGCAATATACCTGAGGGCAGATGTCGCAGAATTTACTAATACTTATTAATCTTATACCCTTGTTATTAAAAGGAGCAGTAGTAAGTGTTGAGGTTGCAACATCTAGCTTGGTTATCGGACTTTTCATCGGACTATTTGTTGGCCTTGGTCGTATATACGGGAGTAAAGTTATCAGTTGGTTTGCTATTCTCTACATAACGGTTATTCGAGCGACTCCACCAATTGTGTCACTATTTGTTCTTTATTTCGTTATCTCGCGTTATGTTAACCTTCCCCCATTACTTGCTGGCATACTAGCTCTGGGAATATCCAGCGGAGCCTATCAGTCTGAAATCATGCGTAGTGCTATCGAGTCTGTAGGACAATCGCAGATGTTAGCAGCACGAGCAGTTGGGATGAGTCGAATTCAAGCCATTACAAATATTATTCTTCCACAAGCTTTTCGGCTGGCTATCCCACCATGGTCAAATGAAGCCGCTCAGATGCTTAAGAACTCCTCCCTTGTTTATGCTCTCAGTATTCCAGAAATTCTTAGGCAAGCCCAATATGTAAGCGCAACTACCCTAAAACCCTTTTTAGCATTCGGAGCCGCCGCTGTCATTTATTTTATCCTGAATTTTGGGATAAACCGAGGGCTAGATTCACTTGAGAAAAAAGTGAAAATTCCAGCACAAGAATCGGTATATTCCATTTCAAAATCACGAACATCTTTAGTTTCCTGAAACTCTCATAACAAGTACTGGGTTAAAAGCTCTATAACATAGCAGGAGCCCATCAAGTATGAAAGCGCCAATCATTAAAGCAGAGGGCATTTATAAAGCGTATGGAGAGGTCGAAGTACTAAAGGGGGTATCTCTAAATGTTAATGAGTCTGAAGTCGTAGTTATTATCGGCCCAAGTGGAACTGGAAAAAGCACATTGTTGAGGTGTCTGAATTTACTTATTAAACCTGATAGAGGACGAATTTGGCTTAATGACATAGAAATCTCAGCACCTTATTTTAATAGTAATAGAGTCCGAGAACAGGTAGGTATGGTCTTCCAGGATTTCAATCTCTTTAATCACCTAACAGCGTTAGATAATATCTCAATTGCATTAAGAAAAGTATTGCACATGAAAGTAGCAGAGGCTAAGGAAAGATCACTGCAAGAACTCAATAATGTTAATCTCCTTGATAAGAAAGATTTATATCCTTCTCAGTTATCTGGCGGGCAGAAGCAACGAGTTGCAATAGCGCGAGCTCTTGCGTTAGATCCTCAGGTGATGCTGTTTGATGAGCCTACTTCAGCTTTAGATCCCGAGCTTATTGGAGAGGTTCTTGAAGCAATGAAGACGTTAGCAGAAAAGGGAATGACAATGATAGTAGTAACTCACGAGATGGGATTTGCTCGCGAGGTGGCAAATCGTATTATTTTCATGGAACACGGCAATATAGTCGAAGAAGGATCCCCAAATGAAATGTTCTTACACCCCCAAATTCTTCGAACTAGAGAGTTCTTATGGAAAATCACTGAATTATATGGAAAACACGAAAATAAATAGAATGTCTACTGGATCACAAAAAATATCTTCAACAATACGATGTCTAGTATGTAAACAATAATGGACACCCCATGGAAGAATTAATTTTCCTATATACAAGATATGTCCCAGAGTTTATTGAGGGGACGAAGACTACTCTTTGGCTTACAGGGATTAGTCTACTGGTAGGGTTTATTATTGGTCTACCAATCGCACTTGCCCGAATTTACGGTGGAGGTTGGATAAGAAAATTAGTTATCGGTTATGTAGAAGTATTTCGAGGTACTCCTCTTCTTGTACAACTCTTTATTATCTATTACGGCCTTCCTGAATTCGGGATAACTTTATCTCAAACGGCATCCGCTATCGTCTCCCTTGGTCTTAATAGTGCCGCTTATCAAGCAGAATATTTTCGTGGCGCGATCCAAGCAATTGATAGTGGTCAGATAATCGCAGCGCGTGCTGTAGGAATGAGCCATATCAAGGCTATCAGATACGTTGTTTTGCCCCAAGCGTTTCGTCTCGTTATACCAGCTTGGTCGAATGAAGCCATAGGATTATTGAAAGCAAGCGCTGTTGTTTTTTTAATAGCTATGCCCGACCTTATGGCTAAAGCGAAAATCATTGCTGGTAGGTACTTTTCCCCCATTGAATCTTATTTGGCAGTGGCAGTCGCATATATTCTACTTGTTTTATTTTTGAGCATATTTTTATCTTTTGTAGAGAGAAGAGTAAAAATCCCGGGATTAGAAATTGAAACGGCTAGATAATCAAGAATTAAGGAGTTGCTGGTTTATAGTTCAATCGATTTTTAGTATTGTTGATGATAAATATAGACTGTCAAATAAAAATTATGTAGATATTAGTTATTAATAAAATCAGGTATCGAGAATGGCCTTGTAAGGAATAGATAATTCCGACTTTAAAATGGAGCAATCACAGTGAAAAGCAAGAAGGAGGAAAATATGGTTGAGCTGTCTGGAAAGATCGAAGAAGAGGTCCATGTAACTACTTATACCGACATTATTGGTCCTACCACAAATGTCGGAGGAACTATCCAGAATAGTGGACGGATAAAATTTGGTACCGTTCCAGGGTGTTGGGGACCGCTTATTACACCGCAACTACGTAGTGCCCATGAAGTAACTTTGCCAGTGAATGTTGTCGGTGCAGAGGTGGGAGATGGGTTGGCATTGCATATTGAAAAGGTGGAAGTACAGTCAATCGCAACTCTCTCAGGAGTTGATGATAAAGGGAATCCCAAATTCTTTGGAGCTGATGCTACTGTGGATCGAAAATGCCCGGGGTGTGGGCGAGAATCACCGGAAACGTATATTTCAGGAATTGGACCCGATGCCGTTCGTTGTACGAATTGCAATACACCTGCAAATCCCTTTAAAGTAGTTCATGGGTACATAATGGCCTTCGATGAAATTAGAAAAATCGGTCTTACAGTGGGTCCAGAGTGGTCTAATCGTATTGCGAAGATGGCAAGGAAATATTCAGCACTCGATCATTACCCAAATGCCATCTCTCACTCTTCTCTTGTGTTAGGCGCTTCTGATATGCCAGGATTCCTTGCTCGAGTAAGACCAATGATCGGTAACATCGGGACACTACCTTCTAAGGACATACCATCTCATCTTAATGCAGGTGATATTGGTCCTCATCTGGTTGGCGCAAAGCATAAATTCTCTTTAACTGAGGATGAACTTAATCAAGCAAAGACTGATGGTCATATGGATATCGATTCAGTACGTGAGGGAGTAATCCTCATTTGCCCAGTAAAAGTTCAAGGTGGGGGGGTATATTGCGGTGATGTACATGCTATGCAAGGGGATGGTGAACTAGCTGGACATACTACTGATGTAGTTGCGGAAGTTGTTGTAAAGGCAGAGATTGTTAAAGGAATAGGGATAGATGGTCCTATTCTTATCCCTCGCGAAGAAGACCTGCCCTATTTGGTTCGACCATATAACAAGGATGAAATTCAAAAAGGGAAAAAGCTCGCAGAGTTATATGGTACTCGGTTTATTGAAGAAGTTGCTCCTATTCAAATAATTGGAACTGGACAGACAATAAATGAAGCTACAGAGAATGGACTAAAACGAACAGCAGCATTACTGGGAGAAAGTCTAGAGAAAACTCGGAATCGAGCGACAATCACAGGGTGCGTCGAGATCGGTCGCTTACCAGGCGTAGTTACGATTAGTGTTTTAGCTCCCTTTGAGAGACTAGAGGAATTAAAGATTGCTGACCTGGTCTCTCAAATGTACAAACTGGAGTTTTTATAAGCTCGTCTAGGGATTAACATTTCTACTTCTGCTCTATGCGCTAATGAACTGAAAGCGATCTTAAATGTGCCTTCATACAAAGATTTTGTAATGCAAAAATCTATATGACTAAATATAAAGGAGAAAAATGAATAAGAAAACATATTGGCATCTCATGAACTGGCGCGAGATACGGGATGTAGCTAAAACTAATCCCACGATTCTTATACCCGCAGGCACTACAGAAACACAAGGTCCATCAACCTACGTGGGTTTTGAATTCGTAATGCCTGAACGGCTTGCAGAGGAGGTGGCTAAATGTACTAATGCTCTCGTTGCCCCTACTATTCCGTTTGGTTATTCACCGGATTTTGAAGATTTCTCCGGAACAATCACCCTTCGACCCCAAACTCTTGAATGGCTATATGAAGATGTTATAAATTCTGTCATCCGAGCCGGCTTTGATCATATCCTATTTCTCGCAACGCATATGCCCAACCTTCCTATGCTCGAGCAAGTAGCCTATAGAGTACGTGAGATGTCAGGGATAATGATTGCCTGGATAAATCCGGGTAGTCTGGCCTCCCATTTTCTAAAGAATGTCTCACCAAACTTCGAAGCTGCTCGTAATCATGGTGCTGATCCAGCTTTATCAGTTGGAAAGTACCTAGAACCCGAAGCTATCGATCTTTCTCATGTGATACCTAACAAAGGGAAACGGGAATTCGGGGGCATGGCATTCTCCGGCGGACCTACATTAAACTTTGATGGTTTTCCGATGTACATGCCTATAAAGTTACAGGATGTTTCCAAAGATACAGGTGGCTTTGGAGACACAAGCTATGCTTCCGAAGACCAAGGCAAGAAAATCTTTGGAGATATGGTTAAGTATGTAATAGCTGTTGTAGAGCAGTTTAGCAAGATTCAAACCCGAATTAAGGGTAATTGACAAGAAGAATCATACTCGCAACTTAAAAGTTCGAGCTTGATATAAATAAGATAAACCCTATCATGAACACTTAGTTGAGGAGGATAAAATGTATTCCAGAAATTCTGCTATCCTAACGAATGAAGAAATTAAAGCACTTGCTAGTATCGATACACCTACTATAGCTAATGCTATGGGCGCATTCGATGAACGCGATAAAACAGAGGGATATGCCTCTCTTGAATTAAAAACTTTCTTTCCAGAATATCCTCCTGTTGTTGGATATGCTGTCACTTGTACTGAAGATACAGCATCCCCACGTCGCAAAACATATACAAATTATGATGTACTCTATCGCGCAATCGAAGCATCACCAAAACCTGCTATAGTTATCTTTAAGAATATGGGCCCCGACCGACTCCGTGGATTGCATATGGGTGACATGATGGCATCACTCTTTCAGCGGTTAGGAGCTATTGCAGCCGTTACTGATGGAGGTGTCCGAGATGTTTCCGGAGTTCGAAAAAGAGCACCTGGCTTTCAATTATTTGCTACAGGAGTCGTTGCCTCAGCTGGAAAACCCTGTCTGTTCGAAGTTGGAGTTGCGGTCTCTATTTGTGGTTTAACGATCTGGCCAGGAGATTTGCTGCATGGTGATGAGAATGGTCTTTTAACTATCCCCATATCTATTGCAGAAAAAGTGGTAGAGCAGGCAAAGAAAGTCCATGAAAAAGAGAAAGAGAAAGATATTTTCATAAAAAGTTCAGACTTCACTCTGGAAAGCTATCTGAAGAAATATGGCTAGTTTCTTGTGAGAAACACAACTGATTCCTAAAAATTGGCAACACGATTGCCTACTAGGTAAAAAGTGTGTGTCACATCCAAACTTCTACCTTGGATGCACCTACAGTGTTCGAAGGTGTCGCCTCCACACATACCGGTGAAGGCGCTCCTCAGCCCGAGCCGCGCCTCGCCGCATGCGAAGATGGCAGACGATGAACCGTTCCCAAGTTGCGGAATTGTGTTCTTTGGCAAAGGGCGTAGAGCAAGGGATACCATAAATTAGTGAGTTTAATTCCGTCTTATCACCCCTTACATCTTAAATTCTTTTAGATCATAAATACTCCATTCAAGACTTATCTGAGGAGGAAATTAGATAGTGACTGTTCTTTTTATGTGAATGAGCCTACTCCGTTCAAGAAGATTGCAGGGCCGTGAAGATTTGGAGCAAGGAATTCGCCGAAATAATCCAAGGAGTTTTCGACAGCTACATTTCAGATACCAGAATAGAAAACTTGGAAAACATGGAAATCATTAACATATTTACCAGCACATGTGGTTCAAGTTCGACAATTTACCACCATATATGCTAAGTAAACAAACCTGGGTTCAACTATTGATCAATTGGTTCGGGGGTCAATGCATATGGAGTGGATTTGTTTTGCCGTGAACTCAATTCTTGCCTCATCCGTATTCCAAACCCGGTCGATCGTCACCAAGCACAGGCTGTGGTTGCCAGTTTGTGCCTGCCAGCCCACGCTTAAAGACACCGAGGCCTCGCATTTATACTTCAAGGCAAATAAAAGCCCGACTCGAATCCACATCAGACATATCTATTGGATATTAATCTTTTTAGATCGATTGGGATCCCGGGTAGATTTCCAATAGTAAAACAAGGGGACTAGTAGAAGTATTAATGAAATCAAACAATATTCACTCATCACAATCACCTTTTGGTTTATATAATTGGAAAAGGAGGCGAATAATACAAAGGCGAAGAAAGAATATTTCATGACTTTCCGAACACGAACTTTGATCGTGTCGTTCGATAATTTTGTCCAGTAAAAAACTAGCGGGATGAAGCAAAGCAAAGAGGGGAGGTTGTATTCATATGCCAGGGTAGGGAAGGTGAGCATGAGAATTGCAGAGCCGGCCAAAAAAGGTATGATTCGTTCAAACGCATTTTGATTAATTTTGACATGCAAAAATCCCAGAACGATCAATAGGACCGGCAAGGTCTTGGCAATCGTTACAGGTAGGATCTTTGCCAAACTAATTCCGCCAGGGACTGCGAAACGTTCCTGGTCATAAAGTCCTTTCAAGAAATAAAGACTTTGGTCAGGAAACGGTAAGGACAGGGAAATAATGATCAACAGAAAAGCTGCAGCCAAAAGCAAGTTTCGCTTACCTTCGGCAAGGCTTTTAGAATTGAGGATATATACAGAAAAAATTACAGAGATGGCTGGAAATGAGGTCCATTTGACGAATGCAAACAAGGCCGAATATAAAACAAGGAGGTCGTTCTTTTTTATGAAGCCAATGATCATCAAGAGGTAACCAATACTGACGTAAAGTGAGAATTGCCCTCGTTCAAACCATGAAAGACCTGCAGGAGACAGAAATAAATAACAATTCAGAAGCAATAACCCGGAAAGTAAATCAATTTCTATTTTCAAAGCTTTAAATGAATAAATAATCACCATGTAAAAGAGTAAAGTTTGAATGGTCATGTGGAGCAGGCTGGCAACCCCATAATCCAGCTTACAGATCGTGATCGAACAGAGAAAGTGGAGCATGGGTGCATATCTTGACGGCCTTTGCATGGGGTCCAGAACCCCGGTTTGATAATTTTCGCTTAGAGCAGCAATCTGTTGCGAAGGAAAATATATTTGAGCAAAATCGACAGCCAACCTGTTTTGAGCATGGTATTGCTGCGTTGATGGGTCATCTGGGATCCTCTCAAAGCCATACCTGGTCGAAGGAAGTAATTTCCCGGCTGAAAAGTCGCCGTAGAGCATATCTTTCGATAACAGGAACACATTCCTCAGGATAAGAATATGTGCGGCGACAAAGATGATAATAAATAATGCCTTCTTTGGTTTGCGCAAGAGACCATTTTCCTGCATGGATTTACCCTTGTGTGAACCTTTTAATCTTATGAAAGACACAAGATAACAACCGTATTTGGCGGTATCTGTGCTTTAGCATGCTGCAGGTGGTGCAGAGCCAGTTACAGAATAAAGCACCTTGAGGTCTACTTCACATTGAACTCGATGCTTACCTCGGCTGTATTCCCGACCCGGTCGGAGGCGACCACGCGCAGGGTGTGGCTGCCGGCCTGCGCCTGCCAGACGACGCCGAAAGGCGCAACGTCTGATTCCCCCGCCAGAACATCATCCACATAGAATTCCACTTTTTCCAGGAATGAGTCGTTCACCTGTGCCTGTATCGCCACCTGCGGTTCCTGGGTGAGGCTGATTTCCTGTCCCGCTTGCGGATAGGAGATGGCCACCTGCGGTGGGGTGTTATCCAGCGTGACCTGCACCACGGCCTGTTCCACGCGCTGGTCAGAGCGCACCACCATCAGGCGCAGGGCGTATAACCCGTCCAGCCCGGTTGTGTCCCATTCGCCCAGCACACTTTCAGTCAGTGGGACCATGCTGTCCGTGCCGATCTGCACCCAGGCTGGCGGGTAAAGACCCTGGCCGTATTCGAGGCGGTAGGAGGAGAAGTCCGCGCCGGTCGCGCTGCCCAGGATCTTAATCGTGCCGCGCCCGTCGGCGAACATCCCGGGTGAGGTGATGTGCACATCCGGCAAAACCGGCAGAGTCTGGAGCGTGTCGTAGGCGGTTGGCGGCGCGGCGATCCCGGCGCTCTCTGCCCAAAGGCGCGCCTGCGGCGGAACGACCATATAGGTATGCGTCTCCACCAGTTCCGGCGGGGTGAAGACGGTCGCCAGCAGGCCAGTCTCACGGTTTACCTGGAAGGTCTGGAAGAGCGTATCGACCTGCACCGGCTGGCGTCCATCCAGGAACACCTCGCTGACCACGTTCGGGCAGGCGGCGGTGGGCAGCAGACCAGACGGATCGCAGACGGAGACCGTGACGATGCCGGAGGGTATGTCCCAACTCCCGGATGGCAGGTCGCGCACGGCGTACTGCATCAGGGCGTGCCACAGGTTCGCGGAAAGAGACGGCGGTACAAGCCCGGAGCCTGCTCCCGCCAAATAGATGACGGTCACGCGCTGGGGCGTGTAGCCCACCGTCCACGCGGCAGACGAGTCCAAGGTTCGGGAGAGTTTCGCCCCAGCCGGACGGCCGATTTCGAGCGGGTTGGGATGTCCGAGAGAAGGCCAGCGGGCAGTCTCGTCGCTCAGGACGTGGTTCATGAGATAGGCCAGCTGCGGGCTGAGGAGGGCCTGACTTTGCGGGGTCGTCCAGTCAGCCCAGACGGAGTGGTCATCACCGCTGACTTGCAGCACGGCGGCCATCTGGATGGCAGTGCCGGTGAGAGTCTGCCCGGTCTGGGTGCCACTATTGGCGAAGATTCCATAGGCCCCGGCCAGTGCAACGGGGGATACGTCGAAATCGCTGGTGAGCAGCCTGGATGGAAGTTCCAGCCCGAAGGAGGCGGCGATGTTTTGGACGCTCTCGGCCCCCATCTGCACCAGGACACTTTGGGCTGGCGGGAGGTAATCGTTGGCGAGGGCTGTGCGTAAGCGGACGGGGCCCTGGTAAACCTGGCCGATGACCGGGGTGGTGCCGGGGATGTCCCAGCCGAGCGAGGCCAGATTGAGGCCGCGCGAGAAACCGGTCAGGTAGACGAAGGGGGTGATGGTCGTCCCGGCAGGATGGACGGCGAGGGCAGTGCTTTGCCTGTTGCCGGTCAGATCCCCAACCGCCGCCAGGATCTGCCCGGTCTGCGGGTCGATGATCACTGCGCTGGCAGAAGCGTCCGGCAATGACTCACCCGGCTGGAGGGCCGGGAGCAGGCGTGCGGCCTCGCAGGCCGAACCGTCGGGAGCGAGGAATTCCGTGGAGTCGAACGCCAGACGGGCGAGGTAGGTCTGGACTGTGCATACAGTCTGCAGCTGCAGGTTGTAATCCAGGCTGGTCAGGATGACGAGCCCGCCGCGTTCCACCCGGCCCGCGCCAAAGAGGGTGTCGAGTTGGGAAAGGGCAAGACTGACGAAAGCCGGGGCGAACTTGCCATCATTCCCGACTCCTTCCCCAACAATAGAAGGGGGAGTCGATATAGCAGAGGAAGCTTGTTCTTCGGTCAGCAGCCCTAATCCCTGCATGACCATTAGAGTTTGCACACGGCGCTGTCCAGCGGCCACGGCTGCGTCAAGAGGATTGAGTGCCGGTGCTTGGCTGACCGCCGCCAACAGCGCTGCTTCACTCAGATCAAGCTGATTCACAGATTTACCAAAATACAACTGTGCGGCAGCTTCCGCTCCGTAGGCGTAGTGACCGTAGTCAGCACTATTTAGGTACCATTCCAACACCTGCTGAGGCCCATAACGGGCCGTGGCCTGGGCTGCCAGCATGCGCTCATGAATGCCGCGCAGAGTTGAGGTGGGTTGATCCCACAACAACAGGTCATAGACCAGGCGCTGCGCCAGAGTGGAGTGTGACTGCGGGTCCTGCCAGCCATGCGTGGTGTAGCCGGGAGAGGTCCAGAAATTTGGCTCGATGAGGGCCAGGGTGGCATTCACCAGCGTTTGTGGGAACTGGTCATAAGAGATGTAGGTACGGGGGGAGTCTGTGGGAGAGAGCGTGTCAATCAGATGCTGACCGGTGCGGTCGTAGAGACGCGTCGGCTGGAGAAGTTGGCCATCCTGAGGGTTCAAGAGCACAGTCAACTGCCCGACCGGGGGCAGGCCATTCGCCAAAAAGGCGTATGCCAGGGCAGCGACCAGCACTAGCGCCACCACTGCCGCACTGACGGCGAATCCGAACCCGAAGAAGGCCCGCTGGGAACGCTGTTGTGCGCTGCTACGGTTCTGGTCACGGCGGTGGCGCCGCTGGCGGATGATGGTAAGGTTTGATGACATGGAAAATTATTGAGCGCCAAGCAGGTCTTCCACAAAATCTTTCCCGTCCGGGAACCGGGACTACCACGTCAGAGCATGCCTGGGTGTCTCGCCTTGGACGGTACCGGTCTGGCCATTGATGACCACCTGGTAAGAGCTCCCTTTGAAAGAATAGTCCGTCACCCAGACTGGCAGCAGGATGAGCCGGTACGAAGTGATCGAGATGGCGGAGGCAGAGTAACGCAAGTCAATGATGTCCCCATGCCCGGCACGGAGTTCACGGAGGATCTGCCTGACAGTGAACTGGCGGGCCTCCAGGGCGGCATCCGACATGGCCATCTCGTATACCTGGGCGGCCCAGCCGGCCAGGAAGCGCAGGTCGTAGGCCGGAGCGGTGGTGAGTTTGTATTCGGGCAGGAGTTTGGGTAACAGGCCGGCCAGTTTGCGCGAGGCGGGGATGCAGACATTACTGAACAGGGCAGGACTTTCGCCGGAGATGGGCACTTCACGCTTGTCGCGGATGACCCGCCCACTCCAGGGGATGTCCCCAATCAGGTCAAAGGCCCAGATTGGCAGGTATAGTCCGCGGGGGGTTCCGACCTTGCCCTGTGGTTGGAGGTGTTTTTTCTCCACCCATTGCACCAATTGCAAGCCGGCTTGTTTCTGGTCAACAGCCATTGGAATGATGGCATCCGGCTCGACCAGTTCACGGGCCGTCTCCATGACAATCACGTGCACCGAGCCGCAATAAGCGCAGGTGGCGGAAAGTTCGGACGGGGCAAGCAGGAAATTGGCTCCGCAGCCCTGGCATTGGAATGTCTTCACTGATATCGCTTTGCGGAACCCTTTGCCGTTGGCCATGGCAACGAAAAAGTCCTGTTCAGCGCCGGGCGTGCTGGTTTTGAGGCTTTGCTGGCGGCTGCAATCTTCACACACCAGCGATGCTCCGTCGGGCGCGTAGAGCATGCGTCCACCACATTTGGGGCAGGTGTAACGGATGGCTTGAACTGCCTTTACGCCGGGAACGGAAGTGGGAAGCATGTCGGGGTTGACGATCTCTGCAGGCTTAAGTTTTCCGTCCAGGATGGCCAGGGCGCGGCGGGCAGCGGCATGGCCCATATCATTTGCCAGGGTTTCCTCGAGGAATTGGCGTTTCTGTTTGGGGTCGTCCACCACCTGACTCAGATAGTAATTAGCCTGGGCTTGGGTTTGCAAGTCATCGGCGGTATCCAGAGCACGCTCGAAGTAGCGGCGCGCCATGGCATAGTCCTTCGCCTTGAAGTGAAGGATGCCTTCCCGCAGGAGGTCGTTATCGTAATCTTCAGTCATGTTTCCCCGCTCCGTCCCCCGTCCCGTCCCGTAATAGATTCGGGATGATATGCTGGAACCGGGACTGCCCCGTGCGCACGAGGGCATCCGTCATGCGCGCCACCCGCACCATCACTTCAACATCATGGACACGCACAATGTCTGCGCCGCGGGTGATGCCGACGGCTACGGCAGCAGCCGTCCCTTCCACGCGCTGGCCGGGAGGCAGGTCGAGGGTATAGCCAATGAAGGACTTGCGCGAGGGACCCAGCAGGACGGGGAATCCCAGCAGGCGAATCTCGTCCAGACGGTTGATCAATTCCAGGTTTTGCTGGATGGTTTTGCCGAAGCCGATCCCAGGGTCCAGGAGGATGCGCTCATCGGGGATCCCGGCGGAACGGGCAATTGCAACCGAGTCCATCAATTCGCGCTTGACGTCTTCCAATAAATTTTCGTATTCCGCGCCGGTGTAGGCCGTACCGAGCCGTTCCCTAACCTCGACATTTGCGGGTTTTGACCGGTTGTGCATCAGCACCACCGGGATTTTTGCACGAGCAGCGACCGCGGCCAGTTCCGGGTCGGCGCGCAAGCCCCAGACATCGTTGAGGAGGTGTGCGCCCGCTCTCAGGGCTTGCTCGGCGACCGAGGCTTTACAGGTGTCAATTGAAATCAAGGCGTCTGGGAACTCAGCAGCAATTGCCCGAATGGCCGGAAGCACGCGCTGTTTCTCTTCTTCGGCATTCACCGGCTGGGAGCCGGGGCGGGTGGATTCGCCACCGATATCGAGGATATCCGCTCCTGCGGCGAGGAAGCGGCGGGCTTGTTCTACCCCCCTCTCTGCTCTTCCCCCATTTCCTTTGGATATGGGGGAAGAAGCCGGGGCGAGGAGCCCATCCCCCGAAAAACTATCGGGGGTAATGTTCAAAATCCCCATTACATAGGTGCGTTCTCCCCAAGTCAGGGTGTGGCTGCCGATGGTCAGGGAAGGCATGGTGGATTGTAACCTACACCATCTGATCCAATGGTCGGCTGAGCCAGGCCTCGGCGGCATCCATGTCGGTAAAAATCTTGATGGCTGCCGAGGTCTCAGGAACCACCGCATAATAGATTTCGCGGACGGCGTTGGCCAGTTCGTCATTATTGACCACCACTGCCAGGCGGATATTGCGCGCAGCCGGGTCGCTGTTCACTTCCATGGCGGTGTGGATGGCTTTTTTGGGGATTTCTGTAATCCGGCGCAGGTCGTACAGGTTGCGGGTCAGACGATCGGAGGCAAGTAGGTGCTCCAGAGCGAAGTCGTGCCAATGTTGGATGGTGGCATCCGACAGGTCGGTGAAGGTGAGCGCCATGCCTCCATCCGGGCGGCGGATGACAGTATAGCCAATGCCAGGTTCGGGTTTCCAGTAAAGGGGTTTGGGTTCGGTCATCGGGAGACTCCTGATATGGTTGATAGGATACTTATCATTATAACGAAAAAGAGACCCGTTTTCCTGCTGAAAACAAGTGAACTTCTGGAAAAGAGTTGGGCTAACTGCCACTCTGTTTGGGAAGCTGCGGAATGATCCAGTTGATCAACGCCTGCGGAGAACGGGTCTGGATCAAGATGCGGCCCGGACCGGTCATCTCGATGACCAGACCCTCGCCGGAGAAGACGGTGGACTTCAAGCCGCCGACGGCCTTGGGCTGGACACCCATGCTGGCATCAAAGGCAACCAGGTGGGAGGAATCGACGGTGTACTTTTCGTTCGGGCCGATGGTTTTCTCGTAGATGGCTCCATAAGAAGAGACCAGCAATTTACCATTGCCCCTGGCTTCCAGGATGGAGAGGCCTTCGCCTGCCATGAAAGCCTTGCCGCTGATCTTGGAGTTAAGCTCAATGCCATCCTCGGAGGCCAGGTACGAACCGGACTGTACCATGACAGTCTCACCCTTGAGTATCAGCATGGAGATATCACCGGGGAGTCTGGGAGCCAGCGTCACTTCGCCGCCCTGCGGGCCAGCCTTCCAGAAATTCTGGAAGAAGGATTCGCCGCCGAGCAGCGAACGGCCCAGGGATTTAAGCAGGCCACCGGCGGCCTTGGTCTCGATCTCGACCCCGGCCGAGAAGCTGACCATGGCTCCTGCTTCAGCGCGGATGCGTTCGTTGGGGATCAGTTTGGCAATTGCCAGAGAATAGGATGGGCGGTACTGAATGTCTATCTCCATAACGGTTCCTTTCGCGAGAAATGAGATGTAAAGGATTTGGTCTTAACCACCAAGACACAAAGGCACAAATGGTTAGATCTTAATCTTTGCGATTTGCACTTAAGTATATGCTAACTGGCGAATTGGGAATATGGTTATTTCAGCCTGCCTGCCATCCGTAGTACATAGAGCGCATCGGCGGTCACAAACAGGTTCATCGTTTTCCTGCTCTTCCCGCCCCAATGGACCGGCGAGTAGCCGCTTAATTGGGGGCGGGTCGGACGGGAGAACGATTCTTCCGCCGAGAAGCCGCCATCCGGCAGACGTTTGGATTCGAGCAGGTCGAGCGCATCCTTGCATCTAGTTTCGGAAATGAACCCAGCTTCGGCCATCACCTTCAGCCCGAACAAAATGTCATAATGCCAGTAGGTTGGATAATGCAGCAGGAGGAAATGTCTATCCATCACGGATCCATCGCGCTGACGCTTGAACAGATGGCGTTTTAGAAAGATTTCAGCGGCGCGTTCGGCGGCGGCCTTGACCTTTGAATCTCCCGAAACCTGCGCGTACAACGCCAGCGCCCGCAAGGGAATGAGCGTTTCCATGAAGGAAGATGAGTCGGCTTCGGGGTGCTTGTCGCAGTTCCAGCCACCGTCCGGCCACTGCCATTGGAGCAGGCGGGAAACCAGTTCGCCGGTGCGCCCATCAGCCAGCCCCAGCCGCAGCGACGACCAGACGGCATTCCCTTCCTGTGAGGCGCAGCGCCGCGTCCGCCCGGCGACCTGGCGGATATGTCTTTCATGAAACGTGCCCAGCCAGGTTTTATAGGTCTCTTCCATCAGCGGGCGCAGGGACTCGTCGCCCGCCGGACAACCCAGGTCAGCCAGCAGGGACAGGGTCCAGTGCGAACCGATCCACTTTCTGTAAGCATGACCGGTCGTGTCGCGCCCGAGGAGCAATTGGGTCACGAGCGGCGATTGACGGGTGATTTCGGCGGCCTTTTTGGCTGCGCTGGAATTGGGCGCCTGGCCGAGCACGTTGACGGTCACCTTCCAAGCCAGGGCGGGTTCGGATTTCAGTTGTTCAACCAGTTGGCTCATAACGTTTCACTCCTGTCGTATCCACCGCTGCCAGCAACTGGCTAACGGGTTTGCCTAAAACCGGATGGACGAGGCCGGGTGCCAGGTCTGCCAGCGGGACAAGAACAAAAGCGCGTTCGTGCAGGCGGGGGTGAGGGATGGTCAATTCCGGGGTATCGAGAATCAATTGATCATAGAAAAGGATGTCCATGTCAATCCGGCGCGGTCCCCAGCGGACAGACGGGAGGCGGCCGAGTTCGGTTTCCAGAAGTTTTAGGTGTTTCAGCAGTTCCACCGGGGCCAGGGCCGTCTCGCCCTTGAGCACCATATTCAAGAAGGCGGGCTGGGAGGTGAGACCCCAAGGCAGCGTCTCATAGACCGGCGACCGCACGCGAACGGCAGGCGGCAGGGCGGCTATGGCTGCCTGAAGATTGGCGAACCGGTCGCCGAGGTTGGTGCCGAGGGCGAGATAGATGATGTGCATAAGATTGACTGGCGTGCTATACTGGTTTCAATACAATTATCTAGAATCTGGACAACCAGGATGATATAAACCATCCATTTATAACGTGCAAACCGATAAGCTGTCCATAGTTAGTATGCCGGTCTTTCTCTAAGGAGCAGGTTCAATTTTATCTAGTAATGAGAGCTTGTAATAATTTCCCTGAGGCAAGTATTCAAATCCACTCAAAAAAAGGGGGTCGTATTCGATGACATATACCGTTCTGTGCTTGATTTCTGCATAGACCATTTGTAAATCATTTTGTGAAATCAACCTTAGAATCTCTTCTGGTTTCCAACCTTGACTCCAGTATTTGTAATAAAGAGCAACATCCACCCTGGATCGATTTATGATTTTTAAATCTGTGCGCAATCCCTCAACCGTCTGGTAATACTCAAGCATCACTGCAGACGACCATTGTGCGATAATGGTTGAATTGGGCGAGGCGGTTTCCAAAACTTCCAAGGCCACACCTTGTTTGCCAAAATTTCTGCTCATATCAAGCCATCGATAGTTCATAGAAGCGCCAAGGATCACAGCCAATACCATACTGACTAAAACTATTTTTTCTGTTACCAACCGAAAAGGGTAATCTTTCATGATGCTGACTAAACCAGCAGATAAATATGAAATCCCCTCTCCGGCCCATATCGCCCACACAAGGTAAGCGGGCAGAAACATCGTATCCTTATCCAGAACTCTATAGTTGATGAAGAAAATTGTGTTGCCTAAAAAAATTAGCAGAAGTCCAATATTCAATTTCCATTTCTTTGACCATTTCCACGTGAAGCCAATTACTCCTAATAGAACACCAATACCGAAATAATTTCTCCATAATAATCCAATAAAGCGAACTCCCTCATTGAAAACCTCGGATAAAGGATAACCAAAAGCAAAAAAACGATATGCCTGGCCTGAAACCATCCAAAAAATTCCCTTCAATGTTGTCAAATCTATACCGTAATAAGCTTTTACATAATCTAGTTCCGGATTGGCCAATGTCCGTAATGGTAAGTAGATATAAGGAATTAAACCTAATAGAAAAAAGAACGATGCAAGTAACCACTTTCGCCAATTGCTCAAAAAAGTGGTGCTTGTGGAAAGTATTAACAACAAAAAGCCGGGGGCAAACAAGAGCCCTGTTGTGTGATTCGCAAGGCTTAAACCAAAGCTAAATGCAAACGCATAAATAAATCGCCAATGTCCGGTTTTATGCCAATGCAAAACAAGCAATAAATTCAGAGCCAGGAAAAATGTGTGAAGCGTGTATACTTCTGCAACAATTGCCATCTGCCAGAACTGGTTTGAAACCGCAAAAAAACCGGCTCCTACCCACGCTGCCAACCGCTTACCTGTGACTTGTTGGATCACTAGATATACAAGGTATACCGTGATTGCAGCAAAGAAAGCTGACATCAGGTTTAATCTGTAAGCCAGATCCTTTATCGGCACTAGAAAAGCAAAGATTTTGCCAATTATCAGATATAGTGGATAACCTGGGGGATGAACTATCCCCCAGGTAAATACCCCGGTTGCCAATTCTGCGCTGTCAAAGCCCCAAACTCCCGGAGCAAGCGTCTGGATATACAAGATGAACGCTGCCCCAGCCAATATTGGCCCTGAAGACAGGATGTTAAGTATTTTTCGCATGAACAGGCTCGACGTCCTATCTCCTCAGAAGTACATCGGCAATAAAGTATTAAGGATTGTATAGGCCCGGTGCATTTGTGGGGGTTGGTTCGGTAACTACTACATCCTTAACTGCCAAAGCGAACAATGAAAAGTGCATAGTCGTTCCGCAAATCTGATAGTGATTTTGGTAAGCATAAAAAGGCAGGGGGGCCCAGACGGGAGGATCTTTCGCCTCATCATACACTTCAACTTGAAATGGCACGCCATCAAGATACTTTCCCCATAATTCATTATCAAGGATGAAACACACTTCTATGGGTTTTTTTATCACTTGATCGGTGATCGCATTCCCATTAGCATCTTGATATTCAATATTCACAACGTAAGGACGTCTCCAACCTGGTTCACCAACTTCAGACAAGAGATCCGCTTCACGCCGTGTGAGAATTACCTTTCCAGCCCGATCAACAGCGCCTGCAGGTATAAAGACGGTCATGTCTCCGGGAACAAATATGACTTCTCCTGCCGACATACTTACAAGAACATGGCTGTCCAAGGGAATCGCAGCAATCGCCTGTGTATCAGCAGCATTGTTCTCCGTTGTGCTGCTGTGTGGAGGCTTGCTACCCTGCCAGATTATCAAGGCAAAAGCCCCAATTACAATGAGCAGGATGGCAACCAATACGATCACAATTAATCGACTTTTGGATGAATACGTTCCTTTTTGCGTCATGGTTGCATTACTCCCATAGTGTCAGTTCCGCCATTGTTGAAATACATCGCACGCTCAACAATTATCGGTTGATCGGAGGCAAGCTTTGTAGCAAACGCTTGATCAACGCCTACTTGAGTTTCGTCTTGTGCAACAATGGTATCGCGCGAATTTGCGGGAACCGAGATACTGCGGGTAACAGTTCCTCCGGCCTGCAACATGTAAGTAATGGTGACATTCGCCACACTATCATTTGGGTTTTGAACAAGGATATATGTACCATATCCTGCACCCGTGTAGCCCTCTGCCAGATACCAGGTATATCCCGGAGAAGAGGCACCCGCGCTGTCATGCCCGCCAACGCTATCTGCACTTTTCGGCCAATACATAGCCCGTTCGACAATAATGGGCCGGTCAGACACCAGTTTGGTCGAGAAGGCCTGGTCAAGGCCAACCTGATCAGCATTTTGGGCCATGACAGTATATCGGGAATTTCCCACCACGGTCACATTACGAGTGAGTATCCCTCCTCCTTGCAGCATATAGGTAATCGTAACATTCGCTGCAGAAGCATTGGGATTCTGGATAAGGATATATGTGCCAAAACCAGCCCCGGTGTACCCCTCCGCCAGATACCAGGTGGTTTGAGGTACGGTAATACCACCAGCAACATGACCTTCGTTATTGAAGTACATCGCGCGTTCGACAATTATGGACTGGTCAGACACCAGTTTAGTCGAGAAGGCCTGGTCAAGACCAACCTGATCAGCATTTTGGGCCACGACAGTATATCGGGAATTTTCCACCACAGTCACATTTCTTGTGAGTATCCCTCCTCCTTGCAACATATAGGTGATCGTAACATTTGCTGCGGAAGCATCGGGGTTCTGGATAAGGATATAAGTGCCGAAACTAGCGCCGGTGTACCCCTCCGCCAGATACCAGGTGGTTTGTGGGGAATTAAAGCCAGTCGTAACATGCCCTCCAATCGCACCCATTCCATCTGGCCAATACATAGCCCGTTCGACAATAATGGGCTGGTCGGACACCAGTTTGGTCGAGAAGGCCTGGTCAAGGCCAACCTGATCAGCATTTTGGGCCACGACAGTATATCGGGAATTTCCCACCACGGTCACATTACGAGTGAGTATCCCTCCTCCTTGCAGCATATAGGTAATCGTAACATTCGCTGCAGAAGCATTGGGATTTTGGATAAGGATATATGTGCCAAAACCAGCCCCGGTGTACCCCTCCGCCAGATACCAGGTTTGCCATAGATGGGTGAAGTTGGCCGTAACTGACTTGACCGCATCCATCGTCACCGTGCAGGTGCCGGTGCCCGAGCAACCGCTATCGCTCCAACCAGTGAAGGTTGAACCTGTCGAGGACACAGCGGTCAGGGTAACATTGGTGTTGTAATTGAAAGATGCTGAACAGGTCGATCCGCAGTTGATCCCCGCCGGGCTGCTGGTCACCGTACCGCTGCCACCGCCGCTCTTGCTGACATTTAATATGTATGTATTCAGAACCATTAAGTCGGCAGTCGTATTCTCGAGCGGTAGCGCAAGCGGCGAGTTATCTTTGACGAGGCCGGATATGTTCGGCGTCATGCCGTAGAGATACCGCAGGGTCACTGTGTGACCCGATGAAATTGACCTTGACAAGGTCAGCTGCACCGCATCAGTGGCATAGCGCGCAGCCGACTGTATGGTTATGCTTGAGCTGTTGTCGAACACCTCGAAGCCGGTGATTCCCATTGCCGGTGTGATGTCGGTGCCGCCACGGTGGTTGAGGGTCACGATCACCTGGCTGCGGTTCCCGTCACTGAAGACCGCTGAATTGATTGCCGGCCCCCGGTAGTACGAAGTGGCCCCCGAGTAATACTTGATCGTCTGCGCCATGCGCCCGCCGATGGCGTTGAGACCTGGAATGGTATAATGCACGTCGTCCATCCGGGGCTGATCCATGGCCGTAGCAGCCATGAAGATGTTAACGCCATTGTCGAGGTCATGTTGTGCGTTGCGAATTGCCACGACGTCCGCATCAGTGCGGGGGTCGCCTGCTATACCAATGGTCCCGAGCTGACAGATGAAGATCGGGATGGTGGCATAGAGATCTTGACGGTAGTTGCCGATCATCGTGGTGAAATCCGACTCATACTGGGCCTCACTGCGATGGGCATTGGTATCCGCTTCGCCCTGATGCATGATGATCAGCTCGACACCGCCAACGCTTTGCGCTTTCGTTATCGATTGGCCATAGAGCGTGGAGGTGTCGAAATGATTCGATGGATTGCGATAAGCCCATCCGTAGTGATTTTCGTTGACATATAGGTTCGAGCCGCCTTTGGCCGACGGCACGAATGCAATGGGGAAATTGAATGTCTGCAGGAGTGAATTGGCGAGCGCAGGAATCATCGATCCCCCGACATTGTACGTCGAGATTACATCATTGTCGCTGTCAACCGCTCCAGGCGGGCTTTCATCATCATAGGGATCGGCCAAATGCTCCCATCTTCCGGCATTGCTGTAATTAACCGCCAGATCGGAATTTGCGATCGTAAAGGGTGGTTGGCCGTTGCCTACCATGTTCGATTGGCCGATAACGAGGATGATCATGCCCACGCCCCACTTGTTCGTCCCATGGCTGGATCCGATCACAGCTCCTCCGGTATCAAGAGCGCGGATTTCGACGTTATACCAACCTCCTTGCGGAACGGAAAGGTTACCGGAAAATGTTCCTCCGCCGGGCGTAGGATCGATCGTCGTCCAGTCAACCACTGCCGTGTTGGTGCCGTGCCACAGCACGCGTGCCTCCACCCGGCTCCAATTCATATTCGAATAGGTGCCGCTGATGGTTATGCTCTTTGACATGCCGCCGATGTCGCGCTGGAATACCCGGTAATTGGCAAAATCGTTGACGATGATCATGGGATTCATTGTGGTAAAGCCCCAGGTGCTGCTGGTAGTACTGGTTATGCCGTCATTTGCCACAGCGAACCAGTCGTACCTGGTGCCATTCGCCAGACCAGTCCAGCTGATACTGGCATTCGAGCCAGACGCCACACCGTTTGCCGTCCCGATGACCGCAAACGCAGCGCTGCCGGCCATATCATAAGCCATCTCCATCTGGTCAGGAGAGCTGATTATGTATGCACTAATATAGGGTGAATAGGTGGTTGCGTAAATCTTGTCATCAAGCGGCGAGAATCTGAGAATACGCAGATACCCGTTGCCACCGCTCGGGTGGTCCTGGTAATCGGCTTCCATGATGTGAATGGTATGCCCGTCATCACCCAGTTGCGCCAGATATGCCGCACCATCACTCGCGGAGTGCATATGCCCACACAGCATCAAAAAGAGATTATTATTGTCCTTCAATGCATTGAAAATAGTGGTTCCCTCGGAAGTGAATGAGTTGTCGATATTGAGAATACTGTGGCTGACGACAATCCCCCGGCGGGTGGCATATTGTTTCAA